>SDBT01003202.1_pt1 | contig 28482 bp, 30 predicted proteins | sample 2277101 | NCBI WGS metagenome assembly SDBT01 (sample SAMN10404973, study PRJNA504765) | marine sediment metagenome | isolation source: marine sediment core GS10_PC15, 103 cmbsf | place: Arctic Ocean: Southern Knipovich Ridge | collected 2010 | reverse complement strand
CAAACTGTTCCGGTGTCCTGCCGTGTGGTTCTCCGGTGTTTTCATTAAATCCTCTTAGCTCCCATGCCATAGCATCAATAACGCTGTTGACAATATTCGCATTTTGTATCGGCTTTGGAAGTTGCCTTGGATCAAAAGACTTCATCAACTTGAATTGGTAATTAACAAATGGTATAGACAACGGCAAGAACTCTGGAAATGTATTAGTTGGTTCAATATCCATATTTTCTGAGATTATATCTGATTCAGTTGTGTCATATTCAAGATCTGCCTTGACAACTGCAAAGTATAACAAGCCTTTTGAAATATGTTCCTGTGGTGCTTTTACCAGAACGTCTTTGATAGCTTTTGCCTTTCGCTTCAATTCTTTCTTTGAGGATTTAACACCTTCTTTCACCTGTTCTTCGAGTGTGAGTTGTGGCGGAGGTTCTTCCCCGTTTATTGGTATGTACTCTTGCAATACAAAAGGCTGTCCGGTGGACGGATTAATATTTTGTAGCGCATTTTCAATCCACCACATAGCATCATTGTTTCGACCAATATTAATGGTCAGGTTGACCGCTGTTAATATTTCTCTGCGATTTGCCATTTACTCATCCCCCTATTTTTTCTCTAAATGCTTTGCCATATTCTTAGCAGTAGCCCTGTCCGTAAACCACCATGTAAAAGACGATGTTGCCATATACAAAATAAAATAGATTACTTTCTCAAACAAGGCTAACGCTGATGCCGCATCCAATGCTTCTAACCCTTTCTTTTCAAGAATTATCCAACACAACCATGTCACCCAGGTCGCCGCCCCCATTATATAATATGTCAAAAAGGGACGAATAGTTTTAGATGCAAAATCCGAAAACGCAAAAGCAAGTGCAACGATTGATTGTATCCATGTTGGGAGCAGGGACATGTAACTTTCTTTAAAAGCAGGAGGCGGTGGTTTTTGAGAATCAGCATAAGCTCTTGCCTCTGCTAACTCCACAGCACCCTTTGCCTCTTCTTTCGTTACTTCGATTTCTGCTTGGGTCTCAGCAATCATGGCATTAGACTCAGCCGTAACCATAGCAAGATCGTGGGTTTGGGTACTTTCTAATTTCTTCAATTCCAGTTTAGCTGTTGTGTGGGCAGTCCAAGCAGATATAATCGGCCCAACTAATCCAGTAATTGCTCCTAATCCAATACTTCCAAAAATATTAGCCAACATCTTTCACCTCCAATTCAAAAGGTTCTTTCTTCATAAAATTAACGAGTCTCCTTAATGTTATTCTGGAAACAAACACACAATCCTGTCCTTTATACTTTCCGTGATATTTCCCCATTATGACACAACCCGCTGAATGAGTCCTATATCCTTTTTCAACGTCTCCAGCCCAGACACCATTATGTGTTAAAATCCAAGTTCTATTCGGAACGCCTGTTATATGATAGTGTCCCTTGTACTTTCTTGAATATCTATACTCACACTTGTGAAGGCCTGTGGGAATGCAGGAGACGTTCGGTCTGTTGTCTTTCCACGGCAATTCAATCGTCTTTGCTTCAAAGCTGTCTAATAAAAAGAGTCCAAGTCTCCCTTGATCTGAACTTTTAAATCTTATGAGGTATCCTTTAATCATTGCCATTACTATCCTCCAGGATTAGCTGGTGCTCTATTAGGATGTATTGTTTTCATAGTTTGGTCAATTTTGATCAGCGTTTCCAATATCTGATGTTGAACTGTATCTATACTTTTTAGCTGTTCGGCAGTGGCTACAGATGCCTCTTTTATATGTTCTATGTCTTTTGCAGTTGAAACCTGAGCCTTTTCAAGTGAATTTACTTTTATTCGTTCTGCACTCCAAGAAGCCATGATGCTGTTAGTAAATAATGCTGCCACTAATAGACATGCACCAACAGCCCACATAAGGAACTTCTTTTCAACTTTCTTACCAAGACACTTGGTGTTCTCCTTCAACCATTCTTTCAGGTCATTTTGTTGTTGTTTACAAGTTTCATCAGGACACACCATTATTTTTCTCCTATTCAGTTTCCATTTAGATTATTTAATTATTTATTACTACACCCCCATTACTTTTGTAACTTCTATGGTGTCGGCGTAACCACTACCAGGTTTTGTATTGTGCCGCTCCATGCATTGGGTGACAGTGCATCATTTCTGGCAACCATCCAATATAAATATCGGAAGTTCTGTTTTTCCGTAAGGGTCACTACCAGCGTATCAATTAAGGTGCCGCCAATAGATCCGGTGTAAATATAACAAAATACGGTTCCATAAGTGCCGACTGTTTCATCTCTAACTATTTTTAAATAATATTCGGTTGTACCCGAGACTATAGTGCTGGTATCATTAGTTATAGAACCATTGTTGCTTTCTTCTAATATAATAAAATTGTTACCACCAAGTTTCCTCCAAGAAACACTAATGTAATCACCATTTACTGCATTAATACCGCTTAGTGTGCCAACTGTATTGGCGACAGCCCAGAGACCACTCGCGGGAAATGTCCCTGTCGCTGCCGCGTTGTTTACTTGAGTGTGAAATTCAAAATCACCTGAAAAATAACCAGCAGTAAAGTCTTTATACACCCATGCTTCTTCACTATTATCAAGACTTGTAACTGTGACCAGCGTCGAACTCGTCAACACCACACGGTCTGGAATACCTACTTCATAATCAGCTCCACCTAAAGTGTAATCTCCAGTATTTTCTGGATCAGGTGGGGAAGTAGTAGTCGTGGTTGAACTTGAACTGGTTGTCGTGGTACTCGTTGTTGAACTCGTACTTGATGTTGAACTCGTACTTGATGTGGTCGATGCCGTACTCGATGTTGAACTGGTCGAAGTCGATGAGGTTGTGGAACTTGTGGTCGATGCCGTACTCGATGTGGATGAGATCGTACTCGATGTTGAACTGGTCGAAGTCGATGAGGTTGTGGAACTTGTGGTCGATGCCGTACTCGAAGTCGAACTGGTTGAACTTGTGGTCGAACTGGTTGAAGCTGTACTCGATGTTGAACTCGATGTTGAACTTGTGGTCGTTGTTGAACTGGTTGTAGAAGTAGTCGTTGCTGATGACGCCACTCTATCATATAACCAATAAAGCAATCTATCTATCTTCCTTAATGATTCAGTCAAATGATAGGGCCAATCTCCATCTCCCGCCCAAATTTCAGGAAGAGAAAAATGGGCAGTAAAATCCCTAATTATTTGATAATTTTGAACAGCTAATGTAGAACCAATCCAATTAGAATTAAGAGTAATCTGAACATCCGAATCTACTGAAACAACTGTATGAGTTGTAATAATACCATCAACTTTAAAAACATATCCTATATCTATATTAGAAGACCAAAGTGTTCCCAAACCAGTAACTACGGCAGATCCATTCGTTACTGTAACTGTTCCTGTTTTATATAATCCCATATTATTATAATTATGGTGACGTTGTTGTTGTGGTGCTTGTACTACTGGTCGTTGTTGTGGTCGTTGTTGTGGTCGCCGATGATGCTACCCTATCATACAACCAATAAAGCAATCTATCTATCTCCCTCAATGTTTCTGTTAAATGATACTGCCAATCTTTATCTCCAAGCCAAACTTCCGAAAGAGAAAAATTATCTGTAAAATCACCAATCATTTGATAATTTTGAACAGTCAATGTAGATCCAGCCCAATTAGAAGTAAGAGTAATCTGGGTATCTGAATCTACCGAAAGAACCTTATATGTGGTATTAATATTCTCTACCTTAAATATATCACTCACCGAAACATTAACATCCCAGAGAGTACCTTCACCAGTAACCACAGCAGACCCATTGGTTACTGTAACTGTTCCTGTTCGATATTGGCTCATTTTATTCCTCTTTGTTTTACAATTTTCTCCTTACCAAAAAGATTAAAAGTTTTAAAATTACTTTAAATAACTTTCTGGCAGAGGCAAGATTGTTTATATTAGTATCGATCCAAGTATCAATCTGTGCATAGTTGGCAGTTGATAAAGCATTAAGCCAAGGATCTGTACTCCATAGAGCCTTTACTCGTTTATGTTCAGATGCTTTGTGATTAACTCGCATTGATAATAAACTCCTTGTCTAAATAATAAAGGTTTTTACAAAAAATGGTATACTCTCCTGGCTCATCTACACTAAACTCAAAAAAGCCGCTTGTGACAACATATCTTTCATCCTCAATTATAACCACTGAAGGAATGGGTAGGCTGGATATCCGCACAAAATCAACTTCATCAGCGTTCATTTCAGTTTTATCAATGGTCGCCGAATTAGCAGCTTTATTTAAAACCTCCTTCATGCCATTGTGAACATACTGAGTTAAATCATTAGAGTTTTCAGGAATTACTTTCTCACCAACACCAGCTTGAATTGCTATCATGTTTGGTGGGGCGTTCCCACCTCTTAATATCTCTCCTGTTATTTCATCATAAACTGTAAAATCCATTATTTTTTCGTCTCCAATAAAACTATTGACCTATTTATACAAGTACATCCTCCACTTTGAATTGTCCCTTTTGCAGAATATGTAAAAGAACCCGAACCTGGGGTGTCACTTATTGTAGCCCCAAACGTAGCATTGGGAATCGCACCAGCTGTAGCCGTTATACCAAAAGTTGCTAATAAGACAGCATCTCTATAAAAATAAATCAACAGATGCCCAGATCCATAAACTCCAAATGATGCTGATACAGATATTTCAGTACCTACCGAAGTAATTGCCGCTGATATTATTATATCGGCTGTACCTGGACTAATTGTTCCAGCTATCCAACCTCTAATTGGAATCGTAACCGCTCTTCCTTTAATTTGAAGTGTGTCAACTTGTAAGTTACCTATCTTAGCTCCTGTGATAACAGCATTTTTAATATTTGCAGCACTGGCTATAATTTCATTGGTACTAACTATGGCGGCCGTAACAGAACCAGCTATCAATTCACTTGTATTTATCGAATCGGCATGCATTTCATTTGCTGTTATTGTACCAGTAGCTATTAGACCTGCAGTTATCGTTCTGGCCGCTATCTCACCTGCAGTTATAGTATTCGCCGCTATTTTATCCGCAGTAACAGCAAGTGCCTCAAGTGAAAGTGTTCTAACTAATCCAGTACCTATATAACCAGAAACAATTAAAGTCGTTGCTCCTAAAGTGCTTACCCTTGCCGTGTTATAAGCAGTATTACTTCCCGTAACATCGGCATTAGTCGCAATAGTACCCAATTTTGTATTTGCAACAGTATCTAAAACATTTAAACCATCACCTGCATCGATAGTATTTACTTCCGCATTGTCAGCAGGCTTAGTAGCTCCAGCAAGATCAAAGAAATCCCTGGTACTACTTGTGAACATTAAGTTGGTAGCATTTGCATTTAACTTACCTACAACAATACTCAATGCTCCAATGCGAGCGGCATCTAAAGTACCTGCATTAATTTTTTCAGCAGCGAGATCATTGATATGGGCATTAGTTACGGCAAGCTCTTGAATCCATGCACTTCCTATTACCTGATTAGCGATAGCGTTCCATGCTAAATCATGCACTCCATCAATATTAACTGCTATAATAAAATCGTCAGGCTCCATCGAGGCAGCTGGATGTGTATCTGATTTGGTATATAAGCTATCTCCATTATTCCACCAAATATATTTCTTGTCAGTGTTACTGGCAGCTATTATATATTCCACTCCATTATAAAACAATGAGTGTTCATTCCAAGTAATTGAATTAGTATCAGGAGTATCATTAGTCCAAGAATCCCCAGTTATAATTGGAATTTTAGTATGAATCTTAGATGCCTCAACCGCAAACTTTTCGATATCTGTTGCTTCGATTTCAAGTGATAAAGCTGAGTTTTGAGCCATAGAGATGATAGATGGTGTGCCAAAAGTATCAAAAGCCTTAACCTCAAATTTAATATTAGCATCTCCACCATGTGCTGTTTTCTCTGCACCAGTTAATGATCTCACAATAAAAGTACTAAAGGTTTCAATCCAAACTGACCACACATTACTTGCCACTTTGATACGATAAGCATAATGACTGAAATCTATTTCTGTATTTCGGATCCATTCAAATTGAACACCTCGCATATAAGGATAAGATGACAGACCTGATGGTGCGGCGGGGGCAGGATTAGATACTGAGAGGGTTGCTGGAATAAGAGATTCCCTACCAGAACTATGTACTGCCCATACCCTTATAATAAGTACTGAAGCAAGACCATCCTCACTATTTTTCTCATAAGTATAAACATAAGATGGAGATGTAAGTAACCTTTCTCTGCGTAATACATTATCATCAGAACTATAAATTTTAATCCTATAAAAAGCTAACTCTGAAGCAGGGGGAAATCTACCAGCAGCATCGCCAGCATCCATAGACATATTGACAATTGGATTCCAACGAAGCCTAAGATCACGGTGTTGCCATATGGTATTATTTCCTTGACCAACAATTTCAAGTCCTGATATATTCCAAATTGGTGTGCCCCAAATTGGTAGAACTGTATCTTCAAAACCGTCAAAAGTTGCTGTAACATGTTGTGCATTATAAGGATTGTTGGCAAGGGAAACTGCAAAATCATATGTCTTTCCAGGTATTAGATTGCGAACATCAAAAAAGTTTTCATAAGATAGTCCTAATGAAATCCAAATAGAATCGCCATTTTCTCTATAAAAAACATAAAACCTTATAGCGAAACCTCTCCAGCTTAGGTGTATAAGACCACTTGCAGGTCCTCCTTCTGCATCCCAAATTTCCCGGGCGGCTAATCCACTAAGACTCAATAAGTCGGATTCTGCCGGGTACTCAGGAATAGAAACTGTATCATCGTAAACTTCAGCACGATACTCAAGGGCTTTTATTGTTCGGGTTAATTCCTGAGACCGAGTTATACTTGCAATCCTGAACTCTTTGACCGCTATGTCTACTTTACCAAAAGAAATAACATCTTCAGCTTGTGGGGTTTGTGACCATGAAGAACTCAACTTCAGTTTCCTAATACTAATCTCTGTATTATCAAGTGTCCAATACGTTGACCAACTGGGACCTATTCCTGCTCTATTATCAGTAGTTGAAGTATGAGCAAGTTTGGATGTGTATTTATTACCACTGTTTTCCGTTACACTTTCATCCTTGGCATAACTGGTAGCAGTCACCCAAGCTGGAGCCACAAAAGATATGGTGGCAGTTTCAAGGGCATCGTCATCATAATGTCGGACAATGACTTGATACGATTCACCTGATTCCAAAATGACAAATCTGTCCATCGTGACAGTTGTGGAGGTGGCGGCAGTTACATGCCCTGAATATCCCCATTGTGGCACATCATGGGAAACATTAATAACATCACCCACCTCTGAGGCCAAAGCATCTATCCCAACTTCAAATGATACCGTTCGTATTAAGTACTCATTACAATTTAATAAAAACTTGGCATGATCAAGAGCGAGTTGTTTGGTAGTACAACCATATAAAGTTATCTGTATCTTTTTTTCGGTTATATCCTCATCTGTATCAAATCCTGATGATCTGACATAAATAGTACGTCTTTCATAATTTAATGAACTATCAAAGTAAGTAACCTCAACTGAATTGGCACGATCCGCCTTTGGGAGGAAAGTTTCCGTATAAGAATTAGCTACGATATTGCCCATTCCAAACATCTGCACGGGACTTGAAGCCTGATCGATCACAACACCAAACTGTGTTCCACGTTGAACAACCGAAGCTCTGCCTATTGTACTAATATGGTTGACTGCTTGTGGGAAAGATTGAAACGAGTCAAAGTAAATGTTGACTTCATAACTATTGGTAACACAAAACGCCGCCCATGTAGCAAACTCTGAATAATTCATTCTGGCATAAGGTATACCTGCACCATATTCGACATTAACGTGCATATCATAGGTCGCCCACGCTGGGTTATTAGAAGGCTTATCCTCCCACGCTGATCCAGTCCAGACTGAAACACTTGTACGAGAAATAAGAAAAGATGTTCTTGGCATTCCACCAGAGAGTTGATCAGTTGCAAGGAGGTTTACTCCTGCCAATGATGCGCCAGGATATGAGAAATCATCATAAATTACACTTTGGACATGATCAAAATATACATCATTAGAATAACGTACTCCTTCTGGCGGATCTACGGTGAGGGAAACTCGAACTTCATATTCATCAGCCGTTAAATGGTCAACACGGTACGTCCTTCTGATAGCCTTTCTTGTTTGAGCAACGATGTTGCCTGTAAAAGAAACTTCTGTCCAAAAAGCCCATGCTTGTAAACCAACTTCTGGTTCACTTTGAGATTCTGGATAATTTGCTGGTTTTGTTTGACGAGCCATATAGATTGCGGTCGAGCCCACAACCACCCACACATGGTGCCATCGTGTGTAATTAGCCATATCAACACCTGGTTCCGTACCATAATCAGTACGGTAGCCATATATATTAAGGGCTGAGGCGTCGGTAGATGTGTGTGCGACTAAACACTTATATACCACACCATTATGTGTTACATTTTGGTTTTTTATATATGCAGTTTCATCCGCCCAAGCAGTACTTGACTTTGTGTATGTTACAAGATCACCAGTATTGTATAATATACTTGCCACATAAGCATCAGGTGCTACAGAGGGTACTAATATAGTTGTCCAATCTCCGCTTGGTGGAGATTCTAATGAACGGTATTCAAGTAGGATTGTGACTTCAGCAGCACCTACAGTTCCATCACTCGTCATATGGTACAATCCTTGTGGAAAAATAATTCCAATAACTATCCCTGCTGTAGCATTACCATCGACGGTTACTGTTCTGGGAGTACTATAAAGTAATTTTTGTCCAACAGCCTGTTCGGTATATGTATCACCAAATCCAGGCATAACTCCTTGATCATCATCACCTAACAAATATGTGGTTACTACGTCAGCATACTGTTCTTCCTCATTCTCATTAAATTCAGGAAGTGTAACAGAATTTAAAACATGATCTGCCAATCCAAACAATATATTTAGACTCTGCTTATTATCAACCGTACTAATATATCGACTAAGTATTTGTGGGAATACCCTCATAGTTCCATACAGTATTGCCCACGGGCGACCCGGGTCTATGGGATTTGCGCCTGCTGTCCAACCATAAGTAGATGATTCAGCACTTGGGTCTCCCATTGTCAAGGCATCGGGCATTGCAGGAGGTAATACCGCATTGACGAGCATCATACCGCCAACCATAATACCTGCTGACATCATGCTCCCACCCAGCGTTAATGCTCCAGCTTCTGTAACCATCCCCATCGCATAAGGAGCATAAATTGCTACAAGAACCACAGCGATTATTGCAATCATCCTAAGTGCATTATCACCCTCAGGAGAAAGACAAAATACTAAATTATCACCAGGCATCAACTCATAAGTATCAATGGCTTTACCAAGGGCCTTACCATTAACAGATGATGCAATTTCAACATCATCCGGCATAAGAGGATAGATTTCCTTCATATAATCTAATGCCGTACGTTTGCCCTCCCAGTCTACCTGACGAATGAATCTCGAACCATATGGATCAAAAGGGTCTTTAATAGCTGTTATAACTATTTTGTTTTTATCCCACATACTTCCAAAAACTCCTTTGACGATTAGCAAAATAAGGACGGTCTAATCTTTCTATACAAGAATTCCTGCTTTTTGTGGTGTGGAGCATTTTGTCTTTTTCAAAGTATAATCCCAGATGATGAAAAAATCCTGGGTAACCTAATGATATAGCAATCAGACATGGGATTTCAGGACTATCCAATCTTTGCCACTTTTTCCTTTGTTCCCAAATAATTTCTCCCGTTTCTTTAGGCTCACATGAAATTTGATTTACTGCTTCACAAGCAATGTCGTAATCAGGCACTATAATACCAAATTTTTCAAACCCTGCTCGAACCAAGCCCCAACAGTTTAGCTCAACGTACGGTATACCTATCAAGTCTTTAAACATAGATACCTCGTCTACCTACTCCTGGGGCACCTCCAAAACGTGGTGCGTTATTCATAGTATCCCGACAAGTGGACAATGACCTGTCACATGTAGTTTCTGCACCAACATACGCACAACGATCACCTTTAAACTCCTTATAACGACAAAAGTATTTATCTACCCTACCTCTTGGAAATCGCATATGGTACGGATTAATAGCACCCAGATTATACGTTGCCCACATACTGTCCGAATAAGAACTTACAATTTTGTAATTAAGCTCAATCTCCGAACTTGCATTATTCACTCCTCCACCTAAAACAGCCGTTGTAACATTAGTGGAATGCACAACCAAAAGTTCAACCACAGAATCAACCAAACCATCGTGCAACTCGTTATATGCCTGCATTACTCTTGAGGCATTACCAATTTTAATAGAAAACTGAGGAACTTCTCCTTTTGACGAATCACCAATCTCATCAAACTCGAACGGAAATGCAACCCACGTATTACCTGCTGTCACCGGCCATGTGACATCTTCTGTATTACGACAAATTCTGATTACGGTATTATCAGGAAATGTCACTTTAAGAAGGATGATCCAAGCTCCAGTTGAAGAAAGTTTATTTTTTTCAATATATGCCGTTGCTGATAAAGCCATTAAGTTTCCTCTAAATTAATACCTTCGATGTTCCACCGAGCGTCACTCCCTGTTCCTACAGGGGTTGCTTCTGGGAGCGCATTGTCGGAAAACCTAATAGTATGAGAAGTACCTTTAATCGGATGAACAAACGTAAAAGAACCACCTTGATTCTCATCAAAGAAAAGGACAAGTATTGCTAAATTCGCAGTGGACATTTTTGCATAGCCTACTTGAAATTTCCAGCGGGAAGAAGTGACTCTTGCCCTCGATTGACCTGCTCCACTTTCAAAAGGGGTAATGACCTGCGGTTTCGATCTTACCTCTTTGAACAATTCCCAATCTGACGTTTTTGATTGATTACTAACTAAGGGGAAAGCCATTAACTCAAAGCTCCTCTCATGCCATCCCTGAAACCACTTTTATTTCGTGTCGCTCCTTCAAGCACAACATTTAAGATTAATTGTCCCATATTAAACTTGGGTTCGGCAGTTGTTGCCTCAAGTTTAGTATCGCTTTTATTTATAATATTCACACTTATATTTTTAGGGCCTCCCATTGCCGACATTTGTCCTTTTGTAAAGATGCCCTCACCTTTTTCAGCTATAATTGGAACTTCATTTTGTCTCACTATTCCTCCACCATGATATCTTTTTGGAAAAACATCTTTACCAAGTACTCCTCCAGAATGAGCTTCCCTCATACCAGGAGTTGGTGATGTTTTTGTTGTAGCTGATGATGTGGCAGGTCCAAGACTGGGAGCAAATCCAATAAGAGCATTATATATTTGCTGTCTTACTATCATCTTAAAGAGCCAATCAAGGGTGGACTCCGCAAAATCTACAAAAGCATCTTTAGCGGACACAGCACCCTTAGCAAAGTCCAATAAAGAAGTAGTCATATTATCAGCAACGGTGGTAGCGACTTCACTGCCTATCTCTATCCAAACATCCTTAAATTCAGTACCTTTTATTTTAGCCTCTTCTATTCCATGCTTTAGTTTTTCCCACCAAGACATTTGACGAATCATATTCTGTTTAACAGCTTCAGCATAGGCGGCCTCTGATAACTTGCCTTTATCATGCAATTCTTTTTGGATAGCTAACCATTCATCTGAAAACTCTCTGGTCAACTTCAAACGGTCTTTTAGATTTTTTACATCCTCCTTATGAGATTCTTTAAATTTATAAATCTCAAAATCGGTGGTAGCTTCAGCCAACGCCAATTTAGTTTTGTTCAAATCTATCGCCGCTTTTTTCTGCTCATCAGAACCTTCTCCATAAACCCTCTCCACCTCATCATATAAAGACTTCTCCACTACCACAGATTGTTTAAGAAATTCTATATCACTTTCCTTTTGCCTCTTTATTACATCCGCTATTGCTTTCTCATTACCAATAGAGGCTCGTTTCTCCTCTTCAAAACCAATTTTAATTAAACTTTGTTTCAACCTGAGACTGCGCAGGGCTCTGGCAAATTCCAAGTCAGCAAGTTCTTTATCCCTCTTCTTCTCATTTGCTTTATTGAGCCTATGAGTATCCTCATCTAACTTACCGTCCTTGACTCCCTGTTTTTTATATGCAGTCGCTCTATCCTTTAGATATTGTTTAATGGCATTTTTCCTAACCTCAAACTGATGGTTGATTTTCTTCGTTTGATCTGTCTCCGAACTTGCAAGCAAAGAATAGTACCTTCGAGTAAGCTTAAACAATTCCTTTAATTCTTTTTCTTTCTTTATTTTTCCTGTAACTTTATCTGCCTTTTTTAACGCCTCGATGTATTTTTCAATGGCGGGCACAATCACACTTGTAAGAGTGGCAGCGTCCTCTTTTGAAACTCCCAATTCCCTTATAAAGTCCCTGGCATAAGATGGTGCCCAAAGTTCTCCCCCTTCACCTTCTTTCTTCCATTGTCTGGCAAGCTCTTTGGTATGAACAAGAATAGTCCTTCCTATCTCTTTAAGCCCCTTACCCACCTTTGTTTTTTGTGCCTCTATTTGCTCCTTTGTTGCCCCAACTGCTAATGAAAACATATCTTCTGGGGCACCATAACCAATAGCCGCAGGACGTTGCATTTTTTCAAGTTCTTTTTGTTGTGCTCGCCACGTACTAAGAGAAGCAAAAACCGCAGTTTCACCAACCCTTCTTAATTCATCATTTGCTTTCTTTACAGCATTGCCCAAATCTTCAAATGTTAATCCTGTAGCAGTTATAAGCTCCCCCAATTCCGGATGCGCCATCATTAACCTTTTCAACAAAGCCTCATGTTGTTTAGTAACCTCCGTAGAATCTCCCATTTTATCTATGGTATCTTCCAAAGCCCCTCTATATGCGTTTAATGAATGAGTAGTACCTTTTAATGCTGCCTCCTCCTTTTCCAACCTCAATATTAGTTTATCGTGGGCCTCTGCCTGCTTTTTAATTTGAAGATAAATAGCCGACAAAGCTATGACCATAAGAGCAAAAGGTCCTCCTGCCGTACTAACAAGAGCCATAAAAGCTTCCCACTTTAATAATGGTCCTAACAACCAGGTCACCACTTGACCCAAAATAGAAACTGCATGAACAACAGCAAGTATGGCCCCAGAAAGAATAGTTAAAGAAGCTATTAATCCTCCCCAATCTGACATTATTAATGCTCTGGAAATATCTACCAACTTGCCCATTGAAAAAACTATAGTTTCTAAAATACCTTTGACACCAGAATCACCTATACCAATAGCAAACTCTTTTGCCTTATCAGCAAGGTTTTTAAATTGAAATGCAAGACCCTTGGCTTGAATTGCTGCCATTTTAGCAGCCGCCCCAACTTCTTGTACTTTATTCCAAGCATCATCAAATTTCTTCGATAGAAACCCATCTACAATTACAGCAACAGCCTGAGCACCACGCAATCCAAATAAACTAAAAGCCTTTGCCATGTCTACTGTTTCTCCATCAGCTTTTGTAATAACTTTAGATAAAGTGTGCATTGCTTTCTGAAAACCTTGAGCTTCTCCAGTAGCATCTTCATAAGCAGGACTAATTTTTTCAACTGCTATACCATGTTCCTCAAAAGCCGTCCTTAATTTTCTATTAGGAGCAATCATTCGTGCTAACACTTGTCTAAAACCAGTACCAATCGTACTTGCCCTCAAACCATTATTAGCAAGTAACATCATGGTGGCGGCAGTATCTTCAAGTGACAGTCCTACTTGATGAGCAGAAGCTCCTATATAATTAAATGAAGTACGAAGCTTATCAATGGTTAGTTTAGATTTATTGATGGAATTGGCAAAGACATCCACAATTCTACCCGCATCAATAGAATCTAAACCAAAAGCACGAATCGCACTTGTAACAAGGTCAGCCGTATCTTTCAAGCTTGAGAGAGTTCCAGAAGCAAGATCCGCTACAGCTTGAATAGTATTAACACCTTCTGCTGCATCAAAACCAGCTTGGCCTATCAGCACCATTCCTTCTGCTATTTCAGTGGTTGAAAATTTAGTTGTAATTGCAACCTGTCTCATTTTATCAGCCATTAAAGCAATGTCGGCAGGTAAAGCCCCTGTGATAGCTTCGAGATTGCGAAGGGCTTGATCGAAATTGATAATCTCCATTACCCCTGCTTTAAGTGCATTAACCACAGCAAATATTCCTGCGGCTGCCACACCATAAGCCGCTGTAACTTTTAGAGCCGCCCTAAATCTATTTAAAGCCCCATGAACTTTTGAAATCTGTTTGTTTAAAGGGTCTAATTTCTTTTTATGCTTGTCGGCAGCGGCAGCGGCTTTGTTTTGTGCTGCCGCCACCCTGGTACTCGCCGTTGTTGCTGCCGCCGTTGCTTTAGTAGTTTTACCCATTAAAGTATTCAGAGCAACTAATGACCTATCTAAACTGGCAACTGCCCCTCTAAACTTAGCATCAACACGACCTGTAAATATAGTACCTAATGAAAGTGTTTGTGGCATTTTATCCCAACTTTATGTTTTGTCGATGTAAACCTTTCATTTTAGCCGTCAATTCTTTTTTCTCTTCCTTAGAAAGATGTTCATATTCCTTAGGATCTTTAAATACCATAGTAGCTCCCAATTCATCTTTCTTACTTTTAGGAGCATCCTCATCTTCTGTCTCCACACCTTGTATTCGGGCTTGAAACTTCAAACTTTCTAACATTCTCTGTTGGGTGTGTTTGTATAGAACCTCTAACTCTCCTCTTGTAATTCCTCCGTCTCTGAAACGGGTTCGGTAGAAAGTGGTATGTCGGTAAGCGTACCGCTCACAAACGGTGGTAACGGCCTCTCCGAGAGAAATAGTTTCTTCACCATCTCGAACAGGCCGCCCGCGTTTTTTGAGGCTTCCTCAAAATTCTTTTCATAAATAATTCGAGCAATCCCCGCCGCCTGATAATTAGTAATATCCTGTATCAATGCTGGCACATCAACTTCACTGCCTACAACAAAACCTATAATCTGTTCAAAGTTTTGTTTGATTAAATCCACAACGAAACCCGCCACGGCAATGTCACTCATACCCTCAACCGCATTCATTTTCTCGAAATAATCAGCGATAGCTTTGGAAAGAGTTTCGGTAAGCTTTATCTCATCGCCTAAGGCTAATGGATAAATTTTAATTTTCCGCAGATTACGAATACCAATATCCGTTTCCGTAATCTGCGGATTGATTCTAACGTCATCGTTAGGCATGTTGTTATCTCCTTTAAAAGGTTGTGTTAAAAACACTACGGTGATGTGGTTGTAGTGGTTGAGGTTGAACTTGTGGTCGTAGTCTGAGTGGCATCATCCCAAAGAATAATGCCCAAGGGAGCGCCGTCCCAGATAACATGACCACCTGAAATAGCACCGTCTGCTCTCTTAGACTCACACACAATGGGCACGGCTAAGACATCTTCCATTTGGAAATCCATTTGCAAACTGGCAGCGACCTGCATCCTGGGAAAGATAATCTCCAGCGTATTCGTTCCATCGGGATATGTGTAAATCGCCTCCATACGCAAAAATGTTGGAGTAGCCATAGTTCCCAAGGGAATCTCTCCTGAATGAGCATTGCTATAGCTGGCAGGGTTTAATCCACGAGCCAAAGCTACATTAGCAGGCGTGATCTCTTTGAAAGATAACTCCAGAGAAATAGCTTCCCTTAAAGGAAATATGGCATCTTCCTGTAATGGAAAACCTGACTCTAATTTAAAGAAATCAACATTACCTATTACCTTAGTATCTGCTAATGCACCAACAGATAAAGAAGAAGGCAGGATCGGCCTCCGTTGCCCAATGTAGTCCGAAGCAAGCCCAATTCTAATCTGAGCAAGCCCTAATGCTACAGTGGTAGTGTCTTTTGTTAATGGTCCAGTTCTCGGCATAATTTCACCTCCTTTCTAATAAATTTACTACCTTCCATCGGTGGAAAAAAATTAAAGATATTCCAATGCAAGCATCCATTTCTAAAACACCTTATTCTTACTGAACCATGAATATACATATCCACAGCCCAATCTGTAATTTCTTTATTCTGCTCATCCCTCTTATTCTTACGTCCAAATTTGAATCGCCATAAACCATTAGATAAACGTTCCAATAAAGGCCTTTTGCAATTCTCACACCAATGTAATTTCCCTCTTTTCATATTTTACTCGCAAACCTTAACGTGCAAGTTATTGCTATAAATTTAGTTTCATCTGGTGCTTCTAACTGTCCCGAAGCAATTATATTCTGAATAATGATACCACCTATATTTATCCAATCATTAATCTTATGGCTTTGATAAAAAGTAATCCTTTTTGCCCCATCTGATCCAGAAGAATCAGTCAAATACCCCATCACAGTATCATGTAATTGAGCAAGTCTGAAACCTTCATTATCTTCCCTTGTACAGCAAATGACATCTATTTGAGCTTCCGACATAGTATCTGGATTAAATGGCCCCCAATTAATTGATACCCATCTTTTCGTATTTCTATTCTTTATATCTGGTGTAGCTAACCCTTTATCAAATGTTAAAGGGATTGACTCCGTAACTTTCAAATTATCCACAAAATATTTCTTAATGCTGTCTCTGAAATTTGCAAGTCTGGCTGTAGCATCTAAGGCCATTATTTGTCTCCTTGCTTTAAATCTTCAGAAACTTGATTCAAAACTGCAAAGAACTCATTTTTAACGTAGGAAACCGCGGCAGCGAGCTTCGGTTCCGCTTCGCTGTCATACTCTACTGTACTTTTATCAAGAAAGTCGAGGACATGCTCTATTTGAGCATGACTTATTTCAAATACCACATAAACATCTCTCGGTTCTATACCTAAAACTTTCATTTCCACGCCCTTCCTACTTCTTTAAGATATTCCTTACCTCTTGTCTTATGTCCCTTCCTTGAATATTCAATCATTGAAGGTCCAAATACTGGTCTTTTGGGATGTTTACCACCCCGACCATAATTACCACCATACTCACCGACATACATGTACATAGCAATGCTTTTAGGTTTGCCTTTAGGACTCCCTAATGGATATAACCATGATTTGCCTCCAGTATCCATAACTCCTGAAGGGATACCACTAAACCAAATACTTTTCCATTTATACACTCTAATTTTTAAGACAGTAAGAGACTTGACAGCATCACCTTTAAGAACATGATACAAAGAAGATGCGGCAAATATTCTTTTCCACTTCTCATATCTCTCCCTATAAGGAACATACCCTCCTTTAAATCTTTGATTCATTATATTTTCAGTAACCAAATGCTTATAATCGATAGACATTTTTTGTTGTGTCCTATTCATTCTGGTACCAGACACAAGGAGAATTCTCTTTAAGGCTCGACGGTATCTCCTATAATCTAAATCATAAAATTTGATTACTGGTATCATCATAATAAGTGTCTCGGGTCTACCGAGTTGTTTCGTGTAAGTACAATACCCTTCCCGTGGATAGGGCAATATATTGTATACACCTTCGATGTTGTCTGACAACCACATATATATCGAATCATTTTATGCGGTGGATGTGGTTGTCGAACTTGACGATGATGTGGTAGTGGTCGTGGTTGTCGAAGTGGTGGTAGTTGTGGCACTTCTTATATCCTCCTTTTTTTAATGCCACCATCAACTTCTATCATTATGCTTGACCCCCATCAGTAATTGTCCAGCCATTAGCTTCCAAAGCATCTCTCGCATCCTTAGCAGCACCTGGATCTGTATATTTACTATTGCCGCCATGAAAAATCACATTGGGTTGTTCTACTTGTGCTTCCCACGCTATCAAAATAGCATCATAGCTTACTGTGGTAAGAGTTACACCCGAAAACATATTAGTCATGTCCGTGACGCTTGATATATCCCAATTATCTGCCCCAGAAGTTGTTAAGGATGAGCAGCCATAGAAAGCATGGTTAAAATCAGTTACGCTACTAACATCCCAAGAACTAACATCAAGAGTTGTTAAGGATGAGCAGCCATAGAAAGCGATACCAAAGTCAGTTACGCTACTAACATCCCAAGAACTAACATCAAGAGTTGTTAGGGATGAACAGTTTCGGAAAGCATGCTCGAAATCAGTAGTCCCTGTTAAATCCAAAGGATCTGTAGCTGATACGGTTAGGTTCGTGCAACCATAGAAATAACCTTTATTATTTCCAAGGTTCAACGGCCCCCATTCCGATATATCGTAAATTAGGGTTTTGTCGCCACCATTAAGAAATCTCCACCCTGTTATCGTGCCGGTGATTACTACATCAAAAGTTCCAGCACCTGAATAGGAATGATTCGCCGCAGCATCGTTATAAGCCGTAATGTCACTATCGCTACCATCGCCCCAATCAACATTAAAATCATAAGTACCACTTGCTTTAAGAGGCAACTGGAACGTATCTGCGCCAGCAGTTTTAACCTCAAATCTAAAAGTAGGTGGAGGGGGAGATGTTGTCGTAGTAGTACTTGAGGATGTGGTAGTAGTAGTCGAACTGGTCGAACTTGTAGTTGAAGCTGTCGAACTCGTACTTGATGTGGTACTCGCAGTCGAACTGGTCGAACTGGTCGAACTGGTTGTGGTTGATGTGGTTGTAGTCGTTGTTGTGGTCGTGGAACTTGTGGTAGTGGTCGTTGTGGCACTTCTTGTATCCTCCCCAATTTCTAAAACATCTACAGCAGAATATCGGCGCTTTTTAACAGTCTCCACACGATAATACTCATGTGCTGAAAGTCTTACTCGATCCAATTGTTCGACACCTTCAGATGTAGCAATGTACATCTCATGTCTTTCCAGACCAAGCATACCTAATTCTTCATCGGTTACAAGATCGTGCCCATAAAGAGGAGTGGTGATAAGGGCATTAATAGCCCCTCCATAAGTAGTCCAAGTAGTTTGACGGTGGTAGGTTTGGGTATCGTCCCAATCATCTTCGGTAGGTCTTTTAAGATCCACAAGAACATTGCATTTATAAAACACACCAGCATATTTGATGACCTCATTCTCAAACATCTCGGCTATTAAATTCATTACCAAATATCTGGTAGTAGTGACATTGATCTGAACAACATCACCAACTACAATGCCTGTATCATAAGGAATATCCGCCTCAAGAAAAAACTCTTGAATAAAAGGCTTTGTTACCTGTGCATTTAATTTGTACTTTAAATATTCCCCTGTTACATTTCCTGCAGACCTTAATATAGTAATCGCTGAACCAACTTCAATGATGGCCTCCCGAATGTCGGGGCCGATTGTCATAGGTTACTCCTCTTCAACCACTTAGGACTCTCATTAATTTCTCTCTTGTGGGTGCTCTCCAAACGATAACCTCTATGCGAATGACCTTGGTATCTTGCACACATCATCCCCTCAGCCGTCAAGTTCATAATCCTACAGAACTTGGCGAGATTATATATAAGAGTTTTATTCCCTGAAGGAAAAGTAACAATGTGATATTTAGCTCGAGGCTTCGCTTTGAGTTGCTGGACATTCGCCTCTAACTGCTCCTTCGACCAAACCCTGCCCTTATGGGCCTTTCTGATCTTTTCTCGCATCGATTTAGGCATAGACAAACCTGAAAGCCAGTTCTTCTCGCCTCCTTCAGATATATTAGTCAGAGGCCCCTCTCCCACAATTCGGCGCCCCATCAAGCCAATTAATTCTATCTCTGTCCGAAGGGCTGTTTTCTCATCGGGCATATCAAGAACCACAATCAAAGGTTTCAGTTCTTTCCTCTCCAAAGACTTTAATTTGCTTGCAGTAAAACGGCTTCTGCTACTTTTATACAATGCGTAAGGCCGCCTCTTAGTTCCTTTCCCTACATAAAAAGGCTCATAACCAAAGATATGATCTCCGTAAACAAAAGTACCTGGTTTCTCAGGATCTAAGTAAAGGTATGTGCAGTATTTGGAAGGCATTTAAACTCTCTCAACCTCTTGGGCTCTCTCATCTTAAATTCTCTCAAACTACTGACCCTACTCGTTTTCCTTGGGCCCGAACTCTACCAGTTGGTCATCAACGTAGCTGATGTCCTGTCCAGTTTGGGGCATGTAACTAAAGCCGGCATCAATTTTTGTGGAAAACAATTGAAAAGTATCAGCATTTGCAAACTGGTCTGGTCTCGCATCTTGGATTTTCGCAAAGTCCTCATCCATACGCTTAATCAATTTACTGTAATGCTCAAAACGGTGCTGGAGATTTATTTGCTCATACTTAAACTTATGGGCACTCTCAGTCAGGAGATATTCATAAAGGTGTCTTTTTGCCCTTTGCTTTGCCCAGTAGATTTTAAAATCTCCGGTAATGGGAAAACCCCATCCCGTTTCTCCACTGGAGTCATCAACCGCATTTTTATAATCAATACTATCAAGATAAGAAGATAAACCTTTTACCTCTTGCTTAATCTTGATCAATAGTTCTGTGCGGATCATTGACTTATCCCCTTAGCACTAATTTTGGTTTTGTGGATACCGGCTCCTTTCTCTTTTCCTGAGGCGTCGGTGTCTCTTTTTCAGCTTCAAACATAGGGCCTTCCCTCAAATTAGAAGTTGACACATTTGATGTTGACGTAGAAGCTTCTAATGGGGGAAAAGGAATTATCTTTGGTCTTTTTGGGATGTTAGTTTCAAGTACTTCTATTATGGGGACACCCTCTCTTGTGGATGACCCTCTCTCTGCTAACAATTCTGGGGGGACGGGCGCAGTATATACGCCCGCCTCCCAGACTTTTTTACCACATTTTAAAGTGGTATTTAATTGAATTTTAATTATTTCCATAATGGCTGTTCACTTTCCCGCTATCGGGCAGGCTGTTAACCGCCGCCGGTAGTAGTGGTTGTTGTGGTTGAACTGGTTGTCGTTGTTGTGGTTGCGGCATCTTCTGTCGTGATCTTGACATCCAGAATGTAAAGGGCATCCCGTTGATACAAAATGGGCAGGCCTTTATCTTGCACACGAATCCACGTCACTTCAGGATCCCAATCATCGTGCTTATCAGTATACTGACCAAAATGGCGACCTACACCAAAAGGCGCCTGTTTGTATTCAGCAATTGAGTTTCCCTCAACGGTAGTGGCCATCATAACAAATTTATCATCTGGTATGAAATACCTCGCCATAGTGACGTAATCTTCTGCGGCTTTATAAGACGCTGCCGGGGGATAGGCAACCTGAACACGACTGCCCACAGTATCAATGGAGATAATAATTCTATCTTCATAAGTTCCAGCAGATTGATCCCAGAAACGCAGAATACCTTTGGCTTCAAAATCACCTGTATCATCCACAGAGATCCACGTAGTGGAAGCACCCGTAACTGCCGCGGTCAACCAGGCTCGGACCTCGTACATCTCATCGTAAACGACAAGATTATCAATGTCCAATATGGAAGCAACCACTTTCGGGTTTACCATCGCCAAACGATTTTTGTTTCCTTCAAACAAATCACCGTGGCCAAACGTGTTTTTCTGCAAGAGACCACGAATTGTGGTATCATCTGCCAGATAGGCTAAGACCTTCGAGTTGCAAAGGGCAATGTTCACTGTCCCTCCACAGTCCTCTTTGATCTTCCGTTTGCCGTCCCGGATATCGCCGATGATGTTCCTGCTCGCACCATCGTCCCAATTGTAAGCGGACCCAAGGGTTACGTTGTGATCTGAAGGGATGCTATAATCAACTGTTGCAGAATAGCCACCTTTAACCTGGTAGTTAAAAGAGCCGGTAAACAACATTTTGGCAAACATCCATTCAACTCGACGGTTTGAACGATTCCTTAAAAAGCCGAGTTCACGGGCCAGCCGTTGCTGGGCAGAAAGATACTCAACCTGCGTTCCTTCTTTACGCAGGTTGTTAAGAAATTCTTCATCGAAAGGCATTTTCTCTTTCCAGTAGGCGGCCTCTGCTAAATGCTGTGCAACCCCGTGAGGTGCTGTCACATGAGCCGGCGCTCCAGGCGGAACAAAGGGTGTGAGTCCTCTGCCTCCACGCTGACTTTCCCATCGAATAGTGCTGGACGGAGAAGTGCTGGTAGGAAAGATGTTCATCAGAATCAAATTCGGCGGTGCCGTAAATTTGGTTACAAACTTCTGAAGAACTTCAAGCCTTAGTTCGGGAATATCACTTGATCCTCTTGACATTTTATGTGGCATATTAGTCTCACCTCCTTTCTATCGAATATAGACGAACTGCCCGAAAGATGTGGCAGTTGAAAGATCGGTTTTGGCGGCGGCATCGAAATTGGTCAGAAGACCTTCGTACAGCACACAATTACCGAGAATTAAAGTAGCAACAGCACCCTTGGCATTTTCGCCAACACCGGTATTAACCGATTTTTCAAGAATGCCAACACAATCCGAGTAGTTATTTCCCGTGCCAGCCTCTACAAGCACATGGCCAAATCGAGCCGTTGTAAAAGGCGTTGCACCCGCCACTGTGGTATGCGTGATCACCGCATAGTTTCGATATGTGGTACGGTCGATAGCTGTGATAACTCCCAAATTCTCTGCGGCGGTGTTGTTATCATTAATGATCAAATCATCACCAACCTTGAATTTGTAGCTATCCTCAATCGTTACATTTACGGTATAAGCAGATCCAGCATTATCGGCTACCAGATAAGCCCTCCCGGGGCTGTTTTCTGTCCCATCAAAAACAGTGGGATTGTAGGGCACAATCTGATCTTTTCCACCAGCCGACCCTGCCGAAATGTTCTTGGCAAGCGCAGTACCCGACTCCAGCAGATCATAACCAGCCTGCAGAGTAATGGGCACTTTTAAGGCGGCAGACGGCTCAGAGTAGTACAGCCGCTTGTAATCTCTTTGAACACTCCCGAGTATGTGAGGAGTATCGCCTCCACGTTTTAATGTTCTTGGCATGGGCTATTCACCTCCTTTCTTTTGATCTTGTCCGGCCATTTTCAAAAGATTATCCGCCATCTTTTCATCACTCTTTTCTTGCTCGGACAGAGTATTACTTTCAGTTTCTCGGTTCGCCGCATCAAAGCCGGCGCCAAGAACAGTTACCGTTGCTCCCCGACTTTCCCAATCAGAGATTTCGGCATCGATTGCCTCACCGAATTTGTCCCGGTCAAGAATACCATCTTTCACGAACTTGGCATGAACGACATGTTTCCTGACTTTATCAAAGAGATGTTCGGCGATGTTACTGGCAGAAAGCTTTTCGTTCCAGGTTCGATCGGCAGTCAAAGCCAATTCCTTTTCGGAACGCAAAAGATCATTTTTTTCAAGGGAAAGCACTCTGACCCCCATCTCCTCCTTCTCCGTCGAGAGTTGGGTGATTTGGGACTGCATGGCCGTTTTCTCTTGATCGAAAGTAATCTGCAGGTTTTTCGTAACCTCAGTCGTGACCTCTTTTGACAACTGCGTGGTCAGATCGGGATACTTTTCTTGTAACTCTACTAATGTCTTCGGCATAATCTGTTCACCTCCTTTCCGAAGGTTAAGTTTAGGTTTTGTTGTTTCATCCTCACTCGCGTTTGCATCACCTCCTTCACTATTAATATATTGCATATTAAGTTCTACCTCCTCTTTGGAGAAGGCAACTGCTTCTGTTTTCTTATCCCAGCCAAAAACACAAATTGACGCTTCTTGGTAAAGACATTTACGCCAAATCATGCCGGGGCCTTTAAATTTATATCCATTAACTTCAACTGTAGTACCATTGGCAACTCTTTCAAGGACTGTTGGGATTGCATAAATGCTGGCTTGATAAGGAAATCCCTCCATCGATAATTTTTGAAACTGAAGACTTGCCTCAGTACTCACAAACTTAGTGGTTTTGGGATTTAAAACCACTGTATCACCGATAAGAGGTTTGCCCGAAAAAGCAATTTTTTGAGTAGCACAATGCCCTTCAAGAACCGGATACTTACTTTGATCAAACTTGATACCCTTTAAATCAATTGCAAGCTTGTCCCAATACCAATGTCCTAAGATAGGCTTGCCACTGTAGACAGTCATACGAAGTTGAGGAGTTTTATCTTCTCCTTCTGCCATCTCAGCATGAGCATGGCAACCCTCTGCTACTAATCTCATTGCTCCTTTCGGTAATGTGTGTTTTTCGGGCATTTTGTCCTCGCTTAGTTTATGGTGACGTTGTTGTTGTTGTTGAACTGCTCGAACTGGTCGTTGAAATTGTACTCGATGTTGAACTGGTACTCGAAGTTGTTGATGCCGTACTCGAAGTCGAACTCGTTGAACTCGTACTCGATGTGGTCGATGCCGTACTCGAAGTTGAACTGGTACTCGATGTAGTTGAGGCTGTCGAACTGGTCGAACTGGTACTCGATGATGTGGTAGTCGTAGTACCTGGGATATCAGTGGCAAACTGCGGATACTCATGCAGACCGACAAAGAAATCCATTGTACCAGTATCCACCCCATCAACCCAATGCCTGACCCAGACTTTATCTGAACCACATAATGCACGAGGCATACGAGCATCCATCACTGTAAATGCCCCTCCTCTTAATGGAATAAAGGGTGGGACATCAGTATATTGTCCAGCGGCTAATGCCCCTCCCGCCGTATCATTACCAAATATAAGTTGCACCTTATGTATTTTAAGATCCGCCGTTACTTGAACATCAACTACCACAAGAAGCGATAAATCATATTTAACTCCATCTGAAGTCACGGGAACATCATTTCTTCCTATGACACATAAAGGGTCACCATAAGTATCATTACCCGCATCAGCTTGATAAGGAGTCATTGTGTCTATTTCACCACAATCATACTCCGTATCTCTTGAACTGTGTTCCCCAAAAAAACGATCCACATTATGCAAATGCTTCTCGATCCCATCAACTTTATAAGATAAAGAGTCTTCAGTCCCGAGAAGCCCTAATACAGCGGCAGAGTCTATTTTTCTGTGTTCTGGAGGATCTTTGAGTACTGTCATAATTATATTCCTCTCCGTGAAGGTTTAGGACATTCAATCCTACCTGTGCAAGCACCTGACGTATATTCCCCAGCCTTAAAACCAAAACGATATTGAACATTTTCGCCTGGTTCAATGCCATATGTCTCAATATTTGAAGTATGACTGTCAACATCTCTCCAAGTAGCACCTGTATCGAAGCTTCTCTGCAACGTGACAGTACCCTCCCAAGTGCCTGCTAAAGAGTAATTGAAATAGCCAGCAATATTGACAAGTGATCTTGAAAACGTATTAGCCGCTGATAAGATATTAGTTATTAGATTTGGCTTTGACATTATTTTTTCTCCTCAGGTTTTTTCTTCGTAGAAGGTTCTCCCTCTGCCTTCTCTTGTATCGATTCCGCATCTGCTGTATAAACCAGGGCGGGATATTTTTGGTCTTCGGTAGCTTTTCGGAGCCTTTCTCTTCCATAAGATTCAACCCCTAACCTTTTGGCTATCGTCTTCTTTGATATACCAAGAGTTTCAGAAACAGAACCATGCTTGACACCAAGCAATCCTTTTGATCTTGCGGCATAATCAGTTATCTCAGAAGCAGGATAAGAAATGTCAATTAATTGCTCAGGACTTTTCATCTTATCTTTAAAGATTGGATCATGTTGGTAGTGAGTGTCCATGAGTTGTGTCAACTCATTTTTGACTTTCTTCTCGGTTACATTAAAACCAACGACCTCTGAGACAGGAATTTTCTTAGGCAAGTTGCCAAGCATCGAGTGAAAGAAAAGTATAGCACTCCAGAAGTCATATTTAGCCCATCTATCAAACCAGGCGATTTCATCCGATGTTCTATCACTCATTGGGCCTCTGGAAGCCTTAACTGAAGCAAAAGTCCCTTTAGCGCTACCTGTAGCTACATCGGCAGGCTCATTCATTCCACTCGTTATCATTTCCTTAATATCTGAATCTTGATCAGTAATAGAAGCAAGCTGAGGATTAACACATTCAACCGTCATTCCTGGGGGCAAAACAAGTGATCCTCCGGGTGTTTTTTTCTGCATTATACCCGTCTTTCTCTTCTCCTCATCACTTAATGACAGCCAAATCTTATAAGAACGTGCATCCTCTATCTTAAACACCCATAAATAGGCGCCAGATGACTTTTTATGGTCTATTTCATACTTTTTAAGATTTTCATAGTGATTTAACCACTCTAACGTAGTTCTGAGGTAAGAAATCGCTCTCTTTGTCACTAAGCCTCTATTCCAACTAACGATGAATCGATTATACCCTTTAAAGGGTCGAAAGGCTTTTTTTCTACTTCTGGAGTATTGTTGCAGACTTCGATTGTATCCTTTAGAGGGATGCTCCTTTGCAACCTGAATTAATTCAGGATATCGGGCAATGAAGATACTTGGTACTTGTTCTTGTAGTACTTCTCCAGGCCATAACGACTGGCGCTTAATATTATAGAATAATGGCATAATTGTCTTTCGAGGATGAAAGATAATCCCACTACCATCACCTCCACTATCAGCAATCGTACTTGGATCTATAAAATCAACTTCGACAAATACTTCGGGTGGAGGGTGGACTGTCAGAGCAATGTGCAACTCACCTTCAACATGAGACCTGCCCACATACTTTGGCATCAAATCGTACAATCTGTTTCTATGGTCAAGTTCCGTGTCTTCAATGATTTCTTGGATTTGCTCATTCTCAGAAGTGACCTCATATCCCCATCCAGTGAGTCTTCCCATTGTCCCACGAATAGCTGTATTAACATATGGGTTACGCTGGTATTTTGACCAACACTGTTCTTGAAGAACCTCTCGGGTCAGATTGGGATCGTCCTTATCCCCGGGCAATGTTAGAGGAAAGCCATCAGAATCACGATAACCTTTAGGGGTGTCATCATACTGCCAGGGTACTGAAAATTGCAATCTTTGGAGTACCTCATCTGGCATATCCTGTATGAATTGTTCGATATTTACATCTTTTTCCATGCCCTGCTCTCTAATTAGATATAATTATAAGAAGGTTCATTTTTGAGGATACAATATATATTGTATGTTTGTCAAGTATTTTTTCAATATATAGTGTTTTACGCATATTTAGCCGTTAGGGCTTTATTAGAAGTAAATTCACCAAAACTAATTTGTTTATGTCTAATCCTAAAATCATCAATGCCCAAATTACGTCCGCCATATATACACCAGGCTGAGGCGAACATAGCATCATCCTGAATACCATACTTCTGTCCTTTCTCTGGACTACCAAACCATTTCTTCTCAGCATCGTGATTAAAGACTGGCATTTCTTCTCTGAGGATATCTGATTTCTTACTTCCCGATACAGCAAGGGTAGGACACTTAAAACGACCTTCTCGGACAGTTATCAAGATTTCTTTGAAACCTTCCTTCTGGCGATCATACGTTGGAAAGATGGGCTCGAAAGCAATGGCTCTGTCCTCACACCACTTGCCTGCGTCCCATGCCCCAAATCGCTCACTACAAAATGTATCTACTCCCATAAACTCATCGTGAGCCATATCAACTTCATCTTTGACTGAATCAAGGCTGTGGTCAAGAATGTTCTTTACATGAAGAACAAAGTGGATGTATTTAGGTGAGGCCTGCGAAAGAGATACAAGGTGTGGGTTACTTCGTGAACCTGGCAAACCCTTAGCGATTATAAATAACATGGTTCTGGCAATTGATCTTTGAGCATAAGGATCACCAAAGTCAGTCCCAGCCAATATAGACCAATCTGTATCAAACAAATCTCCCAATTTAACTAAGTCATCTAAGGTGGCCATCTGAGAAGCATTATACCTATCCTTCAATTGGTATATACTATCAACAGGATTCAATCTGTGGTATATTTGTTCAATCTTATTCTGTGTTTCCTCAACCCCATCTCCAAAACCCTTTGCAGCGACTTCCGAAACAACATCCATCATGTGATTCTTCCGTTCAAGTTCTGGTCTCATCTTTTCGGTATTCAACATCTCTCCATCTATTCCTATAAATCCTGTCTCTTCTACCATCTCATCGGTAAAGACCTGCTTTGCACCAGCACTCCAGGAATTCATAAAGTATCTTTCATATTCTCCAAAAGGAAAGTTCACTTCATAATCATTAAGCTGGGCTTTATCCATATTAGGATTCCAATAATCATCTGGGTCGGATGTCTTGGACTGCCTATATGAGAAGTGAAGGAGACTCGTTTTCTTTTGCATAAAGTTGTCATACAGCTTGTAAAGAATGTGTTGTTTATCGGAGACAGTCGAATCGATCACTCCTAAGGCATTGGGTATGTTACGAATCGAACCATGTAGCTGAGTATAGAACTTGGGGTTTTTCATATCGAAGATTTCTGAAAAGGTATACCCTGTAATATTTGAGACAATACCCGAAAAGGATGAAATTGATCGAAGTAAAGATTGTATTCTATTTTTGGTATCTTTTATCCTAATCTCCTTTTCGAGTATGTTTCTCTCACCACCAACATACTCAAACAACT
>SDBT01003201.1_pt1 | contig 28483 bp, 59 predicted proteins | sample 2277101 | NCBI WGS metagenome assembly SDBT01 (sample SAMN10404973, study PRJNA504765) | marine sediment metagenome | isolation source: marine sediment core GS10_PC15, 103 cmbsf | place: Arctic Ocean: Southern Knipovich Ridge | collected 2010 | reverse complement strand
AGACCACATAGCTGAGAAAACTGGTGGGCATAATATTGTTTTTGATAACGATGTTGAAATAGATGAGATACATACAAAAAGAATTTTTGAACATAATGCTGATGGATTTTTGTTAGGCAAAGACAACACAGAAAATATACATATTTCTCCACTTAATAATGCTATAATTCCAAAGCCACTTGGTCAATGGGACTTGGGTTATTTTGATGGATTTGATACACATTCTTTTAGAAACTTATTTTTATCAGGAGATGCAAATGTTGGTGGAGATGTAAAATTAAATAGTGTTGGTGCTAATGTAATTACGGCAACTAATGCAAATGGAGATTTAAGATTAGGTGCAGGTGGTGGAACAAATGATTTACAAATTGATATTAATGGGAATGTAGAGATTTTTGAAAATTTAGATGTTGGTGGAGATTTAATCGTAAGTAATATAACTGCTTACAATGGAACTTTTGAAAATGATGTTGCTATTGGTGGAAATGTTAATATTGCTGCTAATAAAAAATTAACATTCTTAGGATCAGGAACTCAAGATATAAGTAATGGAACTTTTACATATCTATTAAAAGATAATCAATTTGCACCTGATGCCTTTACAATGAGTACAAGTATAGGAACAAATGATTACATGAGAATCTCAACCGCTAACGGAGCAGAGGCTTTTATTTTTGGAAACACAGTTGAAAATCCTGCCTTTACTTTTTCAGGAACAGGATTAGTAACATATGGTGGAAATATGATTGGTGATGGAAACATAACTTCTGAAAATGTTTTTATTAAACAATATGTTTTTTCTCATACGAGTGATAACCTTCCTGTTTTAGGTGCTAGTGTTTGGACTAATTTAACTTTATCTGAAGAAGAGACTGCTATTAAATTTGGAATTTCTCATACATTTAATGATGATACAAATGATACTTTTACTTTTAATGAAGAGGGCGTGTATGAATTTACTTATGATTATGATATGATAGATTTTTCTATTGGTTCTTCTGATATTGATGTTGCAGGTAGAGTTATTTTTGGAAATGGAACTGAGATTTTGGGTTCTGTTTTTGAAACAGATATTATTAAAAAAGCTATTGAGGGTGAAGTTACTCATAATTTTTTAGTTAGGGTTAAGTCAGGAGATTCAGTAGTTTTTCAATTTATAGCAACTGATAGTGATGTTCAAATTTCTACTCATGGAACTTTCGGAGACCATCCCGATAGTGCAACAATAATAATTAAAAAGATAGCTAATTTATAATGGTTGATGTTAATTTGTAAATATAGGAAATTAAGATGAGAACTAATGAAATATAAATTAATACTAGGGATTGTATTTTTAATGTTAGTCTTACCTATAGTAAATGCACAAGAATTTATACCACACCAACAATTTACAAACTTAACTTTTAGTATAACTTCAAACAATGCAACGAGTTGTAATGTTTCAGATTATATATTTCCTGGAGGAGTTGTATCTCTAAATGAATCTATGTCAAGAGTTCAACAAACTTTCAGTGCAAAAATAACTGCAAATAACTTTTCAGTATCAGGAGATTATTGTTTTAATATTGTATGTTTTGATGGAGTTGGTTATGATACAGGAAGTTATTGTAGAGAAATAACACCGAGTGGACTTTCAGATACGCTAGGATTCCATTTCTTAATATTAATATTATCAGCAGGAGTAATTGTCTTAGGATTCTGGATAACTGATGGACCAATTGTAATACTTGGAAGTTTTGGATTATATTTTATTGCATATAGAATATTATTCTTTGGAATTGATGGAATAAGAGATCCAATATATACTCTATCTATAGGATCAATAATCTTAATGGTTGCAGCATATATATCTATAAAATCTTCTTATGAACTTATAATTGATTAGAATTTATTATAATCGATATTTATAAACTACTTATCATTTATTATAACGTACTTTAAGGAGGGTTGTAAATATGAATGGAAATAAGAAAAGTTTTAATAAGAAAAGATGGAATAAAAATGTGTATAATACCAAAGAAATCAAAAATACAGGGAGGAGATTTTGTTATGATAAATAAGATAAATGAAAAGGAGGTATTAAAAAATGTCAGAAGATAAAAAAGTAGAAGTAAAAGAAAGATATTCTTTAGCAAGAATCCCAACAGAAACAGCAATAGTAATACAAGATAATGAAGAAAAGGATGATAAAGGAGATCCAGTTTTATATTCAGAAGAGTCTATATTATTAGAAATTCTAAATAAGGTAAACAAAATAGAAAAGGCTGTAGCATGATTGGATTATTATTTACATTAGGTTCAGAATTAATAGAAGTAAGGATAGATGGAATTAATATTTATTTTAGAAATACAAGCACTCAAGGGAGATTTGCTACAATAGATGGTTTAAAATTAAATAAGTATGGAGTAATAAAAGAGTTCCCAGATTTAAAAGATAAAGATGACTGGAAAGAAATTACAGTTCAAAGATTTAAAAGAAAGATAAAAAATATGAATAGTGAAGATGAAAGGGCAAATTACGTATTAAAAGATTTAAAAAAACACGGATATAAACCTTATGCAAAACAAAGGAAAGGGCATAGAGTGAGGAAATTATAATGGAAAAGATACTAAACTATAATTGTGATGGCTTATGTTGTTGTAGATATTGTAGTGAGAGATATACCAACTTTATTTATAAAAATTTTTGTGGTATGGAAGTATGTCTTGCTTTTTGTAAAGAACACGCAGAACAACTTATAATGAAATATGGAATATAGAAAAACAATAATTTTAGGATACGAGAAATGTGGAGATGAACAGATACCGATAGTAGAATGTATTCCAAGAACAGACTGGCCAGATGGATTAAGATTTTATTGCGTTTTTTGTAACAAATATCATCTTCATGGAGATGGAGAAGGACATAGAGTTGCTCACTGCCATAATGGTGATAGTCCATTTGATAAAACGGGATACATATTAAAAATAAAACATGGTGGTAGTAATTCCTCCAAGGCATAAATGCTTTGGTATGCTTAACATATTTATATGATAAAAAAATGTGATATATGCGGAATAAGATATAGGGGAAAGATTTGTCCTAATTGTGAAATTCAAAGAATAGACAAGGGGGTACAAGATGAAAAAACAAATAGACTTTTGGGAAATACAAATAAAATTTGATATTAGGAAGAATAGTTATAATGCAAAAAATATTAATGAACTAAGAAAAAATGTATTTAAGGGACTACAAGAAGAGAGTATGAATAATATAGAACAAGAAAATATTAATGTGGAGATAAAATGAATAAAAAACCAACTAAACAATCTGGAAAACATTTTTGGATGGGATATATCCTAGCTAAAGAAGAAGACCTGAGATATGTTAAGAAATTAATAAATGATAAAATAAGTCAAATCAAAAGAGTTAAAAAGAAAATAGAGAAAGATTATGGAGAGAAATTTAATCAGATAGGGGGAAAAATTTAAATGAATGAAGAAGAAAAACTTTTTAAGAAAGATTCAACAAGAACAGAGATAAAAAGCAAGACTGGAAGTGTCAGAGAGAACTCAGAATATACAGGGGAGAAGAAAGATTATCTAGAGGAGGATAGGGATATAGTTTGATGCTAGAAAAGAAAAGACAAACATCAATACCCCTAATATCGTAAGGGGTATCTTAAAGAAAATGGTAAAAACAAAAGACTTTGAAAAAATAGTTGATGAATATGATCAAGATTGTAATAATGTGCAATTAGGAATAGATAGCACAGATCATATAGTATTTATTTGTAATGAGTGTAAAAATACTTTAGAGGTAAAAGAAGTCTTAACAAAAAATATTGTTATAAATCCTGATGACAAAACAAAAGATAATTGCACATGGATTTATATTGTTTGTCATAATTGTAAGAACTTAGGGGTAAGAAAGTTTTATTGGAAGTCTGAAGATGGAAGGTTTTGTATTGGAAGAACTTATAATTACAAAGATAATAAGTGTCAATTTTGTGGAAAACCTTGTTGTAGAAGTTCACATTTATGTAAGGAATGTTTTGAGAAATGTATAAGACCAAAATATAATAAAAATAAAAAAAACAATTCAAATGAAACATGACATGGCAGACAAATCTTTACAACAACTTATTAGTGGCAGGAGTTTTATTAACTTTAGCAGTAATAATTTATTGCAAAGTAACAGGAAGAACACCAGGAGATTTACTAAGAGATTTAAGGGAGGGATTTTCACCAAATGAATAAACTAAAAAAAATAATATTAGCAGTTCTTGGAGGAGCAGATACATTAATTCATGTAATAACTCCAATAGTATTAGTTTCTTTATGGGTTAGTATAGTTGGATTAGAAGGTTGGAGGAACTTTTTATTTTATGGAATTGGATTATTAGCTTCATTATTTAGAGGAATAAAAGTAGGATTTATGAATTAATATGGAAGAAACAAAAGAGAAGTTAGTAAAGATAATTGGAACGCATCATTTTATGAAAGAGCGTGAGATAAAGAAATATATTGAAGATTTTAATCCAGATATAGTTGGAATAGAATTATGTAAACAAAGAGTTTATTCAATAGAACATCCAGATGAACAAAAGGCAGACTTTTCTTTATTAGGAATAATAGCAAAGGCAGTAAGAAGAAAAGGAAAAAAAGAAGGAATAACTTATGGAGGAGATATGATTGCAGCACATAAAATAGCAAAACAAAAAAACCTACAAATAGAATTAATAGACAGACCAATAATAGAAACTCAGGCATTATTTAAATCAATACCTTTCTTAGAAAAAATGCAATTCATAAAACAATTAATAAAGTTCAATTCAAAGAAGATTAAAATACAAGATATAATCAATGAGGTAGATAGTAATGAAAAAACAAAAGAAATTCTAGAAAAATTAAAAGAGATGTGTCCAATAACATTTTATTTTTTAATTAATTCAAGAGATGAATATATGACAAATAAGATAAAATCAATTATGTTTGATAATCCTGAAAAGAAGATTTTAATTATAGTTGGAAAAGGACATAAAAATAAATTAGAGAAGAAAATAAATGGTTGAAGAAAAGAAACAAGAAGATCTCACGGATGAAGAAGCTTTGCTAAAGATAGCACAAGCTATGAAAGATAATGCTCCAAGCTTAGAAGATAAACAATCAGTTTATACTTTCTTATTTAATGTAGCATCAGCTAAAGATACAACAAAAATAGGAAATCTCCAGGTTGATAAAGAAATAAATGAGTTAGGAGTTCCAAAACATAATGTTAGGGGAATAAAAGATATGGCTAGAATAAGTAATAATATTATGGGAAATGATTTTTTTAAAGATTATTTTGAATCAGAAGCAGAAGATGTTTTAGCAACAAGTCTAAGTAGAGAAGGATTCTTAGTAAGGCAAGCAACAGTTCAAACAAAACAAATAGCAGATATTACAAAAAGAAAAAAAATAAATAAAGGTTGGTTCACACAAAAAGAAGAAAAATCTGGAGGAGAAACTACAAGTTCAGGTAGTAACTGAAAGGAGGAAACATGGGAGATTTAAAAGATGATGTTAGAGAATTAAAAGAATTAGTCAAAGATTCTATAGGTAAAAAAAAGGAAAAGAAGTTTAGATTACCATTTGGAAAAAAAGTAGGTAGACTTCAAAAAAGAAAGAACTATGTAACTTTAATTAAGATAAATGAAAATTCTCAGATAGATTTCAAGAAAATTCAAATAAATGACCAAACGTTTATTGAAGATGGAATTCCAAGACTTGCAGCAGCAGGTTATGTTATGTACTGGAAGAAGAATCCATTTATTATATTACCAAGTTGGAGTGTAGAACCTTTTAGTCCTTTAGAAAATTATAAACAATCATTAAATGATGGAAGTAACTCTGTTGGATATAAATTACTAATGAATAGAATGCAGAATGAACAAATAAAACCAAAAGTTCAGATTGGAGGATGGTTAAAATGGATAATCATAGCAGGAATATTAGGAATTATAGGTTACGCATTTATTTCAGGAGGAATCTAGATTGAAATTTTCTAAAATAGATTATAACAACCAGTCAGAAGAAATATTTAATGTAAAGATAGAAGATAATACAGGGCAGGTTTTAGATAAATGGAAATTCAATAAAAAAGATTTTTCCAATTGGGCTAACATAATTATAAAGAAATTTGGATTAAATGTTAAAATAAAAAATAGATCAGACTTAGACTGGACAGACCATTAAGTAATCGATATTTATAAATTAATTCTACATGTAATTAGTATAATATTATACTAAAATGGTAACCCAGCAAGAACTTAGACAAAGGCAATTAAGAGATATTTCAAAACAGAGAAGAAGATTAACTCAACAGATTGAACAAGCAAGGCCAACTAAACCATCTAATCAAGAGATTCAAGCACAATTAGATTTTCAGGAAAGACTTAAATCATTTAATAAACAACTTAGGGATTTTAAACTTGCAGAAAAACTTATATTTTCAGGAAGAGAATTTGCAGCAGCAGGTGATCCTGGAGTTCAAAGAAAAATAAAACAATTAAGAGAAGCAGGTTTTACTTCTGCATTTGAAAAAAAGGCACGAAGAAAATTTATAGCACAACTTGAAACTCAAAGGCCTACTCAAGGACCAGTTCCAACAGGAATAACCCCTGGGATTGTTGCTGAAGGATTACCTAAAGAGGTAAGAGGTCCAACAATAAGAGAACGATTAGAAATAAAAAGACAAATATCAAGACAATTTCCAGAACCAACACCAAGAGAATTAGCATTACTTGTAGAATCTTCTAGACCTAAACCAATATTAGATGTACAACCTGTAGAAAGACCAAGAGGTTTTATTAGTAGATTAGAAGAGACTCAAGCAATAGAAGAACAAAGAGTATTAACTGGAAGAGCAACACCTATAGAAAGAGCCAAAGCAGGAATCGCAGCAGCAGCATTACCAATTATTTCATTTCCAAGAGATATTTTTACTCTAGGAAAATCGCTTATTACAGAACCAATTACTACTGTTAAAAGAATACCTGGAGGAGTATCTGGAGCAGTAACTAGATTTGGAAGAAAACTAGAAACAGCACCAGAACAAGCTTTTGGACAAGTTATTGGAGAGGTTGTTTTACTTAAAGGTATTTCAAAAGGAGCAAAAGTTACAGGAGAAATTGTAAGCGTTGGTAGAACAAGAATTTCTCCAAAATTTAAACTATTTTCTGAAACAGGATTAGAAGAAGCAGGTTCTGTAAAAAGTATTAGTATACCTTTAAAAAAGCAAGTTAAGTTAGCTGGTATGGAAATAGATGCAGTATCTGCTGCTAGAGATTTTTTTAAACCATTTGAAAAAGAAAAAGTTATAGGAAAACCTAAACCAACTCCTACTGCACCAGAATTAGAAAGAGCTTTATTTGCTGATCCTTTTGGAAGAGTTAGGATAAGTAGATTAGGTTTAGAACCTACAAAGGAAGCAGGGATATTAGATATTTTAGGAGGAGATATAACTTTTAGAAGAACTAGACCTCAAATATTAAGTTTTGAAAGAACTAAAGTTGAAGCATTCCCAGAGGCGTTAAAAGATATTGAGAAAAGTTTAAAAGCAGGTAAACCATTAACTGTTTCTCAAAGAGTAAGATTAGAGAAGTTTCAATTAGAACCAACTGGGAAATTTAAACCAATTGGTTTTGTTTCAAAAGAACCAGAAGTTGTCTTAGCACCTGGAGAAATTGTTTTAATAGAAGAAAAATTACCAACAATAATTAAAGGAAAGAGAGTAGAATTATTTAAAGTAAAAATCGAAACAGCTACTGGGAAAACAAAAGAGTTGTTAAAAGAATTTTCTGAAGGAAAATTATCTAAAGCTGAAATTAAAGAACTTAGAAAAAGATTAAAGAAGGAAGGGGCTTTTGATATAACTTCAGATTTAGCTCCATCAAGACCTTTTGTTTCACCTTCTGGAATATTTACAGATATTAGTAGATTTATTTCACCAAAACCACCAAGTAAACCAATATCTCCTACACCTTCATTATCTCCAACACTAAAAGCAATTCTTGGTGTATCGCAAGGAATTTCTTTAGGAGTATCAAAACCTCCTATTATTAAAAGTGTAATTAGTATAGCTCCAAGCAAAAAACCAAGTGCATTTCCAAGTGTTCCTCCAAGTCTCCTTCCAAACAAACCTTCGGTTGTTCAAATTAGTCCACCAAGTCCTCCAAGCCCTATTCCTAAAAGACCCATAGTTACTATAGTTCCACCTCCACCAAGTACTCCAACAGGATTAGCTCAAGCAGTAAAAAAAATTAAAGAAATGCCAGAGTTTGAAGTATTTGTAAAGAAGTTTGGAAAAGATGTAAGTATAGGAAAAGAAGAAACAAAAAAAGAAGCAGTTGGACTACTAAAGAAACGACTTCAAAAAACCCTTAGAGCTTCAGGATTTATAGTTAGAGGAGGAAAGAAAATAGATCCTTTTAAGAGAAACGTATTTGATATTGGATTTACAAGTAATGGATTTAGAAGAGGAAAGAAAGATCCATTTCGAGTTGTAGAGAAAAAAGAAAAAAGAATTAAGAGAGGAACATTTGAAGTTCCAGAGATTCAATTATTTAGAAAAGCAAAGAAGAATATATTTGGAGTGTAATCGATATTTAAAAAGTAACTACGCGTAATTTTTCTATGGCGTTTAAAGAATTTTTATTGAAAACAAGAATTAATAAAAGTAATGGACAAATTAATATTAGTTTACCAAGAAAACAACTTTCTATTAGTGAATTAGATAAGATTCAAAAAAATAAATCAATTAGGTTACTCTTAGAAGAAAATGAATAAAAAAGGTCAGGTATTAATATATGGATTGATGCTAGGATTGCTGTTAATTATCCTGGCTTTAAATCTCGCTCCAACAATATCTTTTTTTACAACAACTGCAATGAATGCAACTGAAGGTGATACATTTGGATTAGATTGTGCGAACTCTTCAATAAGTGATATAAATAAAGCAACTTGTATTGTAGTAGACTTAAATTTATTTTACTGGGTAGGAGCATTAATATTTTTATCTGGAGGAATTATAACTGCGAAAATAATTTTTACATGATGACATTTAAAAAAGGATATAAACAAACTGAAGAACATAAAAAGAAAATAGCTATGGCTAACAGAGGCGGGCATATTTGGAAAGATAGAGAACACCCTAAAGGAATGTTAGGTAAAAAGATGTCAGAAGATTGTAAGAAGAAAAAATCTGAATTTTGGAAAAAGTGGCATAAAGAAAACAAAGATAAAGAAGTAATGAAAATAAGAAATAGCAAGATAGCAATAAAGTTAAAAGGAAAAAAGAAATCAAAAGAACACAATGAGAAAAATAGGTTAGGACATCTTGGACAAGTTGCTTGGAATAAAGGAAAGAAATGGGACAAAGATAGAATACATCCAAGACCAACATTAGGTAAAACTTCAAATAAAAAAGGAAAAACCTATGAAGAAATTTATGGAAAGAACAGAGCAAAACAATTACTTTCAGTAATGAAAAGTAAATCTATAAAAGAAGAAATGAAAAAGAGAATATCGGATACATTAAAAAAATACTATAAGGATAATCCTTCAGAAAGAGAGAGAAACAGAAAACAAAGACAAAAACAAATTTTTCCAATGAATGATTCTTCAATAGAAATAAAAATACAAAACTTTTTAAAAGAATTAAATATAGAATATTTTGCTCATAAATATATGAATATAAAACATGATTATCAATGTGATATATTAATACCCTCAATGAATTTAGTAATTGAATGTGACGGAAATTATTGGCATAAATATCCTGTTGGATTGGAAAAGGATCACATCAGAACAAATGAACTTATTGAAAAAGGTTTCAGTGTTTTAAGATTGTGGGAAAGTGAGATTAAAGTGATGAATATAAATGATTTTGAAAATAAATTAGGAGCATATCATTGAAAGGAGATAACAAAAAAAATGAATAAAAGAATGTTAGGTTTGTTAGGTGAAATGGATTCAGATGTAGATAGAATTATGAAAAGATCTTCAAGAGCAATATGTGGTCCTCAAGAAAGGCAAGTTGTAGTAAGAGATTCAGAAGTATCAAAAACAAAAGCAAAACTTAAAAGTGCAGGATTTTTTATAGTAGGAACAGGACCAGGAGGTTTTGGTAAAACCAATATATGGTTTAATCCTATAGGAGGATTTTAGAATGAAAGAAGGAGGTACTAAACATGAAAGATAAAAAAACAGGATTTGATGAGACTATAGAAATAGCTGACTGTGCTTTTTCAACTCAGTTTGAATTAGACAATGCTAGAATGTTTCATTCAAAAAAGAAAACTGGAAAGAAATTATGTCCAAAGAGGAAATAGAAAATGAAATATAAAAAAGGTCAAACTTTAGGACTAGCAATTATGCTAGCGATAATCATATTCATAGTAGGATTCCTTATGATAAATTTCCTAAAAGACCAAGTAACTCAAACAAGAATAGATTTAAATTGTGCATCACCAGATGATATTACTGATGGAACAAAATTATTATGCTTGGCAATAGACTCAACAGTTCCTTATTGGATTTTATTAATATTTAGTATTTCAATTGGTTTAATAACAGAAAGATTTGTTACATCAACGACAGCGAGGTTTTCATAAAATGAAAAGAAAACAGCAAAAATTAACAAGTAAAAATCATATGATTATTTTAGTATCTCTAATGATAATCCTAATGGCAGTTCCATTAATTATAGCTTGGGAGTTCGACAATGTTAAAAGAGTAGAAGAAACTTTTGGAAACGCAGGCTATAAAGATATTGAAATAAAAAATTCATTTGGATTTGGAAAAACATTATGGAGTGGAACTTTAGATTATAATACAATTGTTTGTGGAAAAGTTTGTTCAGCAGAAAAGATTATTACTCTTTCAGTTGATGGAAGTTTAGTTGATAATGTTAAGTTTGAAACAATAAATGGTAAGGATAGAATTGAAGAACCTATTAATAGTTATCAATTTTATATCAAGAATGGAAATGAATGGGATAAATATGCAATTGGAAGTAGATTAAAAGCAGGAACTTATACTTTAAAATTAGAAGGTTATAAAGATTTAGATAAAGAAGTAGACTGGATTATAAAAACAAATGGTATCTGGATAGATGACTGGGCTATCTGGACATCTTCTTTACAAGAAGGTTTATTAGCTAATTATAATTTTAGCGAAACTTCTGGAGACCTAATTGATTTAGTAACTGGAAAATATAATTCTACAACAATTAAGAACGGAGTAACTCAAAATATAGAAACTACTTTTTTAACAAAAGGTTATGATTTTAATGGTACAAATGGAATTGAAGTTTCTGTTACTCCTGCTTTATTCTCAGGAAATAATGGAACTATTAGTTTATGGATGAATGTTAGTTGGGATGCTGTTTCTGATGCAGATGGTTTCAATGCTATATCTTTCTCAGATGATAATAATTATAGATTTATTAAAAGAATTGAAGGTGATTGGGATGTTCATATTGGAGGAACTACTGTAATGAATTCTGTCAATGTAACTAAAGGATTTTGGACACCTAATGAATGGGTTATGTTATCATTAACTTGGAATACTATCTTAGATAATTATACTCTTTGGGTTAATAATAGTGCAATATTTACTACTTCTACTCCTGCAACAGGAAGTACGGCGACATTTAATCACATACTTGAAAATCCAACACCAGGATTTGCGTTTAATGGAACTGCAACTGATATGTCTTTTTGGAATAGAACTTTAAATCAATCAGAGATTGAAGCTATTTATAATGATGGTTTAGGATTACCTTTTGGAGATGGTATTGAAGCTAGTTTATTATCTCCAGTTAATGATACAACTGTAATAAAAGGGATTAGAAATTTTACCTGTTCTGCTGAAACAAATAGGGTGGGCCTTGTTAATATGAGTTTGTATCATAATGATTCAGGAAGTTTTATAATAAATCAAACTAATCCATTAACAGGAACTTTAAACCAAACTTCATTCTTATCTAATATTCAGAATAATATTATTTGGAGTTGTGAAGCTTGTGATGATGATGAATGTGTATTCTCAGAAAATAATAGAACTCTTAATGTTACTGACTTTGAAATAAACTCTACAACATTTAATGAAACAACATATGAAACAGAAACAGAATTATTTATATTAAATCTAACAACAGCAAGTGAACTATCTAATTCTAAATTTTATTATAACGGAACTGAATTTACTGCAACAATATTAAACAATAGTTTCTTTTATGAATTAACTTCTCCAGTTATAGATATTCCAGTAAGGGGAAGTGTAAATCATTCTTTCTTTTTCTCATTTGATATTGGAGGAACAAACTTTAACACAACATCAGCAAACCAATCTGTTGGAAATACTATCTTTGATGAATGTAATGCAACTTTAGTAACAAAATATCTTAACTTTTCATTTAAAGATGAGTTAGATAGTTCTATCCTGGATAATGTAACTATTCCATTATTTGATGTTGATTATTGGTTAGGTGGTGGAAATCTTAAAAAGAATCTAACTTTCATAAGTAATACTGGAAATTTATCATATGTATTCTGTCTTGAGCCACCAAATAGAAGTTTGAATGTAGATTATAGAATACAATATGCAGATAAAGCTGGAGAGTATGTTCAAAGAGTAGCTAATAATATAGAAACAGTAACTAATGCAACAACAAATAGAACATTATTTTTATTAAAATCAACAGATGGATTGTTTATAACACTACAAGTAATTAATCCAAGTAATCAAGTTATCAGTGGAGTAAATATTACAATTATAAAAAACATAGCAGGAACAGATACAGTAGTTGGAGCAGGAATAACACCAGATAGTGGTTCATTAACTTTCTTCTTAGATCCAAACTTTGTTCATAGATTCTTATTTAATAAAACAGGGTTTAATTCATTTGATACTTCATTTGCACCAACACAAACAGCTTACACAATAACATTAGGAGGAACAGCAGCAGCACAAGCAGAAGATTTTACTAAAGGAATAATAGCTTCAATATTACCTACAAAGAGTATAGAATTATTTAATGAAACTGTTTATGCTTTTAATTTAACTTTAGCTTCAAGTTTCTGGGATGTAAATTCTTTTGGGATTACATTGAAAGCTCGTAATGGAACTATCTTACAATCAACAAGTGCAAGTACAAATGGAGGAGTATTAAATCTAAATCAAAATACAAGTAGTCATAGACAAATAATTATGGATTACTTCTGGGAGATTAATGGAAATTATACAAACAGAACAACTTATTGGAATGTAATGAATGCAGGAAATACAGACTGGAGTATATTAACTTTCTTTACAGACTTTAATTTATATCTAGCTTCAGGAATATTTGGATTAGATGACTTTGGAAGAAATTTAATAATCTTTTTAATAATCTTTATTTCAGTTGGAGTATTATCATTTAAATTTGGATTAGCAAGTCCTTTAAGTATAAGTGCAATAGTATTTGGAGTTATCTTCTTCTTTGATGTAACTGTCAATATGTTACCGAATCCAGTAGGAGCAATACCTAATTTTCCAACATTTGCAGCAGGAATAATTTTAATTTCACTAATATTTAAGGAGGTAATAAGATGAACATTTGGAGTTATACATTTATGGCCGTAATAATAATGTTGTTCATGCAATTTGCTGGATTTCCAACAGGATTAAATAGTGTTTTAGATTTTATAGGTTTAGATTTTGCAACAAACAATTCTGTAGCAGGATTTAATATAACCATATCAAACTTTTGGGAATTTATTTTTAATGCCACAACAGGAGTATTTGCATCAGTTGCATTTACTGGAGTTGCAATAGGATTGCTAGCAACGGGAAGGGCAGATATAGCAATTTTTGCAGCAATAGTAACTTCTATATTAGTTTTGTTTATACCAACAATAGCTTTTGCAGTAATCTACGCTATCGAATCAGGATTTTCCCCATGGGTAACAGCATTACTAGCCATGATATTTATACCATTAACAGTTGGATATGTAATAGCATTGTTTAAATATATTGGAGGTGGACAATAAGATGGCTTTCATTCAACCTTTGGAATTGCAAACCTGGATAATCTCAATCTTCGCAGGAAACGCAGATATATTTCTAGCAATAGCTTTAATTTTCATAATTGGTATGTCTGCTTTCTTTAGAATGAGAACCTTAACATTAGTTTTCATGGTAGGATTATTTTTTATGATGTTTAGTGAATGGATAAATGTAGAAATATATTTCTTGTTAATAGCAATATCTTCAGTATTAATTGGATATTGGATTTCAAAGATAGTAAAAACTTAACAATCGATATTTAAAAATAAATAATACATGTAGATAATAGGGAATAAAATGTGTAAGTATAAAAGTCAATGTAAATTATATAATGAGTCTAGTAATACTTGTAACTTTTGTTCTGATATAGATATTCATTGTGGTAAATTTAGGGAGTTGGAGAATGAATAAACTAATTATCTTATTTGCTTTTGTATTTTTGATTAGTGTTGGAGGGGTTTTGGGTGTTGATACTACAAATTATACTTTATCCTATAGAATTGAATCTAATTCAATTTCAAATAATTTAATCTTTGATAGTTCTCCACAAAGAGTTGATGGAATTATAAATGGAGCTACATTAAATACTGGAGATGGATTTAATGATTCAAATAATAATGGTGCATTAGAATTTGATGGAATTAATGATTATATATCTTTAGTAAGTGATGACAATGATTTATCCCATTATTTATTAAATAATGGAACATTTACAATAATTGCATGGGTTAAACTTAATAGTTTAAATAATGATTCTCATTTAATTGGAGATAGAAATAGTAAATATTCAAATCCAGCATTTTTTTATGATAATAGTTCTGATTGTTTAAGATTAAGAGTTTTTTATGGGAGTAGAAGTTCTTCATCAAATTCAATAAGTGCTTGTTCATCAATGGGAGAAATTAAACCCTCTGTATGGCAATTATGGACTGGAGTTGTTTGGAACGATGGAACTAATTATAATATTAGTGTTTATATAAATGGTTCTTTTGAAGATTCAGTACAAACAACAAACCCAGTTAATTTTGATTTTAGAGGATTAGATATTGGAAGAGGAGAAGATAATAATATAAATAATTATTTTGAAGGAAGTATATCTGATATTTTTATTGTAAATAGAAGTTTAAATTCTACAGAAGTTCTGGAATATTTTGATGATAAAAATGAATCTAAACCTTTTACAGGAAGTAAAACTATTTATACAAAACCTACATATGCAAGAGATTTATCTGATGCTAATTTAAGGTGCGATGCTCTTTATGGAAATAATATTTTTTGCAATATCAATGCAACCCCTTCAGTATATAAGTTTGATGATACTTCCGATGATATGGATTTAAGAAATAATACTTATTATAATTTTCATGGTTCAATTTTAAATAGTTCTATAGATTGGAATATTATAAGACATAATTCTGGTTCTGTTTATAATTCTGTTATAGATGGTGGAGAGTTTTTGGATTCATTTAATGGTACGAGAGAACCACAAGCAGAGAATTTGTTTTATGGAAGGTTAGGTTATATGCAAAATATAACATTTAAGAATTTTAACATAACTGGAAGTATAAATAGTACAACAACCGCGTTTACAATGGGACATGAAACATTAAATTCAATAAATAATATAACTATTAAAAATGTAAGTTGTCTAGGATTTAAATCATGTTTTGGGTATAATGGAAATAATTTTACTTTTATTAATAATTTTGGAGATACTTTATATTCTCATAGTGGAACTGAATCAGAATTTCTAGATTGGAACGATTTTGGTTCTACAGGAACTTTGTCCCATAATATTATGTATAACTTTACAGAAGATGGATTAGATATAAGTGCAAGTAATGTTTTGATACAGAATAATACTTGTAGAATGAAACATGATGGATTAACAACAGAATGTTTCGATGTTCCAAGTGGAAACAATAATACTTTTACTAATAATGTTTGTTATGGGGCTGATGAATCAACAGATAGGTGTTTCAATATGCAAGTTGGTTCAGGAAATATATTCAAAAATAATATTGCTTATGGGAATAGTATAGGTAAAGGGTTCATCATAGAAACAAGAAGTCAACTTATAAATAATTCTGCTTTTAATTTTGACTTAGCTTTTGAAATTACAGATTATGTAAACACCACGATATATTTTAATGCTTCAAATATAGATATAGAAATTGATGATAGTCACCTTTTCTTTAATGGAAGTTCAATAGAACAATTAATTGGTTTAAGTGGTTTAACCAACGCCCTAATCTACAACACCAATGGCTCAATCTATGGCTCTTCAACAATTTCAGATAATGATGGAAATATAAATATAACATTAACGCCAAATAATGCAAGTTTTGTTTTAGATCAATTCAATCTTACTGAAGGAATAACAAGAACTAACTCACCACTAGCATTTGGAACTAAAACAGATAACAGCATAGCAATAACATCAACGCTAGCAGAACCAATTAACACAACAATAATCTTCAGTATTCCAAATTGTGAAGCAGTTGGAAGAATAACTTATACATCAAATACAGGAGCATATATTCAAGTTTTTGATAATAAACAAATATCTTGTAGTGGAGATGTTGTTTCATTAGATATAAATGGAATAGAAACAGCTTCAGGTTCAAATGTATTAGTTTGGGAATATGGATGTTCGAGTTTTGAGATTGTTGGTTATAGATTAATTATGATTGCAACTGCATTATTATTACTTGGTGGAATATTCTTTTATATGTTTAAAAATGGAAAACTAGATGGATTAACAATCGGACAGCTAGTTGCATTATTCATGACTATCATTGTAACAATTTCATTGCTATTAGTTGTTGCACAAACAATTGGTGGAACTTGTAATATAAATTAAGTAATCGACATTTATAAATAAAATCTACATGTAAATACTATGGATTTAAGATTAAAAGATTTAGTAAGTGTAAGTAAGAATAAAAATAATAATCAAACCAATCTTAGTATTAAAAAGAATAAGTTAAAAGATTTAAAAGTTAGTGAGGATGCTCTATTAAATATTAAGATAGGAAACTTTTTAGAATAATGGCAATTATGGATATGATAAGGAGAATGGGAGAAAGAAAATCTATTTCTAAAGAGAAATTCAAGGAAGCTCAAGAAAATCTAAAAATTCAAACCATGTTAGATGAAAGACAAAAGTCTAGTAACCAGAGAGAAATAGAAAGACATTTCAAGGAAGAAAAAGAAGAAGATATTAAAAAACAATTAGATGGTATAAGACAAAAGAAAAATAAAGATAATTGGAAAGGAACTAATTTATTAAAAGGTTCTAGTATATTAAAAGATGACAACCCAATACTCAAACAAAAAAATATATTCAAACATCAAAAAAGCAATATGTTTAAAGGAGGACATCAATTTTTCAAATGAAAAGAAAATTTAAAAAATCATCAGTTGATAAAGTAGAGAAATTCATAAAGAAGATTAGAGAGGAAGAAAAAGTACAACTAAAAAAGATAGAGGCTTCTGAATCTCTAGGTGTTGTTAAAGGATTAAAAAAAGCAACAGTAAAATTTGAATCAAGAAAAGATGTTGCATTAGAAAGAACTATAAGTGGAATAGCAAAAAGATTAAAGGAACAAGTTAAAGTAAGAAGATTTTTGAAACCAAGTAAAAGATTAACAGTGGTCATAAAACAAAAACAAACACCAATTGTTTTAAACGATCCAAACAGATTCTTCAAAAGGGAAATAGAGGAGGTTAAAAAAACTTTATTCTTTGAATAAGGTTTTTTATTAAGGAGGGTAGATAAAAAGAAATGAGAAAAAAAGGACAATCAGATTTCGGAATTGGAATGATCTTAGTTACTTTTATAGCAATTCTAGTAGGAGTTATACTTTTTCAAGCTGTAGCACAGCAAGCTGGAGCATCAACAAATACAGCATTAATTAATATAAGTTCAGAAGCAGATAACACTGGAAGAATAACTGTTCCAGCAGATGGGATTTTTGTTGATTTAGTTGGACAAGAAATAATTACTACACCAGTAGTTATTATGTCAAATGGAACAGCAATACCAGCAACAAATTTTACTATTACTGAAGGAGTTTCAACAACAAGTGGAGTAAAGACAATAAGATACCTTGCAATTGGTAGTTCATTCACTGGAGTAGCATTAAATGCTAGTTATGAATATGGGCCAGATGGTTACATAGAAAATGGAGGTGCAAGAGCAATAACAGGTTTGATAGCTTTATTCTTTGCGTTAGGAATTGCAGTAGTTGCACTTACCCCAACAATGAGACAAGGTGTATTAGATATGTTCAAGTAAGATGCCGAAATCAAAAGCATTTAAGAAACTATTAGCTAATGTAGAAGAGACTTATCTAGGAAAGCCAGTCGAAAAAAGATTCAGAAAGCGATATGGTTTAATATATGATAAGAGAGAGACAGAGTCCTTAGCCTTTGCTATAGCTAAAAGTAAAGGAATAAAAATAGATTAAAATGACAATTAAACAAATAATGGATATTGTTCCAATGGTGCAGGCAACCCAATTAGTTGGAGAGAATATAAGAGTTGCAACAAAAAAGAAAGCAAGTGTAAAAGATATAATAGGACTTGCAGGTACAAATATAATTGGAACAGAGATTATAAAACTAGAATCAGGATTGATTGCAGGTTTGTAATTTCGCCATACCGATTAGCTCTGAATAATATTCAAAACAAAAACCAAGATAGTTGGGTAGTAAATCATCTCTATTAGAGATTTAATTAGATTTGTCTACCACTATCCCTTCAGTAATACTTAACATACTTAGGTACTACATCTTTATAAATCTTTTGTTTTTGTAATTTTAAAGTAGTTACTAAAATTTCTTATTTCACTATTAAGTTAAAACTAATATTTATATAGTTTAGTCATTTAATTATTTGATGAGACTTGAAAAATCTAGTAAAAGAAGTAACCTGAACATAAAGTTTTTAGTAAACCATATAAATTCTGGTAAGAAACCTATTTCTGCATGCAAGATATTAAATATTTCTCCACAACTTTTATCTTATTATCTAAAGGTATTAAAACGAAAAGGTATGATAAGAAACATCTCAAAAGGAGTTTGGCGTTTAGTACAAACATTACCTAAGGACCATAGTAAAAAGAATGATTTTAGAGGCCATGCTTTCATATGGAACATTCAATTACCAAAGAATCTAAAAAACTGGAATAAAAGAAAAGAAATTCTTAAAAAATTAGACATCCCTTATGTGCATGCAGGAAACACCATCAGAATCTATATAAGAGGTAAGAAGGTATGGTTAAACAATAAAGGTATGACAATCTATGAACCAAAGTCTTTTTTTGCAACCACTCCCCTGGAATCAAGAAAATTAGCTGTTTATGAGTTAAGTGAAGTTATAAAAGAAATTCAATCTAAATTAAGAATAAATATACCTAGATGGAAGTTTTCATTAAAGAGAGAACATATAGCAAAAGTAAAAGACTTATTAGCAATACAATGTAACAAGGAAGGAGAAAGATTAAAGATTATAGATAAGGGAGAAACCTGGATGGAAATTGATAATTCTCATAATGTTGATGAAACCGAATTCTACAAAACAAAATCATTTTCAGGATTAATAAATGCAACAGGATATAAAGGATATTATAATTCACATAAAGATACTCACTGGAAAGTAACACCAGAGTTTGTTTTAAATACTATGGATGGAATCCAACAGAATCAATTAATCTTTGCAAAGAATATGGAATCACATATAGATGCAATTAAAATACTTGGAAGAGAAATGAAGGGGTTGTCAAAAGCAATAAAATCTGTGAAAAAAGAAAATACTAAACTTAAACTTGGCAATCAAAAAACAATCCTAGACTTCTAATCTCTGATATTTATTTTTAATACTTAACCCTTAAAAACCATAGAAAGTTATTCTAATTGAAAAGGAGGAATTTTATCTGGGGTTAATGCCCCTTTTATTTTTTTATAATCGATATTTATATATGAGATAGTATTAATTAATCCAGGAGTTTGAAGATGAATAAAAAAGAAGATGTAATACAAACAATAGCAGATGTCTGGGATCAACTTGGTTAATAATAATAAAAATATTTCTAAAATAACCACTATTTAGTGAAACAAAAACTATATAAAGCGATTATCATATATTATAATAATGGTTACCGAAAGTAAGATAGAAACTTTGAAATTAGAATTAAAAAAAAGACAAGGTGAATTGTTACATACACTTATTTCTAGGGAAGATATTTACCATCCAGAAGTTATACTAAGATTAGTTTGGGAATTAAGAGCAAACAGAAAAACATTGGATTGGTTAGAAGATGAAAAGTAAGACAGCATATCAAGAATGGGAAGAAAGGTACAGTAGAGAAATGAAATTCTGGTTTTCTAATCATGGAAAAGAATTGCAACTTTGTTTAGTTGCACAAGGATATAGAGAAGATTTATTTAGTAAGATGATGTTATTATTTGGCTCAGGGTTTACGGCAATAAGAATTATTAAAAATCTAGAGGAAGAAATTGAAAGATGAAAGATGAAGAAAACAAATATCTCTTAGGAGAGAAAGTAAGGTCTGGAAAAGAAGAAGAGCAAGCAATTGAAGAGATAGAAAATCTAAAACAATCTCAAGTAGAATTTGTAAATCTAAATAGAAAATTAAAAAGACTAGAAAGAGAACTAGAAAAAAAAGATAAGAAGATAGAAAAATTAATAAATAAACAAATGAAGATTGATTTCGGAAGAGAGACAGGCCCAATAAAAAAAGTTAAGGAAATAGAAAAAGCAAAAGATGGAGTAGCTTCTGTAAATGATTTAAATAGAGTAATGGGTATTATAGATGTAGAAAGTAAGATTGGATTAAATGAGCTAACAAAATCAACTGCATTAAAACCTAAGAAATGCAAACAATGTTTAAACTTTTTGATAAGGAATAATTTTGTAAAACAATATAAAAAAGGAAGTACCTTGATGTTGGAGAAAAATGGGAATAGTTGATAAGATTGTTTTTACTATTGTAGTATTATTAGTGATAAGTTCATTATTTGGTTTATTATTTAGTCTTTATAAAGGGGCTGTGGGTGATGACTGTTTAGAACGAATAGCAAAAGAATATTGTAGAGGAAATAATATGGATTTTGATAAAATGGCTTATGATTTTATTGAATGGAAATTTTACTGTAGAGAAGATTCTCATGCTGTTGTGCCAAAGAGATTTATATTCTCAAAATCAGAACTTAGGAGTTGTAAAAATGCAACCTGATGAAATAACAAGAGCAAGACAATTAATAAGAAAGATTTACAAGAGCCACATAGAAGATATACAAGAATCAATTAAAAACGCAGAAACATATGTAGAAAAATTAAGAAAGATGTCAAGTGAATACTTAGATGAATTTCATAGGATAAATCAAAAGATTGATGAATCTTTAGAACTTTTGGGGAATTGAGGATGAAGAAAATATGTGGGTTATGCAATAAAAAAATATTAAAAATTAATAACAATAACCAGAAATATCATAAGGAGTGTTCTAAATTATATTTTAAAGAGTATGATAGAGTATATCAAAAAAAAGAATATGTAATAAAGTCTAAAAAGGAGTACCGTTCTAGGGAAGATGTTAAGGAGAGAAGGAGAGAATATGAAAAACTGGACAGGGTGAAAAGGACAAGAAAGAAGTATGCACAAAAGAAAGAGGTTAAAAAAATAAGGGCAAGAAGAGCAAGAGAAAGGAGAATAAATCCTACTACAAGAAAGAGGTATCTTGAGCTAAAGAGGATAAATAATAATAGACCAGAGACAAAGAAAAAAAGTAAGGAGTACAGTAAAAAATATAATAAAAGGGATAAGGTAATAAAATGGAGAAAAGAATATATTAAAACACCAGAAGTAAGAGAAAAGATTAAAGTAAGAAAGAAAGCAGTAAGAATAATAAAAATACCAAAAGATAAAATGTGTGAGATTTGTAAGAAGAATAGGGCAGAAGAAAGACATCATGAAGATTACTCTAAACCATTATCTGTGATGTTTTTGTGTAAAAAATGCCATAGTGGATTAAGGAGAGTAAAGATATGAGGAAGTATTTTTGGAAGGATAGAGAGGGTAAGGAATTATCTGTTAGTGAATTTCTAAGCAGATTCAAGGAAGGAGTTATTAATATCACACCATATCAACAAGTAAAAACACAAGTCGTAGGTACAAGAATAAGTTTAATAGGAATAATTCTAGGATTAGGAGTTAGTATATATGGTTATAAATATTTATGGTGGGTTGCAATAATATTAGTTGGTGCATTAATAAACACTGGAGTATCATATCTGAGCCAGGTTCAACAAAGAAATAGATTTAGAGAAATAGAAAACCAATTCAAAGTACCTGAATCAAAAGCATTTATACAATTAGAGAAAGAAGGATTAATAAAAAATGAAAAACAAAAAAGGAAAAAAGTGGTATGAGAATGAAAAAGACTTAGGAACAAAACTATGGTTTAATCAAGCGTGGTTTGCAGTTTGGTTATTTTCATTAGTTATTGGAATTAGATCTGTTGATTATTTTAATAACTGGGAAGGATATGTTTTAGTAATATTTTCTGTTTTAATGTTATTACTGCAACTGCATTGGCAATGGGAAAGGATTGATTATTTAGAAAGTATAAAGAAAAAGGAGGTAAACAAAAATGAGATTTTTTAAATTTTTTATACCTTTCTTCTGGATGGTAGGAGGGTTTATTCTAATCCATAATGGTATTATGATTATAGATTCAATTGATGATTGGACCAAGTACCTACTAGGAATTTGTGTTTTATTTATGGCCTTTGGGATTATAGGAAAAGCATTTCAAGATATAGAAGATACAAGTAAAAAGGAGGTAAAGAATGAATAAAAAAGCACAACTAGATATTGGAGAAATATTTGAAAGCACTGCATTTTGGATGTTAATAGGAGTAGGATATGCTGCATTTTTTATAATGTTGATGGTACTAAAAACAATGGAACAATCTGAGGTTATGCCTTTCTGGGTTAAGATAGCTACAATAATATTAATTCCATTCATAGCAGCAGGAGGATCAGCATTTGCAGAAAGTGGATAATGAAAATACAAGAACATTTCATAAACGGAGAAGTAGTACATATGAAGAAAGACCCTCTAGGGTGGCGTGTAGTACGTCCTATAAAAAATAATGATGGAACAATAAACTGGAAAAATCTAATAGCTGGAGGAAGTTGGATAAAACTTATAGCAATCCTAGTATTTGTAGCAATATGTATTGGAGCAATATTAGAGGTAGCAGAATTAATGAATGCAGCAAACCAATGTTTAAATCAAACAATCATAAATCCAATAGACAATAGTCCATTTTGGATTCCAGGTTTGAAGGTTTAGGAATAAATATGAAAAAAGAGCTTGATCCAGGACTTCTTTATATAAGTCTACATAATCTATTGAGAAAGAAAGTAGGTTTTGATAGATACATCTCTAGGAAAGATTTTTTTACAATTCTAGGAAAGCATTTCTTAGTTCCAAAAAATGTCAGGGTTGTAGTAATAAAAGAAATGGAAATCAGAGGATTAATGAAAAAAGAAGGAAAGGAATTAAGAATTCTAGATTGTGATCTAGATATAGAAAGAGATGTAAATAAATTCTTTCAGAAGGTAGGTATATTTTAACTTTAAAATGACAATAATAAACAATAACATTTATAAAGTATAGATGTCTACAAATAATATGAGAAACAAAAATGGAGAAATAATAGATATTGGAGTATTAGTGATGGGATTTTTTGCAGGGTTTATTATAGCTTTAGTAATGAGTTCATTTTTATTTAGTTCAAATGAACCAACCTTAATCAAGTTAATCCAACTTGATTTAGAAGTTACAGAAATATCTGATAAAGCAATTGAAGCAGAGTTTTATTATACTGAAGCTGGTTATGATTATGAAAATAGAAATTATAATTCATTACAAACTAATTGTAGATTATCAAGAGAACGTTCTTCAACTTATGTTCAGGGTTTGAGAGATATAAAAGCAACAATCACCGAGGAAGAACCTATATTTTTAACTTACAAAGATATTTTATCTGAAGGAGTAATCATTTATAATAATTTATTTGAAGCTTGTGAATACTTTGAAAGTGCTGCGAGATATTATAAAACATATTATCAACCAGGAACTCCTTATGATGACATGAGTTATGATATGGGTACTGGAGAAATAGAAATGATGAATGAGAAGATCAAAAAACATGATGATGCTGTTAATCGGTACAACGATTTACTAGCAGAGTATAAAGTTGAGTTAGAGGGGATGGTTGAATGAAAATTAAATGTAAGAATAAGAAATGTTCTGCTTACAGACCTTGTGGATGTTTTCAGAATTTAGAGAAAATATGTAAGAGGTTCACACTACTCTGACAAGAGGTAATAAAATGAAAAATAAATATAAAAAAATAAATTGGAATGGAGTGTTATTCATTATTGGACAATGTATAGTTTTTGCTTCTGGAAGTTTAGCACTCTTTTTAGATATGATATTAAAGAATTCTTGGGGATGGATCATATGGATTCCTATCTTTTCAATAGGAGTATTAATCTCACTAAGAGCTTTAAAACCTAAGAGAGAATTAAAATCAAGGATTGAAGGAAAATGAAATTAAGTATAATTGGACTTTTATTATTTTTTATTGGTTCAGCTTTTTTAGTTATTGGGACAGTGATTACAGAGGAATCTCTTTTTATGGGAATCTCTTTGATAGTTCTAGCAGGAACTTGTCATGGTATTTTTTTAGTATTATTAATAAGAGGTTCTGACATTAAATGTTGTGGGTATGTTAAAAATGGAAACAAATAAAAAATATTACAGATTTGAATTTATAGTTAATGGGAAAGTAATAGATAGAGTCACTTATGAATCTAGGGGAGAATTAGTAAGATGTATTGATAATCTTGAACCCTTTGAAGATGAATATAAATCAGTAGAAGAGTGCAACTCTGACACCAAAAGCGTCAAAGAACAAATAATAGAATTAATAAGACAATATAATTTAGATTCTGAAAAGAATTTTGAAATTGGAGATGTAAAGAAGAATCCTTATGCTTTAGGTTCTGCATATTCATTACAAAGAGTAACAAATGATTTGAGAAGTCTAATTACGAAGGACACTATCCAAAACAAAGTTGCACCGCCCAAAATAGAATTAGATTCACAAAATAGTAATTTTCAAAGGGAAGATGACTGCCCAAAAGAAGAATTATTAAATAAGTTCATTGAAGTTGAAAGGAAGAAGTTTAGAATAGGAAGTGGAGATGATGTGTTTTTTGAACAACAAGTTTTAGATTATATTAATAAGCAAAAACCATTATGGTTAAATTTTATAAAGTTTATATTAGAAAACAAAAGCAAAAAGTTAAATGTAGCCCAAGTAATATATAAAGGTTGTGGAAAAAGATTAGATTATCCAGATATAAATTGTGGTGAAGTTTTTGCAGGAAATATTGAATTATGTCCTAAGTGCCAGGAAGAAAGCAAATCAGTACCTAAAGGTGGATTAAAAATAAAAGCTTGTGCGATATTAAATGAAGATAACCCAGAGTTCTTTGCAGAACTTATGTCAAAAGGAGTTGATGCAGTTGAACCAGAAATGATGAAGCAATTAGGAAAAAAAGGATGTGGGAAATCTAATATTATAGATTATAAAGGAGATGGTTATGATTGTGGAAGTTGTTGTGATGGTAAGATTATACTCTGTGATGAGTGCCAAGAACCAGAACAAGATGCACTTACTAAGAAATACCAATGTGGTCATTGTGGAAAAGTTTATAACAAAAATCAAGACTGTTGTGGAGATTTAGAATTAGAAGAATCTTATCAATGCGATAAGTGTAAAATGTTATTTTCTGAAAATTGGAAACATAAGTGCAATTATCAAGAAAAAGGAGTAAAAGATGGAAATAATTAAAAAATGTGATAATTGTGATTGTTTTATTATAATATCTAAAAATAAAATATCTAAGAGGAAAGAAAAATATACTGGTGGATTTTATAGGACTGATAAATATGTGAAATGTCCTGTATGCAAGAAAGAGATTATTCTTTATTCATTTGATGAGGAACCAAAACAAGAACAAGATGTACCAAAAGGTTGTGGAAAAGTATTTGGTGATTTTAATAAGGATATTGCTATTGGATGTGGTGATGAGATGGATGATGGTAATATTTTTTATTGTAAATATTGCAGAAATCAAGACAAAGGAGTAAAAAATGGTAAGTGATTTTGGAACATCAAGATATTGTAAAGAGTGTGAAGGAGAAATAGTCAGAGAAGGAGAAGTTATAACAATGTATGAAGGAAAGAAAATCTGTAAGTGCCAACAAGCACGACAAGATGCACCAGAGGAGGAGAAACAATGAAATTAGGCAAGAAAATTAAACAACCAAAAGAATTGGAAGCTAGATATGATGATGATTCTGGTAAGTGTGGGAAGTTTTCCTATAATGAAAATCAAAAAGAATGGGAATATGAGCCTAAGTTTTCAGAGATGGATGAAGAAGAATGTCTTTCTGCACATAAGATTTTAAAAGAATTAAATAAAAAGTGCCAGGAAGAACTACCAAGCGTAACGGAGAAAGAAAAATGAGTAAAAGATATAAATTAATAACTGAGCCAAAAACACATAATTTAAGGGTAACTTGTGCTTGTGGAAAATGCAAACAAGAAATAACAATTAGTGAATCGGCTAAACAAGAATTTAAAGAATTAATGGGGTGGGATGAAGTTGATTTTAAACAAAATACCATAGAGGTTAAAGATGACTAATTTAGATAAATTAAGAAATGTAGTTGAAACTTTAGGAGAATATGAAAATGGAAATTTATCATTAAATAAAACTGCTTTGATTCATCTTCATAAAACTTTAATAAATGAGCTTCAAAAATATAGGAAAATTAAAAAGGTAATTAAAGTAGATTACATAAAAACCAATAAGGACACAATTCTGGCGAAGGGTGAAACAAAATGAAGATAATGAAGAAAATAACTAAAGAATTTGAAACAGAAGAGATAGATAAACAATTATGTGATAATTGTGAAAATGAAATAAAATATCCTCACTCTTGTGGTCATGGAGCAGAATATAATTTGAGTGATGCTTGGTGTAAACAATGTGGAGGAAAAAGTTGGGATTTTTGTAGTCTAAAGTGCTTACAAGAGTTTGTTAATAATAAATTGGAAAAGGACACAGAAGTTGCGGGAGATGCACCAGAATGAAAGTAGATTACAATAAAACAATTAAGAATATGATTAGAGATTCAAAAAAAGAGAAAAAAGAAATGGGAAGTATGTTAAGTGCTAGTTCATGGGCAACAGAAAAAGTTAATATTGATGGCTTTCCAGCACAAATAAAAATAATAATTGAATATGATGAAGACGAGTTTCAACCTTATTATAAAAAGTGCAAGAAACTAGAGAATCACGAAAATTTAAAGGAGAAATAATAAAATTAATATAAACCAGAAAATCAATCAATAATAATCTGCACCTTTCTGCGAGAGCGGAACTTGAAAAAGGCGGATAAAGAATTGAATGTAAGGAGGTTAAAAAACAAAAAAAAGCATTTAAAGAATTATGGAAAGTTAAAGCATTAAATCAAATTAACAAATTTGATAATGATGGAACAGTTACTAGAAGTTTAGAAGAAGATCATCAAATAAAAATAAGGTTAATTGCTTATGGATTTTTAGAAGGAATAAACTACGCATCTGAGGTATCAAACGAAAAATGAATAAAAAAGGAGCATTACAATTAAGTATTGGAACTGTTATAATTTTAGTATTAGCTATGAGTATGTTAATATTGGGATTAGTTTTAGTAAAATCTATTTTAAATAAACCTGAATTTAAGATTACTAAGGAAGAATGTATAAATAAATCAATAACTCAAAATTTAATAATTAGGCATTTCGCTTGTAATTTCCCTTATGGTACTCCAAGCAATTATGATGATTTTGAATGGGTTGATGGAAGTTCAGAAATTGGCGAAGATTATCTACCAATAGAAAGTGATGGTGTAAGTTATCTTTATGGAGATCCCGTAGACCAATGGGAAGAATTATGTTCTAAATTCCCTTGCAAGATAAGTAAGAGGGGTTGTGGGCTTGTAGCTATAATTGAAGAAGTAGAACTTTATGAATTCTCATTTGATGAGTGTGAAAGTTTTGCAGTTGAATTCTTAGAAATTTATCATTCTGTATCAAGTATAAGCAAAATTAATTGTTCAGAATATAATAAAGAAGCCTGGAGAATATTTAAACAAGACGGTTATTTTTGTCATGATGGAATTGTTGTTTATTCAGATATTTATTTTCCAAAAGATCTAACAATAGATTGGCTTGATGAAAATTGCAAACCTTATGAA
>SDBT01003200.1_pt1 | contig 28488 bp, 29 predicted proteins | sample 2277101 | NCBI WGS metagenome assembly SDBT01 (sample SAMN10404973, study PRJNA504765) | marine sediment metagenome | isolation source: marine sediment core GS10_PC15, 103 cmbsf | place: Arctic Ocean: Southern Knipovich Ridge | collected 2010 | reverse complement strand
TTTAATAACAACATTAGCAAACGACTACGGTTATGAAAATTGGATATCCAAAGCAATTGAATTTTATCATAATCCGAATGATATCATTGTGTTAATTAGCGCAAGCGGTCAATCACAAAATGTTATAAATGCTGCTATCAGATCAAAAGAATTGGGATTAACCGTTATTACATTTTCAGGATTTAACGCAAATAATCCATTACATAAACTTGGTAATATTAATCTTTGGGTAGATTCAGAAGTTTATAATATTGTTGAAATGACACATCATATTTGGCTGCTTGCTATTGTAGATATGATTATCAGTAATACTGAATAATCCCAGCATTTACATATAATTATTCCATTATTCTAATTTACATTGACTAAAGTAAACACACCAAAAATAGACGACAATCTTTTATATCGTCGTCAATATTTTATTGGTTCTAAATTTATTGATAAGTTTCCGAATTGGAACAAAAAAGAGCTTGGTGACGATACCTTTTTAACTTTTCATCCTGATCTTGAATTTGCTTCAGTAAAGAAAAATAATATTGAACTGTTTTTATTAGGCTTTTTCTTCGATCCAAATAATCCAAATTTTACAAATCTAGAAATCCTTAACAATATTCTGCTCCATAATACTAGTTTAAAAGATATTATTAAAGCTACTTATACCTTGGCTGGAAGGTGGGCACTGATTTATTCTGATAATAAAAACACAATTGTTTTCAACGATCCCGCAGGTTTACGGCAAATATTTTATAGTATGCAGGATGATTCCGTTTGGTGTGCAGCGCAGCCACATATACTTGCAAAGGAATTAAATTGCGCTTTAGATGATGACCCTAACATACAAGAATATATTAATTCAAACCTATATTTGATATGGGAAAGAAGCTGGATTGGGGATGGTACACCTTTCAAAAATATATCCCACTTACTTCCCAATCATTATCTTGATCTTAAAAATAGTAAAGTTATCAGATATTGGCCGGATGAAAAATTTGTCGAATTGTCGCTAAATGAAGCGGCTATAAAAAGTAAAGAATTACTGATAAACATCTTTAAAGCAGCTCTAAATCGTTATGAAATTGCTCAAGCGGTGACCGCGGGATGGGATACGCGATTATTGTTAGCTATTAGCAAGGAATATCGTGATAATATTTATTATTATGTTCAAAAATTTGATCCTTTGGATGATGATAGTCCGGATATACAAATTCCACGAGAACTTTTATTAAAGTTAGGATTAGACTTACACGTTATTGATGCTAAATCATATGATTCTGATTTTGATAAAATATATAAAGAAAATGTTTATGCATTGCAAGCTGATGAAAAAAAATATCAACATTTTAATTATTTTCAATTATTTCAAAACAAGCTAATAATAAGCGGCAATATTAGTCCAATCATAAAAAATAATATCCCTCCTAAAATTGACGAAATTAATGCTGGCAATTTGGCGCGTTTATTAGAACGACAAAATCAAAAATATGCCATTAAACAAATAGACAAATGGTTAAATAGTACTCTCTCAAGTGCTAATAAATATAATTATAATATAATAAAATTATTTTATTGGGAAAATCATTATGCCAATTGGGGAGCAATGTTTAATGCGGAACTAGATATTGCGGCTGAGGAATTTGCACCTCTAAATTGCAGGAATTTAATAAATATTTTGCTGGCTCCAGATGATAAATATCGTGACCACAATCACGTTGAAATTTATCAACGAATAATGGAATTGTCCTGGCCGGAAGTGTTGCAACTACCTATTAATCCACATGATAAATCAATTCTTAAGATTGCAAAAGATAAGTGTAAAAAATATATAATCACTTTTGGAATCGCAATCATTAAAAAAATAGGACTATATGAATTTATCAAAAAAGTGTATTGGAAGAGATTTACTCGATGACAGAAGACAATTACCAAGAACTTATTAGCGTAATTTTACCTGTTTATAATGGAGAAGAGCATTTAATCGATTGTATTGAAAGTGTTTTGTCTCAAACTTATGACAAATTTGAATTCATAATTGTCGATGATGCTTCTACAGATAGTACGCCACAAATTTTAAAAGAATTTGCTATGAGAGATCATCGGATAAAAGTAATTACACATGCAATAAATCAAAAACAAACAAAGACCGCTAATACTGCAATCAAGAATGCCAAAGGAAAATTTTTAGCACGCATGGATGCCGACGATGTCGCTTTACCTAATCGCTTAAAAAAACAAGTTGAATTTATGCAAGAGAATCCCGACATCGGCATTCTTGGATCGTGGATTCAACTTATTGACGATAATGGAAAAGTAATTGAAATTATGCAGACTATTATTTCTCAAGGTTCACTAGGTTGGAGTTTATTATTTGATACTAGTTTTGCACATTCTTCAGTAATGATGAGAAGTGATATTGTGAAAAAAGTAGGTTATTATCAATCACCTGAAGCAGAAGACTATGATCTTTGGTCGCGAGTTAATACTATTGCTCGTGTGGCTAACTTACCGAAAGTTCTACAGCTAAAACGTGTCTGGCGCGGGCAATTAGCGCTAAAAGTTCCTCGAGAAACCAAGGATTGTACTTTACAAATAATGCAAAGAAATATGCAAATATTACTAAATGAATCTTCGATTGACTTAAAATTAGTGAAAGTCATTCGTTCTATCAGTGAAAATAGTCAACCAACTATAGAAAGTGATTTATTATTGAAAACATCGTCCTTGATTAAAGCATTATATAATGCCTATTCTTCAAAAACAGAATTTTCAAAAGAAGAGAAAAAAATAGTTGATGTTGACGCCTTCCAAAAACTTTACAAATTGGCAAAACTACAATTCTCCGCTAATACTTTTAAGGGATTAATCGATTACTTATATTTAGTATATCATTTTCCAAAATTGTTTATATACAGTTTAGCTCGTCGTAAAAAATAAATTGAATCCTGAATTAACAGTTATTATTTGCACTTACAACCGCGCTTATTTATTGCCTGAGACTCTGCCAACTATATTTCAACAAAATATATCAAATGATCATTATAAAGTACTTATTGTAAATAACAATTCGACAGATAATACTGCGCAATTATTGGATGGATTTATAAAAAGGTATGATAATCTTTCTGTATTCAATGAACCAAAACAAGGATTGGGATATGCAAAAAACGCAGGAATGAATGCTTCTACTACAGAATGGATTGTATTTCTTGATGATGATGCGAAAGTACCAAATGATTTTGTGAAAAAGGCCTTAACAAATATCAATAATGATAATTTTATATGTTTTGGCGGTGTTTATCTACCTTGGTATAAATATGGTAAACCGAAATGGTTTCATGATAAATATGCGTCTAATAAAGGTAAGCTACTTGAATTTAATACTCTCAAGAAAAATTTTATTAGTGGCGGAATAATGGCAATCAAAAAATCTGTTCTCCATAAATTTGGCGGTTTCCCGACAAACCTCGGGATGAGCGGAAATAAAATCGCTTATGGCGAAGAAACACTATTACAGATTCGTATGAGAAATTCAGGCCTAGAAATCGGTTACGACCCTAATTGGGTGATTTTTCATCTTGTAAATCGTTATAAATTATCTCCCTGGTGGTTTATTAAAACCGGATTTGCCAGTGGTAGTGGTGTCTGGATGACGTATGAAGAACACGTATCTTTAAAAAAAATTATTATATACCTTTTTAGATCAATTAAATTGTTTTTTATGAATATTTTTAAGTACACACCAAAATTGATGAACAAAAGTTACAAATGGCAAAATTGGCTAATTGATATTTTACAACCTACCGCCATAAAATTTGGTCAAATTAATAGTGGAATAAAACATATTTTTAAGTGATATGGTCCAAAATCTAAAACCTTCAGTTTCTGTTGTGATTCCTACTCATAATCGAGCGAAAATGATAGTTGCGTGTATTGAGTCAATCTTGGCTCAAACATACCCTGTGGATGAAATTATAGTTATAGATGATGGTTCAACTGATGATACAATTGAGCAACTTAATATATTCAAAGATAACATGATTATTCTTAAAACCGGAAAACATTCCGGTGCTCAAGCAGCAAGAAATATCGGTATAAAATCTGCAAATTCAGAATGGATAGCCTTTTTAGATTCAGATGATGAATGGTTACCAAATAAAATGGAGAAACAAATAACTACACTTAAGAAAATCAACTATGATCAATGGACGGTTATACATGGGGATTGTTACATTAAAAATATTAATTCAGATAAAAAAAAACATTGGCAATTAAATAGCATTAATGGAAAAAATGTTTATAAACAATTATTGTCTAAATCAGGTACATTATTTCCATCTATTTTAACTTCAAAACAAGCATTGGAAAAAATTAACTATCTTGATGAAAACACTCCATCTTTTCATGAATGGGATACAGCAATTCGATTAGCAAAATACTGTAGATTCATTCATATTCAGGAACCTTTATTTACTTATAATATTCATAAAAACACCATCTCAAAAAATTCACATATATCCGTAATTGGATACCAATATATAATTAATAAGTTCAAAGATGAAATTAAAGAATTATGTGGAGAAGACGAGTTTACTAACCACTTGATAATTAATTCTGTAATGGCTTTGAATAACGATGAAAATACATTTGGTCGCGCAATCCTAAAACAGGTACCTAATAAATATATTAAAAAGTCTATTTTATATCTATCTAGTTATCTTAGAATTAAACCAATATATTTAACAAAGATAAAACAATTATTTTCAAGGAAAATATGATAAAAAAAATATATGATGGAGATAACCTCCTCGCAATTATAGTATCAAATAAATTTAATGAACCGGGTATACATTTTTTTACGCCCGATGATTTTTCTCAGCAACTAGCGTATATGAAACATCCCAAAGGTAAAACAATTCTTCCGCATGTCCATAATCGTGTTCCAAGGCAAGTTGAGTATACGCAAGAGATTCTATTTATTAAGTCAGGGAAAATCCGAGTAGATTTTTACGGTATAAATCAAAAATATATAGAAAGCCATATTCTTTCACAACATGATGTAATTTTATTAATTAAAGGCGGTCATGGTTTTGAAGTTCTGGAGGAAATAGAGATGTTCGAAATAAAACAAGGACCTTATGTTGGAGAAAATGATAAAACAAGATTTACGGGAATACATTCAAAAGAAATTAAAATAAAATAATTCTATGTCTGATTTTATTCCAGTAAATGAACCATTATTGCTCGGAAACGAGAAAAAATACTTAGAAGAATGTATAGATACGGGTTGGATTTCTTCCGAAGGTCCTTTTGTTAAGAAATTTGAAACTGAATTTGCTAAGACCGTTAACCGTAAATATGGAATTAGTGTATGTAATGGGTCAGTAGCACTTGAAGTTGCTATTGCTGCGCTAGGAATCGGTCCTAGCGACGAAGTTATTCTGCCAACATTCACAATCCTTTCTTGTGCGTCAGCGATTGTAAGAGCCGGCGCCGTACCGGTTTTAATCGATGTCGAAAAAGATACCTGGAATATGAATGTTAACCAAATTGAGACAAAGATTACAAAAAGTACTAAAGCAATAATGGTTGTTCATATTTATGGTTTACCGGTTGATATGAAGCCAGTCTTACAATTAGCAGAAAAATACAACTTATTCATTATCGAGGATGCAGCTGAAGTTATTGGGCAAACTTATTATGATAAACCTTGTGGTAGCTTTGGTGATATTAGCATATTCAGTTTTTATCCGAACAAGCATATTACCACAGGCGAAGGTGGGATGGTTGTAACTGACAGAGAAGAATTGGCGGAAAAATGCATGTCTTTACGGAATTTATGTTTTCAGCGAAAACAAAGGTTTATACATGAGGAACTTGGCTGGAATTTTAGGCTAAGTAATATCCAAGCGGCAATTGGTGTGGCACAACTAGAACAACTTAATAAAAGCATTATTCGTAAACGAGAAATCGGTATGCGCTATTTAAATAATTTGAATAACTTAGCTAACGTACGGTTGCCACAATTAAAAACTGACTATGCGGAAAATATATTTTGGGTATTCGGTATTGTATTGTTAAACGAAGTATATCCCGATGCAACATGTGTAATGGACAAATTGAAAACAAAAAATATTGGAACCCGCCCATTTTTTTGGCCAATGCATGAACAACCTGTGTTCCATAAAATGGGACTTTTCCAAAATGATTCACATCCAAATGCAGAAAATATAGCGCGAAATGGATTTTACATTCCTAGCGGTCTTGCTATAACTGATAAACAAATCGACATTGTTTCAGATATATTATTGGATTTAATTGATTGAAAATATTTTCTGATTACGCTCAATACTACGACTTATTAAATCAACAAAAAGATTATAAACAAGAAGTAGATTATATTATTTCTCTACTCATGAAATTTGCGCCGGATGCAAGTAATTTGCTTGAGTTAGGATGTGGAACAGGGTTGCATGCTATTAACCTTGCTGAAAAGGGTTATCATATTGAGGGCGTTGATCAGAGCCAAGATATGATTAATTTAGCCCGAAAGAAACTAAAGACGTCTCCAAATTCGATTTCTAATTTAGTAAATTTTAATATCGGCGACATCCGCACATACTCAATTAACAAATCATTTGACGTTGCTTTATCATTATTTCATGTCATTAGTTATCAAGTTACTAATCGCGACCTTAATCAATCATTTAATACGGTTTCCAAACACTTAAAACCTGGTGGAATTTTTATTTTTGATTGCTGGTACGGGCCGGCAGTAATATCAAATAAGCCGTACAAGCGTAATAAAAAGTTTGAAGATGATAAATTAATTATTAATCGCCAAGCGATGCCCCATATCCATCCCTTAAAAAATCTAGTTGATGTCCATTTTGATATTAAGATCACTAATAAAAAAACCGGGAAATCAGAGAATATCAAAGAAATTCATAAAATGCGTTACTTATTTAATCCGGAAATAGAATTATTATTAAAGATGAATAACTTAGAACTTCTGCACTCTGAAAAATGGCTGACAGGAGATGAACCCGGTTTTGACAGTTGGTATGTGACATTTATCTGCAAACGGATATGAAAAAAATAGGTCTATATTTGGACGCAGTGGTTGGCGGAGGAGTTTATCAATACAATTTATCAATCTTAAATTCTGTAAAATATTTATCCCAAAATGGATTTGAGACGGTCATTACTTACTCTAATGCTGATTGGGAAGAATATTTAAATCAGGAAAATATTAAATCAAAAAGAATTTCGCATACTATTCTAAGTAAATTATGGTTTCAAACTCATCGCCCACTATCATTCTGGCGGAAAATAAGTCCATATTTAGATCAATTTTCAAAAAGTTTCATAAACGAAAAGTGTGATTTATGGATATTTCCTTCACAAGATATTTGGTCATATAGTTTACCAATTGAGACTATGGTCACTGTTCATGATTTAATGCACCGTTACGAGAAAAGATTTCCTGAAGCAGCTTCTAGGCAAATGTTTAATACAAGAGAACGTCATTATTCCAGAATTAGTAGATATGCCAAAACAATTCTTGTCGATTCAAAAGTCGGTCAAAACCAAATGATTGAATCATATGATACAGAAACAAGTAAGACATATATATTGCCTTATATTCCACCACATTATATTTTTAAAAATTATAACGGTATTGATGTTCGTCAAATTTATAGTTTACCTAAGAAGTACTTTTTTTATCCTGCACAATTCTGGCCTCATAAAAATCATAAAGCATTAATAGGAGCAACAGCAATAATTAAAAAACAATATCCGGATATATATTTTGTATTTGCGGGGAGTAAGAAGAATGGTTATGAATCAGTAAAAAATTTGATACAAAAATTGAATGTATCAAACAGCATTAAAATAATTGATTACGTACCAAATGAACATATGTCTGATTTATACAAATCTGCCCGGAGCATGATCATGCCTACTTTTTATGGTCCTACAAACATTCCACCGCTTGAAGCTATGGCATTAGGATGTCCGGTAGCCATATCGAATATTTATGCGATGCCTGAGCAAATTGGGGAAGCAGGATTACTTTTTGATCCTAATTCAGTTGATGAGATTGTAAATATCATGAAAAAATTATGGACAAATGATGCCCTCGTGGAAAATCTTCGGGAATTAGGATATCGAAAAAGTAAAAATTGGCAACAATCCCAATTTAATGAAAGATTTATAGAAATTATTAAGAGAGTAATTGGTAAAAATTGAGTTTTAAAATTAACAATAATTTATTTTTAAATATTTTGCTGTATATCATAGCTTTTGGAATATTAATTGGTAGCGGTTCACTATTTCGTTATGCCTATAGTTATAATCTAATAATGTTCATAACAATAGGGATGATTGCAACTGTCCTGTTCTATCAAATTTTCATACCGGTAAATAATAATAAAATATTTAATACAAACAATTTTAATATCAATACATCAGGATTAATTCTTGTAACGTTTTTCATATTCTTTCCAGTAATGAGCGATGTAATTAATCAGGTAGAATCCTATGAGATAACCTATTTTCATATAATAATGTTGATGCTGATATTTTTATTAGGTGTACAGATTCGAGAAAGGATACTATCATATTATTTAAAGTTAATGGTTATTATATCATTTATTTCATTATTCTATTTTTTTACAGAACTACTATTTGAATTACCTTCTAATATCCCTTATTGGGGTATTCCCAATAATGGATCACATTTTTATTATTTTTGGTCACAACCTGTTCATTCCATGGGTTGGTTTATACGTAATCAATCAATTTGGTTTGAACCGGGCGCTTTTGGCTTTCATCTTATTATAGCCACTTTGCTAGCATATAAAGCAAAAAATAAATTGTTCATTACAATATTAATATTTGCTTGTCTTACAACAATGAGTACTACCGTTTACATTTTTCTAATCCTTTTGGTAATATATCAGTTATTTTGGGGCAATAATAAAATCCGGTTTATCGGTATAATGTCCTTCAGTTTGATAATAATTCTTGTAATGATTAGAATAATTTTTGGAAATTTTGAAATTCCGTTAGTTTTATTAGGAGTAATAACTGAAAAACTTACTGTATCAGGAGCCGCTTTTGCATCGATGGAAGAACGGACACTTTACACAGTTGAATCATTTAAATTGTTCTTAGATAATATTATCTTAGGAGCAGGTCATTATGCTACTAATGTAGAATTAAAAAACATTGGCTCAGAAACCTCGGCTCTGGCTAGTCTTTTAGCAGAGTTTGGTATGTTTGGCGTATTTTGTATATTGTTGTATGTTAGATTTTTTAAACATTTCAAAATATTAGCCTTTCCAATCGCACTAATTTGGTTAAATGGGGAGTTGATGACCTATACGGCTATTTCTCTGTTTATTCTTACACATATGGTTGATGAAATCGGGGGAAAATTATTCCCTATAGTAAAAGTGGATAGTTCAAATTAATATTACATCGCCACACGATCCATTAATCCCCGTTATAAAAAATTCGTCTGATGAATAGAAAGGTCGATATTATTCACAATATTACTGCTAAATATGATATTAATTTAATGGGGAAAGAATCGTTAAAAATAGTAAAACAGCATTCTCCCAATATAAATGCTTCTGCAAAATCAAATAAACTAAATACTTTAGATTTTGCCTAAAACATCAGAATTCAAAAATCTTACGTTTCTGTTTATCATGACCATTTTGATGATAGTTTTATATGGTCAAATTAATTATATACTCGAACCGTTCGCTAATTGGGATTTGTCATCCTACAGAAAAATGGCTTCTGTCTCTCCAAAGATTAATCCCGGCATTTCAATACCGTTTGCTTATCGAATTCTTGGTCCCTACATCGTCGGTTTGCTTCCCATTTCAGACACAATAGGTTTCTACATTGCTTCAATATTTTTTTCCATTTGCCTTTCATTTCAATTCTATTATTTACTACGTTATATAGGATTATCCGCTACTATATCTTCTGTTACGGTCTCTCTCTTCCTGTTTAATAAATACTTATTCGGCATTACAGTATGGAATTACTTTCAAATCAACGATCTTCTCTCGCTAAACTTTATAATTATCATGTTATTATCTATCTGGAGAAATCAATGGATAGTCTTCGGTGTTATATTAGTCCTCGGTGCTATTACAAAAGAAATATCCATGCTAATGATTCCAGTTGCTTTTATATATTTACTTGAAAAGAATGAGCTATCCACTAAGTGGAAAAAGTTAGTAGTAGCTATAATTCCCGCATTAATGATTTTTATATTAATCAGAGTTCTTATTCCTACAACTGGTGGCAATTCTATTTTTGAAGCGTTTTTTATTTTCTCTCAGAAAGTGTGGTCACCAGAAAGTATCATTCGTAAATTAGTGAATTCGTACCTGCCATTTTATTTTATTCCTTTTATTTTTTTTAAACATACACTTCAATTTTTTAGAACAAAGAAATACATGCTTTTGTATATATGTTTAGTATTCTTTAGTACATATTTTGGATCTAATAACGAACGATTGATGGCACCATCGTTTATAGTCTTCTATATGCTAATTGGTACCATTTTACAAGAGCTAAATCCTAGGAAAACATTCCTCTTGTTTTTAATGATAATCGGGTTTTTATCTAGTTTTCACCATGTATTTGCAAAATATCCTTTGCAGAACATTAATTGGACATACTTTTTCACCTTGGGGACAACATTGGTTATTACAATCTCCTTGTATCTTTTAAAGCGAAGAAGTCGTATGTAGCGAGGATAATATCTTAAGCATATAGCGATGTATAATATTGGTTTGTAATCGACATTTATCAGTCATGTTTCGCAATTTTGCTGAATCAGAGTGTTATACAATATGCTATTTATAAAGTGGACTTGGTAAAATTTATGATTTAGTTTAAATTACACTTGATACACTTTTTAATATAAAAATTATTATTCATTACCGTAGCATTGTTTATTTAAATAGGACTAGCATCTTAACAAAACTAATCGTTAATATATTAAAAAATTCAGCAGTTCATATCGTACTATGTGAAAATATGAATAAAAATTACAACAATATAGAAAAAATTTTAATAACGAAATACTATCTAATGTTGCCTTTTCAAATTCACACGATGTCCAGAAATTTAATAATTATATAATCTCATGATAAGCAAAAAGGTCGTTATAATTCATAATATTATTGCACCTTATAAGGTTGCATTATTTAATGAATTGTCAAAACTAATTCCAAATATGGAAGTTGTCTTTGTTGCCGAAACGGAAAAACGCAGAGATTGGAATATTGACTATGCTTCAATCAAATTCCCATATACATTATTATTTAAAGGTTCCATAGATAGTATTAATAAGTATATGATAGCAAAAAAAACATGGAGTATATTAAAAAAAATTAGACCTGAAACTTCTATTATTTGTGATTATAACAATATATTTGGATGGTCTGCATTACTTTGGGCAAAGAAAAACAAAAATAATTTAATCTTTTGGCTTTCATCTACATTCGAAGACAAAAAACATACTTTTTTAAAACATCAACTAAAACGATTTTTTTTAAAACATTTTAGTGTAGGATTAGCTCCAGGATCCAGAACAAAGGAATATTATAAATATTTAGGGGTAGATAATTCTAAGATAATTGAAACTGGCTATGGGGTAAATAACGATTATTTTATTCAACTATATGATAAATTTATTAATGAAAAATCGTATATCTTTAAAAAATTCGAAATAACCTCAAAAAATAATTTCATATTTATTGGACGTTTTGCTCCTGAAAAGAATATCTTCACTTTATTAAATTCTTTCTTAGAAGTAAGTAAAAAAAATAGCGATTGGGGTTTAATATTACTTGGTGATGGACCATTAAAGAATGAAATCCACACATTTATTTCTAATAATAACCTCCAAAATAAAATTATAATACCGGGATTTATTCAACAAGACGAAATTGTTAAATATATGATTGTGTCTAATGTTTTTATTTTGCCCAGCCTATCCGAACCATGGGGATTAGTAACAAATGAGGCAATGTTATGCCGCTTACCGGTTATTGTATCAACTAAATGCGGATGTCAGCCAGAATTAGTTCAAGAAGGGGTAAATGGTTTTTCATTTGATCCAAACGATAAATCTAAGTTAACAAACTTAATGCAAGAATTTGTGAAAGGAAGTTACAATATCAAACATATGAGAGAAGCGAGCTTTGCAATTGTTAGAAAACACTCACCGAGTATTATTGCTCAGAATATAGTTACGAAAATAAATTCTCATATTTAGATTAAGTAAATTGATCACTAATTATTAATAATATAAATATTGATGTCTAAATCAAATAAAACTGTATGTATTGTCGGAGTATTTCCTCCACCAACTCATGGGTTTGCCCTTGTTAATGATGCAATGAAAAATCTCATTATTAATATAGATCCTGAATCAAGCATATTTGATCTAAGCAGCATATCATTATCTAGAAATATTTCCAATATTAGTGTTCGATTTTTCAAATTTTTATTCATTTATCCAAAATATCTATTTTTTAGTTTTTTCAATAAGTATCATACTCTATATATAGGTCTATCCGGAGGATTTGGCCAATTTTATGATTTTCTCATACTATCAATAGCAAGGATTACTCAACAAAATATTTTCATTCACCATCATACTTTTTCCTATCTAAATAAAATTAATATATTAACATATTTAGTAATTTGGATGTCCGGTAAAAATGCAACACATATAGTTTTATGCAACCTAATGCGGGAAAAATTAAGAGTATACCGAAAAAATTTGTCCTACATATTATTATCTAATTCAGTGTTCTTAATTAATAATAATACCGATACATTTACACATCGTCAGTTAAAAACAATAGGTTTTTTAGGAAATATTTCTACTAAAAAGGGAATAAAGACTTTCTTCAAAGTATTAGAAAAAGTAAATCGAAAAAGACCTATTAACGGTTTAATTGGAGGACCATTTCAAGACGATAAAAGCAAAACTTTTACAGAGAAAGAACTGAAAAGGTTTTCTTATATATTGTATCTTGGTCCAATATATGGAAACGATAAGAAAAAATTTTTTGACACCATAGATGTGTTACTGATGCCTTCTGTTCTGGAAGAGGCTGAACCTTTGGTAATACACGAAGCAATGTCATATGGTGTTCCGGTTATTGCATACAATAAAGGATGTATAAAAGAAATTTTAAAACAAAATTCAGGAATAATTGTAGAATTAAATATGAATTTTATTAACTATGCAGTTAAGCTGATAAATAATTGGATTAATAATCCTAAAATTTTTGATCTAATAAAAACAAATTCCCATAATAGCTATATTAGAACCAAAAATAAATCGAAAGTGACATTAGAAAACATTATATCTCAAATCACAAATGATAGTAGTAATTAACTATGTATCAAGACTTAAAAACATTTAAAATTCCCGTAGGATTTAGAAGTAAAACAAAAATTTATGTACAATTTTGGTGGATTATAAGAAGTACACTATTTCGTTTGTCACCGCAGTTTATGTATGGATGGCGACGTTTTCTGCTTCGCCTTTTTGGCGCAAAAATTGGAGAAAAAGTATTAATTCGTCCTAGTGTAAAAATCCTTTATCCGTGGAAATTAATTATCGGCGATTGGTCATGGATTGGTGATGACGTAACACTATACAATATGGCAAATATTAATATCGGTGAGAATTGCGTCATTTCGCAAAAATCGTACGTGTGCACTGGCACTCATGACTATACTAAATCTTCTTTTGATATATTTGCAAAATCGATCGATATTAAGGACAAAGTTTGGGTTGCATCAGATGTCTTTATCGCGCCCGGCATAACGATCGGAACAGGTACTGTTGTAGGTTTTCGTAGTATGGTTAATCAAAATTTACCACCCAAAATGATTTGCTATGGAAATCCCGCCAAACCGATAAAATTACGACACGCTAAATAATATCTTAACTTATAAATTATATGAAAATCCTGATTCAGAAAGTAAATTATACACTGCAATAAATCACTTATTACTTAATAAATTACAGCACAGTATCATAAGTACTAATGCGCGAAAATATAGATAAAAATAAAACTGTAAAGATATTTGGCATAAATTTCATTTATGGAGAATATGAAGATGCAATACATAGACTGAATCAGGGTGCGTTAATGGTTGTGCCGGCGGCTCCAGCTCTTGCAATGATTAATTCAGATGCGAAGTACTACCAAGCACTACAAAAAAGTGATTTTGCTATTCCTGATAGTGGTTTTATGATTTTAGTTTTAAGATTATTTAAAGGAATAAAAATAAAAAAATTATCCGGTTTAGAATTCTTAAAAAAATTTCTAAATGAAGAAAAGTTAAAGCAATCTAACGGTATTTTTTTTATTGATCCAACATTGGAAGATTCCTTAATTAATAATGAATTTTTAAGAAAAAATGGAGTTATAATAGGAAAATCTAATCATTATATTGCTCCCATTTACAATAATGATAATATCATAGACACTAAATTGCTTAATATCATTGAAAAGAAAAAACCAAAATATATTATAATTAATTTAGGAGGGGGAGTTCAAGAAAGATTAGGTTTATATCTAAAGAACCACTTATCTTATTATCCTGGAATTATTTGTACAGGAGCTGCAATAGCTTTTTTAACAGGTAGACAAGCAAATATCTCAAACTTTGCGGAAAAGTTCCACTTAGGCTGGCTTTATAGATGTTTTGAAAATCCAAAAAAGTTTATACCTAGATATTTAAAAGGGTTTTTATTACTACCATTATTAATAAAAGAATCAATAAATAAATAAAATAATATGTAGGTTTTAATGAAAACAGCATTTGTATGGGGTGCCGGTGGCTTTATAGGGGGTCATTTAGTAAAGAGATTAAAAATTTTGTAAGAGGTGTATATCTTAAATATCCAGAGTTTGCCCAAACTGTAGCAAACGAATTCATTATTGGGGATTTAAGATATACCGCTGTTGTAAGTAAAATAGTGTTTGGACCATTTCAAAATATTGCTCTTACAAACAAATTAGGAAGTAGGTCAGATATTGGAAATGGTCTTGATTGTGTGTATCAATTCGTAACAGATATGAGCGGTGCTGGATTTGTGTTTAGCTGAGATAATGATGCAAAAATTATGCCTGATTCAGCACTTATTAATCTTAATGTGGTCGAATGAGCTATTAAGTATGGGATAAAAAAAGATTTTATTCATCTTCTGCTTGCATTTATCCTGAAGGAAAACAATTAAAATCAAATAATAATTGTACGGATAAAGTATAATAAAAAGGCATAGACAAAACAATCTATGCCTTTTTTATGCAATTATAAACATATGTATTTAATTCTTATTTTTTTATATTTATATACTAGATATTCAATTGATCGAATCTTTTAATTAATAAATATAATTTAAAATTTTACATAATTAATAAATTTTCATGAATTCAAAAAAGCAGGTTTTTTATAAAAGCTTTAAAAAAATCGAAGATATAGTATTTTCATTAATTACCTTAATTATTTTCTTACCGATAATAATAATAATAATAATTTTATCTTTTTTTATTCAAGGTAGACCGATTTTTTATGTTTCTGAACGTATAGTTGGTCTGCAGAAAAAGATACATATAATAAAATTCAGAACGATGGTCAAAGATGCCAAAAGTCCAAAATGGGGACTTGAAGAAAAATATATGCGCGATGGATATTTGGATGTACCAATATTCTCAGAAGTATATACACCGTTCGGCAGAATTTTAGAAAAAACTCAACTTGTTGAAATTCTACAAGTATTTCACGTTCTTTTTAACCATATGAGTTTTGTTGGGAATAGACCTTTGCCTGAAAAAAATGTTGAATTACTTAAAAAAAGATTTCCCGATACCTGGCAAGAAAGGTTTAAATCACCTGCAGGTATGACGGGCATTACTCAGGTTGCAGGAAAATTTAATCTTACTTCCGAACAAAGGTTAGAATTAGAATCTTTGTATTCTAAAGTCTATCAAGAAGGCAACATCCTTAAAGCCGATGCCTATATTTTCTTTTCAACTATAATTTTACTACTTCTAAAAGATGCTAGTGCTTACAGATCTTATGATAGTGCCAAAAACGTCTTAAGCGCATGTTTAAAATAATTAGATATCTCTATTTAGTATTACAGAATTTCTTAAAAGTAATATCTATACTGTAGGTTGGTAAATAATTACCGTGATCCGGCTCAAACACCCCGGGATTAAAAATACCAAGTGCTAATTTTAATTCATGAACAAATTTCGGCAACTTCACAACACCTGAAAGCGGTATGTGGATTGCAACATCAAAAGCTGTTCCCCTAAATTTAAGCGTATTATTTATAATTCTATGTATATCTACACATGCACCACCAATAGTGAAATCTTTGCCGACTTTTATATTGAATAATAATTGCGGAAAAAATAAATCATGAATATCACTTCTTATATATTGACGTCTTCCTAGTGCAGTCGCCAAATCTAAAAATTTTGTATCAATAAATTGATAAAATAATCCGTAATAGTAATTATCATCATTATCAGTCTGGTGGGCATAATAACCATGTATATCAAGATAGTTGGTCAATCCGTAACCAATTACAATGTACGTTTGACCAAATTCTATAAGGTCAAATGGATTCCAAGTAAAATCAAGTTCTAATTGGCCTTTGCCGGTTGATGTACCATGATCATAGCCCCCGGAAGAAAATATCGGAACCACTGAGACTAAAATTATTATAATTATGTTTTTAACCATACGAACATCAATGTGAAGTAAAATGTACGTTTAAATTAGTTATTTTACTCATCAATAATTAGTAAGTTATCTTTTATTATTAATGAAAGTAAAACAGTAATTTGGAATCGTTAAAATTATTTTTTAAGGAACAATATGCTGAAAATCAAATTATTTACCATTACTACCCTAATTTTCATATCAGCGCTCAATGCCCAAATATTTATTCAAGCTGATCCTTTTTATTTATTAGAACAAGAGAAGCATTCATTTACTGCCGATGACCCTCAATATAATAATTTTCTCCTAAGACCATTTTTAAATCAAACCGATAAAACATTACAGGGAACATGGTCTATCGGTTTTAGAACTGAATTATTTTTCAATGACAACGCCCCCAACTTAGAAAATACTTCTGATAAATGGGTTGGTAAAGGTATGTCTTTCTATCAAGGATTTCGATTGGCTTACACAAACAAGTATTTATCGCTTAGCTTTGAACCATATTATTTTGCTAGTCAAAACAAAGATTACTCAAAAGATTGGCAAGAATATTATAACACTCAAATTAATTCATTTGATTTTGAGACTGATCAACCCTGGCGCATGTTAAAATTTTCAAGATTGAATGATAATCGCCCACATGGCGATGAATCTTATAACATAACAGGCATTCGTGAAGCACAATTATATTTGCATTATAATGGACTTGGGATTGGATTTTCTAATGCAAACATGTGGTGGGGATCGGGGTATTTTACAAGTTTAAATATGACAAATAATACCAGAGGATTTCCGCATTTAATGATTGGTACTATTCAAGAACAACGTATAAAAGATTTTGGGATTAATTTCCGATATATTTTTGCTGACTCTTTAAAATATAATGCCGCCAAACCATTTTATACTGCGATTACGTCAACTATTACTTATTATTCTGAGCCAACTATTACCTTAGGTTTCTCACGGGCATATTTGTCGGGTGGTCATTATACTGGCGGAGAAACAATCACACGCAAAGAAGCGATGCTACTTCCGTTTGAACAATTATATTTAGAAGATAAACAAACGAATCCCGAAGATCCATTAAGTGCAGTTGATATTTGGGATCAAATTCTTGTAGGATATTTTACTATGACTTTTTCAAAAATAGGATTGGTCGTATTTGTTGAGTACGGAAGAAACGATCACGCTTGGGATAAGGAAGATTTTATAAGACAACCGGATCATACCGCAGCCAGTATCATCGGTTTGCGCAAATATGGATTTTTTCACAATCCTAATTTAGTTGGTGGAATAGAATACGCAAACTTGATGAAAACCAAATATTGGAATGATCGGTCAAGTGCTGACTGGTATGATAGAATAAATTTCGACTATTGGAGCTATGATGGCAGGCATTGGGGTGCACATAGCGGACCTGATTCCGATGATTTCTATATTTATTTTGGATATATGAGTGACCAATTAACTATCATCCCATCTTTTAATTATGAACGACATGGTGTAATTGATAATATGATTCCTGAACGTGAATATTCTTTTATAGATGAATGGTTGAAATTTGGCGGTAATTATGATTTTTGGTCTGAGGTGAAAATTGAATACCGCTTAGACTTGCGATATAAATACAAAGGATTCCTATTTAATTTTTATTACGAACGTGAAAAAATACATAATGACCAATTTCGCGGTTGGGCCAATAAATCATTTCAAGAACGAGTATCCAATGTTTTTTGGTTCGGGGTTGAGCGCCGGTTTAATAAGAACGAAATATCAAAATTGATTAATCAATATATTAAAAAGAATTAACAGAATTGATTTCCCCTTTTAATTGATATGTCTTCCGTTTCGATTATCATTGTAACTTATAATTCTGAAAAGGAAATTATTAAGTGTATTAATTCTCTTTTGCCACAATTAAATGATTTTGATGGTGAAATTATAATAATTGATAATGATTCTACTGATAAAACAATTTTCTTTATTAAAGATATTGATAGTAAAAGTATTTCAATAATTCAAAACAAAGAAAATTTTGGATATACTAAAGCCAATAATCAAGGTATCAAAAACGTAAAAGGTAATTATATACTTTTTCTGAATCCTGATACAATTATTCCAAATAGTACGATAAAAAATTTATTAAATGAAATAAAAGATGATAAGAAGCTGGGCGTAATTGCTCCACAATTACGTTTTCCTGATGGGGAAATCCAAAATTCATGCAGACGTTTTCCCCGTCGTCGAGATATTCTGTATGACTCCATCGGGTTAAGTAAAATATTTAATAATTCTAAGGAATTCAATTATTGGAAAATGGGTGATTTTGATCACAAAAAATCCAGTTTAGTAGATCAACCTGCAGGAGCAGCTTTATTAATCCCCAAAATGATATTTGATGAAATAGGTTTATTAGACGAACAATTTCCAATGTTTTTCAGTGATGTCGATTTGTGTAAAAGAATATGGGATGCGGGCTATAATGTGCAATACACAATCAAATCTTTTATAATTCATAAAGGAGGGGCAAGTGTATATCGAAAACGTATAAAAATGATTGTTAGCTCGCACTTTTCATTTTGGAAATACTTTAATAAATACAAAACAAAACTATTTGATAAAATTATAAACGTAATAGTCGGGATTTTCCTTTTAGTTCTAATCCCTTTCAGAATCCTACTGATTCTGCTTTTCCCCAATCTTATTAAACTAGATCGTCACTCACAATAATCTTTATTATTCACACATATACAATTGAAATTAATTAACTAAATACCTTAATTTTTACACCTAATTATCTGAGATAAAAATTTCTTTTATTACCATTTAAATACAATAACAAAATTCAAATAACATCATTTTAATAGGTATGTAAATGAAAAAAATTCTAGTTACCGGAGCAGTTGGACAAATTGGTTCAGAACTAACTATGTCACTTAGAGAAAGATATGGAAATAGTAACATAATAGCCGGCGGTCGTAAAACTAAACCAAGTGCTAAACTGTTAAATTCGGGACCCTTTGAAATAGTCGACTGCGTCGATGCTCAAGCAATTGCAAATGTTGTAAAAAAACATAATATTGATACAATATACCACCTTGCTGCCATCTTATCGGCAGTTGCCGAAGCAAATCCTGTTTTAGCGTGGAATGTAAATATTAATGGATTGTACAATGTTTTGGAAGTCGCACGTGAATACAAATGTGCAGTATTTACGCCAAGTTCCATTGGTGCATTTGGACCGGGCACTCCTCTTGATAACACTCCACAAGATACTATCCAACGTCCGAATACAATGTACGGAGTTACAAAAGTATCCGGTGAATTACTCTGTGATTATTATTATAAACGATTTAACGTTGATACGCGTGGCGTTCGATATCCCGGTATTATTTCCAATGAGACCTTGCCCGGCGGCGGTACAACCGATTATGCAGTTGAGATTTATTATGAGGCAATCAAGCATAAAAAATATACATGTAATTTACCGGCCGGAACTTTCCTTGATATGATGTACATGCCGGATGCCATCAAAGCCGGAATTGATTTGATGGAAGCAGATCCCGCAAGATTAAAACATCGCAATGCGTTCAATGTAACGGCCATGAGTTTTGATCCCGAGATCATCGCTGCTGCGATAAGAAAACACATTCCAGAATTTCAAATGAACTACGATGTTGATCCAATAAAAAAAGCTATTGCGGAAACATGGCCAAATAGCATGGATGATTCGGCAGCCCGAAATGAGTGGGGCTGGAAACCGGAATATAATCTTGAAGCGATGACAAAAGATATGTTAGAAGTATTATCAAATAAATTATAATTATCGGTGAAATAAATGTCAATTACAAAACTAAATAAAATTTTAAATGATTCTGTTACAGAACTCAAAGCAAAGGGAAGTGCTAAAGGTGACGAAACGATAATCACCGGCATGAATCGCGCCAAAGAGAACAAAGGTGTACGTTATTTTGTTGACGGTTATGGAGATAAAGAATTCATAAAAATGAATTCAAATTCATATCTTGGAATGTCTTTGCATCCTGAAGTAATGAAAGCTGAAGAAGAGGCTACAAGGGAATTTGGTGTTGGGCCCGGGGCAGTAAGATTCATTAGTGGAACATATAAACATCATGTTGAACTTGAGGAAAAGTTAGCAAAATTCCATGGTAAAGAATCCGGGATGATTTTCAGTTCTGCTTATGTTACAAGTTTAGGCGTTTTAATGCCACTTGCAACAAAAGAAACCGTTTATATCAGTGATGAGTTAAATCATAACTGTATAATTCAAGCTATGCGACTTTCCCGTCCGTTGGGCAAGGCTATTTATAAACATAATGACATGGCTGATTTAGAAGCCAAAATAAAGGAATGGGCAGGCACAGCAAAGAGAGCTTTGGTTGTAACTGACGGCATTTTCAGTATGCGTGGAGATAATGCACCACTAAAAGAATTTGCTGAATTATGCGAAAAATACGATAATCAATTTGAAGAAGGACTCATCTCAATAATTGATGATTCGCACGGAGTAGGCGGCTTTGGACCAACTGGTCGTGGAACGGAAGAGTATTGTGGTGCCAATGTCGATGTAATTATCGGAACGCTTGGTAAAGGATTTGGCGTAAATGGCGGTTATGTAGTTACATCTAAAGCAATTACCGAATACTTACGTCAAACCGCACCAATGTATATTTATTCTAATCCAATTACCGTATCCGAAACAGCTGCCGCCTTAAAAGCACTAGAAATATTGGATAGCCCGGAAGGAATAAAAATACTCAAACATCTACGAAAAATGACCAAAAGATTTGAAGCCGGTTTACACGCAAACGGATACGAAACAATTAAAGGCGATCATCCTATAGTTCCGCTGATGGTACGCGATACGCCAAAAACTGCTGATATGGTTAAATTTTTAACTGAACATGGTGTATTAGCAACTGGACTGAATTTTCCGGTCGTTCCCAAAGGTGATGAAGAAATTCGTTTTCAAGTAAATGGAAATCATACCGAAGCTGATATTGATTATGTAATTGATGTCCTTAAAAAATATAAAGAAACGCATTAGTTTCAATTAACTATCGGAATGGTTTCTAATAATATAAAATCGTTTATTAGGGACCTTCCTAAAGTTGAACTGCACCTTCACCTGGAAGGCGCCATCCCGTTAAGTACACTTTTACAATTAATTGAAAAGTATGAGGGTAAGAATTACATCACTCTAACTGAATTGCAACAAAAGTTTACGTATTCAAATTTCAGCAACTTTTTAGATACTTGGTATTGGAAGAATGATTATATACGTGAATATGAAGATTATGAATTTATTTCTGAACATGTGGCTTATAATCTTACAGAACAGAATATTCGTTATGCTGAAATTTATTTTTCTCCCTCAGATTTTAGTAAAATTAATTCAAAACCGCAAGAAATTGTTACCTCTATACGGAAAGGATTAAATAAATTTTCCGATAAAATCACAATCAGATTAATTTCTGATTTAGTACGTGATAACAAACCAAAAACTTCACTTTTGGAAAAAATATTTGAAGTAAAAGATCAAGGAATCATAGGAATAGGACTAGGCGGAGACGAAGTAAATTATCCTCCCAAATTATTTACTCAAGTATATGAATTAGCACATAAAATGGGCTTTCATCTTACTTGTCATGCCGGTGAATCTGCCGGTCCGGATTATATTTGGCAGGCATTGCAAGATTTAGGTGTTGAACGCATCGGACACGGAACAAGTGCAATAAAAGATGAAAATCTCGTGGAACATTTAATCTCCAAGCAGATACCTGTTGAAATGTGTCCTATCTCTAACGTTAAAACTTCATCGGTATCATCATTGCAAGAACATCCTATTTATGAATTTTATAAAAAGGGTATGTTAGTATCAGTGAATACTGATGATCCTAAAATGTTCAATACTTCTATGTTAAATGAGTATATTTCCTTAACAGAGACATTCGGTCTGGAATTATCTGATATTTACAATCTCTCTCAAAATAGTATTAAATCTGCTTGGTGTAATAAGAATTTGAAAAAAGAATTAAATAGTGAATTGACTCAATATTATAAAAGACGAGTAAATTAATTATACGTTTTACGATATAATTCAAAGTAAATATAAATGAAACAAATTCTAAATATTTTAATTGCGTAAAATCCCGGATGAACTTCGACCTTCTTAATAAATATTTATTAAGTAAAAAAGCAACTACTTCCAGTTACCCTTTTGACGATACAACCTTAGTATTCAAAGTTATTAACAAAATTTTCGCGCTAATTGCCGAAGATGAAACTCCTTTACGGATTAATTTAAAATGTGATCCGGATGAAGCTCAGATTTTGCGTGGGATGCATAAATCGATTATTTCGGGATACCACATGAATAAAGAACATTGGAATACCATAATCCTTGATGGAAATTTACCAGATGAATTGATTTACAAAATGATTGATGATTCCTATAATCTAGTCCTAAAAGGACTAACAAAGGCTGATCGTAAAAAACTTGGTTAATCCATTATTGCATTGTAAATAGAATTTGACTGCCAAACTGCATTTAGGGTATATTTGCAGACTTTTTTTATGTAATAAAATTCACATTTAAATGAACAAAAAACTAACACCAAGATATATAATAATTGCAATCATACTTGCTTGGGCTGTTTATGCTTTATGGCCTTCAATTGCTTTTCAACAAATGTCTGAAGAAAAGAAAGAAATGCTCCGTGAAGAGGGTAAATTGAGGGCAATTGAATCTAAGATAATTAAGCAGGGACTTGACTTAAAAGGCGGAATGTATATTGTCTTAGAAGTCGATTTGCCCGTTCTTATTAACGGTCTTGCAATTAACAAAGATAAAAATTTAGAAATTACTTTAAACCAAGTAACTGAAAGATTAAATGAACCTGATGCAGACTTTTTTAATTTATTTACAATCATATCGAAAGATAATAATCTTCGCTTAGCGCGATATTTTCATGAATTCGGTGCATCTACCGAAGAAATCATTAGCAAACTACGCGATGAAGCGGACGATGCAATCAATCGCGTACTCGAAATTCTTCAAAACCGAGTTGACCAATTTGGTGTTGCCGAACCAACAATTCAGAAACAAGGCAACCAACGTATTATCGTTGAATTAGCCGGAATTCAGGATTCGGAACGAGCTCGTGATTTACTGCAAAGCACTGCACTATTAGAATTTTATTTAGTCAAAGATGCCGAAATCACACAAGATATGCTGATTCGAATAGATAATATTTTAAAAGGTAATAAAGATTTAGCTGAAGTTACCGCTGAGTTACCTGATCAAACGGAACCAGAAGAAGAAAAAGTAGAACAGGTCAGTGAGGATAAAATAATAACTGTAAGTGAATTGTTTGGCGATACTGAACAAGCGTTTGCAGCAAGCGAAGATACAAGTGTTGTAGTAGATCAGCGATTGTTTGAAGATAATCCGTTTTCATCATTATTAAGAGATTTCGACAGGGACCTCGGTGTATATGAATCAAATGTTTATGCGGTATCCAAGATATTAGCGCTACCGGAAGTCGAAAATATTCTTGAATCTACTTCGAGTAAATTTTCTTTAAGTAATAAAGCTGTTGAAATAACTGATGCCCGCGGACAGCAAATAAAAATTTATAGACTATATCATTTGGAAAATGAACCGGAATTGACCGGCGGAGTGATCTCGGATGCAAAAGAAAGCATCTCCGGCATTGGAAGTGATATTTCAGGACAACCTGTAGTTTTAGTAGAAATGAATAGCGATGGCACCAAGCAATGGTCAAGGATCACGGGTGCCAACATTAATCGCCGAATTGCGATTGTCCTCGATAATAAAGTCCATATGGCACCAAATATTATTGAAAAAATTTCTGGCGGCGGAACTCGAATACAAGGTTTTGCGGATCTGAATGAGGCAAAGGATATCGCAATTGTATTGCGTGCCGGTGCTTTACCTGTACCAGTCCAAATAATCGAAGAAAGAATTGTTGGTCCATCCTTGGGAGCCGATTCAATTAAACAAGGAACTCGTTCTGTGATTATCGGATTGGTCATTGTTATGATTTTTATGTTGATTTATTATAAGATTGCCGGTTCAATAGCTAATTTTGCCCTCATATGGAATCTGATTTTAGTTTTGTCGATTTTAGCTTTATTGCATGCAACATTAACGCTTCCTGGTATTGCGGCATTGATTTTAACGATGGGTATGTCCATCGATGCGAATGTAATCATATTTGAGAGAATTAGAGAAGAATTACGTAAAGGTAAAACTGCTCGTGCCGCAATCAATGCCGGTTATAGCCGAGCACTCACAACTATCATCGACGCAAATTTAACTACTGTTATTGCGGCGTTAGTATTATATCAATTTGGAACAGGGCCAATCCGCGGATTTGCAACAGTTCTATTTTGGGGGATTGCTATCAGCATGTTTACTGCGATATTTGTAACGCGCACAATATTTATGTCCTTAACAAACCGTAAAAATTTACAGAAGCTAAGCATATGAGAATTATAAAAGACACAAATATAGATTTTATGAAGCAGATGCGGTTAGGATTCATCCTATCCGGAGTAATTATTTTTATAGGATTGGCTTCTCTATTACTGCATGGCGGACCAAAACTTAGCATTGATTTTGAGGGTGGAACAATGATAGCGGTTAATTTCACTAATGAAATGGATGTGAACGACATTCGTAATTCCTTAAGTAGTGTTAATGTTGAAGGAATTTCTTATGATTACAGCAAACAGGAAATTAAACATTTTGGTAGTCCTTCAAGTATTTCTGTAAGACTTGCCAGTCAGGAAGATGAACACAGTAATATAGCTCAAGCTGTGATTGACCATTTCTATGAAGCATTCCCTGAAAATGTACCTGAAAATACTAGAGATTTTATATTAAGTATTGAAAAGGTCGGTCCTAAAGTCGGTGCGGAGCTCAGTGGGAAGGTGATTATGGCAATTATATCTGCTCTAGCTCTAATCCTTATATATATATCAATTAGATTTGAGTTTAAATTCGCCTTAGGTGCAATTGCAGCACTCGCACATGATGTTGTTATAACTCTTGGCATCTTTTCAATTCTTGGATTGGAAATATCTTTACCGATTATCGCAGCATTTTTAACGATTGTTGGATATTCGTTGAACGATACAATTGTTATTTTTGATAGAATTCGAGAGAACATAAAAACTAGCCGACGTGATGATTATTTAACCATTATCAATGCAAGTATTAATCAATCGTTAAGTCGGACAATTATCACCTCATTAACGACATTTTTTGTAGTATTAATATTGTGGTTATTCGGCGGTGAAGTAATACATAATTTTGCATTCGCGATGATGGTTGGTGTTATTGTAGGTACATATTCCAGCATTTATATTGCCAGTCCAATTGTAGCCTTACTGCACACGAAGCAAAAGTAGAGCTAACTTAATTCATCATTAATTTTTACATCGCCCTGTATATCGCAGGGCGATTATATTTCTACTACATTTTAGTATGAAATCCAAAATATACATAGCCTATGCCCTACTCTCAATAATTTGGGGGACGACATGGTATGCCCTAAAAGTTACTCTAAACGAAGGTATGGTACCAACATACGCAGTTGGAATCCGGTTTTTTTGCAGTGGGTTAATTTTTTGGGGTATCCTGTTTTTCCGTCGTGAAAAACTACCAATAAATAAAAGGGCAATATCAATTTACTTACAATTCGGTTTCCTAAATTTTGGTATTAGCTATGCCTTAACATATTGGGCTACACAATTTATTTATTCCAATCTGGCGTCAATATTATGGGCAAGTTTTCCGATAATTACTACAGTCATGGCTCATTTTTATTTACCAAATGAAAGAATAAATAAAAAGAAAATTATTAGTTTAATATTAGGTATAATAGGAACTGTTTTCATTATTTTTCAAAGTGGAAATTTGGGTGGTGAAAATGTAACTATTGGTATAATCGTAATATTAATTGCGGTAATAATTGCATCCTGGCCCAATGCATATCTAAAGAAATATAAGTCTGAGGTAAATACGTTTCAATTAAATGCCGTGTCACAAAGTATTGGTGGAATATTTCTATTGTGTATTGCTATTATCACTGAACCGGGACAAGCTATGATCTGGACTAAAATTAATTTGTTGGCTACAGCGTACTTAATAGTATTTGGATCGGTAATTACTTTTTCACTTTATTTTTGGTTGTTCTCATATCTATCTTTAACGCAGATTACGTATGTTACTTTTTTTCCACCGATTATAGCTATTTTTATTGGATGGATATTTTTAAATGAACAATTATCTTATATGATATTAATTGGCGCAAGTTTAATTGTTTTTGGTGCCTTATTGGTAAATTATCGTAGAAAATAATATGCTTTATTATACGAAAATTAAAACACAGATTGGAAACTTAGGATTAGTACGTGATGATAACAATTTATTGAGAGTATATTTACCAAATAAAGAAATCTCAAATAAAATATTACAAAAAAAACATCTAAATGTAAATTTAATTGAAGATAGGTCGGGTTTTGAACACGTGATTAATCAGCTTGGTGAATATTTTGATGGAAAAAGAAGACACTTTACAATCAAAACAAAAATGGAAATACCTCAATTCTATAAAAAAGTATTAACGGAAGTTGCAAAAGTTCCATATGGTGAGACAACTTCATATAGTCAAATAGCACAAAAACTAAATAATCCCAAAGCTGCCCGAGCAGTTGGCAGCGCAAATGCTCGCAATCCCCTCCCAATAATTATTCCATGCCACAGAATAATTGCAAATAATGGTAAATTAGGAGGTTATGGCGGTGGGATAAAGATGAAAAAATATCTTCTTAAATTTGAAAAGGAAAATTTAAATACACACTAACATGGCTAAAAAAACCGCACGAAAAAAACCTGTAAGGTTAATAAGAAATAAATTTCTTACCGGAATTCTAACACTATTACCGATTTACATTACATACCTATTAGTACGATTCATTGTTGGAATTGCCCCTGATATACCTTACTTAAAAACAATTCCATTTTTTAGTAACAATGAACTTCTGACAAGTATATTAGAATTTTTTGTTGCTTTATTAGTTATATTTTTCATCGGGATTGTCGTTAGTAATGTAGTTGGGAAACGCCTGTTTACTTTTGTTGAAAGTATCATGGAAAAGTTACCGTTAATCAATATAATTTATACTTCATCTCGACAAATCATGCAAACTTTAACCACGCCTGGGAAAGGAAATTTTAAGAAAGTTGTATTAATAGAATATCCTCGAAAAGGTTTATGGACATTAGCTTTTGTAACATCCTATTCCGAAAGTAAAAACGGCCAAAAATACGCGCATATTTTTCTACCGACTACACCAAATCCAACATCAGGATTTATGTTATTTGTAAAAGAAAAGGACATAAGACCATCTGGGCTAAGCATCGAGGAAGGATTAAAAATCCTGATTTCGGCCGGTATGATCTCATCTAAGCACAATCAACTTCCATAAATAAGTAATAAATTGTAAAATGAGATTATGAGTATTGAATATTTAGATGGAATTCGACTCTACCGCGTTTTATCAGCTGGATTACATAGGGTGCTTGAAAGAGAAGACTACCTAAATAAAATAAATGTTTTTCCAGTTCCCGATGCTGAT
>SDBT01003199.1_pt1 | contig 28490 bp, 29 predicted proteins | sample 2277101 | NCBI WGS metagenome assembly SDBT01 (sample SAMN10404973, study PRJNA504765) | marine sediment metagenome | isolation source: marine sediment core GS10_PC15, 103 cmbsf | place: Arctic Ocean: Southern Knipovich Ridge | collected 2010 | reverse complement strand
AGGAATAGAGGATTTGGGAATTCAGACTATAACTAACAAGCTCACCGATATTCCGGCTAAGTTTGAGAAAGAACGACACAAAATGAGGATCCTCTTTCCAGCTGGTCATGAATTGGCTCGAAGGTTCGTTCAGGGAAAGCAAAATAATCACAAAGAAAGTGTTTTTCCTTTAGAGAAAAAACTATACAATTGATTTCCTGCAAAAGTTGGTTGTCAATCTGGTTTTTGGAGGTTTGATGTAGATAAGCGCTAGTTTAAAGGTTTGCCTGACTTAACTGCCTACCCCAGAGTGCTAAGCTTAAGTCAGGATCACTTGAGGAGTGCGGTGGGGAGATTGGAGTCTTGATTTGTCGTCTCGGATATATCCTTTCCTTGAAATGATTAGATGCTTGTAATAACGGGTCTACACTTCTCAGCCAGGATATCAGCAATCAGGAGAGGAGAATCAATCAGTTTTTGTCCTATTATTGAGCTGTGCGCAGGATTTCCTACATTGGGAGTATAAATAACTTCCAGTCCGTGCCGACGTGGAACCTTCGCGTACAATGCACCCAAATAGAACTTCTTGCCGTATGGATCCACACATGCCTTTTCAGCGGTAGTATGCGTTGACCGATCAACCGATAATGCCTTTAATAGCTTCTCTTTTCTTCTTAATTTGAAAACACCCGTGCTGAATCTCCTTGTCTTCTTATCGTATTGGTTCGGATAGGCTCTGCGGTATAGGTCTTCGCCGTCAGGAATGAATTCACGTTTCCGCACTGTCATCTAGCGCATCCAGCGGACTGCAACATCCAACATTTTATCCATATTAAGGGCTCTATCATATGTCCTTTCCACCCTTCCTGAAGTCTTATCAATCAACAAATACTCAAACGGATCATTTTCGCCTTCTGGAATAGTGTGTTTCAGCGCCTTGGAGCACATCTCCCATTCAAAATGGATCTCTCCGTCACATGCCGGAGCAATGAAAGGAACAGGTGCATTGGGAAGTTCAGAGACGAGAATTGAAAAAAAATCGATAGCTTTGACTATTGTTGACCATTTTAAGGCCTCTGCCCCGTAAGAATCCCAATTGTCACCCAGAGAGGCAAATCCCTTAATGTGATTTACAGTCTCTCTGGAAACACACTCAAATCTCTCAATCGACTTCAATTCAGGAATATCATCAGACCGATCAGGACTATGCTCTGCGATAAGAGTATAGGGATCTATTACTTCTTTGATATGACCATAGATAGATGTAAGAGCCCCATTTCTTGTTTTTTCTTCGCTGAATACGAACCAAACATGCTCGCTTTCAGCACCCCAGCCCAGAAAAATCAAGTTATCACCTTTATCGTTTGCAAGCCCTTGAGATCCCTGAAGAAGTATGCTTGACGTTCCAACGGGAGTAGAACAAAGATGCCATCCGCCTACACGATTCCCCAAGAAGGACTTCGGAATCCCTATGCCAGTTGTATCTTCAGCTTGATCCAAGACTGCATTACCAGCTTCTTTTGCATGCACTTCTATCACTCCCTAGGAAAGTATTCACGCAGAATCTGTTGTTGCTCTTTATGAGCAATTCTTAGAAAGCTTTTGAGTTGCCCAATACTGAAATCTCTTTGTTTCAACTCTTCTGCAAGAGTATTGATGTCCTGTGTGACTAGAATAATTCGCTCATTATTCTTAGCTAGAAGCCCAGTCACACATCTGACCCAACTGTTTAGGTTAAACTCATTAAGAGTATAATGTCTGTGTGAATGGATCTCAAAATTATCCGGCCGATCGAAGAGCTTTGCTGTCCATTTGTCTTTGCAGAAATGACGTGCTAGAGCAAGCCCCGGATTCTTATTCTCTGAAGATCTTACAACTACGAGGGCCAAACGTCCGACTACTGAGTGAGTACAGTCCTTGTATTCTTTTAGAACACCAGAAGAAATATCTAGGATTCGACTAGTGTCAATCTCTTCATCGTCATCTTTTCGATATCTAAAGAAATTCACCCTATTCTGAGCAATCTCCAGTTTGAATTTACCACCAGCACTATTCAGGATAATCCGGGGGATTTCCTTCGGAGCGTCTTCTGGGATTGGAACAGCAAGAGTATCGCCATTGAAAAGATCTGCGAAAGTACTTATGAGTTTTCCCAATATTCTATTCTTATGAAACGAGGCGAAAGGGGTGAATATAGAGACTTGCAAAGAGTTTAGCTTGAAATTGTCACCGTTCATCATTTTACATTCCCCTCTAGACTAGCCTTATTCTTCTGTGAGAATCATATCACAGATTTGCCAAATAGTCCACCGCCCCTTCCAAGCCTTCAAGAGACACGTCACCTATACTTCGAATGAAATATGGATCTCATCTGCCTTTCTAGATCATGACTTCCAGACGCTGGGGTGTATCTTGGCCCAGAATATCTACAACCTGATGGCTATTTCGACCTGCCCCCATTAATAGTACCACTTATTATGTTAGAGTCAACGGAATAAATAGCCTCGGGAGCAGGTCACTTACATATTGTCTCTATCTTACCGTGGAACACAAAAAGGTCAAAAAGAAAAGTAAGAAGAATAACTCTATGCCCTTTGTCAGAAAGTAATACAATTATCCTAGCCTAACCTTACAGAATATCATATATGTCAGGTTGATTGACCGGGATGTTCTTAAAATAATACATAGATACCCACGCCTTTGCAGGCGTGGTGCTTAGCGGATTTTCAAGCAGAGCTTCCCCTGCTCCGCAGGAAACCACTCTCATCCCCACCTTCACAGATGGAGAGTTTCCGCTAATGTAAAAAAGTAAGAGGGCTAGATTATGATTATCTGCTCAAATCTAGCCCTGGACTACCTAAAAGAAATTTAGCCAAACTTAACACAATTGCACTTGTGTTAAGTTATTCTCAAAGAACATCTTCAAATACAAATGGCATAGCGATATAATACGGAGAGATGAAGCTGTCTATTTTCTCCTTGCGCCATCTAGGGCCTGTTCATAGCAGGCCCTTTCTCAAGATCCTTCCATAACAAAAAGGATAAAGAAACCAAAGCCCTCAAAATCCGCACATAGAACATTGATGAATAAAGGGTTCTGTGCGGAGTTGAAGCCTACGTACCCGAAAAGAATAGACCTTGGTAAAAAATTTCTCGTGCGAAGTAAAGACTCCATGATTTTTTAACTTTTTTCCCTAGCGTACATTTTTGCATGAATGTTCGTAGTATCTTTGCAGGGGTTTATTTTGGGATTTATCTAAACTTATTGGCTGGTGGGTTTGGTGAAAATATAGAAATTTCCAGGCTTCGTGGAGTGTCGAAGTCACGGAGCCGGATACCCTCTGTTAGATGAGGTCCTTTCGATTACAAGGCAAGCTTATGGTAACAAATACTTTGCATCTCCATCCCACTGAATTTTACCTGTACCCTTGCGATATTGAAGAACGTTTCGCACATTTCGTTTCCACTTTGGAATATCCGAGGTGGGAGACTGAGGATTGAAATCCTCGGCATCTAAACTCCCATGACGTTCTACTATTTTATAGACCTTTTTCAGTGAGACCCAACATCCTCTTGGCATGTAAGTTAGGATTATTCTCCAAATTTCTGGCTGGTGTATCATACAGAATCTCCTATATTTTCGTCATTCAGAGATGTCGCCTAACTCGTTATATATCAACCTACCACTTATTTAAAAATTCCCTGATTGCGTCTTCCGGAGATAAGTTAAGATAGATTTCAGTGGTTGTCAGTCGATCGTGGCCTAAAAGGGTTTGGAGTGCCCTGGTGGAGATTCCCTTTTTGATGCAGTTGACCGAGAAAGTATGGCGTAAAACGTGAGGAGAGATAGGTTTTACGATTTCAGCTTTATCAGCTACCTTCTTTACTATTCTGGCAACTGTCCTTTTGACCATTCCGGTATTATTGTTTTCTGCGAAGTGGTACTCCATTAGTCTTCTGACTCTCACTGTCATCGGGATAATCCTTCTTTTTGTTTTCTTGCCATAAGGACTACCCTTCCCATAGATAACTAGCCTTCTTTCTTGCCACTGGATATTGTCTTTTTTAAGGTCTGCAAGCTCTGACAGTCTGAGACCTGTGTCTAAAAGCGTCCAAACAACGAACTTCTCGCGAAAGGTATCACAGGCATTGATTAGCCTGTCTACCTCATCGTCATTTAATGGTTCTCTTTTGTATTGATATGGCATAGGTTTTCTCCTAATGTTTGCGGATGAAAGAAGTTACCTTCGGCAATTTGTGTGAAGTGAAACGAAGCCGTAAATGTTTTGTTAGACAAACCTCTTCTGATAGTCGCTTTGATCAAAAGTAAAACATAAAAATGGGATAACCGGTTTGTAGTGTGGTTCCGTAGTGAGTCTAAGCGCATTGTATCCTTTATAGATAGAATGGCCAACATATCTTTGACTTATGAGAGTAGTTGGCATAAGAAACTGAGCGTTAAATCGTAGCCAGTCTTCTGTACTCAATTTTTTGATACCGTAAAAATGGTAATAGCGCCCAGTCTCCAGCAAATAGCTGCGCATGCCTTCAGCAACGATTTTTATCATCTTAATTAGATATTGGAAAGTTACACCATCGACAGGATGAAGATTCATCATCGGAAGATGAAATACTCCGCTAGACGGGGAAACTATTTTCGAAATGACAGATAATACACAACTTTGTGTTTTGACGTAAGTGTGAGGATTAAATTTGATTGATATGACCTCTTCGCCTGTAAACTTGTATTGGTGTATTGGAGACGGTTGCAGCAAGCTTTCCTTTATATGCTTCACTCTACTTTGATAATTAGGGTATTTCTGACGCCAGTTTATACTGACACTATGTTCAATAAATGTAAACTGATAATTATATAAACTCAATTCTCTAATTATACTCCTGAAAATATCAATGGCTGTAGGAATAGAATTGGTCACTTCCAAAAGATTACTCTGATTACACCAATTATTGCAGCTAAAATGATAAGAATTGCAACAATGATTTCTTTGTGTTTTACTAGAAATTCTACGAACTTCCTCGGAAGGGACAAATCGTCCATCGGTTTCAAAAAACTATAAGGGAGACTCTCTAATCCCCCTTCTAGTCTATTAAGTAAGAAGCCTCTGTAAAATGGACTTACCATGAATTCCTTTCCTTCTTCCGTTATACCGTTTTTGAATTCTTCTAAGGAGATCCACTTAAACCTTTCGCGAAGCTGAATAGGTGTCGAAAAAAGAGCTTGATAAATTATTGCCGGATATTTGCATAAAGTTCCATAGTTACCGGTTAGCCCATAACTAATTATTTCTTTATCGTGTAATGGGCTTACTTTTACTAGATTTCTATTGATTCCTAATTCTTCTTCAATTTCTCGTAAAACGGCTGCCTGATAATCGCCCACGTCACAATCTTCCATTTTCCCACCTATAAGATTATATTTATGCCAATTTTTATTTAATTCAAATAAATATACATCTTTCTTTCTTCTTTTGGACTTCGCCTTTATCACCGCAAAGGCAACGGGCCTGGCTTTATAGATTTCAGGAGCGAATCCTGCACAGACTGATTGTTGGACCCTTCTGTGTTCTGCAAAGAGAAGTAACTGGAGTCCGATCAATCGTTTGGCTATTGGTCTCGATGTATGCCAGTTGTCAATTATCTGAAGCCCATGCTCTACGAAAAGCTCAAATGTTTTATTGAAATTACTGGCATACTCAGATGGCGCTGCCAATATAATTTGATCCCCATCCTTTTTGATATTGATGGAACCAATCGCTCGCAATGCATCAAGAAATGCAAGAATGTCAGGGGTCTCCTTCAGTCGATCAAAGGAGATTATAACTCTCTTTTGAGCTCGTAGTTCTTCGATAATTTGATTTAGTTTCTTTACCGTTTTCTCTGAGACTAAGGTCTGTTGAGTCTGTACGGTGGAAGGACTTATGGGACGAAGATCATCTTCTGAGTAAAAAGCGCTATCATAACTTTCGACATTATTCATTGAACATCCTCCTTGTTGAGGTTTACGTAACTCTTTCATATATTTTAGTTTACACTTCTGTAGAACTTTGTCAATATTAAGTAAAAAGAGGACAAGATGTCCTCTTTTTGTAAATAGGAATGCTGATAAAATGCGGGTTTTAGTTTAGGGGAAAGTAGTAAATGTCTTACTTTTATACAGAAAAGGACAAATGTATGTATAGTTAAGGTTACCTTGGGATGTTTTTCGCACAAGAGATCGAGGAACTACCCTAATTTGGTAGATGACAATGCTGGTTTAGCTGGGGAGAAAGCAGTTAATGTCGCGCTTTTATGCAAAAAACAATACTAATAAAAGCGTAGTAATTTGGTTCCATATTTCCCAATCTTTTGAAATGGTTAATTTTATTAGGCTTTTAAGTTCCTTATCTTGTCAAGTTCAGCCCGTAATTCTAATGCCATTTCTTTAGGTTCTCGCATGAGCTCTTTTCTTGGTATTTGCCCTCTGCCGTCTACTTCTCGTAAATATTCGTATTTCTTTATTATGCTTTCCCTGTATACACGTCCCACTATCTCCATCTCCAACTCCTTAAGCTTCTCCTGACTAAAAGCATCCCACAACCTTTTTACAACTTTTCCGATGGGAGAAGAGAATTTCTTTAGTAGGTGTTTCACGACCTTATCGGAACCCATGTGTTTTTCTCCTTGGCTTTTAGAATTAGATAGACTAACTCATTCTTGAGGAAATTTTTTGTTTTTTCTTCCATAGGAACACCAAGTTTCTCTTTTGTAAACTCGTCCAGAATGCGGCCCAGAGTATTCGAGATATTTTGAAATTCCTCCGGGTTAACTTTAACATGAGCCTTTAACTCTTTAAACAGATCCATTGAGAAGAGTTGGTCAGGATTATTTTCAATCCTTTGGACTAGGACCCTAGTTTTTCCATCCGAGGATTTTCTTTCGAGCGGCCCCTTCATGGCACAGATCTCCCCTTCTAATTTTCCTTTCATTACGTCTGATAAGGTTTGCTCACGCGTAATTGCCTTGAATAGTTCCTTATCTTTCACAAGCTTTTCTTCTTCTTCTTCACATATTCTTATGAACTCAACAAACTTCATAAGTAAGTTGCTAAGTTCTGCTAACTTTTCACCCATAAAAACGGCTCCCACTTCAACTATGTCCATAGGTATATCAAAATTAATGTACGTGACAGGGAGAATGTTTTGTAAGTATCTATAGCTGTACATAAGGCTGTCGAGATAATAGATGATTGTCTTCTGTGGCAATATTTCTGGGACAGTGTTCGGACTAAAAGAGTTGTATTGTTGCCAGGTTAGGATTAGTCTCTGTCGTGCAAAGGCTTTTAGTGCCAAGGTTACAGCGTTTATGTTATACCCAAGTTGCTGCATATATGTATAGATTTTGTCTGTGCGAAGTTCATTAACACCCAGATGGCGAAGTAATTGAAGAAGCCTAACACGTATAATTGTATTCAACAGGGTAACTGAGTTTTCATTGTTGTTAAAAATATTGAGAATAAAGGAATTTTCATCATAAAAATTCTTGTATTGAAATCGCTGTATACTGTCTAAGATTATATGCCACGGAATTAGATTATTCTGATTGTATAGGTTAAGCACAAATTTAGGCTCAAGAAACGGAGATTTGATCAAACATCTAACAACATCCAACAGAATATCCAAATCATAGTGATATGCTACTAGGTTGGCGTACGTCTTGGGTGTTAGCACACTTTCTACGATATGTTTGACAATGATTTTTACTTTATCTGTGTTATATCCCGTTCTTTCCGCTATGGAGTTATCCATTCTGAATTTTTCGTTGAATATATCCTGGCGTTTCTGAATAACCTTCAAAAAACTTGGCGGAATGATCGACATTCTCGTAACTGTGGCAGAAGAGTTCATATCACTCAGCTTCGCTATGGTTTCTTCCCTTATTGAAATCATCACAGGAGTATCTAGAAGTTCCCTCGCAAGAGTACGTGTTCGAGTACATATTGCTCTGGCCTCTTCTATAGACGGTAGACGATCCACATCATCGACTACGATGACTAAGTTCGTGCTTAAAGAGACTTTTAAGAACTTTATGGTGTCCGTAAGATATGGCATGAATTCGACCCCGTGTCTTGATTCATACCGTCTGAGCAAAAGTTTGTCTCGCAGTCGTTTCTTACGGCGGGATTCGAAAAAGATGTCTTCCGGATCCGGGTAGCAATTATGAGATCTCCATAGTGACTCATACCTTCTTATGACCATATCCTTTTCTGAAATACCGTTTTCTTTGCAGAGGTCCAGGGTAAGCTGGTCAATTTGTTGGATAATCTGATCAGTAACAAAAGAAAGGGGATCGGAGCCACCAAAAGTTGGAGTTGCAACAGTGACAAAAATATACTTGAAGCCCGGCTGCTCTTCTACGGTAGATTTCGTAAAGAGATGGAGAGTCGTCTTCCCACAACCTTTCATTCCGCAAAGCATCCTTGGATAATGCGGAGTTTGCCAAGAGGTAGGATCAAACTCGTCGTAGTGCCCAATTCCAATTATACCTTCGACAATATGTCTCTTGCCGGCTACCCAGCCTTGAATCTCGCTATAGAAGTTTATATCATCCTCTTCAAGAAGATTATCTAGGTGTCTAAGAGCTAATTTTTCATCTCCATGCTCTGCGAAATCTTTCACATAGCAGTCCCTGAGGAGAGAATCATGCTCGAGCTGTCCTCTAGCTACTACTGCTAACGGGCCAAAAAAATGGTCTATATCCTCTTGAATATATTCCCACAAAGAGTTTGCCCCTAGACGCCTATAGTCTGCTGCTTCCTTGCTTAGCGCAATCCTTAGATAATTTTTTATTTTCTACTCCTGTATGTCTCTTTAAGAATCATGGATAGGTGTATTTCTCATCTATAATTCTTCTGATTCAACGTTTAACCAACGGTCTCAGTTACGAATTCCGGCTAATTTATTGTAACCAAATTTCTTATTTAGTGAAAACTCTTCGATTGCATCCTTTGGAGACACGTTTAGATAAGTCTCACTGGTTACCAACCTGTCCTTTTGGTATTCAATTTGACTGGTTATTTGCAAGGATTTTAGCATTAGGAGGCAGTTTTGTCAAACTTCTTGCGTAAACCACTTAAATCCTCTATAACTCTACATTACAGCGATTTATTACACCTTTAGAATCTTATCTTTAATAACCCGTCTAAGATTATCATCAATTTCCTAAAAAAGCAAATCTTTGGAGATAAAGAGTCGGAAGAAAGAATACAGGATTTGAGATCTTGGAATTTTGTCACTGTCGCCTTTTTATGCAGAAGAAGACACTTTAAAGTTCAAACTAGAACTTTTTATCTTTTGGTGGACAAAGGTCCTTCTCTAAGTAGCTTCTCCCATTCCACTTTTTTCAGGTACCTGATTTCCCTTTTATTTCGCCTTTGGTGTTTTTGCACAAATTGACCTTTTTGGCCTGCCTATTTATCAGGGTCTCAAGAACTTATCTTGTCAAAAAATTCATTTTTGTCTATATAAGGTGCAATTACCAGTCCTTCTCTTTTTCGGCTTTCTCTTTAGCCTTCATAAATACAAGCTCTGTGAACATCCCCAAGTCAGATAAACTTAGGATTCCTTCCTCTTCTGGATGATTAGGATAATCATAACCCAGCTCCACCGAAATCCCAGGAATATAATCCGAGAACCATTTAAGCCTATAGGATTCACTTATTCTCTCTTTGCCAAATCTTTCCCGACAAATCTCTTTCGCTAGTTCGTAATTGTTCTTTCCTGAAAAACGCAATTCCACCAGCACAAAACTATCGAAATAGAAAATATAAAAGATGTAATCAAGCTCAACGTTTCCAAGAAAGAGTTTGTCACTTGGTCGAATATATTTTCTTTTCCCTAATAACACTGATTCCTCCACTAGCTCCATATCCTCCCCTGGTGGATCTCCCCACTTCAAACCTCTGAACCCCTCTGGCTCATTCTGAAAGCCAAAACCTTCTACTACTTTCTCCACCTCTTCTTTCTCCTGCATAATTTCCGTACTCCATATGCTCCAAGTACCTTGCTCATGCTGAGTATCATACCATAAGTCAATATATTCTTTTTCTTTTGTCCATCTCAATTTATAGGTTAAGAAGCCCTCGTTCAATTCATTATCCGCATCATACCACTCCCCATAAGCCTTTATGCAGGTCTCTTTTAAGAACTCATAATGATCCTCGCCTTTGAAGTTCATGGCCCACCCACAAAAACGTTCTTCCCAAAAGAGATAGCTAGTAGGCGTTGCAATAACCACCTTATCAGGACAGAAATATACAAGGAATCCCTTGTACTCTACAAGAAGCTCCATATCCTCAGTAGGTGGATCTCCCCACTTCAAATCCCCGAATGGGTATGTCTCGTTCTGAAAGGCAAAAGCCACTACTGAAAGAGCCAGAACCAAAACCAGCACTAATAATAAACCTTTTTTCATTCTTTTCTCATCTCCTTTCTATGGTTTTTGCTCGTCTGTGGGGGGACCAGTTTTTTCACGCATAGCCTTAATTTCCTTTCTAAATCCCCACTGACAAGCTAGTCCATCCGCCCTCTCCTCGTTTTCCAAACCACCTGTTCCATAATGCCTGAGACATATATGAGCCAATTCATGTGCTATTGTGCCAATCGTAACATCTTTCGGTTTCTTGAGCAGTGAATCTACGTTAAAGTATATGTTTGGCCCATCAACATATGCCACCTCCCCAACTCCTCCAGTACCTTTCCAGACAGAAAAACAAGGGAATTCTTCTTCGTAACTATCAGGAATTTTCTGCATAACAAACTCGAAAAGCTTTCTAAATTTGATATTTTCAATTTCGTAATCTATTAGAAGGTATTCGATATCTTCTCTTTTCATTTTTTCCTTTTCCTTTCTCATCTACCTTACAGAATAGACTTTCTGTAAGGTATAATCAAAAATCATCCAATCCCTCTTCCGCTGCCTTCTGTCTTTCTTCCTCTTTTTTTCGCTCTGCTTCTTCCTGTATTTGTGTAGAATTTATAACCAGCACAAATGAACCCTCTATAAGATTTCTCCTTAATACGATTGTTGCCATATCACCTGACCAAAGAATCTGATCGTTTAACCTATCTTCGCTGGAGGTAACCACTCCATCGCCAAATTTCAATACAACAACATCTTTTAAAGCATCATAAATAGACTCTATAAAGACTGGATAAATTTCTACTGATATAAATCTATCTTCATAAAATTCGTAATAAATAATTCTAAGTTCTGCACCTCCTATCTGCATTTTATCGTTCCGTCTCGTATATATTGTTATATCAAGATACTTACCGAATCTCTCTTTTTCCATATCCTCCCTTGGCGGATCCCCCCACTTCAAGCCCCTAAAGCCGTCCGGCTCATTCTGGAAGGCAAAAGCCCCTAGTGAAAGAGCCAGAACCAAAACCATCACCAAAACTAAAACTTTTTTCATTGCTTCGTACCTCCTCCTTACCTTACTCAATAGGTTAAGTGTAACGTTATTCTTCCCACAAGTGATATTCGCCCTGGTAGAAATAAGCTAGAAGCGAAACTTTTGTTCTGCTTTTTGTCTTCCCCACTCCCACCTAATCACGATTCCCGCATACCCATAGGGAGCAACCTTTTCAATGGGAATAGCAGCCAGATAATAGTCTCGCTCCCCTGCCTTGACAGAAACCCCAATCCAGGCAGCATCAAAAGAAGCATAGATAACATTACCTTTAGTGTCGTAGACGGTCATTTTGACCGAGCCTTCCCAGTCTTGGTCAGTTTTATTCTCTGCGTAGCATTGAGTTCTAATTATCTCCTTTCCTTTATACACTCCTTTACTGGTAAGAATGTCATCGGAGCTTAGCACCAATTGAGCTTTCTTCTGCTCTGTTGTGGTTTTTCCAGTCTGGACCTGAGTTTCTGTTCCTGTTGGCTTTTCCTTATCAACACTTAGGAAAATAATACCTATTCCTATTGCAATTAAAATCAGAAAAACAATTCCAAAGGCAATCTTGCTTCCCTTCTTTTTCGGCCTTTTCTTCTTCTTCTTCTTCTTCTGCTGCTGCTTCCTCTCTAATTTACTCGCTAGGATCTGCTTTTGTGTATCTGTTAATTCTTTCATCTTCTTCACCTTTTGCTTGCTTTTCCCTCTCCTTTTTATCCTTCTCTTCTTTGTACTTTATCAACCCAAACAGGGAAAAATCATCAGGATCGCACTGGCAAACACCAGGCGAGGGTACCCAATGGCCTGTGGTTTTATCTCTGTGTATTCTTTGATAGGGTATTAGGGTTATTGCTAGGAAGTTCCCACACTTTCCACATTTCATTTCTAGCTCCTTTCTGGTAACCCTGCCCGCCCTGCCGGTTTAGTCACCCATATTTTTATAGCAAGGCAGGAAGGAATCTTTCTAAAATTTTGGTGCTAACCCGCATTTCCTACTTTCTATCCTTAGTGCTCGTATATTGACAAACAGGAACCACTCCAGGCACTCTTTCACCAGCCCGTCTATCGGCCTCCAGTCACCAGCATAGCCAGCAATTACCCGGCAACCACTGGTGATATTCCTAGCCCAGCGATAGTAGTATTCTACCACGTTCCTGGGGGTGATTCTTAAGTCCTGCTCACCCCGCCAGTCAGACACTCTTATCTTGATAAAGCCCTTACCCGCTCGCAGGATATAATCGGGAATGTCCCACCCGTAAAACTCCTCCAGTTTGTCTAAATGGTTTTTTGTGCTATACTTTTCTTGGAGTGTGTTCATGCAACTGCTCCTTTGCCCTGGTTGGCTTGGCTGTCGCCAGGGCATTTATTATTTTTTTACTCACCTTATTTACCTTCCCAAAGTCCTTTAAGATATTCTCACTTAGTCCCCAGGACTTCAGATAAAAGACAGACTTCCTTTCAATTCCCAGAACTTTACATACTAGGTATGTAGCTGTCTCGGCCTGCTGCTCGGCCACTCTTGCCGGAGTTCCATTGTTCGGGTGCTTCAATTCCTTGTGAACCCACTCATGAACCAAGGTCCCGATATTCTCAGTCTCATCTAGATTACTGTTCAGGGTGATCTCTCCATTCTCACTGGTAACATAACCCCCTGTTGCTATCTCCAGGGGCTTGAAAACCACAGTCCAACCAGCCTCTTCCGTTGCCTTCCTTAGCTCCTCAAAGTCTATGTCCGATCCTGTGGTGATCCCTCGCTTGATAGACTCTCCCTCAGTCTGGGATATATCAAATACAGGGACTGAGAAAAACCCGCTTAACAACTTTAGCTCTTTCTTCTTTTGCTCTTCTCCTTCTTTCTCAGCTTTCACTTTCTTGAGCCAGGGAGCTAGGATCCATACGGCCTTGCCTCCCTTCTTAACTGTTCTTCCTAGCTCATTCCACTTCTTATATCCGGCTACCTGGGAACAGCCTGCAAAGCAGAGTATAATCTGATTATAGAAGCTGTAGCTGTGAAACCTTGCCAGGCTATCCAATATAGTTTGAAACTTCTCCGGAGTTAGTTCCTTGACCTCTTCAAGCAAGTTCTTGACCCTCCTTACGTTCCTTTTGGTGATCTCCTTGTTTGTCATTGCTTTTCACCACCTTTCTTTTTGGCCTGCCTCCGCCAGGCTTATTTTTTCTCGGCTTGTTCCAGTAGAAGGATTTACACCCGGGACACATGCGAGGTGTTATTGTTCTTGCTACCCACATGTAACCACAGCGATTGCACTTCATTTCAGGCAATTCCATTTGATTTGTAGCTCCTTTGCAAGTATTTTTGATATAATTATATAATATATCATATATTGTTTTTGTCAAGCCCCACGGCCATCCGATATTAAATAACTAATTTAATATTAGGGTAGTATCCTAGGAGGTGAAAAAATGATTATGATAGGAAATTTGCGAATATTGGTTGTTTTGTCACATTTGGAAAGTAGGAGGCGATAGTTTTTATCTCAATCCCGTTACACTCTTCCCCCCATGCTGCGGTGAAATGGCCCAGGAGGGTATCCTAAACGTAACGAGTGTGCGAATGTTTCGGAGATTCCTCAAGAATTCAACTAGTTAGTTGGCCTGTTTCTGACGCCGATGGTTAGGCAACTTTCCATCCATGAAATCTCGTCGAAAAAATACGGGAGACACACTCTACTATTATTTATTCGGTGCGGCGACAAAAGTCTTCATCATAGGAAGGAAGAGGGCTGTCTATACGAAAGTCCTTACTTGGTTTGCCTAGAGCTCTCGACAAGACACGGAACAGATTAGGAAGGGCGAGAAAATCTATGAGAGAATATCTTACACTGACTCGATGCTGAGAAATCGTGAAAGGGAACAAGACATTTTTATCCAGTCTCCTGAGCACGTCCTTAGAACTTTCAGTTCCTATCTCCTTATTTTTATGCAACAATTCCTATTATCAGTCTATGTTTATTTTCTGGAAAGACACTTTGCCCTGAGCAATATTTCGTTCAACAGTCCCATATTTTGTGGAGTCGGCACAAAATCGGGATTTAGGCAAACGATATCAAGTCCCAAAATCCCTATTGGGCAATTTGTGGATTAGACTTGTGTCATTGGCTTCACTAATCTAACGTTCGTCTTTGAACGAAGAATCTGGTATTCTCTTTTATTTTGACAACCTCATCAGGTCGACCCTCTATCCTATATTTCTCTAAGAGAGACAAATCCCCACGGGCACCTATGGTTTGTACGCATGCGGCTGCTATCTTGAGAGCTTGCACAGTAGGATGGGACGCAAGCCAGCGGTTCATAATGCCTAGAGCTCGGTCCCTTGGATCATGCCGTTTATCGAATTCTTCCAGCCAGTACTTAAGGCTCCACACACCGTGTTTGTCCGCTACAAATTGATCTAGGTTTCGGAATAGATCATCGTCAGAAGGATAATAGCGTTTCCGGTCCTTTTCACTAAGCTGATCAGAAAGGTGTTGTTTAGGCCATTTAGGAATCCCGATGCGCTGGCAAACTTCCACCAAGCCCGATAGCTCGTCTTCGCCTAAGCGGTCGACATACGGCAGTAGATTATCAAGACGTTGTTCAGTTAAATGCTTCTGTCTCTCACTATCCATGAAACCAAATTCAAAGTCAATTCGTTTGAATATGTCGACATGCCTTGGACATTGACTAATACTGGAAGCCCCAAGTTTCAGGCATTTGGGTGTGCCTACGTACAAAGCCGTCTGTACGAACAAGGGGCTGTAACGAAGGTGCGTCCAGTATTTGGCCAGGAGTATCTCTGCGTCATTCACGGGGATCATCATCAGCAATTTTGAAAGTACATGGTGAACATCCAGCAAACCTCCTGAGAAATTGGTCGGGATATTATCCTTAAACGCTTCCAAATGGTGTTGCGCCTTAACCATGAGTTGTTTGCACCATACGTGGTGAGCGACCATAAACCAACGAGTCTTGGTCATTAAAAGTGGCAGTAGATCCGGCACGACGCTGTGGTCGCCGAGTTGTGTGCGCTTCCACAGTGCGCTACGGTAAAGAGGTGAATTAGACGGAATCGCCCTCAGGATGCCAATTTGTTTCCATTCGATCCCTGTGCACCATAGCCGAAAGGCCTGCTTTTCCACAAATCCGTCCTTTTTCGGATCTTGCCACAAAGCCTTTAACCGAGCCATAGAGGCTTGCGATAGCCTACGGCGTCTTGGCAGGGCAAAATTCCAGTTGTCGGCGAGCATTAGCGTCCAGGGTGAGAACTTGTCGGTACCGACTATACTTCGTTCGATGTCAGCCGCAGTTCGTACAATAAATTCTATGGCGACAGGAGCATCAATACGGTCACACATAAATGTGATGGGCTCGCGCAATGAGTCATGTACATCGCATTCAGCGATGAGGTAATTGATTACGTCATCACGGACGCCACGCGCCATTGCAAAATGAAGTGCGTCCGCGATGCGTCCTTTTGCAGACATGCCCAAGGAGTCTTTCTCATCAGAGAGTTCAGCCCAATATACCATTAGTGGGTCCAAAAGCTTGTTAGGTTCAGCGCCACAGCAATGAATGGCGGCCCAAATCGCTTCGGAAAGAACTCGTGTTTTGTCTGTCACAAGTTTCCAACACGTTCTGATATCATCCTGTAAATCAGTGAAACCTAGAAAACCCGCCAGTGCCAAAGCACCTTCTCGTACTTCGTCGGTACTAGCAGGGCATTTCAATAGCTGCTTTAACTCCCTCAATAACTTCTCTCTGTGACGCCATTTTGTCTGCTCTAATATTTGATCACGTAGGCTATCATTAATTGACGGTGCAAGACCGGGTCGACCGGTACAATAGAGAGCGCCACTTTTAGCGCATCCATTGCGGAGACGGGCTAGAAGAACAAGTGGTTTTTTGGGAAATGTCTCGGTTATTTCAAGCACTGCGGGAGAATCCGTTTCTACTAAGCTCCAGCAGACTGCATTGAGAACTGTGTCTGGCGTAGAGATGATTGCTACGCTGGTTTCCGCCCATTTTTTCGCCTCTTCGACGATTGTGTGGTGGTAATCAGAGGTGGGAGCTCCAAAGTATCGGACCGCCTCGATTAGTGCCAAAGGAAGTCGGTCCGCCATTTTCTTTAGGAACTCCCGATTCTGCGGCGAGGCTACGAGAGCTCGCCCAATTATTTCCGAATAGAACGGCTCTCCCAATATGTCAAGGCCCGAAACAGTGTTTGCGAGCATTGCAGCCATACTTTCTATTAGTAGAGTCTCTTGGATCCGATCGTGGCGAAAGACGAATTGTTCTTGAGACGTTAATCGGCAGAGTTTACCGTGTTGAATCAGTTCCCGCAGTGCCTTCAATATGTCTGGACTCCTTTCTAACCAGCTTTCAACTTCCTTCCAAAACGGATGGAGCCGCCGCTTTATTAGCATATGAGAGATTAACGTAGATAGAGTGTTACGATAGTCGGTCCGTAAATGGAGGGCATTAGGAGCGAAAGCGACCTCCTCGACACTGGACCTTATGAACTCTTCCATAACATCTTCGACCAACGTATTGAAGTCACATGGTTTATTCTTGTCCAGAAGCGAACCGAATAAACCTATAAGGATAGGATCGTTCTCCATTTTCTTGGCTAGGGCATTCGCTTGTGTATTTGTGATTTCTATTTGGGCCTGTTTGGCAGTGGCCCGAACAGCCAGTGCTCCCTCTGCTGCAGTCATCGGCCCTATGGAGACGGTATGTGCCCAGGGTGTCTTGTTGACATCATGATGTGTAAGGGTCAAGAGATGAGGCCATACAGGACACACCACAAGAGTCGATGGGAATGGCGATTGTAAATCGGGTGTGTGTGACCGTTGTGGTTTTGACCAGGCTAGGAGCTTACGTACGAGTTCTGTAGGATTCTCAATTCGGTTGATATCGTCTACAACAATGAGAAATTGTGAATGTTCTTGAACAAAAAGTAACGCATCCTTCCCGGGGTTAGGTAGCAAACCCGGATGAAGCCTTAACAGGAGGCTATCAAGCGCGTTTTCTAAAAACATGCACTCTTTAATTAATTCAGCAGGTGCCCACAAACCGTATCCACCGGATGCTAAGTGTTTCTGCAGTGCTCGGTAAGCCGCAACAGTCTTACCGAAACCAGATTCACCAACGAGAAACTCAATTGTATGTGTATTGCTACATATCCCCTGATGGACACGGTCGTCAATCCCGCGCGAGACCCAGTTATCGGGATTTGTCAGAAATAATTCCTTTTCGTACAGTACTAAGCTACGCTTGCAAAGGCTATGCAAAAGGGAGTCCGATAGCATCTCGGCCTCAATACCAAGATACTGCTTCCGGAGCCAGTGGCCTTCAGGTCTATTATCTAGGAAACCAGCCAGGCGAGACTGATCCCAAATGTCGCAGTCGACATAAAAGTCCTCTGCCTTCCTATACACTTTCACTTGGAGGTCCGCATCGATACGTTGATTTGTACCTAAAATGACGGTAAACTGTGCATGGGGGAAGTCTCTTCTGATTTTCTGTGCTAGGCGCCCCGTCTTCACTAAATCGCCATCACGATCTGTCGACACTGGCCTGCGTTCTTTAGCAACGGTGCTATCATACAGCCACTTTCTCTCAAGAGATTCTCTCTCCGTCGAAGTAACTTGTACCATCAAGAAGTGAGCGGGTGCACTTCCCGGAACCCGACAAAATCCATCTACTGGTGATATTACTGGTTCACCAGCAGCATTAACTCCGGTTTGCAAAATGTGTGCGTAGTCTTTATTATCCCTACGCAACACAGAAATTACCAAACACTCAAACCGCCCTCGGTCGGTTATTGCTTCGAGAGCTTCAGCTGTCTTCAATTACTTGGTACCTCCTGGACCCTTTTGTCCCATATTTCGGCTTGCCTCAATTATATACAAAAATCGCTTTTTGTTAAGGTTATGTACTCGATTGTTCATTAGAACTTAAAATTTCACCATTTTTGGGTGATCTAAAGTTTAGAATTTCGCTATCGATTCTTTGTTGAAAGATAAATTATATGGTAACTATCCACCTTGAAAATGATCCAAAACAGAAGAAAGGATTCTCGAGAGGAACTCGTGGACCTTCCATTATTCGTGACAAAAGAATAGACGCGCTAGAGCTCAAGTCTTACACAAAAATGGGCCTCTGTCTCCGAACGCAGAAATTCTGGTCTTAATTCAGTAAAACTTTACAGGTTCAATGGTGGAATATCAGATCTTAGCTAACAGGTATGTTTCTGTAGCGATAATTTCTTCATTATGCTTTTCGGAACAGACTGACAAACAGTCCTATCGGGGATGTGATTTGTGGTTTTCTGGCGTCCTATGTTTCTTTCCCAACTAGGCACATTCTTTTCTTAAGTTGAGGAATTCGTCAAGATTGGCGCATAATGTTACTGGTTTATTGAAATGGCAGAGCTCTTTAATCCTTTGGCAAACAGAGGTGTCAGGGTTCACTAGGATCAACTGTTCTAGGGAATGGTCGGAAAAACTTTCCAGTAAAAGCCTTTTCGTTGGGAAATCTGTCGGAGGAAAAGAGTACCCAATCACAACCAACTTCCTGCAATTAGACAGGGCCTCCTTTGCTTTCTTCCAGAGCGGATCAAATATACGTTCATACACAGGATGACTATGAATGAGATCATCCTTATGTATGGTAGGCGTAATCATAATGCGAGCCAGTACCGATAAGTCCCGAGCAACAGTCGGCTCAAGAAATCTCGGCAGCGATCTCTGTAATATGATTTCCTCCTTTATTTTCCCAAAAGACGGGGCCCCTTGTTTCGCTTCCCATAGCTTGAAGCCCAAATTCCTGAACCAGTTTAGAGAACCATGCAGTTTTAGTATTGGCCAAGAATAGAGGCCATTCTTGGGATGAGAATAGAACCTTTTTCCTTCTACAGTTTGACTTGGCCCTGCTTGGTGTAATTCGACTAAATCAAACTTAAAACCGTAACCTAGGGGTCTGTTCCAGCGAAAATGGCTGTAGGCTATTACATCATCTGATATTGAACTGCTTAACCCTCCAAGAGATTGTAATACATCTTTCGGACGATCTAGGCATAGACTAGATGCGGATTCAATAATAGTCTCAACAAAGCAATCATAGTTGAACGTCAAGATGCATGGTTTTTCCCTATAAATAAGCTCTCCAAAAGATTTCATAGTCGTTGATATATAAAGGTCTGTTTCGAATCTTGAAATAACGTCTGCGAAAAGTGACGTCAATGTAGATTGAATTGTAACCAGCTCAGTAGCCCTTTGTATGTTTCCTTCTCTTTGTTCCTGGAGAAACTGTAATTCAAGAAGTGTAAAACACTCTTCAATATCAAAGGGAGTAGACGCCAAGCTATGTTTGTCTTTTCCCCAGTATTTTTGGATATAATCATAGAGAGGTTGGAGAAACTTGTTGTGTTGGTCCGCATGATACTCTTTCTTGTTAAGTGCAACCTGAAAGAAACTATCAAGTAAAGGAGGGCTTAGTCCGTCTCGATCCCTTATTGCTCGGTTGAGCCCAGCTCCTAACATATATACGGTATCATTCATGGTTCGCCAGCAAGTCAACGAGTAGTTTATTTCTTACCCTGTAACGTATCGTCATGCTCCTCCAGTTCCTATTTCTTATCAGAAAATACTTTCGGGTGAAAAACAAGACTCTGACCAAAATAATTTTAAATAATCTATAGTTGCAAACAATATAGCACGAATTGAATCTTTTGTTAATTCTAGAGAATGTTTTCACTATGATGTCATAATTCTGAGAGCGCATTATTCTAGGCAGATTGACACGTGTCAAGATTTGTTTCCCAGTATAATGTTGAAATAATCTTACTCTCCGAATTTTGAAAATATGTTATATAGTGTTGGTGAGATTCTATAGATTGCCTCATCGTGATTCGGACACTGCGCCCCCCTGGTTCCTACGCAACATGACAGCATGCCGAACAAGCACAATCCTCGTGCAGACCCAGCTGTCTTCATGAATGGATAAATTGGTGAAAGGTATGTTTAGACCATAATCGAGGAATACCATTGGATGTTGCCATCGACCTCGTTCCCTAGGAAAAAGTCGCGAAACTCGTCCAGCAAGGCGAGGCATCCCGAGGAATAGTATCCGAGGTCCTGTTTAACTCCCAGTGGTCCTACTTAAGAGACGCCAATGGCAACGGCCAATCTCTCTTGTGATGAACTGAGTTTCAGTTCAAGATTAAATGCGTATTTAATATTACAGGTCTACATAGGGATCATGCTTGCTCTACTACCATGCAATTTCCACAGTTTGCCAGCATCTACATTACGGCAGGCAAAATGGGGTCAAATCAAGGACTTCTGCTTCCCGGAACTTGTCGATGCTTTGCTCAGGTCTGTAGGTTCTTTTCGTCATTTCAACCCCCCTTTTTTCGATCCCTAGTCTAACATAACAGTTGAACCGATTCTAGGGGGGCAGGCCACAAGAGATCACCTTTACGCAGCCCGGATTGGATTTTCAACAACAAGGTCTTTTTTTCTGGAATAAGTGCGGCGTTAGTATCTAGCTCACTTTCAATTGCCTCACGTTTCTTTGTCAGTAGTGCTTCATCTCTTATTTTCTGATAAAGCATTTGTAGGAAAAATCCAAGAGCCACTCCTCCTAAAGTACCGAGAATTGCTAGCATTAGAGTCACCTCCTTGTCTGCATAAATCTCCCCTATTCCACAACTGGATTGATAAAATTCTCTTGATAGATAAATCTTGATTTTCCCCAGTATAGGTCATCTTCCCCTGAGAAAGTGGCTATATGAGTCTCCATGAGCGTCTTTTTCCCCACGAATTAGTGCACACCATAATCTGCCGGATCTTTCTCCGCTCCTTAGTAGGAATTGAAAATCTGTATTCTTGTATTCTTAGAGGAAGTGGTCGACACATAGGTCGTGCGGAATTTTTAGCGGTGTGAATGGCCAATTGTAGTATATCACGATACCCAGTAGGAACACGTAGGCGCCGATAAAGAGAATAGGCAATAACCATCCGCTCCAAACGGCGCGGAATCCTTGATACCACTTAGGAAATCTCAGAGAGCCCCTGCCGTCAGGAGGTTTCAGCTTTTTTCCCTTTGTGTGCTTCTCCTTGAACAACTTTCGACCAAAAGTAAAGATTCCGGGCTCACGCCCCAGGCGTCTCTCAATGTATCGCAGTAGACAGTACCATAGCTCGCTGTTAATGGTAATTCTTTGCGAAATAAGTAACCAGACTACCGAATAAATCATACCCACGGAACATAGCACAATAAACACATCAAAGGCAGGGACGGAGGTAGAAGTCAGTTGTATAACAGCTGTGCATGCAGCCATAAGGATTGCGTTCACAACTAGAGAGACTCTGTTGAGGTCATGGCGCCGAGTGTGGTCATGCCCTATACGGTCTACTAGGATTTCATACTCTTTTAGTAAGATCTTAGTCTCGTCATTCATCTCCTATTCTCCTGACCCCAATGGTGCTATCTCTAAAATTCCTCACTGGACCCTAATCCCTCTACTTGACTTTCGTGAATTCCTCCCTGAATTTTCAGAACATGTCATATCCTGCATGTGAGGTTTATCTCCTTATTTTATTCCCTCCTGGGCACTGCTCCCCCCCAGGGTCAACCTATCTCATTATAAGCCTTATCTATCTTATTAATGAGCTTCTTAAACTCAATCCAATTATTATCAAAGAGATAAAACCTAAAACCTTTTTTTGTAGCCCCTGTATAATTATCAGTCTTAACGAATATCCTTAGGTCTAGCTTCTCATTATCAATAAGAGAAGCAACAAGGTCCTGAGCATCGGATAACTTAATCCTTCCTATTTCTTTTTGTTCAGTTTGATTTATTTTACTCATTATGTTTACCTCTTAGTTTCTTCATAGATTAGTGCCTCAGAGGCTAATAAAAGCCCAGGAAAGAGACCAAAACCTTTACCCTCATTGACCCGAGACAAAAGCCTCTTATTTTGGCTAATTTAGCGTCTGTCTCTACACGCTACTTACTTAGCAAACGGTTAATGAGCTCTTTGTTGCTACTTAGGCTCTCGTATAGTCTCTCTACATCCTCTTGGTTAAGCACAGTCAAATCCTCAGATAGACGATGAAATGTTCCCGCAAAGAGAGGTTCCACTAACTGTAGTAATTTCGTGCGGTCCCTAATGCCAGTTATAACGATAAAGAGCTTGCTTCCCCAGATATCTCTCGCATGTTGTAGTTTTGCCAGAGCTCCCACCAAACTTCCCTTATCTTGGACTTCAAAAACATGAGTTGCCCTAGGAGACCTAGCAAACTCACGCCAGACAACGTCATATATATAGGGCTTTTCGTGACATTCTACCTGTGGATGCCGCTTAAGTATCTTTCCGATTTCCTCAAGATAGGTTTCTAGCTTCCTATGCAGCGACTCACGTGGTGAGTCGGTTCGCATTTGTTCACCAATCGTCTCGTTGGCCATTTCCTCAATAGGCCACTCCCTATGTGCAGAATAAACCGTCTTATGCTTTTTCCCCCTTCTTCCTGTGCCGCTTGCTTCTGTCACGTACTCTTTAACCATTCCAGCATCCACAAGAACATTCAATACTTTGCTGAGCTCTTTTGCACTTAACAGATAAGAAACACGCCGCATAAGAGTTGACCTGTCAACCTTTCTTTCCTTTTTGATATGGTCATAGACTCTTCGCTGTAAAGACGGCATTTTGAGACTATTAGTCATTTGAATAAGCTCTGCATTACTTCTTTCATGGAATCCAGTCTCTCCTTATATACGAGTAAATTGATACACTGTTCGGTGTGTGGATTTGTTCTATTAAAAGACCAAATCGTTTTTTATGTTCTGTCTTTCCTCGCCCTCTATGAGAGTAAACGTGATGATAGCCCTTGATGGTTCTTTTAACCTACTGAGGCCTAAAAGCGTTTCTCTACCCCGCCATTCAAATAACTGAGGCTGCCGTCCAAACATAAACGTTATACCTCAGGCCAAACATCGAATAAGTGCATGGATAGCACAATGTTCTCTAATCATCTTTCTGCCATTCTCGTTTTGCGTACAAGAAAAGATGCGCCATATCAACTCAAAGGTAATCTATTCCGCTATCATAAACAACAGCATTAAACGCTTAAGTTCGATATTATTAGTTTGATGGGAAAGTAAGGTGATATACTTTATCCTGGAAGGAATTATGGTCTCATGTTGATTCCCCATAAGCTACTCCATTGTAGCATACTGCCAATCGAAGAAAACCTTTCCATGGTTGCATATAGCAAATTAATTATCATTATGAAAGCTAATCTGCGATTGTGTTATGAGAGTCCTGATGTTACTGCGGTATGGCGGCCTCAAAGACCTTCTGTATTCCTATGCGCCTCCCTTCTAGTAGACCAAAACTGCTTGTGAAGACTACCTCAAACGACTTTGCATTGCCTGAAAGAAATGTAATCAGGTCTGCAAAGGACTCTTTGCACTCTTCCACCCCTTTTGAGTACCTTTCTTTGTCTACCTCTTTTACTTTTGGCAACGGAGGCTCAAATCCCAATAATGTGATTTTTCTCTCCATTGTCTCATTCCTTGAATCCGTCGCTTTCACATCAAAAAGGTCAGCCTTTGTAAATACCAGTGCTACCCTTGGCTGTCTAGTCCGCGGTCCTTCTCCCATTACCTCCATGAGGCGGTGCCAGTCATACATTATGGATCTTGTCATCTCTAATACATAGCCAAGCTTCTTCTCATTTTCATTAGTGTTTCCGTTGCTTCGATATTTTTCCTGTAAATAACGTGCGACATCAACTATAAACACAATCGAATCACACTCTAGTACCCATCCAAAAAACTCACTGCTCCTCAATAACGATCGATAAGCTTCTCGATTGTTCTGAAATGAGCCCTTTCTAGAAAGGTCGGAAACTCGCTTGCTTTCTTCGCCAGGATAATCGCCAAATGTCACCTTGTATTCTCTCTGAAACAGTCCTAGTCCGATTTGAACGTTTGCTGTATAGGGAAACCTCTTTTCTGCATCTGTCAGGCCGACGGGGATTCCAGCCTTAATTCTTGCAATATAATCGGAAACTCTATTAATCGTTTTTTCACCTCTAAGTTGCGCTCTTACCCCATCGATCCTAAAAAGTAATAGCTCGTTAAACATTTGTGTCAGGAGCGTAGTTTTACCGGATTTTGTAATGCCAAGTATGGCTATATCATATGCTATGGGCAAGGACCTCCTCAAGAACAGAGGCGCCGAAACGATGCTCATACCCACGAAACCAGCAATTGCGATATACGCCAAATTACGTGGCAGAAATGTGTATAGAACAAATACGACGGCTGCCCCTGCATAGATGTAAAAAAGAATTTTTACCATGGGTCCAAGCCGCTTGGGGAACATGACCCGTAAAAAGGATAATAGTTCTCCTCTCATATGGTCGCCCTCAACTTAAAACTTCTCTGTGTTCTGCACGTAGTTCTAATCAAAAATGGTGCAATACAGAAAACAAATATTTGCACATTTCGAAGCGCCGGCTCGAAACTCTTTGCATCGCTGTTTGACATGATAGCCTTTAATGTAGATATACAGCCAAATAGAACAAAAAACCCAATAGCCCACATAGTAAATAACGTGGCCGCCACCCTAATGTCGTTTTCTCTATCCCCGACATTCAAGAGATGTTTTCCATTCACAAGATTCTGGTGCACAAAAAGAGACAGTAATCCCAATGACATCGCCAGTTCTGTTGCGCTAAATGTGTCAATGCTCGGCGTACTTATTAGTAGCCTTAGTATTCCACCTATCAAGAACGGCGATAATGGAAACATAATATGCACTAAAATCCACGCTTTTGACGAACTGGCCATTTGACTCTTTCCTTATCTAATCACTCCTGCCGTGGAAACTATATTATCTCACGTCAGAATTCACCTGTATTTTTTGAGCACAGCGCAAAAAATACAGGTAGAAAGATTTGTTAGAATTATATTTTTATGAATTCCTTCAAGAATCTCGGCCTTGCATAGAAGGCTCTCGTAGTAGAACCATGACCAACACCTTTAGTTCTTGGTTGAATATAGTACCCCATCTTTCCAGTTAGGGCATTAAACCCCTTTTGTGGGTCAAGAAGAGTTTGCCTGACAAGCTCGTAATCAGCCTTTACGGCGCTATATAACTGTCCGTGCAAATCGAACTCAACAACAGAATGAATATAAGTAGGTTCATCTACAGAGTTTCCAACAATCCGTGCAACCACTACTGCCTTTCTGAGTTTAGCCAATAAATGACTTTCCTCAAATTCTTTCTGACAGACATTAATTGGATCGATCATAGTAATAGCCATAGTTTCCTTAAATGTGAGTTCCCCATTCTTTTTATATCTCAATGGGATTGACTTTAATTCCCATGAACCAAAATTTGGAGACTGTGCTGAGTTTATAGGAACTTCTAAGTATCTCTCTAATACATGACCTGCCCATCCTTTATTTACTCTATCGCCGCGATATATAGTAACACCGTATTCATGAGCCAACTCATGCAGCTCTTTTCTGACGAGTTTTTTCAGTTTTTCAATCGCTTCTTTTCTTTCCATTTTCAAGTTCCTTACGGGTTATGGCAACAATCCATATACGACATGTTTTCCATTAACGTGAAGTGGCTTGGTGTTAGATAAAGGTGAATTTTTCCGCACAAGTTCATCTTTGATTCTTGGAATTGCAAGTTCATCTAAATATTCCTTTTCCAAATCTATCCCTATGAATTTACGATTATATCTGATAGCCGCAACTCCGGTCGTAGCACTACCGCAAAACGGATCAAGCACAATGTCTCCTTCATTACTGCTGGCTAAAATAACACGTTCCAGTAATGCTTCGGGTTTCTGTGTGGGATGTTTTCCGTATTTCTTTTCACCGGTTTTAGGTGTCCCAATAGCCCAAATACTTCTCATTTGTTTATCGGGTTTCTTAATAAAATCATCTGGGAAATGGCCGTTTCTCATTTCATCATAATTAAAGGTATGCTTTGCTTTTTTATCTTTTCTAACCCATAACAAGGTTTCATGACTTGCTGTAAACATTCTGCACGAAAGATTAGGTGCCGCATTTGGCTTATACCAGCAAATATCATTTATGATATGCCAACCTTGTTTTTGAAGGGCGTAACCACACGCATATATTGAATGATAAGTTCCCGAAATCCATAAAGTACCATTTGGCTTCAAAACACGCTTGCATGTCCCAATCCAACTATAATGAAAATTGAAATCTTCCTCTATTCCTTTGCTTTTGTCCCATTTGCCCTTATTCACACTGACTCGCTTTCCTGCATGGCATGTAAATCCATCGTTCGAAAGATTGTAAGGTGGATCAGCAAAAATCAAATCGACACTCTTTTCTGGTAGAGAGTTTAAAACGTCTATTACATCACCTCGAAAAAGTCTTATTCCAATTTCCTGGAAATATGCATCCATTTCTTATTCCTTACATTTCAATTCTTCTAACAAATCCTTCAGCCCAGTTCCTGTTTTTTCCCACTTTTTTTTACCTTTGTCTTTCTTCCACCCTTCCCAAGACATAGTGCGTCCTTTTCCTGTGGGATTGTTTACATCTTCTTGTCCCCATATCCACTTGTATGCTTTTATCAAGGCTTCGGGATTTTCTCCTGATGGAGCAGAAAGATTGATTCCTTTCAATATATCATCAGGGTCTTCCCCGTTATGCACTCTTTCGAGCACTTGAAGAATCTCTATTGTTGCATCTCTATTGATCTCTGCTTTTTCCTTTAAATCATCATATATTTGCATGTGAGTAATTTGCCACAGTGTTTGTTCGTCCGGTTTATATATAAAAACAAAGAAATCTTCTTTTTTTATTGTTCCATAACTTTGTTTTCCCCCGGGTTTTGCAATCACAATCTTTCTTCCATCCGATATATCTTCAACTTCATACCCACGATAAGGAATCTTTTCTAATTCTCTGACAAAATCGTCTCGTTCAGCATTCTTAATCGTAAGTTTCATCAAATCTATGGAATGTGTATAAATATTTCTCCTTGCCATACAGTGCCCTTTTTATAGATTCTAACGCCGCAAATCAGTGCCCTGATCTCGCATCCGCTGCATTTGCCTTGTTAGCTTGTTAATGCCCTCGCTTTGATCTCGTGAGTCAGCGCCTTGAGTTCCAGATATCTGACCTGCCCCCTTTATAATACCACTTCTTAAGTTAGAGTCAACAACACGTGGAACGATAGTCTCGGGACAAGGAGGTCCGTAATTATCAAGTGCACTATGAGGCTCTATGTTCCCGAATACGCAAGTCCTTATGTTAATTTCCCAGCATAACACTGCAATAACATTAATCTCCCAGTTTTGAAAATATGTTATATAGTGGAAGTGAGATTTTATGGAATGCTTCATGGTAATTCGGGCAGTGCTCCCCCTAGTCCTGTACACCATAGCGAATAATATGTTTAGCGGGCACATTGCCTGCAGACTTAACTGTGTCTAAGAGTGGATGGATTGGCGAATGGCGGGCTTAGACCACAATTGAGGAGTATTCTTGAACGATATCGCTGATCTCGTTGCCTAGGCAAAAGTTGCTAAACTGGTCCAATGAGGGGACGCATCGTGAGGAATAGAATCCTAGATCCTATTTAACTCCCAGTGATCCTGCTTAAGAGACGCCCAATGGCTACGGCCAATCTCTCTTGTGACGAACTGAGTCTCAGTTCAAGATTAAATATATATAGTGCCATGTGACCTCAAGGTCTTCTGGTGGTAGAGTAGTGTAATAACGAAGAAATACCAAGGAGGTCATTGCTATGATAATTACCAGCAGTCAACAGAAAGCGAATCTTGAGGAACGGCTACAGTCAAAAACAGTAGATCAGATGTTCCTCACCTCAGTGCAAAGCGGAGCGAATTGTCCTCCCTTTGTGGCCCGGGCAATCCTGGATGTTGCAAAGTCGACGTTCAATGTAGAGGATTCTGGATCCAACAATTCGAACATCATCAGGCCTGGACAGATGAAGGTCTTAGGAATATCTAACTCAGAGCCTGC
>SDBT01003198.1_pt1 | contig 28498 bp, 50 predicted proteins | sample 2277101 | NCBI WGS metagenome assembly SDBT01 (sample SAMN10404973, study PRJNA504765) | marine sediment metagenome | isolation source: marine sediment core GS10_PC15, 103 cmbsf | place: Arctic Ocean: Southern Knipovich Ridge | collected 2010 | reverse complement strand
CTTTAAGAAGATCCGCGGATCGGGTCCAGACTTTGGAACTAAACCTCGCGGCCAGTCCCCCGAGGATTTCCGCGGCCCGTTACCGTCCGAGGAATCGGCGTGATGGCGGCTATGCGATTTTGGGAAACAGAGATCGGATTTGTAGTAGTTCTATATCGATCAAAGGAAACAATTATCGGACAGGGCGCTACTCTACACGCGGCGATGTCAAATTTTGATAAAAATTATTTAGAGGCAAAAAAGAAGAAAAAAGAGGGAGGATAAAATGGAAACGGATCTTTTCGATAAGATCGAGGCGGACCAGGGGAAAACGTTCGAGAAATACCTCGACGAAAATCCCGAGGTCTGGGAATTATTTCTCAGATATGCGAGACAATTAAGGCGATCAGGACGGCAACGCGGATCCGCAGACGCAATCCTTCACCGTATCCGATGGGATTCGAACATCCAATCGAGCGCCGAAAAATTCAAGGTAAATAATAATTATAGGAAACAACTCGCGGAAAAACTGGTTTACATAGACCCGACGTTTGCGGAATTTTTCGAGTTTAGGGAGAAAGGGGGAGAGATTGGAACCGACGATATCACCCCTTGAAAAACCGAGATTCTGGGTCCTGAAAAAATATACGGATAAGTTTTCGGATCTCAAACCCGAGGCCGATTCGTTGTTTCTGAAAATATGCCGACACGCCAACAAGGCAGGGGTCGCATTTTTCAGCCTTCGAAAATGGGCGGCGGATAAATCAATAAATTATCGAAAGGCGCGCCGCGGAGTTGACGAATTAGAGGAGAGAGAAATCGTCCGGATCGCTGGCCGTGAGCATAGGAACGGACGGTTTATTTTCCAGATCCTAATTAAACCGGACGAAGCGGAAACGCCAATCCAGGAACCCGTCGAAGAAAAAACAACGGCCACAGAAAAACCGAGGGCAAAAAAGGCAAAGAAAAAGGTCGAGAAATCGGCCCCTAGCGTTTTGGATCTCCTAATCGAGGCGAGGCGTGGTGTATCCAAGCCGGAAACGGGCGCGACCGATACGGCAACGCCTACCGATAAAAACAGAGTATCCGATCCGGCAACACCACGCGACCAGGTCGGCAACACCGAGGGACCAGAGCGGGCGCGCCCTGTTACCACCCTGGGAGAACATAAAGAATTAGAAATAAAGAAACTAGGAAATAAGAAAAAAACTCTCTCGGAGAACCATAAAAAACGCGGGGAACTGATCGGAATCTGGAGGTCGTCGTTTACAAAAAAAACACACAAGAAAATGCGTGAACCGACAGAAGTCGAGCTCGGGGTTCTTTTGAATATGGTCAAGGCCGACGTTACACCCGACGAACTGATCCAATTATCCGCGGTCGCCTGGGATGAAAAAAACAGGAATCTAGCGTATATACTACAAAATCTTGAACAACTCCGAACTAAAATCGCCGAAAACCCTCGGCTTGCCGGTCCCGTTGTTTCACATGAAACACCGCAATATGTAGGGCGATGTTCGTGTGGAGAAACTGATCCAGAAACAAATATCAGAAAAATCATGATAATTTGCGATACTTGCGGCGAACGACGAATCATTACCGTATATAAGTCGGCGATGGCGTAATGTTTACCACAGAACAGAAAACGGCAATCGTCGAATACCTGGAGGACAAAAAAATCGATTTTCATAAAGGGGACAATACGGGCGAAAGCCTGAAATCCATCGTTATAACTTTGATAATTCTTCTTGATCGAAAAGATCAGGGCGAGGTCCTTATACATATTCGGGAATTACTAGCGGAATCGATGGACGACGGTCAAACTAGACCAGCCGGACTTAATACGCTAAACTATTCGAACGAAATTGACAATTAAATGGGAGGTTTTTACTATGCAATTTTTAGAGAATCTGGACCCGAAAAAAATCGCGATCCTGGCGGTCGTTGCCCTAATCGTCCTGGCGGCGATTTATTTTTTCATGGAGTCGATCCTGATCGTCGCGGCGGTCGCGGTCGTTTTTTTTCTGGGGTTGCTCTATCTGAAAAAAAAGGTTCTTTAATTGGACCTGAAAATTTCGCCTGGACTATTGATCGCGATCGCAATCGGCGCGATCGTCGGATATTTTCTATTCGGGTACGAAGGGGGAGCGGGCGGCGGAGGCGGCGCGGGAGCTCTTTACAAATTGGCGAGGGCTCAATTTTCGAGGCGGCAAAAATTACGGGATGAACAAAACGCAGAAATCGACAAAAACGCGGAGGACGAAAATCGCAAAACTGATAAATCTAGCGGTAATAATTTGGCTGATCGGATTTCAAAGCGAAGCCGTCGCCGAAACTAATTCCCAGATATTTCCGATCGATCTTGAATTCGTCCAAGCTGGCGAGACTCGGATCGGTCCGTTTTTTTTATGTGATGAACAATCCGCAAAAAATATAGACTACAAGATCACAGCCTTGAGAAAATGCGAAAATAAACTAAAGAATAACATCGAGGAAATCCTGGATAGATCGGATCTTGACCATTCATCCGTTGCCAGAATAAAGGGGCAAAGTCGGACGATTATACTACTAGGATCGGCCCTCGGAATCGTAGTCGGATTTCTAATATATCGCGAGGTTGCGCGGTGACGACCGACGAAATTAAATCGAGCATAATCCAAAACCAAAACTTGACGCGATGGGAAACCGATCTCGCCGTGACGGACAATCGGCGACTACGTCCAGGACGCCAGGGACTAATCGCGGGTAGAGAATATAAAGACTCTCTCGCCGCTCAAAAAATGATATTGATGAGCAAGTTAAAAAACCCGACGAAAAATCTTGTCGAAGTCAAGATTCTGGTCCCTAAATCTAAACACGACGTGGGATCGTTTTCGAAATGGATCCTCGACGCCATGAATGGATCGGTCTATGTAGACGATCGCCAGGTCGAGAGTTATTCCGTCAAAAGGGATCACCTTATCGATCGTGTAATGGTTTACGTGCGAGAGATCCACGAAATAAAAGTTCGAGAGATTGGAATAAGCCGTCGCGGAAATGATAGTCTCCCAAAAAAACTAATCACCGCGGCGGCAGATTAGAAATGATATTAACCAGAAACAAACGTCTTTATCTCCCCCCAAGATATCGGGTTGACCAAGAAGAGGAACGCGAATCGGAAAAACGAACAAAGGAAGAAAAACGACAGATCAGAAAAAAGGCGAACGAAATTCTAGTTAAACATTTCGGATCGCGAGGTCCATCAACTCCACTTACAAATATAATCACGTTCGACAAGGGCGCGGACGGAACGATCTCAAACGGATCATTCGTCCCAGGGGAAACCAGTGTCAAAGCCGTATCTGGGCTTAACGGAATTTGCTCTCAACTTTCAGGGCTCGGAATTATCGACACGATCCAGGCAGGAAATTCTTTCGCATTTTTTCAGGGACAGAATGACATAAACGCGGATACCTGGAAAATAAAAGGTCAAGCGGACGTTACCGCGTTTTCAGGAATTAATATGTTAATAATACTACTCGGAATAACGCGGTCGATCAAAACTAACCCGTTTGATTGGTCGGGTGGCGTTGAAGTGGTGACAGCAGGAATATCGGTCGCCAAAAATGCAGAAGGAAATTTGAATATTCGATTTCATTATAACGGAGCGGGAAGCCTACAAACCCCTGGTATATTCTTAAATAAATGGCCTCTTGCTGCCACGACCCCGATTAAATACGAAATCGAATCCGACGGAACTTGTCTGATTTTTAGATTCGACACAGATCAAATCTTGGGTGCGACTGAAATTACGTCCGTCCTGCTAACCAGCGTAACATTCGGCGCGGGGCTATTCCCATTTTTCGGTCAAACAAGGTCCGACGTTAATTATGAAATGGTCGTCGAATATGATTTTAAGGAAGGTTTCGGATGAGCGATCCAATAGAGGCAAGGGTCGCGACGTCCTGGCCCAAAAAGATAGCATTTTATAATGGAATGGAGCCGGATTTCGGATCCTCAATCGTAAAGGGTGCGGGCGAGGTCGCGGGGGATCCTCCCAAACTAATCGTAAGACATAAAATATCAGAGCGGCCAAATTTTCCGCCTGGATGGATTTTCGAATAATGTTTGAACTAGCGACGGCGACAGAGGCGGTCCACGTTCTTTATAGTTTTTGGATCGGAGTAACAATCGTATTTTTTCTCGTAATACTATGGGCCTATTGGAAATTTAGGAATCAAAGGGAGAAACTCGAAACTAAAAGCAGTTTTTTCCTTTCTAGGGTTACCATCATACAAATATTCTCGATCTTAGGGCGAAACTTTACGGTCCAGATTAACGAGGTCCGAGGTCAACGCGATCGCATTGTCTTAAAATCTCACCGGATCAAATACGTTTTTCGCTCGGAGGTCCGCGGAGAATCGGACGAAAAAAAGAACGGTCGATCGCAAATATCCGATAAGATATATCGCCCGAAATCCAGGGCGCGAAAAACGAAATCTAAAAACAAAGGTGGCGACGAATGAAAAAACCAAAACGAGACCCAGGTCTAAAGGGTATGAAAACAGATGCTCTCAAATTTATCTATCGTGGAGTATATAAGGCGAAACAAATTATAAGAGATAATTGGTTTCGTATTAAAGGGGACAGGCGAATAGCGGATCATATGACGGCATCTTGTGGATGCACTATAGGGGCGGCGATGCTGTTACCTGGCGGAGGATTTAATTTATCTAAGGGAATTAAAATAGGGATAATAAACAGGGCCAGAACGGAACTGCCTGTAATGTTATATCTAAGTAAGGCGGGAAGATATCTATCGGAAATCAGCGAATGCATGACTAATGATGGGCATTATCTAGACTCTTACGATGAGAATGAGACCGACGAAGAAAGACAGGAGCGTATGCTCGAATATTTAGGTGGTCAACTTTTGGCGCGGGGAACAAACCCGAAAAGAGTAGTCCAACACGACGTCGCGAGGTCCATATAATGAGATACACAAAACGACAGATAACGATCGACGCGTTTCATTGGACATATACAGACGCGCAGGAAGATGATCCAAAATGGTTGTCCGAGGCGTTTAGAAATAAGACTATTTATTTTGTAGATATGGGAGAAAGTAGCGTCCATTTAATGATCAAAACATTAGAGGGTCAAATGAGAGCAACCCCTGGGGATTATATTATTCGCGGGATCAAGGGCGAAATATATCCCTGTAAACCCGACATTTTCGAGGCGACATATTATCCCAAACAGCCCGACCAGGACCCAGGACCTCCGTTCGGCGAAAAGGCGGTTGGATAATGAAACTCGAATTTATATTCGATCATATCGGACCTATAACGTTAGAGACCGGGATCTTCTTAATGAACGAGAAAACCGCGAACCCAAAGCCGGAACATTTCGACCGCTATCGGATAACGATCGAGATTCCGGATGAAACGAAACTAAACCCAGCCAAGGCGGAAAAAATAGAGGCGGCGAAAAAAATAGAGGCGACGGAATGAGCGATCGATTACAATATATATTTGACAAAGTGGAGCAAATCGCAATCGCGGCGAGCAAGTATGACGTCGGGAAAATTGACGAGAACGAATTCCTCGCGACGGTTCGGGCGATATTCAAATTTGATCAGGAACTGGCAGAAAAGGATGAACAGATCGAACGAATGAAAGCGTCGCACGAAAAACTTTATGCGAAATACCATACGATAATAAATGAGCCGATCGGTAAAAAACTCGCGGTAAAAAACGAAGCCGATATGTTCGAACCAAGGGAGGCGGAGGGATGAGACCAAGCGACGAAGAGAAACGAATAGTTCACGAACTGCCTCGACCGAATAGTCCTCGACCATTACCAGGGAGTAACCGCCCAGGTAATGAAGGGGAGCTAATTGATTTGGGCGTATTGGAAACACTAATCGACGCCGCCACTGCTAAATTAAATACTATCCGTACGAATAGCGATGAAGAACTTCAGTGTTTTCTATTTAGAAATGCGAGACTAATTTTCTCGGAGATAAAAAACTCCAGGGCGGCAAAATGAGTAAGTCAAACAATCGGGAGGAACAACTGGTCGAGGGTTCGGATATTAAGGTTACGGATTCTAAGGACTCGATACTAGATCGAAGTGATGGTTTTAATATCACGATCCACGAAACCCGTCTCGGGAAACTTTCTCTTGATTAGTTTGAACGACGAAAGGCAATGGGATTGTGCGACACCCGAGCAACTCCTAGAGAAACTAAAGGCCGCTCTTGATCCGAACAATCATCCGTGTAACCATATCGGCAACGCCTCAGAATTTTTGAGGGGCAAAAACACACCTAAATGATGCTTAATACAGCCAAGACCTCCCCCCCCGTTAAAGGTTCCCGTCCCAAGCGTCAGGTGAAGTTACGTAAGCTCCAAAAAGTCCAACTTGTCGCCGATATGTTCGATCAAGTGGTAATAGGAATACGATCAACGCAGGTATCACTCAATATCTGCTATAAATACGGTATATCGAAGTCTCAGGCGGATAAGTATCTCGCCCAGGCTAAGGATTTAATCCGGACGACGTCGACGGTCGGCAACGAACGCGCCCTCGCCCGCGGGGTCGAGGTCCGGAGGGAAATTTCACGGCGCGCCCTTTCGGTCGGAGATTTGAACGCAGCCCTCGCGGCGGAACGGGATTTGTCGAAGCTCCTGGGACACTACCCTATAGTCGGCTCGGATGGATCGGGATCATCGGAGGGTAAGCTTGTAATATTCATTCCGGATCGAGAGAAGCCGCGAACGATCGATGCGGAGGTTCGGGACGTCACAGACCCATCGAGTAACCAGACTGGCAACGTGTTACCAGGGCGGAAACTCCATAAGAATCTAGCCGGTTTGATCGCGCTAGGCAAAGAGCCGATCATTGACATGGAGCCCACAGAGCCCAATCCAGCGGCGGCAGAAAATCCACCCTCAAAGGCCACGAACAAGAGACCGACGGGAGACGATCCGATCGTGCTATTCCGTTCGCGTGGATGAATAAGCCATACCGAAAGCCCAACGGAAACGGAGGGTTAACCATATGAAACGGATAGATCGAAAGGATCGGACTGGACCCGCCGCGCAAGGCGCGACCGAACGTGGTCGGGTTTTATTTTACTTCCCCGATGGCGAGCCGGAATGGGAGGTCCCGACCCAGAACGCCAGGATGGCGGAGGTCGAGCGATTCCGATCGGAGCTAGACCGGATGATCCTCCGCAAGTATGGACTCCTACCCCCCGAACAGCTGGAACTTTAGTCCGATGCGATGGCATGGGGTCTTAACTTTATGGCGGCGCGCGGCAGATGTGTTCGGACGCCTATCGGCAAAAAGACAAATCCGAAAAGCGCAAAGGGTATCTAGTCCGACAAGCTTAAACGATGCGATAGAGCTGGCGAATAAAACGGGGGAAACGGTGACCATCAAATTGGACATTGAAAAAATCAATAGACAACCTATGGTCTATCGAGTTGCCATACTGGAAACACTAAAGCAAATTGACCGTAGGGGATGGATAAAGGCCCGACGAAAAATAAAAATCGAAAATCCCAAAAAATGGAGGCGGACGAAATGAGGTCCCAGACAGAGATCGATCTAGATAACGCGAGACAAGACAAGGAACGGCAAACCAGATTATCAAAAAAGCCCGCCCGAAAAAAACGTCGCGAGAAATCGGGCGATGTACCAGATTGGATAAAGGCGATCGGGTGCTTGTTTGCCTTGCCGCCTGGGATTATAGTTGTCGTGGTCGTGCTGAAATTGATCTATTTATTTTATCGATTTTGTTTCATCAATATCTTGTTTTTGTTCGAGAAAGGTCGATTCGCAAGGTGGTATGACTTGTGAGCGCGAGAAAATATATACAGATAATCGATAAATTGACCGATGAGGATCGGTAAAATGATTTTATAAGCCCCAAAAAACCGTCGCGTGTACCCCTTGACTCTCTATAGGGTATAGAATACGATCTCCATATCAAGCGACGGAGGTCCAGTATATGAAAAAATATTATTTCACCTTTGGGCATGGGCAAAGTCCAGGCTTTGGATATTACCTTATTATCGAGGCCGAGAATTCGGATTCAGCGCGAGAAAAAATGTGCGAAAGATGGGGAGTTAAATGGTCAATGATTTACTCTTCGGCGGGAGCGGCGGGGGTAGAAAGGTGTAATCTGAAGGAAGTTAAAGCGTATGACAGGAGTCAATGGGACAATGCCTTTGAAATCATTTAGATTTATTACGCGGCGGCGTGGAAAGCTGGACGGCCCTCTCCGGTATGGCCTTAGTAAAATAGTCCTGGAGACACGCGCCTCTAAAGCAGGTGGACGAGCGCAATCTGGGCCACCAGAGGATTGCATAGCTGGAAGTAGCGACCGGCCCGCGTATTTTGGAATTATGGCGGGGAGTGTAGGTTGCGGCAACGTCCTCGCTCCATTGAGTTCATATCTCCCCGCCACCTTTGGAATCATAGATTCGAGGCACGGATATGTGGAATAAGCAAACGCATGAACCGTGCTGGTATTATTAGGAGGAAAACATGATATTAACACCCGAACAAAATAAAGAATTGGAAAATGCCGCGCGGCCGCTAGTCGAATGGCTGTGTAAAAATTGCGGTCCTCACGTTGTCGCGATCGTTAAACATGGCGCGGTCGAATTATCGGAGGGCGTTTGTCGTATTCTTATTGAGGATTATATATCGGACTAATAAATGGCCCAGATCAGTATTTTAAGATGTGATTCATGCGGGGAGGAATTCGATCGGGAGATGATTAACCTCGATTATCTGAAATATAAACCCGCGCATATACCAGGAAAGGGGGTCGAGTATATAGCCCGCGACGCTTGTCGCGCTTGCACGAAAAAACTCGACGATATCCTGGACAAATTTTTCAAGAAAAAAATGGAGGTAAACATGATAAGTGATGGAGGTAAGGAATGAGTGAGAAGCAAGATAAATATTCAATGACAGTTAAATTAACTTGGAACGGGAGCTCAGGGCCGTATTGGTTAAACGAAGACAATCTGAGGCTATTGCTTTTTTCCGATGTGAGATCAAAGAAGGAGTTGATAGAAGTGGATATCTTAGAGGAAACCAGTAGAGGAGGGGAAGGAATGACTGAAGATAAAACGGATGAATTGTTAGCTGTTAATAACAGGCTTATTGATCAATTGCAAACGAACGTCAATAAACTAGAGGCAAAGAATAAGAATCTGAAAGAACATAACGACGATATGATTGAGGCCCTAGAGGCGGCGGAGGGAATTAAAAAGGCCGATGATAAATCATTTTCAATCGTCAATAAAAGATCCTTATTCTTAGAGGCAGAGAATAAGGAGCTGGAAAAACGCCTTAAAAGAATATCGGAAATGAATAGAACCCACGCCAAGATAGTCAACAAAAAATACCTTCAAGACGCAGAATTGGATGGCTTAGAGGCCAAACTAAAAGAGGCAGAGGAAGGGCTAGAGTGGTTAATTGGATATGTAAATACTGAGATCGGAGACCATATTTATAATCCTAAGTTTATGAATCCACAGAAAAAAGTGAAAAAGTTTGAAAAACTGTTATCCAGTATTAGAGATGAGGGAGGTAAGGAATGAGTGAAACAAAAGCGGTCTATAGGTTAGATATTCTTAGAACGTATTTTAGGGATATCGAAGAAGGGGAAACAAAAGAAGCCGCATTAGAACTTTTGAAGAAGGCAGATAAATATAGGAAGGCGTTGAAGGAGATTCAAAAAAAAGGAAATGAAGACAGCACGGATGTAGAAGCCGGATGGTTTTGTGAGCAATATTACAACATAGCAACTGAGGCACTAAATGAGTGAGAAACTACATTTCACAGTAACAAGATGGATACCCGCTCATATACGGTGGGCCGAAAAGGAAAGAAATAAAACAGAACCCAAAAAGGAGGCAAGGCAATAGATACTGTATATACACAATTTGATACTAAAATAGTTTTGATGCACAGACTTCCTCCCTATAGTGATGGGAAATTATTTAGAGTTCCCGATCTGCCAGAAGAATTCGAAAATTGTGGTTGGGAATTAAACCGGAAAAACGAACTGCTCCTAAACGCTGATAAGATCGTGCCGGGCTGGACCGTAAAATCAATAAGAGGAGAATCAAAGTGAGTGACGCAAAGAAAATAAAAATATACGAAGAAGTTTTGGAGCTTATTATAGATCAGTGGGGATACATTGGAAGCAGAGAAATGGCAAAAGAGGCTTCACGCGCATTAGAGGAGGCCAAGAGTGAATGAGTTACTAGATGATCGGCTAGAGTTTATGAACTGTGCTAGGGGTCGAAGCAAGGCAGATAAAAACAAACCACTGTATAGGGGAATGTTCCCGATTGTATTTTGTTGGCGCAATGTAACGTTAACGGTCTGTGGATCTAACCGCTACGGAGAACCTGGACCGGCGGCAAGGGAGGTTAATTCGATATGAGCTATTGTCCGAAATATAAGAATTAATGATTAATTTAATAAACGGGGATAGTTTGGAGGAACTAAAAAAAATGGATCCAGATTTGATCGATACGTGTATAACAGATCCCCCGTATGGTCTTAAATTTATGGGGAAAAAATGGGACTATGAAATCCCGACGATAGAATTATTCGCGCAAATTATTAGAGTACTTAAACCTGGGGCGATGTTGCTTTGTTTCGGCGGGACACGAACCTGGCATAGAATAGCGGTCAATATTGAGGACGCGGGATTTATAATAAAAGATAATTTCGCGTGGATTTATGGGAGCGGGTTTCCTAAATCTCGTAATATTTCCAAGGCAATAGACAAGGCGGAGGGAGCGGAAAGGGAAGTGATAGGGCAGCGGAATGCTCACAGAGATAATTCTGTAAGAAAGCCTAAGATATATAAGGGAATTGGCGGGGAAGGGAAGCAAGGTCTTGCGAATAAAAAGTGCGGTGGGCTTACTGATATAACAGCCCCCGCCACAGACTCAGCTAAACTATGGGATGGATGGGGGACAGCATTAAAGCCCGCCTTCGAGCCGATCATCATAGCAATGAAACCATTACAGGGAACGTATGTAGAGAACGCATTAAAGTACGGGGTTGCAGGATTTAATATCGACGAGGGGGCAATCGGGATACATGAAGAGGATAATATTTTTGCAAAAAATCCGCACACTATTACAAAGGGGGGAGGAATAACATCCGTCGGATTAAATGCCAATACCTACAAAGTGCCAAAGGGCCGCTGGCCTGCAAACGTAATACATGATGGATCTGAGGAAGTGGTGAGGGGGTTTCCAAGTCCTCACGGGGCAGGAGCCAAAAGAAAAGAAGATCTTATAGGAAAGAGAACAGGGAATCTCTATGGGAAATATGCTAACAATATTATAAAAGTAGATAATTGTTACGGAGACTCAGGCTCAGCCTCTAGATTCTTTTACACGGCAAAAGCGAGCTCTTACGAAAGGAACGCGGGGCTCTATGGAATGAAGAAAAAAAGAAAATCTCACATGCAAACAAATAATGGAACTGGTAAAAGGTCTATGAAAGAGGGATTTCCAGACACGTATCAGCAAAACGATCATCCAACTGTAAAACCATTATCTTTAATGCGATATCTAGTAAGGCTTACCAAAACGCCGACAGGTGGGATCATACTGGATCCATTTATGGGAAGCGGGACGACTGGTATCGCCGCAAAATTAGAGGGAAGGGATTTTATCGGTATTGAAATCGATGTAGAATATTATGAAATGGCGCAAAGGCGGGTAGAATACGCCGTATATGAGCCGGAATTATTTACTAGATGAGAATTCTAGCCATACCGTCCTCGGAGAAAGGAAAGTTTTTTACAAGGGTTTCCAGGAGATTGTCGATCTCATAGTTTATCTGGACTATTGCCGCCGTAAACTCCATAACGCGATGGGGCTCCCCGTTTAGAACACGTTTTCGAAATGCGATCTCCTCGACTCGTTTCGCTTCTCTTAATTTCTGGATCTGATCCTCGATCTGTTTTGCGGTTTCCATTTTACCCTCCAGGGTTTTAGATTTTGTTTTGTTGTTTTCCTTAACCATGCCTAACAGTATTCTATACAGCATAGAAGGTCAAGGCATTTAAGACCCCTTAAATCGACCCCTGGAGGCCGCGGGATGTATCTCTTATAATACTTAGGTAAACATGAAAAAAATATGATGAATTACGGCGATGGCGATGGCGATGGCGATGGCGGAATGGCGACCACATAAAGGACCTCAGACTCTGTTTTTTACGTGTCCCGCGTTTGAGTTATTATACGGCGGCGCGTCGGGCGGCGGAAAAACTGAGTGCATGGTAGTCGACGCGACGCGACAGGTAGAGAAAAAAGGATATAACGCGATCTTATTTCGGCGAACATTTCCAGAATTGGAAACCGCCGACGGGCTTATTTCCAGATCGCGAGAATTCTATCCAGCCCTCGGAGGACTGTATAACGAGACGCGGCACGTTTGGACATTTCCGAAAGGATCGACGATTCGTTTTGGGCATATCGCGACGCGAAAGGATTTCCAAAAATATCAGGGGAGTCAATTCCAGTTTATAGGATTCGATGAACTGATTTCGTTCGAAGAATATATGTATCGATTTCTATTTCGGAGTTGTCGGACGAAAGAAGGGTCTGGGATAGATTGCACAGTTCGAGACGCAACGAATCCGGACGATAATTGGGTGAAAACTCGATGGGCTCCATGGGTTGATCCCGAACATCCAAGACCCGCGCTACCTGGAGAGATCAGATATTTCGCGCAAGAGAAGGGTGAGGAAAACGAAATTGAAATCGAAGAATCGGAGGCGCTGGAAAAAATAAAACTCTGGACCCCTGGCGCAAAGTTCGCGAAACCCTGGAGTCGATCTTTTATCCCTAGTTCATATCGGGACAATCCATCGATAGATCCAGACTATGAGGCGAAACTTGATCTCTTGCCATTGGTCGAAAGGCAGCGGCAAAAATACGGGGACTGGACGATCGTCCCAGGGAAAGGAAAGGTTTTCAATCGGAAATGGTTATCGCCAAATATTGTAAATAAATTTCCAGACGGCATAGCTAAATATTTTAGAGTCTGGGATTTAGCCGCGACGGAAAAAAGGTCAATCGGTCACGATCCGGATTATACGGCGACGGCGCTCGGGGGATTTCTCGGGAATGATTTTTATCTTCAAATAACGCGCGCTCGAAAGTCTTGGGGCAACGTCGAAAGCTGGATCCTAGAAACTATCAGATCAGAACCGGATATCACGGTCGGGATAGAGCAAGAGCCTGGGGCGACCGGCAAGGCTGTAATTTTTCAGATCCAAAAGGCGGCGGGGAGAAAAATTCGAGCGATGCCGCCGCGTGGGGATAAGGTAATGCGCGCGAATCCGCTCGCGGCGAAAGCCGAAATAGGCCAGGTCTATCTTGTAACATCGCCAGGGACTCCGATAAACGAAACCCTATCAGAATTTCACGGATTTCCTGAAGTTAAACACGACGATCAGGTCGACGCGGGGTCCGGATGTTTCAAACTGGCGAGCGGCCCGAGGGTCCCGCTCAATAGGCGATACCGTTGACATATACCGCCGCGGCGTTTTAAGATTGACGAATGGCAGAAAATAATAACTCAGGCAAAACCGAAGCCGAAAAAAAGTCGGAAATCGAAGCCCGTAAAAAGGCGGAGATTGAGGCTCAGAAAAAAGCTGAAGCCGAAGCGGATAAGAAAAAAGAGACGGACGAAAAGGCCGCGAAAATAGTAGACGAAAAGTTCGCTAAGGAATCAAAGGCAAAAGCCGAAAAGGACGCCGCGGAAAAGGAAAAGGCGGACGCCAAACTCCAGAAAGTTAAAGACGCGGAAAACCTAGCCCGACTCTATTCCATGCGGACCATGCCCTTGACTCCCAGGACTCGACGGATTATCCACGAAAGCGCCAGTACCGAGGACGCGATGGCAATCCTAAAAGCTACAAAGGCAAATAACGATCGAATAGTTATTCCGGAATAGTCCGGAAATGCCAGCGGGGAGAAAATCAAAAGCCCAGGATAAAAAACTGGCCGGAAAAACAACGTTAAAACATCGTTATGATTCTTTTTTTGAGGGATCGACGGGACGCGGCGGAAAACGAGACAAGGTCCATAATATACGGCCAGGACTTGAAGATAGAATTCATCCCCAAACCGCGAGGCTATTTTATCGGACGAATGGTTTTATCCAGAATATCGTAGACTCGCCCGCGGAGGATTCGACGCGAGAATGGATCAAAGTAAAAACGAACCGCGACGATGATAAAAATGTAAATAAAATAATCCTCGACGAACTCGATCGGGTAGAATCTCGCGAGGCGATCCGGAAATTAGTATCATATTCGAGGCTATACAATAAAGGGGGGGCTATGTTTCTGGGGATTAAGGCCACCGCCGCCCAGACCGCGACAATATTAAAGGATCCTTTACCAGATCAAATACGTTCTCTTGATTACCTTAATGTCATGAGCGAATCGAAATTCCAGATCCAGGTTGAAAGGGATCGGCCTCTCCATCCAGGATTCGGGCGCGCAAAACGATTCCAGGCCCAGGGGCAAACCGTCCATCCATCGCGGATTTTTTGGCTTGTAAATAATTATAACGAGGACGACGATATAGGGGTTTCAATAGTCCAGAATATACTCGACGCGATTAAAGCCCAGGACTCCGCTTTATGGTCGGCGAATCAATTCGTTTTTGAAATGGCAATCAAGGTTTTTAAGTCCCCGCTGGTCAAGGATCTAAATCCGTCCGAAATATTCGAGGCGGTCGAGGATATGTCCAGGGTTCTATCGTCCCAGGCGATGATAGGGCTCGCCGACGACGAAACATTCGAAAAGGTGACGGGAAATATCCAAGGCATCAAGGAAGTTTTCGATTTTATATTCGAGAACTTGGCAGGGCTCGCGAAAATGCCAAAATCTAGGATAATGGGAAACGCCCAGGGAGTAATAACCGCGGGACAGTATGACATAATTAATTATTACGAATCTGTCCGCCGATTCCAGAATAACCAGATTAAACCGATTATAAATAAACTGATTTCGATAGTCATAAAGGCGACCAAAGGGAAAATAGTCGAGGCTATTGGAATCGAGGGCGCAAACTCTCTCGACTGGTCGTTCGAATTTAATCCGCTATGGGTCCCTGATCCGAAAGAACAATCCGAGATAGATAACAAAAACGCGCTTACCGATCAAATTTATATAACGACGGGTGTTCTCACCGTGGAGGAAGTCCGAAACAAACGGTTTAATGACCTGAAAGAATTTGACAAAAACCTGGGCGCGGATCTGGAAAAAATATCAAGTCCTCTAAACCTTGAAGCACCGCCAAACCCTCCCGAGGAAGCACCGAAAGAAACTCCCGCGCTGGCCTAGTGTTTCCGAAAGCAATCTCCGAACAGTTTTCCGATCTGGCGGTACAGATTGTAAAAAAATTAATCGTCGCCGAATTAAATAAATTAATAAAAATCATACCCGATCCAAAACCTATTGAGGGGAGGATCATTGACGCCGAGGAAGATTTGTTTTCGGTACAATTCCGAGGAATGATGAGTGCGCTCGATGAACTCCAGGGTCAATTTTTGCAAGGGCTTTCAGGATCGACTATTCAAAATGAGATTGAAAAAAATATTCGGCTCCTGGACGAATGGACCAGGGCGCGAACGGTCGAGGCTTTTCGTCGTAATTTTTCCGAACTAGAAGCGACGGCGGCGATCAGAAATATAAATCTAAGAAGCCCGAAAGCTCTCGCGGAAACGGTCGCCAGATTATCGAAACAATCGTCCGATTTGATTATTACTCTTGGACGGAATCAAATCGAGGCTGTAAAAAATGAAGTAGTCAACGCATTAAACGAGGGAATTTCGACCGACGATCTGGTCGCTAAAATTAATAACATTTCAAAGACTACGGAGTCTCACGCCCGACTCTTGGCGCGCGATCAGGTCGGAAAAATTTCCGCGGGATTAAGCAAGGAAAAACAAACGGCGGGCGGCGTCCCTGGTTATATATGGAGGACCCAGAAAAACCTCCGAGTACGCGGACGTCCTGGCGGGCTCTATCCGGACGCTATAAATAATCATTGGGACAACGAGGGAAAATTTTTTACCTGGGCGAATGGATGGGACGCGCCCGACGGGCGGACTTTGCATCCTGGCGATGATTATCAATGTCAATGCTTTTCGGAACCTTCTTTCGAGGTAGAAAAAGCCGAAATAAAATAATCAAAAACCCTTGACAGAATTTAGGCCGTTATCTTATAAATTAAATAATGAAAACCGCGATTCGATACGACCGCGGAATTCTGGAGAGATTGGACGGCGACGGAGCCTTTCCAAGATTTCGGGTTACATTTATGAAATCAGGTGTCCTCGATTATCAGAGGGCGGACGGTAGCATCTCAAAAGAGGCTAAATTTCCATCTGAAATTTCATCCAAAGACACGATCGACACCTTGAGGGGAGCGCCAATCACTAGTGAACACCCGCTCCAATTTGTTTCTATGGACAACGCGAAAGAACTTGCGAAAGGTATTGTCATGGATTCGATTAAAATTGAAAACAAAAAGGATGGTACTGAAATAAAAGGGTCGGCGGTCCTTTACGACCAAAAACTGGTCGACTCGATCCAGTCGGGCGAAAAACGTGAGGTCTCTATCGGATTTACTTCGGATCTTGAGGTCGCAACGGGAACGCTTGACGGGAAAAAATTTGACGCTGTCCAACGCAATATAAGAATAAATCACGTTGCCGCGACAACTGAAGGCAGAGCGGGAAAAGACGTCTCGTTCCACCTGGACAGTAAAAACGCGGACGACGTCGCGGTCCAGGTTCGGACCGATTCCGAAAACAAGGGGTCTAAAATGAAGAAAAAAGACGTAGAACATGAGGAAATGAATAACGACCAGGAAGGCGAGGAAGGCGAGGAAGAAAAAAAAGGCACTGACCAGGAAAGCGAAGAAGAAAAAGCCGTCGACCAAGAGCCCGAGGAAGAAGAAACGTCGGATCAAGAGGGTGAGGAAAAAAAAGTCGCCGCTGTTGCTGAAGCGGTGTCGGCAAATCTACCAGATAAATCTACTCCAGAACAAGAACTAGAAAAGATGAAAACTGAAAACGCGAGGCTATTCGCCGAGGTCGCCGCGTTAGGTGCAATTCTTAGTGAGCGCGAAATGATGATCGCAAAACTTGAAAGTCCCGAGTCGGTAGACAGTGCGGTAAAAGATCGAATGAATATTCTCGAAATCGCCGAATCCGCTATAGAGGGATTTGATTCTAAGGGGAAAACCAATCGCAAAATTATGATAGAGGTCGCAAATAAGATTTTACCGTCGGACGTCAAACTCGATTCGAAATCTAAATTATATCTGGTCAAGGCCAGATTTGACGCCGCCGCGGAGGTCGCCCGAACGATCGCCCAGGGTGTCGACGTTCAAGGCGAAATAAAAAACGACGGCGGATCCGTCGAGGACAAAAGAGCGCGACGCATGAATATGCGCGCTAAAAAAGTGGAGGCCTAAAAATGGCAATCAGAAAAAGAGATTATTTTGAAACGGGAAATATTCTCCTGGGTAAACCTGGAGAGAACGATCCGGCGGCGTTAATCCGTTCGTTTATCACGGAGGGCGACGTTTTATTCGGTCGTGCGGTAGACGAGGGGACAAATCCAAACCAGATCAAGGCGGTGGACTCCGCGGCCATTAAAGGTATCGCGGGACATTCCATCGACGCCTCGGATCTTGATAACGACACATACAAAACCGACGATACTTTCGCTCTCGCAGTTCGAGGGATTTATTCCGTAAAGGTCGAGGTTGATATTGTAATTGGCGACGCGGTTCGGTACAGAATCGGCGGCGCTGGAACCGCGGGCGATTTTCTTATCGCGGCGAGCGCGGGGAATACGGTCGAAATCACAGCGGGCGCGGAATGGCGTTCGGTATCAAGCGGAACGGGAACGAACCGTCGGGCGCTTTTATATATTAACGACGACGCATTCGTAACATCGGCTGACGTTTAGGAGGACAAAAAAATGGGACTAATTAATCAGAGAAGGGCGGACGCCATCCTATTACAAGAAGATTTGACGGCGATCGAAAATGTTCTTTATCTCGAAAAGGAAGGGCAACTTATGGCCCGAAAACTTCTCGGAATGAATACAAGCTATGCAGCGGGAGCAAAAGAGATCGGGTATGATACTTACAATCGATCTGGAAGTGCGAAGATAATCGCTCACGGCGGAAAGGCGACCGACGTCAAGTTTGTAGAGGGTGAGGTGAAAAGAATTCTCCAAACTAACCATACTTTCGCGACCGGATTCGAACTGACAAAAAGCGAAGTCCGCGCGCTCCAAGCGAAAAGGCAAATAGGAAAGGGTCCGGACATTGACGCCGAAAGCAGGAAAATTGCCGCTGTCCGTCGTTTCATGGCGGAATTCGAGGATCATCTGGTTTTTATCGGCGACACCGAACATAAGGTAGAAGGTCTATTGAATGTTACGGACTCGACGATTGAGGACGTCGCCTCGGGTGTAGGTGGGCTTCTCTGGTCCCTTAAAACTCCCCAGGAGATTCTTATCGATTTACTTAGAGCAAAGGAAGTCATCGAAGGCGACGGCTTTTTTGTAGCCCGCGTTCTGGTATTGTCTCCGAAACTCGCGCGACAACTGGATCGACCGTTTTCGGATCAGTCCCCCATCACTTTAATGAACTGGCTCGCAACCGAGGGCGCATATTTTGACGAGGTTATCGAAACCCGCGCGCTAGATAAACGGTTTAATGAAATAGCGGGACCGAAAGAGGCCTTTATGGTCATGGATAACGACGCGGAGGTCGCCGAGATCGTAGTTCCCCAGGAAATGGAACTGGAGGAACCCGTCCACGACATCCTCGGAAACTGGACTTTCGGCGTAACGGAAGAATCGGCGGGGGCTCTTATCCGTCACCCTTCCGCTATTTACGTCGGGACGGGAATCTAGGTTATCGATCAATGGCCGCGACAACGATAGCCGCGGTCCGTGATATGCTCGGGGGGATTCCAGGGGTCGCGGACCCTTCTATACAACTCGCAATAGACGACGCCCAGAAAATAGTAGAGGGTGACGGGATCGCGTTAACGGACGATAGATTCGAACAATTACAACGATATTATGCAGGGCATAATCTGGCTGCGTTTGGATTAAACCGCGAGATCGCGTCGGAATCGGTTGCAGATGTTTCCAGATCGTTCGTTTCTACAAAAGGAACCGCGTCCAGTACCGGATCCTCACCCTGGTTAAGTCTATATAGAAAATGTCTCGTTAAAATTCACAAATTAGGCGATCGGATCGCGATTCAATAATGGCGAAAGATAAAAATTTTCTTCCCGCGCTTATTAAGAATCTCCGAATTATTCAGAGGGCGAAAATCAATGTCGGTATTCTGGGGAAAAAAGACTCGGACGTTTTGAACTATGCGCGATCAAACGAATTCGGCGACATTATTATAATGACTCAGAAAATGCGAAATCTATTTATTTTTAAGCTAATGAAAAACGGGCGCGAAGATATGATTCCGAAACTCCCGAAAGTCGGCGACCCTATAATAATTCCATCCAGGTCTTATTTACGATCGACATTCGACGACAAAAACGCGGTCGGGCGATCATTTAAGACGTTCGGATCTTCGTTTTCTCTAATGATGAAAGGATCCGTCACAGCAAAGCAAGCCCTCGACGTTCTAGGGGACGCGATGGTAAACGAAGTGAGAAAAACGATAACGAAAAACATTAAACCAAAAAATAACGAACTCACGATCGCGATTAAAGGTAAAGGAAAAGGAACCCTCCGAGATTCTGGGCGGTTGTTTCGATCCGTCGGATCGGAGGTCCTGGTTTAATGTCTGTTACGTCCGTACATAATTCTATCGATTTTTTAACGCGAGACATCGTCCTAAAAATCAAGGTGACGAAATCCCTGGTCCGCGGCGAATATGTCACGACTGACAATCCGGACCAAACCGTCCAGGCGGCTTTATTGCCGACATCGCGCGCCGATCAACGTCTATTTCCCGAGGGGACGTTTACTCTCCAGGATCGGACTTTATATTCCGCGAGCGATCTCGGGATGGATCAGGACGATATAGTCGAGGCCGACGGAAAAACCTTTAAGGTTTTCGCAATAATGGACCGTCTTTTCGAGGGCGGATTTATTAAGTATTTTCTAAAAAAAGATGGTCGGATCGAATGATTGATCTTGAATTAGTCCGCGATCTTTTGGACGCCGCTGTCGCGTTTGTAAATGCCGACGACGATGTTAAACTGGTTGCCGAACTCGGATCCGATACGCTGGATTATAAACGCGACGACCAATTCGGGAACGTCCCGTCTTTTCCATTATTGGGGTATTCGTTTAATTCGATCGATTCCGAAGATCCATATCAGGCGACAAAAACCCTAGAAAATCCGACGGCGACGACTATCGATCGAATGAGCGAGGAAGTATCCAAAGGGACTTTGTCTCTAACGATCTCGGACACTAAAGGGGACGGAGATCCAAACCGCGGATATATGATCGCGAAAAGTATAAAAAAATGGATTCGTACACAGGCGGCGAGGGATCTTTTCGCCATAAAAAATGTAATTATTAGATTTTTGAATCAAGCCGTCGCGAACGTTTCACAGAATATCGACGACGGGTTTTTCCTGGCGAGAGTCGGTTTCGATCTCCGCATAGATACTAGCGAAAAAATTAAACTTGAAACGGTCCCAAAAATGGCCGCGACCTCGGACGGATCCGAGTTTGAACAACTAGCACCATAAACGGAGGGCGATAAAATGCCAACAGCAGCAAAAGATATAGTAATAAATATAACAGATAAGGCGCGGGGTCAAAAAATTCGATCCTTTACGTTTTTGGTAATAGGAGAAAAATTCCCTTTTTTCCGTCTAAGAATCCAGGCGGGAATTTCTGGGATAAATTGGATCTCTAAGGTTCGAGAGTCGGTTTTCGTCAATGTTTTATATGTGGATCCGTCCGCCGCGGATCAGTCTCTATCAGTCGTTCGAACTGGTACGGGAACTGGCGGCGATCCGTTTATTATTACAGTGAACCTTGCGACGGATGCGGGTTCGAATCTTATCTCGACGGCGGCACAAATTAAGGCCGCGGCAGAGGCTGACGGTGACACTAATTCTATCGTATCAGTTAAACTTGTACAGAATCCAGGGAACGGCGTCGTAACCGCGGAATCTTCCTCCGCGCTTGTCGCGGTCGGGGATCGATTTAATACTTTCGGTTCTCCCGAGGACTTGACCGCGTTCGGTTATGAACAAACGGACGACGAGTTTATTATGGTTGCAGAAATTTATAAGAAGAAAAACCCCGCGGAGGTTTTGGTATTTTCTGCGGATTCGACAACGTCGGGACCTGCGAACTATACGACGGAATTATCGGCCCTGGTCGCGGTCCCCGCTGATAATAAATGGACGTTTTTGTTATCGAATCGAACGACGAAAGCGGACGTTCAGGAAATGGGGAATTTTGCGGCGAATAACGGGAAAATTTCTATAGGATTGACCGATGATCTAACGGCGTTCGTCGGGCGGAATCTCGATTCCGAGGTTTATATAATTACCGACGACGTAACCAAAAGGGCGGACGCCTTTTGGGCCTCCGAGCAATTCACGCCGGCCGCTGGACGGGTAGACGGAAAATGGGTCGAAATGACTGGATTTACAGCACCTGACTTTTCGTTTTCTCAGTTAACCGCGATTAGAGACGGGAACGCGAATACAATCGTCGAGGACGGCGGAATTTTCTATATGAACGAAAATCTATCGACCTCGGGGAAATTCATCGATATAAAATATGGATCCCTCCAGGTCGAAACTAGAACCCGAGAAGCGATCGTACTTAAATTGATTCAAGAGGACAAAGTCGGCTTTGATGATATAGGTTTTGGAGAATTGGAAACCGTAATTCGGCGGGTGTTCAAAGGCCAGGGTCAACTCGGAGTTATAGCAAGAGTCGTTTCGGAAATCGACGGAACGTTTTCGGACGAGGGAGAATTCCAATTTCAAATATTCTTCCCGACATTCGCCGAACAAAGTCCGACCTCTAAAGGGAATAGGACTATCACCGACCCGCCTATAAAATTTAAGTACGTCCCGCGCGGCGGGGTTCACGAACTCGCCATAGAGGGCGAGATAACTTTCGAATAAACGAGGAAAATAAATGGCTGAACTATACGACCCAGAACGAACTATCTTGATTATCGGCGCGATTATCGTCGTCGGATTTATAAAAGGTAGCTTTATAACGGCGGAGCGAATGACTCCCGAACAATTCATATTATTGTCTGGCGCGAAAGGGGATAATTCATTTACAAAAGTATTAGACAGTGGGGGGAAATTCACGTTTCGGATAAAACAAACCTCGCCGTCTAACGTTCTTTTATTTGCTCAATCGGCTGTCCCTTTCGAATTCCCATCGCAATTATCGGACGGATCGCCTTCGGGAAAAATTCTCGCGGGCGGAACGCAAACTCGAATACTTGTCGTCCCGAATATAGATCGGGCGGACGTCGAGGGTGAAAACGAATGGGTCGTCGGAATAGCTGATTATAGGGCGGCACATTTACCGAACACGCCGACAGTATAGGGATAACGAAATCATATAACGGAGGACACTATGGAAAATAGTAATGCGACGGGTCCAAGCCCGATAACAAGTAAAGTCAAGATAGCAGGAAAAAAATATATCTTACAGCATCCAGGGATGCGACTCTGGATTAGATGGCAATCCGAGGCGACCGAAACGTCTGGAAAGGGTAAACATTCTATAAACCTGGAAATAGTACTCGATAGAGGGTTTGAGTTTGTTATCATTCCAGACGGTCATAATTATAAACCGACTTTAGATACATCCTCTCCGTCGGAGGTCCAGGAATGGCTGAAAGTTCTTCCTGGATTTCTTCAAAACGGGAAGGTTATATCCGACCCCTCAATCCCAGAGCAAAGCCCAGGCGGCGGCAAAACAACGGGCGCGGGATAACTGGTTTTTCTGGCGTCCGATAGTGTATAACGCCCTTTCGTATGATGCCGCATGTTTCGCGGATCCGGAGTTATTACTAGAGGCCAATGCCGCGTTAAATTACAAGGGCGAACTCGAAAAGGCCGCGGCGTCTAGGGAATCCGCAAAAGTTAAAAGCCCAGGGCGGCGGAGATAATGGCTGAAGAAAGGGTCATATCTGGGAAAATAGAATTCACAGGGAACGCGGCGGGACAGGTCGCAGAATTTAATGATGTCATGGATACATCGGTCGCGGCGGTCGATGATCTCGAAACGGGGACAAAGGGAGCGGGGAAAGCCGCTGATAAGGCGGCGGACTCGACGCAAGCCTGGGGGAGCGCATTAACAGCCGTCGGGGCGGGGATTATCGCGTCTCAGATTTTCGAATTCGGAAAAGCTACACTAGGGGCGGCGGTTGAATTGGAGAGACAACAAATCCGCGTCCGTCAACTCGCGGGCGATGATTTTCCTGGTCTATCCGACGCCATTGACGCGACTATTAAATCCTCAAAAGGACTTCGCGCGGAGGGCGGTCTATCCGAGGCCGCGGCCCAGGCTCTCGATATTGGATTATCCGCGGACGTTGTCGCCGAATCGATCGAGGGATTATCCCAGATTTCCACGGTCGCGGGAAAGGATTTGTCCCAGGTTTTCGAATTCGTCGGGCAAGCTATAGAGGCCGGAACGGGCGGACCACTCCGAAAACTAGGTATATTAAACGACGAAATTTTCCAGGAATTCGGACTCGCGGCAAATACGACGCTAACACAACTCGATAAGGAAACTAGAACACGGTTAGTACTGGCCGCTATCGCAAAAAAACAAGCTACATCCCAGGGGGCATTTAACGAACTGATAGGCAGCGGTGCGGGAGCTATGGATATATTTAATGAACAAATGGGGAATATATTTGAGATCATAGGCGGGTTTATTTTACCAGTATTCAAGGCTTTAATGGTTCGTATAAATCCATTTTTGATATGGTTAAGCAGTACGGAGGAAGGGCTAGACACGATGAAAATCGGGCTTCTGATCCTCGCACCGATTATCGGCGGTATTCTGATCTCCGCGCTTGTCGCGGCAACGGTAGCCGCCTGGTCATTCCTAGCGCCCATCCTAACCGCCGCCCTTCCGATTATAGGGATCGCCGCGGCGATTTTGATCCTAATTTTGATTATCGATGATCTAATAACATTTTTCCAGGGCGGGGAATCGGTTATCGGGGACTTTATAGATCAATTTCCTTTATTATCGATCCCGATCCAGTTTATTATAAATCAGATTCGTCTATTCATCGGTATTTTTGAGATCGCATGGGAGATAATTTCGGGGATATTTAATTCTCTGGTCGCCCTATTTTCAGGAAACGCGAGCGAGGCGGGAGATATATTCGGAGAAATGTTTGATAATATTATGGTAATTCTTAAAGACGTATTCAAGCCTATATTGAAACTTGCCTCAAAAATATTTTCCGGCATTATCGATTTCGTTGTCGATGCCTTTTTAGGGATCATCGATTTTATTCAAGATAATTGGCTAGACCTACTTTTAGGCGCACTTTTCGGGATTCCGTTTCTCATAATCAAGGCGCTTTTCGCTTTATTCCCAGAATTGACGGGATTTTTCCTGACTATCGTTGACAAATTCAAGGGGCTAGGATCGGGGATCGTCGATTTTTTCAAAGGGATACCGGACGCAATCATGGATTTATTTTCTAATATTGGATCAAATCTTAAAAATGCATTAAAGGCCCAACTCGGTTTTCTAAGGAGATTATTTCCGAAATCCCCCGTCCTCGAAGGTCCTTTAATGGTATTAAACGACGCGGGGGAAAATGCGATCGATTTGATCCAAGAAGGGATTGATCGATCACCTAGCCTTGATTTTCAGGCGAAAGTCCCAGGCGGTGACGCTACGGACGCCCAGGGCCTACTCCCTACGCCAACCGCTGGCGGCGGCGGTATAACTGTAAATATTACCGCGGAATTTAATTTCGAAGGATCCGCGCCGAACGATCCCTCTACGTCGAGAATACAAGCTCAAGATATGCGCGACGCCATGGACGAATGGGCTAGGACCAGCCTCCGCGCGGAATTAGGGCTTACATAATGGCCCGCGCCAGAGTATTTCCGATCGATGATCCGGACGATTTCGTCGAGTTTTCAATTGTACCGAATGAAGGATGGAACGGCCAAACTGACATATCGTCGCATCCAGTCGAAAAGGGGGAGGATGTCGCCAACCATATACAACCCAAACCAGACGGAATACAGATTCGAGCAAGATTTTCCAATTACGATGATTTAACAGAGGACCAGGTCGGGGACGATTTCGCGGGGGTAACGGATCGAATATTTGACAAAATCCAGACCCTTACATTTTTTAGAAAAAACGGGATTTTATTAACATATCAGGGGCATAATAGAACCGAGACTGATCTATTAATTGCCAAAATAGGGGAGGCGATCACAGTAAAGGGCGGTGACGGGCTGGACGTCGTGATCCAGTTTACGAAATTTAGAATCGCCCAGACCATTACAAAAGAAGCCGCCGCGCCCGTTACCGTCCAAAAAACGAAGGGGAAAGGGCGAGTAAATAAGGAAAAAACAGACGTACCAGGGGGAAACGAGGAAGAATCGGAAACTAATACATCATTATTAAAGGGGGTTTTCGGATAGATGGCCGTTTTTGACTCTATCCCATTGAACGGATCCGACGTCCCATTCTCCCAGATCGTCGAGGTCGGCGGTCAAGAGTACGAATTTATAGTCCTGGAAAATTTCGAGGACGGTTCGTTTTCGGTCGAGATCCTGAAAAACGGGGTAACGCTCATAACGTCGAAAATCGTTCTCGGGAGGCCTCTATCGGACGCGACCCTGGAGGATGAAATACTCTCGAAAATCGTCGTCCTTAATCTGGAGGACGAAACCCTAAGAGCCGAACGTGAGGACGTCGCCGTGACAAAGGAAAATCTCGGGGCGACAGTTCGTCCATACGTGATAATATGACGGTCGATAATTTCAAACGCCGCGCGACGTTCTTAATAGGTGGTGCGCGGGAGCTTAATTTCCCAGAATTTTCTCTCGCATTTACTACCGTATTTGATTCAAAACCAACGCCGAATACGACCGAGGCGACGATATGGAATCCATCAAACGCGACGATCCAGTCCGTCGATCGGAGCGGTGGTGCTCCTATAAAAATGCTCATATCCGCGGGATATGAAACCGACAAGGGGCAAGTGGTCGCGGGTGAGATAAAAACCTTTTCAATCTCCAGAGAAGGGACGGACCGACTCCTGAAAATCCAGCTTATTGACCAGATAGAAAACTGGTCCTCCGCCAGAGTCTCGCGGACTTTTGCGGGCAAAAATAAAGCCTCGGAAATGGTCAATGATTTCCTCAATTCGTTTGGACTGGTCGCGGACATTACACTAGGCGAGGACGTCGTCCTGGAAAACAGATCGTTTAATACCAAACTTAAAAACGCATTGATACAACTCGCAAGGGAAACAAAATCGGATTTTTTCATGCGCGACGGGCGGATCATTTTTCGACCGAAATCCAGTCCAGGAACGACGACCATTTTCCAATTAAGTCCCATATCGGGATTAAAGGGTCGACCAGAACGGGAAACCGACGGCAATGTCCGCGCGGTTTCCATATTTAATTATAGGTTGGGATCTGGAGATTCTATCGGGTTAAAATCCGAGGAAGTCGATGCGCTATTCGTGATCGAATCGGGGCGGCATATTTTCAGCCCGACTCAGGGAGATACGGAGCTAATACTTAAAAATGTCTGAATTCGCTAATTTACTCTTGGAGCTTTCCGAGGATCAATTACAGGATATAGTCCTAAAAAAAATAGGTCGGATCGAAAAATTCGATCGCGTAAAAATGCGCGCCGATGTCCTCCCCCTGGGAAAACGTAAATCGGGGGATTTTGTTTCGGATTGGTCTATACTGGCGAACGTCCCCGTCGAAATGATATTTTCCGCTGGATCCGATTTCTGGATCCGTCCAGAATATAAACGCGGCGATCTTGTATCGATCGATTTTTCGGCTAGGCGAATTATCGAAGCTTTACGAGGGGAATCGGTCGTCGAATCCGAGGTCCTTTTCGCTCCAGAAAACGCGACAATCTCGGGATCGGTAACGAAAACGAATGCGACGAATCCCGCTCCCTGGACCGAACCTGGGCTCCTGGTAGGGGAAACCGGATCGTATATCCAGTTTAACGGCGGGATTATGTTCCTCGGATCTAAAGACGCCGCGGAATCGTTCGTCCTGGGCGACGAACTCAAAACCGAAATCGAAAAACTACGCGCCCAGGTCGAGCAATTAAAGACGGATTTTTCGTCTTGGACACCCGTCCCGATGGACGGCGGGGCGGCATTGAAAATTAAAGTATCGGCTGGATTTTTAACGAAACCGTCGTCGAGTTTTTCCGAAATCCTTTCGGATAAAATTAAGGGCGAATAAATGAAGGCCCTAAAATTAAAGGACGGCGATTTCGTAAAAAACGAGGCGGGTGAATGGGAAGCGAACGAGGGAAAAGATGAAATACTCCAGGAAATAAAACACTCGATCCAGTTATGGCTAGGAGAATTTTTTATCGAACCGGACGAGGGGGTCAACTGGAAAAAAATTCTCCAGGACGGCGACACAGTTCTATTAAGGGCGGAAATTACGAAAATTCTTGACAGAAACCCAAGAATAACAAGAATTAGGCGGGTCGAGATATTGGAGTTTAATCGAGCGAATCGAGCCCTAAAGGTGAGAATCGAGGCGACCGCCGACGAATCGATAATATTATCCGATGCTCTCCAGATCCCGAGTTTAGCGGAGGTTGCTTGATTGGCTGATTTTGGTATTACAAATACAGGTTTTACATCTTCATAAAGTAAGCAATTAGCGGAAGCAACAAAGCTAAAGGGCGAAGTTATTACTTCATCACCCTTTTTCAGACCGAGACTCTTAACGGCAAGGTGAAGTCCGCTTGTTCCGCTATTTACGGCCACTGCGTACTTAGATCCAACATAATCAGAAATAACGTGTTCGAATTCAAGTAGCTTAGGGCCCAGGCTTAGATTGGGCGTTTTAAGAACTTCTAAAACTGAATCTATCTCATACTGAGTTACGTCTGGTCCAGATAATGGAATTGTCATTTTATCTTTCAATAGCAAGTTCCTTTGCAGGGACACCGACTACCGTAAGCTCGTCAGGAACGTCATTGATAACAGCTGCGCCAGCACCTATCCGACAGCCCGCACCGATGCTTATGTTATTTAAAATGTTTGCACCAATTCCAATATGCGTTAATTTTCCCACACTTACTGAACCTGCTAAGTGGACGCCCGGAGATATGTGACCCCAATCTTCAACTATGCAGTCATTGTAAGTGTGAAGATACTCATTAGCAAAAGGGAAAAAAACAGCTGTGGTCGTGGTTTCC
>SDBT01003197.1_pt1 | contig 28499 bp, 29 predicted proteins | sample 2277101 | NCBI WGS metagenome assembly SDBT01 (sample SAMN10404973, study PRJNA504765) | marine sediment metagenome | isolation source: marine sediment core GS10_PC15, 103 cmbsf | place: Arctic Ocean: Southern Knipovich Ridge | collected 2010 | reverse complement strand
CAAGAAGCCAGGAAATCCCATTGGAAAAAGAAGCTTCGAAAGCTTCGAAAATTGGGTATAAAAATCAGTCAATTGAAATCTTGTGTACCGCATGAGATATGACTATGTTGCGCTGTAGTACTATATTTTGCTGTTTTCTTTATTGTTCTCCTTTCCTTTAAAAAAAAGTGGGTTATTTGCATGGATTGATATACATTTATTTCGCAACCGCTGCGCACGGTTCAGTCTGGTTGATTTTAAATGCTCAAATCCCAGAAGCTGCATATTCTCCTCCGACAAACCACACATTCTAAACCATTTAATTCAATAGGCCGCGCAAGTAACCGAACTACAAACACTAATATACACTATCTACTCACTGAATGTCAAGAAAAAAATCGCTAACAACAGCATTACAAGCACATCAGAAAAATGCATATACTCTGCATTGTTGCTTGATACCAGTTCAATCAAGAATGAGCATCTATAATATAAGTATACGTTAAACAACACAATTTATGAACGCCAAATTGCGCAAAAAATTCACCATTTGACGCAGAAAAGAAGTTGTTTAATCTTGTTTGTACCAAATCATTCGATTCTCTTGGTGCTGCACAAAATCCCTGATAACACCCTCATTGGTGTTAATCTTAACTGAGAATAGACACAATCTCCTCCGGGAAACTGCATATTCTCATCATTTTCCCGTGCTTTATGAGCTACAAAACCATCTTTAATATATGCTTTTGCCTTTCCGTTGTCAAGAAAAAAGATTTTTTTACAAATGGCAATTTAGACTTTTTTGAGCAAGTTTAACCGAAATTTGTTCAGAATTCACCTGTTGGAGGGCTTTTGCTACCTACAAACTACAGATGCACCCTAATAATTGGATAGAATACGAGATACTTCCTTCTTCTGGGAGTGTATCTGCGAGGATAGCGAGTATAGATACTCCAAGCCGCCAGTTTGCCTTTGCGCAGTGTTTATATCACCTACTTAGAACAGTTGACCTCTCCCTCCCTCACCGCAAAAAATTATTCAGACATTCTCTAACTTATTTAAGCCCATTTTCTCCGTCAACCTGTCGAATTCGTCAAGAGAATAGAAATCTATGATAATCCTGCCGCGGTAACCGCGTTTTCTTGTACTAATGGTAACCTTCGTTCCAAGTATTTCCTGCAATTTCTTTTCAAGGTCGATTATATGCGGCGCTGTCTCAATAACCTTTGTTTTGGCCTCAGCCGAACCAATAAGGGCCCTGCGGACTAATCGCTCCACCTCACGAACACTCAGACGACCTGCAAGTGCCCGGTTGGCCAATTTATTGCGCAACTCATCCGTCGGCAGCGCCAAAATTGCACGGGCATGGCCCATAGTGAGACGTCCATCAATCAACATGCACTTTATCTCTTCGGGCAGGTCCAGCAGCCTGAGGTAGTTGGCGATAACGGAGCGGTCCTCACCTAACCGCTGGGCAGCCTCACTTTGTGTCAATGAGAAGGAGCCGAGGTACTTCTGGTACGCCAGCGCCCTATCTACCGGGTTCAGGTCGCTGCGGTGTATGTTCTCAATCAAGGCCAGCTCGATCATTTCGGCGTCACTGGCCTGTCGCACCAGGGCGGGGATGTCCTCAAGGCCCGCGATCCTGGCCGCCCTGAGCCTGCGCTCGCCCGCAATCAGTTCGAAGCCAGTGCTTGTTTCTCTGACGAGAATCGGCTGGATGACACCCTTGGCACGGATAGAATCCGCCAGCTCGCGGAGGTCTTCATCGTTGTAGCTTGTCCTTGGCTGATACGGATTGGGTTTGACCGCCTCTATCAAGACCTGCCTCATGGATTTCTGTAAGTCTTTGTCGGGAGGGAAGTTACGCGCCTCGCCCGTATCCGGGGTACCGCTGGTTTGGCCAGCGAGTTTAGTTATCGGACCTATGAGTGCTTCGAGCCCTCTGCCGAGATGACGACGTTGTTGCCCTGTTTTGTCCACCATAATGTGCTCCTTCACAAAGTTCTCAGAATGACAATTGAATCAGTATCAGGTGCAGCGACATAATATACTTCGGTCTATTTAATGCGCAAGCTATAACTTTGCAAGAGAAAAAAACACTTAGCACGAAAAAAAATGTTTCACGTGAAACACGTTGCCCATACTGACCGTTACCCGCTTTCGCGGGCACAAGCTTTGTTTTTAGACACGAATTAACACAGCTTCTATTTAGACACGGATTCACGCAGATTAACACGGATAATATTTTACCGCAGAGCACGCTGAAATCGCTGAGAAAAGAGATATTTTTAGACACGGATTTTTATTTTGGTTTCACCTGCGCGGTTTTGCAAAACCGCTGATCAGTCAAACTCGCCGGCTGCTTGTTATGCGAGCATAAACGCGGCCTGCAACTTCGACTGTCGGCTGACGGACCAGCCGGGGTGAAGCCCACAGGCCAAGGCAGATGACAGAGGGCATCACTAATCACTATTCACTAATCCCGACTCACTCAATACGCATCACGTTTACCCTGTCTGCCATGCCTGCTCTGAGCGCAGTCGAAGAGAGTTTATCGAAGGGAGCGAAGACGAAGGGCACGATGCATCACGCTGAGCGTAGTGAAGTCCCGGCGCGCCGTGGGAACCACAAATAGCATTTTGACGGGAAGGATTTTTCTGCAAAAGCGCGGCAGCGCAAGCCGACCGATTCTCAATCTACAAACAGAATGTCTCACAAAATGTTTCACGTGAAACAGGTCTTGCAAGAGGGCCGGTATGGTCCCTAAGGGAGCGATGCTCAAGATTTCGCTTCGCTCAACAGTGGACCCCGGCGCGGGCCGGCCCCGAGGTGTCGGGATTTCGCGTTGCTCAAGATTTCGCTTCGCTCAACAGTTGACAGAGGAAGGTAGACAGAAATGAAGGACAAGAAAATGGCAACGATTAACCAGTCACCAGCCACTAATTACCAATTACCGATTACCAGCAACCATTTACAAGGTACCTGTCAAGATGGGTCAACCCCCCTTTGATGAAATTATTAAAATGTAAATATGCAAAAACAGCCTTAACCAGAATTAGTCGAATAACACCGTGCTAAGTATAATTAAAAAAATCCCGGCAATGTCATACAAAAAAGAAAATGACTTGCTTGCCTATAGTATGTTATATAGTTCACAGATTTTAATCATTTAGATAATGACAGTGCAAGTTTGATTAACGATTGCATTAACGCGAATCCACCAACTAACTATTCACCATTCACTAATCAAAGCCTCAACACAATAGAAAATAGAAAATTAAATATGCCCCTCAAAACAAGGCTATGGGCTCTCGTCATGGAAGGATTCAAGGCACATAAGAATTGGAAAATTTTGAACATGTTATCCACAATGTCGTTTTACGCTGTGCAAATCACGTGAAGAAAAAATTTTTTTCGTGCGTAACTTTAGTATTATTCATAATCTTAACGCTGTGGAAAAGAATTTCACCAAAATGCACTTGACAAGTACTCTTTTTTTGGTACTCTATCTTTAGCTATGCACTTCTTTTTGAAGGCAAGATATGCCGAAAAATAAATTCGAAGGAGTGTATATCATGGAAAGCAAAAAAAACAATTCAGGAAGGCATTCCTCAAGAGATAAGCCAAGCAAAAACGACGTTGATTGGCGGTTTGTCTATTTTGAGCGTGAGTCGGCGAGGCCAGTGTCCGGGACACTCGATTGCCTAAGGCAGATGAAGCAAGCCGATGATCGACCGAAAAGATTCCTGGATAGAATTCGACGGTGCTTGCGGCGGAACTGAGTTGTGGGATTATTTCTCATGGTCCAAGCGGCTGGAGATCGTCTTAAGTTAGTGTACGTTCTCGCATTCTTTTCGCAGAAAATTTTAGAAATATGCCTGTCACACATTTAAAAGTTTTGTGGTGGGCGGGGGAAAATAGGTTTGTCTGCTCACGGCTCCTTAACATGTAGAGAAATATATAAATATTTTGAGGGGGTATTGACTCCAACTCGCTATTCAGATAAACTTACACTAATTGGTTGCTCACAAACACAGTGTTTGGGTTTGAGTAGATTCAACAAGAGTGTTTATAAGTACCATTGTCTGCGCGAGTTATAATGATGCATGCTGACTTAGCAAAGGCTTCACGACAATTAGGAATCGAGCTACCTGCGCTAGAAAAAGCCGCAAGAGATTCTGATGAGCATATCAAACGTTTTAAAAAGGAACTAAATAAAATCCTTGAGGATACAATTGGAGAAGAACATAAGGCCGATCTATGCAAAACAGATGTTGTTATACTTGGTTCTATTGCAAGACAAGAAAGCAGTGCCGCTTCAGATTTCGATTACTACATTTTACAGGATGGAGCCCATCCAGAAGTAACGCGAGAGCTGATTGATGCTGCAAGAACAATATTAGGCAACAAATCTGACAGGAAAACTCCTGGAGACCAAGGTATATTCGCAAAAATTGTAGTAGCACCTAATCTCTATGAAAGTATTGGCCTTGAGGTTGACTCTAATACTAATATGACGCGACGTATTCTTCTTTTAACAGAATCTGTATCGGTGACTGAGGGTGAAACTCATAAAGACATCATTAGTAAAATTCTATCCAGATACTGCTCGGATTATTTATCATCTACCCGCAAGGAAGACAGTCCTGTAAAGGTACCAAGGTATTTGCTTAACGACCTGGTACGTTACTGGAGAACAATGGCTGTAGATTTTGGGACAAAACGTTGGCAAAGCTCAAAGGACAAAACGAATGTAAGACTTGCCAAGTTAATGGTCACGCGCAAAATTTTGTTTGCAGGCCCCTTAGCAACTTTGCTTTTAGTACCAAAAAAAGTCCAAAAAAATGAAGAACTCCATAAATATCTAATAGAATCATTTAAACCCTCCCCTTTGGCACAATTAGCAGGCACTGTGGATTTGTTGTGTGGCACCTCAAAAGCTGCCCTGAAAGATCTGCTGAAAAGCTATGATAAATTCATCAAACTTCTCAGTTCAGATGAAGAAAGGCGGATATTGGAAGGTCATGGTAAAGGTAAAGGACAAAATAGCAAGACATGGGAGGAATGCAAGAAGTTAGGTGAGACGACTCAAAAAAGTCTTGAAATAATATTTTGTGATGATGAACTATTCAAAGAAAATTTTCGTAAGTATAGTGTATTTTAAAAAGGAGACAACAAAAAATGGCTGACTTAATGGATTTCACTTCGTCATTAATGGAGTTACCAGAAGTCAATGCAACAATGGAGCGGTGGCTATATGGGACAAGAGAACTGGAACGCAGAATGTCCGAACGAATTGTTTGTTTATGTCGCTATTTTGACAGAATACCCGAAAAATCCTTGCCAAACTATGCGGATGTTTTGTTCGAAGCTTTGGCTATGGAGGAACTGGAGAGTGGATTTCTCAAATCAGAACATCTCAACAAGAGTATAGCAGCTTTTGCTGAACATCTAAAAAGCATAGATGATCCAACAGGGGCAGAAAAAGCTGACTTAATACTTGAGAAGGTTCGTGAGAAATTTCAGATTGATGAATAGCATTTGAATCTGGTTACATAGCGTAAGCATAGAGAAAGGCCTTTGATAATGAAGTTTTTCGTTTCAGGAAAAGTGGGGAGTGATAATATTGCTAAGTCTTTAATGAAGGCCTTAAAAGATGCTGGGCATGAAATCACATTTGATTGGACGAGTATTGAACATCTTAGTCCTTATGACAAAAATGGAGCACAATCTCGAGAGGCAGCAATTAGCGAGTGTTGTGGTGTAAAGAATGCAGATGTACTCGTAATAATAGCACATGAAAAAGGTGTCGGAATGTATGTGGAGCTTGGTATGGCATTAGGAGTTGGAATACCTGTTCGTGTGGTCACAAAAGATGAAAGCCGAACGATGTTCTTCCACCATCCTTTGGTGAAAAAAGTGAACAGTATTGAGGATGTTATTAAAGAGTTTTCTTGACCGAATATTTTCTAGCAACGATATACACTCACAATAGATTCATTACTTTTCTGCACAACGTCTCAAATGTGCTACTTTGTATCGATTCATAAAGAATCATCTCCGGCGGAGTTTCCCGTTCGCCCATTTTGCAAAATTTTCTTAAAAAAATGGTTTTTGTAAGCCAAGCGATTGAATTTTCTATTTTCTATTTTCTATTTTCTATTTGGGTGGAATTGGAGAGATTTTTTTGAAATTTTGTCTTCTGTAAACCGTTGTAGGTTTTGCAGTTGCATAACAAGTAAAAATAATTTGGGGAAAGTCGAAAAAAGTGCTTGTAATTTGGTTGAAATCGGGTATAATGCGCTCCACTGGCCTGTGGCCAGTGGAGCGTGGAGCGTATAGCGTATTGCGTGAATCGGGTTGAGATTGCCGCGCAGCTAAAGCTGCTCGCAATGACGGTGGTGAGTGGCGGTTATTATAAGTTGTGATGGTCGAGGTTGCCGCGCGGTTCTACGAACCGCTCGCAATGACGTGTGAAGGGGCAAAGATATGGAGAAGGTGCAACCCCGGCGCGCTCCCGATGAATCGGGACTGCGCTCAGGGTGTGAGGATTGTGAACATTCGGTGCCGGCAGGGGAGCCCGGTACCACGTTGGGTACGGGGCAAGCAGAGGGGCCGATTTTAACCTGTCGCAACAAGGCGGTCGCACCGGGCCGATTGTGGGTGGTTGAGGCGGAGGAATGCTGTGCGAACTTTACGCGTGACAAAGAGCTGCTGGCACCCGAACTGGTCCAGGCCCTTGCCGAGGGCGCAAGGCTGATACCCTTAACGCAGGGCAGGTTCGCGATCGTCGATGCCGAAGATTACGACCGGCTCTCTCAACACAAATGGCATGTTATGAAATGCCGCAGAAGCGAATATGCCGTGAGGTTTTCATGCCGAAAACATATCTTAATGCACCGGGTGCTGTTAAATGCTCCAGCCGGGTGGCTCGTTGACCACAGGGACGTTAACGGCCTGAACAATCGAAAGAGCAACCTGCGACTGTGCACTCATCAGGAGAATAACTGCAACCAGCGGCCCCGCCTGGGCGGGACATCAAGATTTAAAGGCGTTTGGCGGGATAAAGCAAAAAAAATATATGCAGCCGGAATACGAAAAAATAGAAAAAAATACTACCTCGGCTACTTCCACGACGAGATCGAGGCAGCGGTAGTCTATGACATCAAAGCAATGGAGTTATTCGGAGAATTCGCCTACCTGAACTTCCCAAAACTGATGCGGAGGTACAGGAAGTTCAAAGTGTAAAGTGCAACTGCCTTCAGGCAGGAAAGTAACATGAAAAACTGTGGAGCCGCTTCGCGGGCCGTTTAAGCAGATTCCTCCGCTTCGCCCTGCTTCGTCAAGACTACGCAGGGCTTCGGTCGGAATGACGATATTTCTTTTCTTTGCGTTCTCAGCGACCTCAGCGGTAAAATATTATCCGTGTTAATCAGTGAAATCAGTGGCTAAGAATCTCTCTTTTCTCTGTGGTCTCTGTGGCTAATCGTTCCGGTATCCATCATCTCAAGTGCCATCTGGGCCACATTGTCCGAGGCGCTGGGGTATTACGGTTCGGTGTGGACGAGCTTTCCGATGCCGTAGGTCCGTGCGATGGCGACATCGGCGAATTGCAGTTCGGTCCGCGGGATAACAATCGTAGGGTAGTCGTGTTCGAACTCGACTACATCATACTTCGATTCCGGAGTGAGCTTTTGGGCGTCTAAAATGTCCGCGAGACGACTTATTTCTTTACCGTTGAACTTGCTCACGACCATTCGGCCTAATCCATGATAGCCGAGGTTTATGTTGGCGGGCAAAACGTAGCTCAAGATGACGATGTCGCGGCGCTGGTCGGTGGGCGCAAACGCCAAGTCCCGATAGTAATGGTACAAGTGCGGCGGCACCTTGCCACCCCAGTCATTGCCCCAAATCTGCAGGTAGTCGCGCGTGAGCCTTCGGAAAACAAAGCCTCCCGTTACGATGTACTCGGGCTGCTTTGCATATTCGTAATAGGGGACCAACATCTCGGACGCTTTGAAATTGCGCGTCTTTGTTTTTAGCTGCTGCTTTTTGCCGTCCCGCCAGATCTCGAAGGTTACATCCTCACCGATACTGTGGCCGGTAATCAGATGATGATAAGATATCCTGTCGAACTGCTCGTGGGCAAATCGGCCGTATGCATTGAGGCCCCGGCCGTCGATGGCTAATATAACATCGGTTTCGTTGAGTATGTCGCTGCCGGTGCCGAGATTGTACACCCTGGCAACGTAAACACCGTTCTTCATATCTTCGGGCATCTTAAGCCAGCCGCGCCTCGTCGGATCCAGCAGTGTCCTTGTTACGAAGCCGGCGGCGCCGAAGCCGGCGTATTGGCCCTGGCGTGCGTCGGCGAGAAAACGGTTTATAGTTATCGCGGGGATCAGTCCCACCTCCTGCGCATCAGTGTCGGCCCAGCAGGCAATGCCAATCGGCTTTTCGCCCATACAGTACAATCGCGCCCCGGCCGCGGCAGTAGATGCGTTTACGACGGTAAAATTCAAAAAGCTCGCGTAAGAAGTAATCGAATTGTACACTTTCGCTTCGTCAAGATAGCCGCGTCCTGTGGTAAGATTGCCCGTTGCCGAGAGCCAGTATGACTGCACCTGGGCGCCTTTGTCGTAATCTTCGGCAAAATCAAGCGGCTCCAGTGGATCGCCCGCCGCATCTTTGTCGAGCTCTAAAAGACACAGGTTGCTCTCGTAGTCAATTACCTTTACCTCGGCCGGTATGAACTCATTTTGGCCGTGGCGGCGGGCCTTTATGAACGCTGCATCACTTGCATTCCGTGCGGTGGTTAGCACCTCGTATGGTCCAACCGCACATCCGAAGCCGGCCTTTTGAATGATTTCGGCACTTTTCCAGGGTTGCATCTGGTTGTAAACATAGGCCGAGACATTCAGATAAACCAGGGATTTCTTGAGCTGCTCGCTCAGATCTGTATTACCTTCATCGGCACCTGCCGGCGAACTCAGCGAGAAGATAATCCACAATACGACCACATAATGCAATATTGATTTGGCACTCACGGTTTTGCCTCCAAATTGGCTTCGGCAGGTACCTGGTATTTGGCCATTATGTTAGGATGGCGCTGGTTTGCTTTTGCGCTGTCGAGGATTAACGGTGCGGTTGCGCCCATAAACCTTATTATGCAAAATCCGTCTCGGCTTTGCGCAAAAGCGTCTCGCAAGTCGCTGAGCCCGTGAATGTCGAGGCCGTTAACGGTTTCGACGACCTTACTTCTGAAACCGCCACTATACGAATTGACCTCGTCCGGGAGAATTTCCGAAAGCACAACGTATTCTTTTCGCCGGCGGCTGGTGTTGAGCTGCTCCGAATTGTTAAAAAGATACCTGAGATAAAACGGCATGTCGGTTATCCAGGTGCGTCCCCATGATTCGAGAAAATTGCGGCTGACCGGCACAAAGGTAAGCCCCGCGAAGACCTCGTACCGCGGGTCGACATCATATTGGCGCCAGTACGGCAGGATGGGTTTGTTGAGCGCAACAACGGCTGTTGTCTTGTTAAGTTCGCCGCTGCGATAAAATGTAAGCTCAACGTTTTCGCCCATCTGCTTGCGCTCGATGGCTTCGGCCATGTGCAGCCTCAGGCCGTAAATCTCTATCATGCCGTCATTATCGATGTCGAAATCGTCGATACGCGTTATCACATCACCGGCCTGCAGAACGTCCTCCACCGAGCTGTGCATCAGCGTGTTCAGAATCACGATGCCCTGCTGTTCCGGAGGAACTTTGAGATAGTCGGCATAACTTCTGCTGTGCAGACCCGGAAAGAATGCGAAGCCAATGGAGCCGAAGCCGTCGTAGCGACCGTCTTCTATGTCGGTCAGGAAGTGCTCAATGACGGTGGTCGGAATCAGATAGCCGATGTTTTCAGCCTCTCTCAGGCCCTGAAATGCCACGCCGACCACCTTGCCGTTTTGCAATACGGGTCCGCCGCTATTGCCCGGATTGATGGCCGCGTCGGTCTGGACGACGAGGTGTGAATCCGCCCGTGTATGACTGTAAACGTCCATCTGTATTCGACTTACAACACCTTCCGTAACCGAGATGCGCCTGCCGCCCACCGGAAAACCGTAAGTTTGTACGGTCGAATTCACTTTTGGCAAGGGGCCCAATTCCAGCGGGACCATGTCGTTGAAGAAACTGTCATCGTCCACAGTCAGTATTGCCAGGTCGCAATCGTGGCCGATGAATGCTACCTTGGCTGGGTAACGCTTGGCTTCATATTCCTTTCTTACCTCCACATATTTATAGTTGCTGGCATTGTGGGCGTTAGTGAGAATCCTTCGACCTCCAATAACGAACCCCGACCCGATTCCATGGGCCACCTCCGCCTGTTTCCATGGCGTTATATAGTCAAATTCCTGCTGCACACTGCGAATCATCACCACGGACCTGTTAAGTGTTCGCAGTCCGACCTGGGCAACAGCACCACCTGCTCCTCCGAGCCCACAGAGCAACACGGCTACGGCTGTCACAAATGCAACAATCTTTGGAGACCTCATATCGATATACTCCGAAAATATCTGTTTTCACGCTGAAAGGCCCAAATCACGCCGACACACCCGCCTTGGCGAAGATAGAACCAGCAAGCTCGCAACCAATATACATTCATCAGCGTACAAACGAAAGAACATTCCTGACCCACCGAGCCCTTTTGTAACCGTATACGTCAATTCCTCTGGGCCGGGGATTGGACGCAGAGAGGGAAAAACGTCGAACATCCCTTCGAATACACTCAGGGTAAACTCACGCCGAACGTTCAACTTCCAATGTGGAATCCCGGAAGGCCGGGATGCTGTTTGTTTCTTAAGCATGGATTAACGCAGATTGACGCAGATTTGGCTGGCTTGGCGTACGCGGTGCAGACTTCTTTAGATACGAGCATCTACAAAGTCGGCACCTGCGTCCGCAGGAGCATTTTTCAATACTCCTTATTGTGAAGCCAGCGAAAGACAGGTTCGCTTCAATTTATTGATAAAAAAATGGTTGCATTGGCTGAGTGGCTCTGGTAGTATATAGGTAAATGTGCTCCATAGCTTGTTTGAGTGATAATTGTTGGAAGTTAAAACTAGAGGCAAAAGAATTTGGGACTCCGGCTTCGGCCGGGCCCTTCGACAAGCTCCCTTCGATAAGCTCAGGGTAAACAGGGCAGGTGAGCATCTCCTAAAAATCAACGGTAAGACATATTATGAAAGGGGAAAAATAATGAAAAAACCAATAATCATCATGTGCCTGATGCTTTGTATATCAGGTTGCGGATTCGACAAAATGGATAAGGGGCTTAATGTTCTGATGCACAAGGACGCAGGCGTAGCTTTTGGTATTATCGGTTATCCTGACGGTAAGAACAAATTTGGGGACGAAACAGTTTATTTCTGGACGATGAATAATTCCAGTGCTATGATTCTGCCTCAAACAAGCACTACTACCGGCATGGTTGGAATGACACCTGTCTATGGCACTACAACCTACAACCAAGTTGTTCCTGTCAACTGTAACTGTCTGATAAAACTTATCGCTGATGAAAACAATGTACTGATAAGTTATGAGTGGCGGGGGAACAATTGCGGTTGTCGAAGCTATAACGATAAACTCGGTCGTTACTATGAACAAATGCAAGAGAAGTAATAGGCAATTGTTAAAATGGTGCGGTGAATACTTTTTAAGGGGTAAAAATGAAAATAATATTATTTTGGGCAGGAGAGGTAATAGTTGGATGGCTAGCTCTACGGCATTTATTATCAATTCTTACAGGTTATGATCAAGAGGGACAAGTTAAAACTGGTCAACGTCTATGTCATTTAACATCTTTTATAATATTAATAGGTTCTTGTGTGTCAGCTATAATGTATCATATCTGGTGGTTATTAATTCTTGGGGTCATACTCGAGTTCTCATTTAGGCACTACACAATATGGACAGGAAAAAAATATCCTTTGATTGAAGACGAAAAGACATAATTTATTGAAGCGCAACAGATTGGACGAGTATTGAAGAAGCAACGGGAACCCCGATAAAACGGAATCGGGATTTCCGCTTCGCTCCAACTTCGAGACAGAAAGAAACAGTCTGTCCCCCGCCAGAGGCATGCGGGGACAAGATTTGGCGTTTTATTAAGACTGGATAAGAATTGTTAGCTTACATAAGGAGAAAATAAATGATAACAGGAAAAAAAATTGAGAATATGTTGGAAGAAGCTTGGAAAAATTTTATAGAATACTTTGATAGCAATGCTAGTAGATACTCCCGCGAATATTTTGATAAACGCTCACAAACATTAGGTGAAAAAAAAGTTAAAAAGGACGTTAAAAACTCACATTGGATTTGTTGGAATGAATTTGATTTGCTGGTACAGCTTAGTAGGTATTTTTATTCTCAACGGAAGATAGAATCAGTTTCAAATGAAAAAATTTTGAACATAGAAATGCACTTCGATAAAAATTTGAATTCTTATAATTTCAGAGGTTACAGTTTTGAGAATAAATTGTGGCCTGATCACGATGATTTAAAAAAAGAACTTAATAAATATTTCCCTAAATGTAGTTACCCTAAATTAGATTTAATAATTACTTGTGAAGATAAATTTGAACCTTTTTTATTATGTGCCGAAGCAAAGTGTTTTCACACTTCTGTTGGAAAACGTGTAGACGAGGCAATTGAAAAGGATATTATAACCTTATCAGCTATCAAAAAATTGGGAATTACTGACAAGATCGCTTATATTATTTTTGATGATTATTATCACATTAGTGGTCGAAAAGATTTAAGAAAATTAACCTGTAATTATTCTAAAAAGCACAATATAAAGAACGAACTAAAAATATTGTATCACGATTCGAAAAGTAAATTGATTGATGTTTAGGTTATATAACCATAGTCAATAAATTAGGACATTTTGCATTCGACGAATACCGAATAGGGAGTCACGGCGTTCGTAGTCCGGTCGTTGGGCTTTGATTCGTTTTATGCAGACTGTATAATCATTGTTATGCGAAACGACCCAGAATACAAATGAATAAGCTGCTAATCCTTGACAAGAGTGTGTTTCAAGGGACGGCACGTAGTGAGTTGATCAGATTTGTAAAGTGCCACCGTGTCATCTTGCCCCACGCCCTCTGTGTTGAATGTGCTATCAGTCAAAAAGGAAATCCACCAAAGAAGGCCAAAGACGCCAAGCTGCTTGTGCAAAAGCTACTTGATGTTGTGAAAAACGGAGCATACGCGGGTAAATCGCCGGGCAAAATTGTTGAAGAAGAAAAGTCAAGAAACGCTGCGATTGAATCTCTTGTTGATATGGAAGAAACGCAGATTATGAGGGAAAGCATGCTCGATGAAAAACCCGACCTCGAAAAAGTAAGGAAAGACTATGACAAGGCCTTCAAGTCTATAATAGACTGTGTGCATTGGTGGGCGGATAAATACTATAAGAACTTGGTCATGAAACAGTTGGAAAAAGATTTTCGAGAAGAGGCCGACGAGGGCGACTTAGTTGGAAGGCTGAAGAAATGGTTACAGGCCGTTGACGGAATGAAAGATGATATCTTAGAGCATTTCTTTGGCAATAGGAGCAATGCTGTGTCAAAGAACGGGTGGGAATGGCAGATGTTGAAACTGAGTCTTGCGTGGGGAATTGAGTTGGCAAGCAAGCGAAACAAGAGTGGACCCAGCTTTGAGAAATATGACATATCAAACGATATTTTTGACATCATCTATGTTTCGCATCTGTCACAAGCCGGTGGTCTGGTAGCGGGCGATAAAAACCTAGTGCAACCGTTGGCGAAGGCGGCATTTCCCAGCAAGGACGTTTTTGACAGCATTAACGATGTGCCCTATCGTTATTGAAAGGAGAAAATGAGTATGACAGAAAAAGAAGCTATAGAATTTGAGACAGCAAAGCAGTTTATCAACCTTTATAACTCTCAAATGGGTACCTCCTTTAGTATTGTCAAGCATTCAGATGCTCCCGATTTCCATTGCCAAGATAAAGAAGGCAACGAACTAAAGCTTGAAATTACATTAACAGAGGATCGCCCTGGTGATATTCAGGCACTTCTTGGCAGATCAGATGCCAGAAGTCCTGAAGCCATGAAAAAGCATAATGAAGCAGTAGAACGAGGTGAGGCAAGCATATTCGAGTCAGTCAGTTGTCTACAGGGCAATGTATTTCAGATTGCAAAAAACAGGATTCAGCCCAAGATTGATAAAATGAGATATGGCTCAAATACTGCTTTAGTTGTGCGTGATGTTTCACCACTGGGATGGAGTTGGGAAACCGTTCTTGATGATTTAGCATCATCGCTTGATCTTAGAAATAATCCATTTGATAAGGGTATTTGGTTAATCACATTCACCGGTAACAAGATATTTCAAATGGTGTAATTGTTTTCTGGACCGATACCGCAATGGATGGAGGGAGCAAAAGGGTGCCCCGCACCAAACATTTTGGTGCGGGATAAAACTTCAGGCAGGTAAAAGTCGGACAAGAGTTGAGCCTTCCGGCTTCGTCATGCGACTACGCCGCGACAGGTCGGCGCGGCAAGAGGAGGGAGTGGGGCCCCGTTCTTTCTACGAAGTTCATCTTCTGTGGTTAGTTGTTAAGAAAGGCCACCTTGTGGTGATATAAGTCCGGCGATAAATGTGATGTAGGCTTTGTTATGGGTTAGTTGTCTGCGTTGATGTTCTGACGGTTATTTTCTGCGATTACTTCGTTACACGGCTTAGATTCAAATACTCGCAGTATTATTATACAGCTGTGTTTTGAACTAAGCCTGAGCCTTGTACTCACAAAAAATCCCTCGCCATAACAAGCAAATCAGCCCTTGCTTACCCGAAACTTCGTTTTCGACATATAAAAGTCGGACAAGAGTTGAGGCTGGTAGAATCAACGGCTGGAATATCGCCTACGGCGATGCTATTCTGCGGGTCCCTCGGCTGCGCTCGGGATGACATAGCTGCGCTCGGGATGACATGATGGCCGCGGGCGGGATGACATGATGGTGTCGGGATGACGGTGGAATTTTTCTATTCTGCGGGTCCCTCGGCTGCGCTCGGGATGACATAGCTGCGCTCGGGATGACGGCGGTAAGAAAAAGTAAAGGTCAAAGATTAGAACTCAAAAAAGATGAAACCTTGCAAAGATAACCTTTCTGGTCCAGTCGAAGGATATTTCAAAATAGGTACGGGATAAACCTTCAGGCACGGAGGCTGCCTTTAGGCAGGGAGGTTTAAAGGTACAAATTTCTTGTATTTATTCATTATTGCAGATAGAACAGTATAATTAGTAACTGTCCGGCAGTGCAGGCTTCGTAAGGCCGAGAGAGTTTTTCGACGGCTGGCCAATAGTCCAGAGGACAGAAGATAGATACTCGATACTGGATGCTCGATGCCAGATTCTGGATACTCGATACTCGATTCTTGATGTTGGATGCGGGCCGGGCTTTTATACCAGCCGGTTGGCAAAACTGGGTCATGAATGCGTCGGCATCGAATATTTTTCGGTCTGACAGTTTACCACCAAAACCACATATCCATGGTGAACTGGTGTTCCATGTCTTCAAACTTTCTCCACTCGAGATGTCCATCGGCAAAACCAATATTAGCTCCCTCGGGTTGGGGGCCTGCATTGGATCCGGAACGGATCGTCTTGTTAGACCGATGGTTTGTAGTGTCCCAAAGGGTGCCATTGCTTAGATCGTACATTCCGCCTGCGAGGATGTAAAAAAAGTTCCAGTCATTGCGTTCGCTGATGACAGTATCCATGATCATAATTTGCGAACCAGGATTTTTCACATCAGACAGCTTTCGTATCCATTTAGCTTTTTTACCATTTGACAGAGTAGCCGGAAGTATTGAATTTCCCTCATCATCATATCTGTCGAACATGTAAATCATGGGAAGGACGCGATAATGTTCACGTTGCTCGTCGTCGGTCAGCGTGGTTTCATCTCCCAACTCCACAGGGGCTGACAGATTTGCGCCTAAACTATCGGCCCAGGTAAATTGCCAGAATCTTGCATCATCATGCTTTTTCATTTTGTTAGCGGGACAGAAAAATATTTCGTTATTGTCAAAACCGGCATAACGCGAAATCACATTTGTCGACCGAAAACTCATATCCCAAAGCCACCAGCCCGAACTGCTTGTTGGGACATAATTTTCATTGTTATAGGAATAAAGCGAGATGCCCAGATATTGCTGACGGATGCGGCTTGCGCAAACCGTGCGTTGAGCCAAACTTTTTGTCTTACGCAGAGCTGGCGCGAGAATCGACAACAGCAGGGCTATAATGCTAATTACAACCAAAAGCTCAATTAATGTAAATCCCCTGTTTTTGTGCATTATCCGGGATTTCCCATTTACACTCCTACAAACCATAATTTTCTCCATTTGAGTACCATAATTTTACAAAAATCCGTCTGAACTGTCAAGATTTTCTTCTTCTGAGGCAGTTTTCTAAAAATTTGCACGAAAATCCGGATTTTTAGACCCCTGACTTCTTAAAATTCCTGTCTTTGTGCAAACCTTGACCGCTCTGGTATTTATAAATTCAAGTTTTTCAGTGATCCTTCGCATTAGTCATACCCAATAGGCACAGGTTTCAAACGATGAATTCTTTCAAGGATTTGGTGGAACAGGGATTTTGACACCAGAACTTCTGCCATCTGAAACGTTACATACCGAGCGTGGCTTACAACCTTGGCTCCAATCTTGACTAACTTTTCCCGCATCGTTCGCAGCGACCAGTCTTTTATCTGCTTGGGCAACGCTAAACGCCTCAGGAAATTGCCGATATTATATGCCATCGCAAACAGTTGCAGTCTAACCTGATTGTCATCAAAATCATGACATGAAAGCCGTGTCCACTTTAATGCATACTTGCCTTCTTTGATCCATTGCTCTGCTGTGCCACGCTTGTTATAAAACTTCACTACATTACTGTGTTTCCAGCGAAGGTTAGTGACGATAAAACCGACTCTGGGAAATAACTCACCACAGTGCCATAGTCATGTCAAACCCAGGTAAGGTTCTGCGCGCCTCTTCATTAATCCAGGCTCGGCCGCTTTGTTTGTGCTGTGATACTTTCAGCCGTAAGAAGTATTTGAAAACAGGTACTGTCAAAATACCCGTGAACAGTTACGGGCTTTTTTACACTTTTGGTTCAGCGGAATTGGGGTTTATAACCGATAGATTTCCCGCCTGTGTCCGATCTTGACTATATCAACCACACAATCTTTATCATCAACGGAATAAACTATCCTGTAGTCTCGGTGCCGGATGCGCAACCGGTTTTGTCCTGAAAGCTTCTGGCAGCCGTGAGGCCTTGGGTTGCGCCCAAGCGACCGAATGCGTTTGACGATTTTGGCCAGGTCCTTCTTGGGAATATCTTCCAGCTCTTTGACAGCAGATTTTTTTATGATTATTTTATATCTTGCCATCTTTCCTGAGCTTCTTCAGAACATCCTCAAATGCCAGGCTCGGCTCTTTTCTGCGCTCATGGAAAGCTGCCAGGTCAACCTCATCCTCCGCCAAAGAAAATCGGACCGCTTCGGCAACTAATTCCGACATAGAATGTTCCGTCTGGGCTGCCTTGATTCGCAGGGCGTGATGCAAGCCGGAATCCAGATAAATTGTCGTTCTTTTTATGTTACTTTTCATAATATTACCTTTCTATTAGCATTATAACATTAAAACGTCTCGACGTCAAGATGTTTCTAAAATATCCTTGGGATACGATGTTCCTCTCCCATCATAGAAATCTGAAAAATTGTGTTGAAGTTGCGTTTCGGGTCGATATAATAGGGTCGTAGTTTGTTTTGGAGAAATGCGATATGAAGAAAGACATACATCCTGAATATCATACCGTAAGGGTGCATTGCGGCTGTGGCAATACGTTCGAGACGCGTAGTACGGCCAAGGAAATCCACGCCGAGATATGCTCTATGTGCCATCCGTTCTATACGGGTAAGCAGAAATATGTAGATACCGCCGGCCGAATCGAGCGTTTCCAGAAGAAATATGGCAAGGACTACCTAAAAAAGGCCACCACCGACAAGAAACAGTAGCTATTCCTAAGTTTACAATTTACGCTGTTGGGCATTGTACCATTTTCAATCTCGACAGCGTAATTTTTTTGTGTTTAACAAAAGTTCGTAGTTCATAGAAGTCAACTTATAACAGGCAAGGATGACGGGGATATAAATTATGTCCGAAGAGGATAAGAGTATGTTAGCAAAGCTCGATGAGCTGGATGGGCGGTATGCCGAGATTGAGCGGCAGATAAGCGACCCGGCTGTGGCGAGCGATGCGGACAGATTCATACCACTCAGTAAGGAGCTGGGTAAGCTAAAGCCGATAGTATCCAGGTATCGCGAGTATAAGGGTGTGCTGGCGGGCATTGTGGACGCCCAGAGTCTGTTAGCCGATGAGAAGCTGGAGGCCGATTTTCGGTCGTTGGCCGAGGAGGAGGTAAGAGAACTCAATGAGAAGAAAGAGCGGCTGTTGGCCGAAATCAAAAACAGCCTCGTGATGGCCGACGATGCGGCGGTTGGGTCGGTGATTATGGAGATCCGGCCGGGGACCGGTGGTGACGAGGCATCGCTCTTTGTGCGGGACCTTTATAACATGTACATGAAGTACGCTGAGCGGCGCGGGTGGAAGGTGGAGATGCTTCAGTTTTCGACGACGGAGAAGGGGGGATTTCGAGAGGTGATAATGAATGTGAAGGGGCCGGCGGTATGGGCCCGGTTGGGCTACGAAGGGGGCGGGCACCGAGTGCAGAGAGTGCCGGAGACGGAATCGCAGGGAAGGGTGCATACATCGGCGGCGACGGTGGCGGTATTGCCCGAGCCGGAAGAGATTGATATTGAGATAAATCCCGACGATGTGATAGAGCGCGTAAGTCGCTCAAGCGGACCGGGTGGGCAAAGCGTCAATAAGTTGAGTAGCGCTGTAAGGCTGGAACATGTGCCGACGGGAATCACCGTTAGTATGCAAGACGAGAAGAGTCAGCATAAAAACCGTGCGAAGGCGTGGCGGATACTGCGGAGCCGGATATATGAAATGCACAGGCGCAAGGAGAGAGAGCAGCGGGACAAGCAACGAAGGACGATGATCGGGTCGGGGGACAGGTCGCAGAAGATCAGGACGTATAACTTTCCCCAGAATCGGGTGACGGATCACCGGATAAAACTTTCGCTTTACAACCTTGACAAGATAATGTTGGGCGAGATGGATGAGATTGTGGGGGCACTGCAGGACCACGACAAGCAGCAAAGGCTGGAGAGTCTCTAAAGAGCATAAGGCAGAGGTAACAGAGCCGCGAGCGTAAGCGAGTGGTAAACAGGAACTGGAGATGATACCGCAAAAATCACCTTGTAGGCCTGTTTTGCGCAAGACGGGTGGGGGATGAGGGCATTGTGATTGACTATTTTCCATTTTCGATTTACTATACTATTGAGATCTTTTCCCTTCGACTTCGCTCAGGGCGTCGAAATTTTAGATTGTATATTTGATATTGTATATTGGTTCGAGATTCTTTCCCGGCGCGCCGGGACGCCTCAGAATGACGGTGGGCTGGTTCCGGCGATGAGCTGGAGATGACAAAAGTGGGTGGGGACGGTAAGGACGGAAGCAGGAAGCCAGGGATGATAATTGTTGTAACGGGAATGGTTGGCTTAGATAAGAAGCAGTATCTGCATGAGGCCTGCGCGCTGGCCCAGGCCAGGGGCAAGGAAGTGGTGCTGTGTAACGTGGGGGACATGATGTATGCCGAGGCGCCGGATATTGCGCCCGGCAGGATATTGGATATACCGCTGAAGCGGCTGCACTTGCTGCGGCGGAGCGTGTTTAAGGATATTATCGCCAAGTCGAAGAAGGCGGGGTGCGTGATAGTGAATACGCACGCGACGTTCCGGTGGCATCACGGGCTGTTTCCCGCGTTTGACTTCGACCAGATGCGGCAGCTGGACGCGGATATATATGTCTGCCTTGTGGATGGGGCCGATGCGCTGCACGTGCGCTTGGCCGGCAGAGGGCCGGAGCATCATCGGCTTAAAGACCTGCTTGTCTGGCGGGAAGAGGAGATATTGGCTACACAGATGATGCGCCAGGGCGTCAACGAGGGCGCTTTGTATTACTGTCTGGCTCGCGGCGCCGGCGCCGGCACGGTTGAGACGTTTTACAGGCTTGTGTTTGAGAGGGAGCGCAAAAAGGCGTATCTTAGCTTTCCGATGACGCACGTTGTGGGTAAACCTGCGGTTATTGAAGAAATCGACAAGTTCCGCGAGACGATGCGGGGGCCTTTTATCTGTTTTGACCCGGGTGATTTAGAAGAGGCATATCTGCCGTACCATGCTAAGAAGGCGGCGGCGAATGGGCTCGATTATGTGGAGGTTACCACGTTAGGGAAAAAGGTGAAATTCAGCCTGCGGGAGGTGGCCGATATCGAGAGCGATATAAACAGCCAGATATATGCACGCGATTTTGCGCTTATTGACCAATCCGATATGATAATCAGCTTTATTCCGCAATTAGACGACGGCAGCGCAGCGGTATCAAGCGGTGTCGAGCGCGAGTTGCAGCATGCGCACGAGGCGGCTAAGGAAGTATATGTCATCTGGCCCGCCCGGGTGAGTCCTTCGGTATTCGTAACACAGACGGCAACAAAGGTCTTTACGAGCATAGACGAAGCGATACAATTTTTTAAGAAGAACGAATACATAGAGTGAGGCACGTTGAAAGTGTCGTCAGGTATATTGATGTGGAAGGTGTACATTAGTGGTGTTCGTCAATATTAAAAAACGGCCAAATCATAAGATGTATATTCAGGCGCTTCGTGGGATGTCGCCTGAAGAGAGATTGCTGAAGGCATTTGAACTGTCTGACTTCGCCAAGGAACTGTTTATCCACGGACTTCATAGAAGATACCCGGACTTGGGGGCCGCAGATTTTCGAAAAATACTTTTGGAACGTCTGGATAAATGTCACAACAGAAATTACTAAAAAAAGTTGTCGGAACGCTCGACCGGGCCGGTATTGAATACATGATGACCGGTTCAGTTGTTTCGAGCCTGCAAGGCGAACCGAGGTCCACACACGATATTGATATGGTCATAGCCATTGGTAAATCGAAAGCCCCCGCATTGGCAGAGGCTTTTAAGGGACCGGACTTTTATCTGAGTGAGCAAAGTATTCTTGAGGCGATCGACAATCAAGGCATGTTCAATTTGATTGAACCGGAAACAGGAGACAAGGTGGACTTCTGGCTATTAGGCAACGACGCTTTTGACCGGTCGCGTTTTTCGCGCAGATACAACGAAGAATTCATGGGGATACAGATGCGGGTTTCGACGCCGGAAGATACTATCTTAGCGAAATTAAGATGGGCCAAGCTGTCCGGTGGCAGTGAAAAACAATTTACCGATGCACTTCGGGTTTATGAAGTGCAGTATGAGAAACTGGATTTGGATTATCTGCGGCGTTGGGTGAAAGAATTGGACGTTGAAGCGTTATGGAAAAGACTGACGAGCGAAGCGGAAACTGTATAGTTCGGCGAAGCGATGCGTTTTTTTTTGAAGAGAAGGGGTATTCAGCGTGATGCCGGAAACGAAGGCGGAATTAGCGAAGTATATTGACCATACGTTCTTAAGTGCGACGACGAGCGAGCAGGATGTTCGGCGGGTCTGTGATGAGGCTGTCGAGTACGGGTTTTGGAGCGTGTGTTTTTTGCCGAGGTGGACGCCGCTTGCGGCGGATATTATGCACGGCAAAGATGTAAAGATTGACGCCGTTGCGGGTTTTCCGTTCGGGGCGGATTCTACAAAGATAAAGACAGCGCAGGCTGAGGAAATGATCATGGCCGGCGCCGATGAGGTTGACATGGTTGCGGACCTTGCGGCGATTATCGCCGGCGACAGGAGATATTTTGCGGGAGAATTAAAGGCGGTTTTGAAGGTGTGCCGGTCGATGCAGCCGGAGGTGCCTTTGAAGGTGATAATCGAATCAGCGGCTTTAACACGCGAGCAGAAGATATTTGCGTGCCGGGTTGCCCAGGATGCGGGGGTCGATTTTATAAAGACGAGCACGGGCCTTAATCCGGCCGGCGGGGCGACTGTGGAGGATGTAAAGCTTATGGCCCAGATGGCGCCTCGGTGTAAGATAAAGGCGGCGGGTGGTATAAGAACCGCCAAAGAGGCGCTTGATATGATAACGGCGGGTGCATCAAGAATCGGCACATCGACATCAGTAAAGATTATCGAAGAATTCAGGGAAGAGACTTGCTGACGATGGTTATGCATTGCAAACTGTACTACAGAAAGGCAAGTTCGTCCGCGACACTGCCGGCTTTAACACAGGTTGTTTCCGAGAGGAATCTCGCATCCATTCTTGGTGGCAATCCGGCGGTTGCAGGCGGCAACAGGTTCAGTGTCTGGGCGGCGGAGCCGAGGGAAGTTTTCCAGTTCGGCGCGGGTCAAAAAGGGCCTTTCGGTAAACTGCAGCGGGTTTTGGACAAGTATCGTCTTGAGGATACTCATGAAGGGCAATTGCCTGAAGGATTGTTCCCGTGCGGCTGGATAGGCTACTTCGGCTATGAACTGAACGGGTATATTGAAAAGCTGCCGCAAACAACCACCTGCGATATTGATATTCCACTGATCCACCTGTGCTTTTATGACCGGGCGATTTGCTATGACCATGCGGAGAAAATGTGGTGGCTGGTCGCTTTGCAGATTCCCGGCGATAGTGAATCGGTCGAAGACAAGTTGGCATCTGTTGGGAATCTGCTCAGGCAAGCGGAAAGAACACATGTTGGTTTGCCGGATGTCGGTGGTTTGCAGACTGAGGCGGTGGACGTATCAAGATTCGGCTGTAACATGAGCAGGGAGTATTACTTCGAAGCTCTGAAGAGAATCCAAAGGTACATTTATGACGGCGATGTTTATCAGATTAATTTTTCCCAGCGTTTCGATTGTGACTACAACGGATCTGCAATCGATTTGTATCACTGGCAAAATCAGCACAACCCGAGTCCGTACGCGGCATTTGTGGGCGGTGATGATTTTTCAATAGTAAGCGCTTCGCCGGAGATGTTTGTAACTATCCGTGATGGTTTTATCACGACCAAGCCGATAAAGGGCACGCGCAAACGCATTACCGGTGTGCCCGGTGCTGAGCAGGCCAATGAAGCGAATTTTGCGGACCTGGTTCAAAGCGAAAAGGAGCAGGCTGAGCTGAATATGATAATCGACCTTGAGCGAAATGATATCGCTAAGATTTGTAAGCCGGGTACAAGAAGGGTCGTCCAGGGGCGGACGATAGAGACGTATCCGACGGTTTTTCATGCAGCGGCTACGATAGGGGGCCGGCTGCGGACCGACGTTACGTTTTGTGATATGCTGAAGGCGGTTTTCCCCGGCGGGTCGATTACAGGCGCTCCAAAGATTCGGGCGATGGAGATAATCGACGAGCTGGAACCGACGCAGCGAAGCGTATATACGGGCGGTATCGGCTTTATCGGTATCGACGGCGGCGTTTGCTTGAACATTGCGATTCGGACGATTATTATTTCGTCGGGCCGGGCCTTCGCCCAGACCGGCGGCGGGATAGTCGCCGATTCACAGCCCGAGGCCGAGTGGGCCGAGACCATCACAAAGGCGCGGGCGCTATTAGCTGGAATTACTGCGGTTTCAGAACTAGCGCGGCCGGGCAAGAAAGATGTAAAAGAAAAGCGGCGCAAAATTGGAGAGATTAAAGAGTCGCAAGTAAGATGGCAAAAGTCTTCCTCAACGACAAAATCATAGATGACACAGAGGCGCATTTATCCGTCAGTGACAGCGGATTCTTGTACGGAATGGGTCTGTTTGAAACGATGCGCTGCACCGGAGGCAAGGTCTTCGCACTCGACGACCACCTTGCCAGGCTCTTTTGGAGTGCCAAGGAATTGGCTATAAACAATCCATACAGCAAAGAATATGTAGCCGATGCTGTTGAACAGGTTCTGGCGGCGAACAATCTGGCCGATGCGCGATTACGTCTGACACTTACGAACGGGCCGATGGCTCAAGGTGGTGAAACTAAGGCGACCTTGCTGATTACGGCGACGAGATTCGAGCCTTATCCGGCCGAGTATTATCAGAAGGGAGTAGGCGTTGTTTTGACGGAATTCAGGCAGAACGGCGCCGACCCAACTATGAGGCACAAGACAACGAATTTCTTCTCGCGGCTGCTGGCCCTGAACATTGCTCACAAGAAAAAGGCTGCCGAGGCGTTGTGGTTTACCACCGACAACCGTTTGGCCGAGGGTTGCGTGAGCAATGTGTTTCTTGTAAAAGATTCGGCGCTGTACACGCCGACGCTGGATACGCCGGTCCTGCCGGGGATTATGAGAAAGACTGTATGCGAGATTGCAAAGGCCCAATCAATCCAACTTGTCGAAAAGGACCTCACGATAAAGGATTTGTTGGCTGCTGATGAGGTCTTTCTCACGAATGTTATAATGCTGATACTGCCGGTAGTGACGGTTGAGGCGCACACGGTGGGCAATGATAAAGTCGGGCCGATGACAAAGAAACTTATGAAATATCTGGAGAAAGTAGTTTCGCAGGACCAACTCAAGGAAACGAGCAAATGAAGATAAGTGAAATAGCTGGTGAGATTGAAAAGATTGCGCCGCTGAAGTTGGCGCAGGATTGGGACAACGTGGGGCTGCTGGTAGGTGCCACGGCTAAGAACGTAAAGAACATTTTGATAACGATAGATATTACCGCCGATGTCGTTGCCGAGGCCAAGCGGCTTAAGGCTGATATGATTTTGAGTTATCATCCGGTCATCTGGGACGGCCTTAAGCAGGTAACGGCGGATGGGGCAGGCGCGGTAGTCTATGAGCTGATTAAGGCAGGTATCTGCGTCTATTCGATTCACACAGCCTTTGATGCGGTAGCGGGAGGAGTAAATGATGCACTGGCGGACATGGTAGGTATCGTAAATCCGGAGCCGATTGGAGATTTTGTGAGTGCACCCGGCCACGAGCAATATAAACTCGTCACTTTTGTCCCTGTGAACGATGTGAATGCAGTTGCCGAAGCCATTTACGCAGCAGGGGCAGGCAGGATTGGCAATTATTCGCACTGCGGTTTTCAAACGGAGGGCGTGGGCACGTTTTTGCCGCTGGAAGGAGCTAAGCCTACTATCGGTGAGAGGGGCAGGTTTGAAAAGGTTGATGAGATCAAACTGGAGGCCGTTGTGCCTGGTGACAAGGTTGCTAAGGTGGTAAGTGAGATGCGCCGGGCGCATCCATACGAGACGCCGGCCTTTGACGTGTTCAGGCATTACGACGTCGAAAGCAAGTTTGGCTTAGGCAGGATAGGTACACTTGCCAGGGGCGAGGCGCTTTCAGCTATAATACAAAGGATTAAGAAGGTAACCGGGGCAAAGGCAATCGGGATTGTCGGGCCCCAAAAACGGACTGTGCGAACGGCAGCGGTCTGTGCCGGGTCGTGTGGAAAGATAATAAACTTGGTCATCGCCGCCAAATGCGACTTGTATCTGACGGGCGAGCTGAAACACCATCACGCATTGGCTGCTAAGGAAGCCGGCATTACCTGCTTGTGTCTCTCACATACGGTTTCCGAGCGATTTGCGCTTAAGAATCTTGCAAACAGGTTGAAAAAACGGCTGAAAAATGTAACAATAAAGATAAGCAAGACAGATACCGACCCTTTTAGGTGGAAGAATATATGACGGATGGAGCAAGCGAGGAAAGAATTGACGACGAGGCCTCAGACGAGCAGCTTGGCGACGAGGTCGAGGCCGGTCGGGAGGTTGAGTCTGACGATGTCGATTCGGCGGTTGAAGAAATCACCGACCAGATAGAGGGCGCAGAGCCTACTGTCGAATTGGTAGCCGAGGCGGTGCTGTTTGCCAGTGATGAGCCTCTAAGTGCCGACCGTCTTGCGGGCATAGTCGGCGCAGGGACAGTCAAAGATATTCGCAAGTGCATTGAAAATCTTAACGAAAAGTATGAGGCGGGCAATTTTACCTTTCGTATCGAGCAGATCGCCGGCGGCTACCAGATGATGACGCTGGGGCGGTACAATCACTGGCTGAAGAAACTGCTTCGTGCCCGCACGGATACAAAACTGTCACAGGCAGCCTTGGAGACGCTTGCGATTATCGCATACAAACAGCCTGTCATGCGTGCCGATATCGAGGCCATCCGCGGTGTCGCCGCGGGCGAGGTGATTCGCGGGCTGATGTACAAGGGCCTTGTGAAAATCGTGGGCAGAGCCGAGGTCTTGGGCAGGCCGATGCTGTACGGAACGACGAGGAGATTCCTGGAGGTCTTCGGCCTTAACACCCTAAAAGACCTGCCCAAAGTCGAAGAATTAAAAAAACCGGAATAATAAAAAGGCCGAGCAAAAAAACTCAGCCCGGCCTGACAAGTGCTTGCTCGAAGCCACTACCGCCCAAGTCTTTTAGTAATGTTGTCTTTAAGTTTAGACTGTTTGGATACCGTTCACCGGTAAGTCCCGCGAAAAATCGCAGGCCTTCGATCATTTTATCCTCATTGACGTCGGGCATTTTCGTCTCAGCCTGCAAAATGTAATCAGCCGGTATATTTGGCTCGAATCCGCCGGCCCCGAGCAAATTTGACGGTTAAGCGGCACCGCTCGTACGATGCCGATAAAACCGGCTACTTCGCTGCAGGTACCGTCAGGGCTACTTGCACATCAACTGCAATGGTCTTGACCTCTGATAGAAGGGCTCCTCCTGGCCACTACCCTTCAAGAATTTCAATATCGTCTAAACTGCCTAACAGGCCATCGGCGAGGGTAAGATATTGAATCGTTTTTGGATCATGGCCCAACAGCTCACTGCCGACAGCGTCGATTGCAACCGGGTCAAAGCTCGCGAGTATCAGGCCCAGATTTCTGTGGGTGCCCGAAAGGTGTGTGCCGCTAAGTGCAACCGAAGCATCCACCACGCACAGATCCGGCTTTTTATAAAGACAAATATCCACAACAGACTTGTGGGTCGAGGGCGAATGCAGCTTGGATTTATTCCAGGAGCCGTGATAAAAAGGGGCCGGCGCGATGCCGAACATGTTCTTCATGGCGACGGTGGTTACCGTGAAGCTGTGGTCTTTAAGGACGGGCAGCGAAATAATATAGGCATCTTTGACAATTTGAGGGACATAAAGCTGCTTCAATTGAAGGCGGTCTTTATTCTTAAGCAGTATGGCTTTTTCTTCATTAAAGTCAATCAGCCTGATTTGGTATTTGTCGGCCAGTTCGACATAACCATTGGCCCTGTAAGTGTCCATGGTCTCGCCACAACCACAGCCCTCTCCGATGACGATTTCAGCTTTGCTGTGCGCTGTGCAGTATTTGTAAACAGCTTCGGCGGCTTTTACATTCGTTGTTACCGGCGGCCGGTCGGCGTTGGTTAGGTTCGGCTTGATAATAATCAGTCCCGCCTGCGGCAATTTGGCAGCGGCTTTAATTAAATCAAGCGCCCTTGCTACGCTCACTTCATAATTGGTGAATTTGACCTTGGCTACTACGCTCATCTAACTCGCTCCACAATTTTGCAATGAATATGCTACATCCGGGCATCGCCCAAGTCAATAAGGCTCCACGGCCACGCATTCGTTGACCAAATCCATCCGGCTGATGTGATATTGACATCCGTCGCTGCAGATGATAAGCTCACAGAAGAATAATCGAAAGGAAACCTGTTGGATATTATCACAAAGACATTCGAGACGCCAAACGGACCGGCTGAAGGCGTCTGTGTTAAATGGCCGGGCTTTAGTATCCTGATGGTAACCGGCACGAAGGGCTTTTTGGCATGTCCCGCTATTGACGTTGACGCCTGCCAGGGCTACGGCAAAGCGGCGGCTGTCATCGAAAGCTCTGCCGACAATCCCATCGGCACACTTGAAAGGTTCTGCGAAAGGAAAATCACCAAGGCAAACCAAAACGCCCACAGCCTTGGTGTCGCCGAAGGCATGGTAGCAAAAGACGCCTTTGCCCTGATAGCGTAATTCGATTTGTCCAGCCGCAACAGCCCATGCTGTACCGATTCCGGTAGCGGCCTTAGACCTTTCGAGGATTTGGGGCCGGCATTTCCAACCTCGGCTCAATTCGGCGAGATTCCCCGAAAGTCTTATCCCCTGCGTTTTCTCAAGAGCAATCTCCCGAGGCCGATCCGGTATATGCATGTAATAAAAAAACTGCTCACAGCACACCCTCCGCCATGAGCAGCTCACCTTCCTCCATATCATTGATTTTAACGAATACAGCTAACTATTGCAAGCAATATCCCAAAATTCTGCTGAATTTTATCAAATGCTCTTATAATAATTCAGGTTAATTTAAGCCGATAGCCGATAATATCATCATGAACCATATTTTTGAAAGGATTCATGATGAGGCCATTAACAATAACATACCAAATAACAACAAAGCAGATTTC
>SDBT01003196.1_pt1 | contig 28500 bp, 20 predicted proteins | sample 2277101 | NCBI WGS metagenome assembly SDBT01 (sample SAMN10404973, study PRJNA504765) | marine sediment metagenome | isolation source: marine sediment core GS10_PC15, 103 cmbsf | place: Arctic Ocean: Southern Knipovich Ridge | collected 2010 | reverse complement strand
GACAAATTTGACGATGAGGAGCAATAGTTTGCCGGTTATTTCCTGCTAAGAAAATCACCTTGTCAAAAACAGGCCCGTCAAATGCAGAAAATCTGACGGGCTTTAATTGTTTAGCATTGCTTGTAGAATCAGGTGTCATCGTGAGAGAAGAAAAACAATTGCAGCAAATATGGAGCACTTTGGCATTGGCCAGGTTGTTCCAAAGCTTCCGAATGGCCGTGGGGCCGACAAAGATGGTTATAGCCATGCTGACGGTGATAGTCGTTTGCCTTGTAGGCTGGGTAATGGACATCTGCACGGAGGCTGGCCCCGGCGGCGAGCAGCAGGCGATACTTACACCGATAATCTTGTCCGTTGTGGATTTTGGCAAGGCGGCCCAACTGGAAGTGTACGTTACCGAGCCGGAAAAGACCATCCGCTCCATAGAACAATACAAACAGCAGGGCCGGGGGAGGGGTGTGTTTTCAACGCTGTGGAACTTCGGGGCGGCAAGATTCAACGGGGCGACAGTTTCACTGCTTAAACTCGACATTGCAAACACGCTCGCCAATATCTGGCTCTGTGCGGTTGGTTTGGCCTGGGCGGTTAAGTATCATACGGCTTACAGCATAGTCTATTTCACCGTTGTTACCATAGTCATCTGTGTTTTCGGAGGGGCCATTTGCCGATGTGCGGCTCTGGAATTTGCCCGCGGTGAAAAATCCGGCCTGACCGAGGCGTTCAGATTCAGTGGAGCAAAGCTGTCAAGTTTGTTGGCAGCCCCTTTCGTACCTGTGAGCATAATGCTCTTGTTAGGTGCGCTGGTTTTCTTTCTTGGGTTGATGGGCAATTTGCCGGCCGGAATCGGTGAGTTGATTACAGCTCTGGGGCTTGCCGGTGCCCTGTTAATCGGGCTGTTGCTGGTTTTTTTGTTGGCCGGGACGATTGCGGGGGCGGGGCTTATGCTCCCTGCGGTTGCGTATGAAGGGTCCGATGGACTCGACGCTATAAGCAGGTCCTTCATGTATGTTTTCAATCAACCGTGGACGATGCTGCTATATACGTTAACGGCTACCGTGTGGGGGACGGTCTCGTATCTGTTTGCACGGTTATTCGCTTTTCTGGTACTGATTGTAACGTACGGCCTGTTGTATCTGGGCTTTTCGTGCAAAGCCGGCGGTACCGAGAGACTGGCGAGCATTTGGCCCAGGCCCGAGTTTTTGAATCTAATCGGCACAACCGCCGAGGTGTCGATGAGCTGGTCGCAATCAGTAGCTTCGTTTTTGATTCACCTGACAACGCTGTTTATTATTGGGCTGGTGGTGGCTTTTGTGATTAGTTTTTATTTCAGTGCCAGCACGATAATCTATGCACTGATGCGCGACGGTGTTGACAACGTGGGTATAGACGAGATTTATATTCAACTTGACGAGCTTCGAGACGAAGCCGCGGCGTCAAATGCCCACGAACAAGGCTGAAAAGGTTCCTGACACCTCACCTTTTCACGTCTTTACTCTTTTGTTTTGTCGCATTTTCTACAGTGAACGTCCCATAATTTCCCAAAAATGGCCCAAGCAAGCGGCTTTTTCTTGACGTTGGTACACCTTTATTGTAGGATTATATCATGTTTTACGGTTTCGGGAGATTGTTAAGGACGAGGAGTCATGGTAAAGGCAACTTGCTCGATGCAATTCCAAAGCAAATCCGGTCTATCAATTTGTGCGCATATAGTGTGCGCCGTGGAAATATTAACTCTTTTTAGGAGACGATAAAATGAAACGCGAAAGAAGAATTTTATTAAATGTTGTGATTTTGGTAATCGCATTCGGTATGGCAGGCGTTGCCTACGCCGAGGCGATGGGTACGGCGTTTACGTACCAGGGCAGATTGAGCGATGCCAACAGCCCGGCTGATGATTTGTATGACTTCGAGTTCGAAGTTTATGATGCCCTCGACGGAGGCAGTCAACAAGGAAGTACTGTCAGTAAAGACGACATTGATATAATCGATAGCTACTTTACCGTGGAATTAGACTTCGGCGGAGCCGTTTTTACCGGAGACGCGCGGTGGCTGCAGGTAGCGGTTCGGCCGGGCGCAAGTAGCGACCCCTGTGATTTTGTAACGCTCAGCCCACGTCAGGAGGTAACACCGACGCCTTATGCGATTTATGCTGAAAACGCAGGAAGCGATAACGACTGGGCTGTTTCCGGCGATGATATGTATTCAATCCCTTCCGGTAATGTCGGCATTGGAACAACAACACCGGCGCATAAATTGGAGGTCAAAGCACCCACCAACCAGGCTTTAAGATTATCCACCGAAAGCACAAACAGCAATGTAGATATTCAGGCTGCACCAACAGGCTCCGGCAGTATGAGGCTAAACGTGTTTGGTGGTGCAAATGCAATCACATTTAACGTTAATAATACTGAAAAGGTTCGAATGAATTCAAACGGCGATATCGGTATCGGCACGGCAAGTCCAGGTGCAAGGTTGGAAGTGAATGGTCAGGTCAAAATAACCGGCGGCTCGCCCGGAGCAGATAAGGTGCTGACATCAGATGCCAGCGGCCTTGCAACCTGGCAAACACCTTCCGCTACCGCTGACAGTGACTGGCAAGTTTCCGGTGTTGATATGTATTCGCTCCCATCCGGCAAGGTTGGTATCGGGACAACCAGTCCTGCGGCAAAGCTGACTGTCAACGGCGCTATTCTTAGAGATGGCAGCACGATGTACGGCACCAATGCTAACACCCATATCAATCTGGGAACGTCCAGCACAACCGGAACGGATGGACAAAATTATTCCTACGCAACGGTCGGCGGAGGCGAGAACAACTCGGCCACTAACGATAATGCTACAGTTGGCGGAGGTTATAACAACGAGGCCAGCAGCAATGATGCCACCGTTGGCGGAGGTTATTCCAACGAGGCCAGCGGCAATTATGCCACCGTTGGCGGAGGTTACCACAACACGGCCAGCAACTATCACGCCACCGTTGGCGGAGGTAGTTCCAACACAGCCAGCAACTATCACGCCACCGTTGGCGGAGGTTATAACAACACGGCCAGCGGACAATATTACGCCACCGTTGGCGGCGGCGGCTACAACTGGGCCGATAACTGGTCTGCCACCGTTGGCGGAGGTCTTAACAACACGGCCAGCGGGGATCACGCTACCGTTGGCGGGGGCAAATACAACACGGCCAGCGAATACGGCGCCACCGTCCCCGGGGGCAAGGACAACACTGCCGGCGGCGATTATAGCTTCGCCGCAGGACGGCGTGCCAAAGCAAACCACGATGGTGCGTTCGTCTGGGCCGATTCCACCGATACCGATTTCCAATCGACCGGCCCCGACCAGTTTCTCATCCGCGCATCAGGCGGCGTTGGCATTGGCACGACGAGCCCCGGGGCTCCATTGCATATTGCAGGCGGCAACTGGGACCTTACCAACACCGAAGGCGACTTCAAGATAGGAAACAACACCTACCGGCTCAAAATCGGCATCGCCACAGGTGGTGGCGGAGCCGGCAGCGTAGGGATTCGTTCACACGGCGGAACGGGAAATCTGATACTCGGTTCAAACACCACAGAAGTTCTAATGGTCCAGGATACCGGTGGCGGACGTGTAGGAATCGGAACCATGAGTCCAAACGGAACGCTGGACGTTAACGGTTCGATATACCAGAGGGGCGGTGTCCTTCATGCAGATTATGTCTTTGAGCCTGATTACGAGCTTGAAACTATCGATGAGCATTCAGATTTCATGTGGGAAAACAAGCACCTCAAGGCCATTCCACAAGCAAGCGTTGATGAAAACGGTCTGGAGATAGTCGAGGTAGGTTCTCATCGGAGAGGCATTGTCGAAGAACTTGAGAAGGCGCACATCTATATAGCTCAATTGCATGAGCGGCTGGAGAGACTTGAAGCTGTACTCGCTGAAGTTAAGGAGAATTAAGATGAGACGCACCAAAGTCAATCAGCCAATTGGACTGATCCTGATAGGTTGCTTGTCAATATGTCTATTGATGGCCTTGCCGGTATCCGCCGACTATGAGATTAGCTGGAGTACGATTGACGGCGGAGGCACCAGCACCGGCGGTGACTATGCGCTTGTCGGCACGATAGGTCAGCCGGACGCAGGTGAGATGAGTGGCGGAGATTATAAACTGGCCGGCGGATTCTGGCCGGGCGGGCCGCAGGCCCTATTGCTTTGCTTCGTTAATTTCGAGCACTTTGCCCAGTTCGCCTTGTACTGGCTGGATACACCTTGTAATGAGGACAATAACTTCTGCGAAGGTGCGGACCTTGACTACTACGGCGATGTCGATTTGGAGGATGTAAAGGTATTGGCCTATTACTGGCTGAATGAGTGCCCCCTCGACTGGCCATGGCAGTAGAGGACAGAGGACCCCGGTTCGCCGGGACTTCACTGCGCTCAGCAGACGGCATAGTTACGACAACGGAAGACGGTCCAGTTATGAGTTTTGAATTTTGAGTTTTGAGTTGAGGAACCGCTGCGCGCCAATTTTTCATAGATCCCTCGGTTTCACCATTCCCTCTGTAAACTACGTCCAACCCGAGCTCACAAATTTGCGATAAACCGCCAACGTTGACATTAACTGTTGGGCCTGTTATACTTCAGGCCGCTACGGTAAGTTATTGCGGACAATGGAGTAACCAAAATATGCCTGATTCCGATAACACCGACCAGTCACCCAGCCCCGAAAGGGGCATTGCCGAAACATCTACTTCGGCTGTAGATAGAATACTGCGCTATCGAAGGCTGCTGATTATTTTGGTGCACATACTGGCTTTTGCCGGCTCGCTGATGCTGTCATTTCTGCTTATTACAAATATGCAGTTGCGGCGCGCATGGCTGTTCTATCAGTATCCCGTACTGCTGCTTTTCATGCTGCCGATTAAGCTAATCATATTCGGCCTGTTCAAACAGTATCGCGGCTGGTGGCGCTACGTGGGAATATCCGACCTCATCCAGATAGTAAGGGCAGCCCTGGTCAGTACTATCATTATAGTTGTACTATGGGTCACGATGTTGTGGGTTGATCCGGTGCGCAGGTCTCTGCCGGCCGGTCTTAGAAATCTGACCGGCGTGAGTCAGGGCGTACTGATGCTCGATCTTTTCACGACCGTGATGATCCTGGCGGGATTGCGCATGCTTGTTCGCATGTACCATGAGGAGTTCTTGGCTGAAACGAGCGGAGGTCTGAAGCGTTTCCTGATAGTGGGAGCCGGAGACGCAGGCGAGGCACTGCTTAGAGAGATTATGCGGATGAGAATTGAGCAGTATGACGTTATCGGCTTTATCGATGACGATGCTGCCAAGCAGGGGATGAGCATTCACGGCATTAGTGTGTTGGGGACCGTTGAGCAATTACCCAAGATTTGCCAAAAGGAAAAGATTGACGAAATTGCGATAGCGATGCCGAGTGCCACGCACAGAGAGTTAAGGCATGTTGTGCAAATCTGCCAGGGCGCAAAGATTCGGTTTCGCACTGTGCCCTCCATTACCGATATTGCTTCCGGCAGGTTTAAGGTCTCACAGATCCGCGACGTGGATATTGACGACCTGTTGGGCAGAGACGTGGTGCAGTTGGATCTGGAGCTGATAGAGAAGTTTCTAAAAGACAAGGTAATTCTTGTAACGGGTGCCGGCGGGTCGATAGGCTCGGAGATGTGTCGGCAGGTATGTAACTTTGGCCCAAGACAGCTTTTGCTGGTTGAACAGGCCGAGAATCCGCTGTTCTACATAGATCGGGAACTGAGAGATAGTTTTGGCGATGTGGCTACAGAGGCACTGGTGTGCAACATAACCAACAAGGTGCGGGTCGAACAGATTTTTGAAAAATACCGCCCTGAGGTTGTGATCCATGCGGCTGCTCATAAGCACGTTCCGTTGATGGAGACCAATCCCAGTGAAGCCGTGAAGAACAATATTGTCGGGACCGGGAATGTTGCCGATGCAGCAGAGGCTTTTGGAGCCAGTGATTTCGTGATGATAAGCACGGACAAGGCTGTGAACCCCACGAGTATCATGGGCTCGTCAAAGCGGATCGCGGAGATGTACATTCAGGATTTGAACAATACGAGCAAGACGCATTTTGTAACGGTCCGTTTCGGCAATGTCCTCGGTTCTGAAGGTTCGGTGGTCCCGATTTTCAATAAACAGATAGCCGCCGGCGGGCCTGTAACGGTAACGCATCCCGAGATGAAGCGATACTTCATGACCATACCGGAAGCGAGCCAGTTGGTTTTGCAGGCTGCAGCGATGGGCCGGGGCGGGGAAATCTTCGTGCTGGATATGGGTGAGCCTGTAAGGATAGTCGACTTAGCGAAGGAATTAATAACGCTCAGCGGCTTTCGGCCTGGTGAAGATATTGAGATGGTTTTCACAGGGCCCAGGCCGGGCGAGAAGCTGTTTGAAGAACTGTCTATAGCCGGTGAGGACATGCTGGCGACCAGGCACCCCAAGATTGCGGCGTGGAAAAACATCCCCAAGGACCGCCAAACACTTCGTGCCGAAATCGCCAAACTCGTCGATGTTGCCCAAACGCAGGACTACGACAGAATTGTCGAGTCGATAAAGCAGCTTATCCCGGAATACATAGGCGATAAAAAACTTTAACCAGATTAACATTTTTGGGGCGGAGAAATTGGGTTTGATTGGGTTTGTTTTCTGCACATCTGCGAAGTCGTTCATTTTCATAATCCTTTGTTAATACTTTATTTACGTTCATTTTGGCCTTTTTGTGATTGGCTTTGTTTTGGGTTTGTTTGGGTTTGAATTGGGTTTGTTTTGGGTTTGTTTTCTTAACATTTGATTTTTGGAAATCATTAGAAGTCCTTTTAATTCCTTTAGTTAACCCGCATTGTTAAGTGTTAAGATTGGGTTTGTTTTGCATATTTTTGTTTTCAAATGGTACTATTAACCACGAAGTGCACGAAGGCCACGAAAGAATAGATTCCGGGTCAAGCCCGGAATGACAGAGTGAGCTGAAGATCCGCGCTAAAAATAAGATAATATTCAATTTTCAAATGCTCCAAACGAGGTTTAATAGATCATCCCTAAGGGATAAATTTGACTGTATCTGCTGATACTAAGACGTGCGGTTCTCCGCTATATCTGTTCTGCCTGTACTACGAGAGTACAGGGTTAATATTATACCCGATTTTTTTCAAAATACAAGCACTTTTTCCGATTTATAGTAAACTATTTTCGCATGTATGCTAAACATCTAACTTGCCAGTACTTATAGAAGCCCTGATTTTGGGGAAATTTATTAGACGCGGATTTTGGGTCCCCGCCTGCGCGGGGATGACGATATTGTGGGGGTTGTATGCTGAGTAGTAAGACTTAAAAGAATTTTCAGATTTTTTTGACTATTTTCTTGACAAGCGGTTCTTGGCCGTGTAAGTTCCGGTTATAAGAGGAATAAGTAACAGTGGGCATGGGAGAAGGTGTTGCTAATTAAAGGCCGAGAAAACTGGAGAGCAGAATCGGGGTGGTGGAAGAGTCCCTATCAATTTTATTTCTGCGATTTTGATTATGAGGTGTGCATCGTGTGCGCAGACCAGACGACCCCGGCGCGCCGGGACTTCACTACGCTCAGCAGAAGAAAGACGGTGGGAATATCGAATAACGAATAACCAATAACGAAATTTGAAAGGAGAAAGTGAGATGAAGAAGTGAATGTGAGCCACAGAGTTCACAGAGGGCACAGAGAGAATTCCATTTAGATTAGGCACGGACGACGGACGACAGAAGACAGACGACAGAAATTTGGAAAAAAGTTAATGGTTTTTGGAAATTTGAAAGGAGAAATGAGATGAAGAAGTTAGTGACAATTTGTTGTATGGCGTTAATGATTGTGATGGGCAGTGTTTGCTCATCTATCGCTGGAGTTGTGGAGTTTACTGATGAAGCTAGTTTTATAAGTGGGACTGGCAGTCCACAGTATTTCATTGATTTTGAAAGTGATGGCGATGGGAACCCTTTTGATCCTTGCGATGTTCCCATAGTTGGTGATGAATGGCTGAATCTTGGGATACAATTTGCTGAGCTTGAGAGCGGATTCGAGAACTCACTGATTCTGTCTGCAAAAGCAGGTATGAACGTCAGCCCAACGGGTGCTCCTGGTCATGCTCTTGCTACTGCTGGTTTGAGCCCCGGTAATGATCGCTCATCACGTTTAATTACTTTCTCGACACCAGTTATCTCTTTTGGTGTATATATTGTGGATAATGAGACCACAAGTCCAACTGAAAGAATAATTCTCAAGGATGAAAACGGCAATGTTATAGGTGATTTTCCTATGCCTGGTGGGGCTGGGCCGGCCCCTCCACTTCCAATTGCACATGATTTCAGAGGGTACTCAAGTACTATACCAATTGCCGAGGTACATATCATCGAGGCCAACGATAATGAGGGGTCGTTTTTGGATAATGTTATGTATTCGGTTCCCGAGCCGCCTTGCGAGGGCGAAGGATGGATTGCCTTTACATCAAACCGGGATGGCGACCCCGACATTTGGGCGGTTCGTGCCGATGGCACCGACCTCAAGCAACTGACAAACTTGCCTGGTACACAGCACTATTTGCAGTGGTCCCCAGATTCAACCAAAATCGCGTACTCAAGCGAAAGTGAGGCCCAGTTATGGGTATACGACTGGCTCACTGGCACTAACACTAAGGTCTACGATGGACACGACTACGAAGGGCAGGACTTGGGATCCTATGGGGCTTACATGCCTGCTTGGTCGCCAGATGGAACCAAAATCCTTTTCAGGGAGGACGCCAGCTACAACAATCCACATATTACAGTAATTAATGCAGATGGAACTGGACGAGCAATTGTTCCCATTCAAAGCGGACACGTGTCAAGTCCCTCCTGGTCGCAGAGTGGTACCGCATTTGCTTATGACAGACGTAACTCAGGCCTTTCTTACACCCACGATTTGTGGATTTATGACTTCACAGCGACAGGAGATATCATGAATGGTATTAACCACCGGTTGACAGAGGGCGCGAGTGGTGAGTCGACAACCAAATTTGACTCGGATTGGGCGCCGAGCGGAGATATCCTCTTCGCGTGGGGCCACAACCTCGCCGTAATCGACTCAGGTGAGTCAGGGAATTGGGGTGATCCGTCGAACCCCAACGTGACCTTTCTCACTGATGATGCCAGCTATCCATCGCTAAGGTACGGCGGACCGTCTTGGTCTACCAATCTATCGCAAATCGTCTACTGGTATCAATCGGGGGGACAGACGGACCTGTGGGTGTTGGACGTCTCCAACCCCGACACCCGCTATCAGTTGATCGATAACGGGAGTAGCCCCGACTGGGGCAACCCACCCTCCGAACCGGCTTGCTGGGTTGAGGAGGATAAGTTGTTGGCCTCGGATGGTGCAGCAGGTGACGACTTTGGCTATTCTGTGGGGATCAGTGGGAATACGGCCATCGTAGGGGCACTTGGTGATGACGACGCCGGCAGCAGGTCCGGCTCGGCCTACCTATTCGACCTGAGCGATCCGAGTAACCCAATACAAACCTACAAGCTCAATGCCGGCAACGCCGACGCCGATGACTTATTCGGCTGCTCCGTGGCCCTCAGCGGCTCCACCGCCCTCGTGGGGGCGTCTGATAGTGATGACGCCGGCAGCTTGTCCGGGTCGGCCTACCTCTTCGACGTGGCCACCGGCACCCAAATCGCCAAGCTGACCGCCTCCGACGCCGCGGCTGGAGACGAGTTCGGCTTCGCTGTGGCTATAAGCGGCGAGTTGGTCATCGTTGGGGTGCATTATGATGACGACGCCTGCCCAAGCGACCCTTCTTGCAATTCCGGCTCGGCCTACCTGTACGATTTCAGCGATCCATGCAACATTATCGAGATCAAACTTACCGCCTCCGACTCTGCGGCCGGGGACTCCTTCGGTTACTCCGTGGCCCTCAGCGGCACCACCGCCATCGTGGGGGCGTATGGTAATGACGACGCTTGCCCGGCTGACCATCATTGCAATTCCGGGTCGGCCTACCTTTTCGACGTGGCCACCGGCAGCCAAATCGCCAAGCTGACCGCCTCCGACGCCGCGGCCGGTGACCACTTCGGCATCTCCGTGGCCATCAGCGGCTCCACCGCCCTCGTGGGGGCACATCACGATGACGACGCCGGCAGCAATTCTGGCTCGGCCTACCTGTACGATTTCAGCGATCCTTGCAACATTATCGAAACCAAGCTGACCGCCTCCGACGCCGCCGGCGGTGACAAATTCGGCGTATCCGTGGCCCTCAGCGGCTCCACCGCCCTCGTGGGGGCGTATCAGGATGAAGTCAAAGGCACCGGTTCGGCCTACCTCTTCGACGTGGCCACCGGCACCCAAATAGCCAAGCTGACCGCCTCCGACGCCGCGGCCGGGGACTTCTTCGGCCGCTCCGTGGCTCTCAGCTCCGCCACTGCCATCGTGGGGGCGTATGGTAATGACGACGCCGGCAGCAATTCCGGCTCGGCGTATGTTTTTGAGAACCTTTGCGATCTGGAGCCAATAGCAGAGATGTTGGATTTCATTGAGGGGTCTGTTTCCGACGAAACATTAGCGCCGGTTAAAGCGGGAAAACCCGGACAAGGTCAATTGGGTGCCTTGATTAATATGATCGAGGCAGCGGGTAATCTCATTGAAGCCGGCTTGCCTGTTGACGCGTGTATACAGTTGCATGATTCGTTTGAAAAAACCGATGGTTTGAGTCCACCCGAAAGCGCTCCCGATTTCGTTACCGGCGAGGCTGCTGCAGAACTGGCGAATATGATTGAAGACTTGATGGCTGAGCTTGGATGCTGACGGGAAAGATGTTTTGATTTGCTGCTTAAGGGCTGTGGGCGATTTTGCCTGCGGCCCTTTATTCTTTAAGAAATAAGAAATCCGAAGTACGAAATCCCCTTCGGCAGGCTCAGGGTAAACTCATCAATCTAAATAACTAAATTCAAATGACGTAAACTGGTAAGGGCTACTTTCTATCGCCCTTTCAGGGCTTTTTGTTTTTGGGAATGACCCAGGACCCAGGGCTTTGCCCTGGGCTGTATTATTTTGCCCCTTCAGGGCTTTAAGAAACCCTGGCCGGCGGCCCCCGAGGTGTCCCCGATAGATCGGGACGTGCGGGACACGCGGGGCTAACCAATAAGGAATCGGTAAGCGACCAACCCCCAAGTCGTGGCTTGGGGGCTAAACGGGGGGGTGGCACGCGGCGGAAGGACGTAAAAAAAGCAGGACGGCTGGTGTTCATCCATCCTGCTTTTCGTTGTTGTGATTCTTCGTGAAATTATTCAGCGTCGTCAGACTGGGGGTCATCTGCTGTGTAGGTTACAAGAGTCGTTTCAATTACAGGTGTTTCGACGAGCTGCCTGGAAGGGATGTCCATTTCAAGCGCTTCGAACTCCATACTGTCATTTTTAAACATGGCAAGTTTGGCAGACCAGTTTACCATAGAAGCAGTCTGAAGCTCGGCCTGTCTTTTCTTCAATGCAACCAGTTTCCGATTAGAATCTTCACGGGCGGCCCTGGCTTGAGCCAGTGCGCTGGCTAAATCGGTACGTTTTATAGCCATCGCATAGTGCTCATTGGCCATGTCGATTGTACGTTCGGCATTGACCTGCTGTATTCGTGCGTTGAACCTGGCCTTTACAGCATCAAGATAGACCTGTGCGGCCTGGCGTTTTGAAGAGTTGGCAGCCAGAATAATATTCATGTCAGCCTGCGCGGTCGCATGTTTGGCATCAATGTCGGCATTTTCGCACAGTTTGGTTGTATTTGCGTTTGCTATCATACGGTCACAGGCGGCTTCGCCCCGGATGGTCTGGCTTAGTGCCAGTCCTTTGTCTCGTTCTATCTGTGCCTTCAATATCGCGTGTTCCATTGTAAATTGTGCGTTAGCGCGACTGGTTTGGGCATCTGTTTTTTGTCGCAGAACGGTCGCTTGCGTCAATGCCTGCTGATAATCGGCTTTTGCGATTCTTTGTGCCGATTGGATTGAATTTTCGATTTTGACCAGTTCTGCGTCAAGATATCTGCCGGCAGAATCAATCTGCGCATCAATCAGTAGTGCAAGAGCTTCCTGCGAATCAGAGATACTTTGGGCTTCTATCATGAGTTTCGAATACTGGGCGTCTCCGCGCTCTCGTGTGGCCCAAAGCACAACTTTTAATTCTTTAACATCATTTTTGCCGCACTCAGTAACGGCCTGGGCTTCTGCAAGAAGTTGTTCTGCGCGAGCGTTTGTAATCTGCTCCAGAGCGTTCGCTTGACTCTGATAATCCAGGACCTCGGCCTCCTTTTCCTTACGGAAGGATTCGGCTTGCACAAGATGCTGGCGGTATTTTGATTCTACGACATCCATCTCTTTTTCGGTCTTGGTTTTAATTTCGTTGAACCGTGAACTGGCCTGGGCTTTAAGGGCATCCGCGATGGCAAACTGTTCTGATGCAATGGCATCTTCCTGAGTTTTTACGGCGACCAGATTTGTCTTGGCTTCTGCGAATGTCGCTTCTGCGACCAATTGGTGCGCGTCAGCCTGCGCCCTGGTTGCCATAACCTCCGCAAAGCTTGTGCGATAGTCTGCGATGTGATCCGGCTCTATCCTGAGGGCGACGGGCTGGACCTGCGGAACATCCGGTACCTCGTGCAGTTGGTCTGTCTGCTGTGATACGGGGGTGGTGTTCTTGTTGATTTCCACTTTATTGGACGCTTTTTTGACCGCAATTTCTTTCAAGACTTCCTGTTTGATTCTTGCCGCTTCGGCTTCGGCTTCGGCGATAATCTGAAGTTTTTGAGCTTCGGCAACCGCTTCGGCATGGATCGCCGTTTGACGTACGGCCTCGGCACGAGCGGCGGCTTCTACCTTGACAAATTCGGCACGAGCGACTTTTTCGACCCTGTCCGCACTAATTCGGAGTTTCTTGACTTCATTGAGTTCATCGTCGAATCTGGCCTGAGTTTCAGCAAGGAGCGATTCGTAGTTGGCTGCAGAACTATCCTGATGATGTTGAGTCTGGGCCCGGAGACGGTCAATTTCAGCCATGGCCTTTCCAAAGCGTGTAGGTGCATTGGCGGATTTTTCTTGTGTTTGGGCCTGTGCTTTGGCCTTTACAGACGCGGCTTTTGTCAGTTTTAATTGATACTCCTGGCCCGCAAGGTTTGCCTGAATGGTAGCGGCTTTGGTACGAAGCTCTTTTACGTGAGCCGCACCACTCTTAAGGATAGCTTTGCGGGAGACATTGAGTCTGTCGGCTTCCGATTTTGTCTGAATAGTAACAGATTTGAGTTGCTCATCAAGTTCATCTATGCGAGCTTGCGTTTCCTGTTGAACCGCGCGGGCTTTGGCCTCAAGTTCTAATACAGTGGCAGAAGCCCGTTCCCGGGTCGCTTTCGAGGCTTCTGTCATTTCAAGAATTTTGGCATTGCTTTCGACTTCAATCGCGTTGTGAATTTCTTTGCTTTGTTCAATAAGAGCCGTTTCGCGTTCGAACTTTTCACGTGCGTCAGCGATAATATCGTTACGTTTGCTGTCGCCTTCTTTGATTGATGACGCTACGATAGTGCCTTTGCGTTCGATGAGAGCATCAAGTTCTGCTTCTCTTGCTGCGATTTGTGCCATAGCCTTACTGTATTCTTTGTTGTACTTTTTACGAAGCGCATCGGCTTCAGAGAGGTTTTTGTTGACTTGCGCTTTCACTTCCATGCGGCGGGCACTGAAATCAGCCAACTTTTTATTCAATTCCGCACGAGCTTGTAAATCAGTAGCATCGGCTGCTTCCAGGGCCGCTTCGACTTTGGAAATGCCAATTTTACCTTCACTTACATACATGAACGGCAGATCTGAACGGTTAGCCAGGACGGAAAATTTCGAATGAGTTTTCGAAATTTCGACCCGATCCTTTGCCGGCTCCAGTACCCGACCATACCTGCTACATCCTGAGACGAGCAAAATGAGAATCAAATATGTGCTTACCCTTACCAAACGTCGAGCAATCCGCCTCTTTTTTATGTCCACCATTTTCTGACTCCTAAGTTACGGTTACAAATTTCAATATGCCTCCCATCGCCATTCAACGGGCTCGGCATTCGGTCTTTCGTCATAATGAAAGAACTACTTTAAGAGGTAGAGGCAATTTTTGGGATTTTTCCGGGAAATGGATGGGTCGTGGCCAAAAAAAGACATGCTTTAGAGCATCAGGACAGGTCCCTTCGACGGGCTCAGGACAGGCCCCTTTGACGGGCTCAGGACAGGCCCCTTCGACGGGCTCAGGACAGGCGGACAAGCTCGCCCGGAATGACAGGGGGCGTAGGCAGAAGGCACATAGGAGCGTGGTGGCGAATGGGGTTAGCTCATTTGTTTTTTTGGGTCCAGACGGGCGGGGGGGATTGGTGTATTTGCTGGGTCCAGCGGTGGGGGCCTTTGGCAAATTCGACAGTATCCTGTTGTATTTTGGCGATTTTGACACCGTGTATCATATCTCCTTCGTAAAGTATCACATTGTCAATCACAACAGAGGAGCCCTGGAGGGTGTAAAGTATGGCCGTTACGAGGCCGCGCGTGGCCTTGGGTGGAGCTGTGCGTTCGGGTTCCTGTTCAGGGCCCATGCTTTTTCTCAGTTGCCTTTCAATCTTGGACCTGGAGGCAAGCTGACTGGTTAGCTCCTCGACACGGCGCTGGAGGATGGCGATCTGCACATCCGTCTGTCCGAGTTTCGCCTGCGTGCGGCTGAGTTGAAGCCGCAGAGCTATGATTATGTTTTCGGCTGCCTTATGTTCCCTGGAGGTCTTAAAGCCGTAGTTTATGATCAATATGATTGCGATTCCGGCGGCTAAGATTCTGATTACCATGCCTGTTCTGGTTGTCATAAAGTCCTCATTTTGTGTTCAACGTACCGGCCCATCCCTTTCGCCCATTCGGCTGCGCTCAGGGCAGGCTCTGCGGCGAAAAGGCTGCCACCCGACCGGCCGCTTTTTTTATATTTCAACTTGCCAGCGGGATTCTTGTTGTCTTTCTTTATTTCGTCCACTATTTCGTCCGGGTTAATGATTTCCTGGGAAACGACAGGCTATTTTTCACGCAACTGTTTAAGGGTTTTCTCTGTGGTTGAGTCATGCTGTTGCGTCGAAGAAATGGTTTGACAGCAGCGAGGTGTGCTTATTAGAATCGTGCTGATGTTTTTATAAGGTTGCCGGAATGTTGAAAGGGGGTTCCGTAATGGATAGAAGAACGTTTATGACAACGGGCTTAGCTGCGGGGGCGGCGATTTCGGCGGGGGCATTTGGGAGGCAAAGCCGGGGTGCTGAACCGGCTGAATCATCGAAGAAGGGGAAATTCAAGCTGAAGTATGCGCCGCATTTCGGGATGTTTCGCAATCACGCCGGGGATGACCCGATAGACCAGTTGAAGTTTATGGCTGACGAGGGTTTCAGGGCGGCGTTCGACAACGGAATGGGCGACAGAAGCAAGCAGCAGCAGGAGGCGATAGCGAAGCAGATGGAACGGCTGGGTATGACGTTGGGGCCGTTCATTGCATGTGCCGAATTCGAGAGGAAGACTTTTGTCACGAGCAACAAGCACGTTCGCCGGAAACTGGTTGAGCAGATGAACAATGCAGTCCAGGTGAGCAAACGGGCCAACTGCAAATGGGCGCTGGTGGTGCCGGGTGCGTTCGATACGGGCCTGGAATGGGACTACCAGACGGCCAACGTGATAGACAACCTGAAGTATTGTGCCCAGGTTTGTGAGCCGTCGGGGCTGATTATGGTCATAGAGCCGCTTAATCCGTGGCGGGACCATCCGGGGTTATTTCTGACGAAGATTGGACAGGCCTACCAGATTTGCCGGGCGGTCGGTAGCGGCTCATGTAAGATTCTCAACGACCTCTATCACCAGCAGATTACCGAGGGCAATCTGATTGGGAACATTGATAAGGCGTGGGAGGAAATTGCCGCGTTTCATCTGGGTGATACACCAGGGCGAATGGAACCGACAACGGGCGAAATCAACTACAAGAATATTTTCAAGCACTTTCACGAGAAAGGTTATGAGGGTGTTCTGTGCATGGAGCACGGCCAGAGCAAGGACGGCAAAGATGGCGAGCGGGCCGTGATAGAGGCCTACCGTGAGTGTGACAACTTTTAGCAGGGATTTTGTGAATGTAAGGGCGGCAGTATCGTTGGAAACGATTAGATGTCGGGGCGATACATTAGAAACGTAATAGTTTTTCTGGTGGTAGCAGCATTAGTCATTTGGGTTGCTGTAGTGCGCACGATGGCGCCCGAGAGGGTGAATCGCAAACATGTTAGTACAGTCTCGAAAGAATTCGAATATCTGACGCATCGGCTCGACTTGAGCCCTGAAGTAGATACCCGGCTGGGCCGAAAGGATACCCAAAAGGATTTGGATGAATTAGAGTGGTTGTTAGAGAACCGATTTTCATATCTAAAGCGCAAGGGCGTTGATTACAGAGCAGCCCTGGACAGTATTCGCAGCTCACTTGGTGATGAAATCCGCCGGAGTGAGTTGGGTTTGCAGCTAATGAAGTTCATAGCGTTATTCGGAGATGGTCATAGCGGCGTAGGCGATCCGGGACTGGGGCGGATGTGTTCGGGGTATCTACCGTTTCTGGTGGGACAGTCTAACGGACGGTTTGTTGGGTTTAAGGCTGATAGAAGCGGATATTTGGATGAACAGCGGCCTTTTCTGCGAAGTCTTGATGGAATGGCGCTGGAGGAGTGGTTGAGAGTTGCCGAGCGGATTGTGACAAAGGGTTCTGCTCAATTAGTTCGCCATCAGAACATTAAGAATCTTCGTTACATTCAATATCTTCGCAAAGAAATGGGACTTAGCCTTTCAGATGAAGTGCAAGTTGAGTTGGAATCTGAGGATGGCCAAACCAGGCGAATGTTGTCATTACCAATAACGGAGGAATACCCGTTGTACGGACCCTGGCCTCAGAGGGACAGTCAGATTTTATCGGAGAATATCGGCTACCTGCGGATCGCCCCCTGGATGTCAGATGAGCCGGAATTCCTCGATAAGCTTGTCTCTTATATGAAGCAATTTCGTGATACGGATGGCTTAATCATTGACATTCGAGGAATCGGCGGAGGCAGTCGTGCGCCCTTACAGGTATTGTTTCCATTTTTTATGGCTGATAACGATCCGTCAACGGTTTTGAATGTTGCAGCTTACAGAAAGGGGCACAGGAAAGATATATTGGATGCGCGTTGGCTTTACCCCACAGACTGGGAAGGTTGGTCAAGTGCCGAAAGAGCTGCAATAAGAAAATGTGCTGAAAAGTTTGAGCCTGAATGGAGACCTCCAATGAAAGATTTCAGCGAATGGCATTATTTTGTGCTTGGCCCATCTCGAGGGAATGGCAGCTATCATTATGATAACCCGGTAGTCATCCTGATGGAGACGCAGAATTTTAGTGCATCAGACATTTTCCTTGGTGCGTTTAAGGGTTGGAAGAATATTACATTGATGGGAACACCCAGTGGTGGTGGAAGCGGGCGGTATCAGAACTACCGATTGCATTATTCACATATAAAGGTGGGCTTTTCTTCAATGGCTTCGTTTCGACCGAATGGGAGGCTGTACGAGGGCAACGGGATTCAACCTGATATCTATATTGAACCGGTTCCGACTGACTTTATCGGCAGAACGGATACTGTGCTCGATGCAGCTATTCAGACGATTTCCAGGAAGAGTGAGCAAGTTCGGACAGATGTTAATTTGAGAGCAAGACGGAATTGATTTGACAGTCTGAGCGGTTGAAAGGAGTAGAGATGCAAAAACAAAGAAACGGGGTCTCCCGCAGAGATTTTGTAAAGGCAACAGCGGCGGTATCGGCAGCGGCAATGCTTTCGAGGGCAGGCGGGGTTTTTGCCGCCGGTTCCGACAAGATGCGCATCGGGCTGATAGGCTGCGGCGACCGGGGAACCGGCGCGGCAATGGACTGCATCAGGGCGGCAGATGGCGTTGAACTTGTGGCAATGGCGGACCTGTTTAAGGACAAACTGGATAATTCGCTAAAACAGCTTAAGGAAGAGTTATCAGACCAGGTGAAGGTAACCAGGGAAGGCAGTTTTGTGGGATTTGACGCTTACAGTAAGCTCCTTGCGTGCGATGTTGATATGGTCGTGCTGGCCAGTCCGCCCGGGTTTCGGCCGAGACATTTGAAGGCGGCGATAGAAGCGGGCAAACATGTCTTTATGGAAAAGCCGGCGGGAGTTGACCCGGCCGGTGTTCGCTCGGTAATCGAATCGTCCGAGCTTGCCCGGAAGAAGGGCCTGGGTATCGTTGCCGGTACTCAGAGGCGTCATCAGGCCCACTACATAGAGATAATGAAAAGAATCCACAACGGCGATATAGGGCAGGTTCTGGCGGCGCAGTGCTACTGGAACGGAGATATGGTCGATTGGCATTATGAGGAAAGAAAGCCCGGCTGGAGCGATATGGAATGGCAGGTGCGTTGCTGGCCGTTTTTTGTCTGGCTGTCGGGTGACCATATGGTCGAGCAGCACGTGCATAATCTGGACGTGGTGAACTGGGCCCTGGGAGCGCACCCGGTTTCTGCGATGGGGATGGGGGGCAGAGAGGTGCGCAAAGACCCGGGGCATGGCAATATATTCGACCACTTTGCAGTCGAGTACGAGTATCCCAACGGCGTGCGTGTGCTGAGTATGTGCCGACAGATGATAGGGTGCACCAACCGTGTATCGGAAAGCATCGTCGGCAGCAAAGGTATGGCATATACCGATAGCGGAAACGGATACATCAAGGGACAGAACTCATACAAGTACCGGAGCGAATCGCCGAATCCCTACGAGCGCGAACACGCCGACCTTATTGAGAGCATACGGCGCGGCGAGCCGTTAAATGAGGGGCGACAATTTGCGGAGAGTACGCTGACGGGGATAATGGGTCGCATGAGCGCCTATACCGGCAGGGCGCTCAAGTGGGACTGGGTTATGAACGCTTCAGAGCTTGATCTGTCGCCAGAGAAGTATGAAATGGGTGATTTGCCTGTCAGGCCGGTGGCTGTTCCTGGCAAGACGGAGTTGATTTGAAAGTAATGAGCGGTAGAAAGGACTAAAAATGCAAAAAAAACGAAACTTGGTCTCTCGCAGAGATTTTGTAAAGGCAACGGCGGCGATATCGGCAGCAGCGATGCTTTCGAGGACGGGCGGTGCGTTCGCTGCCGGGTCGGATAAGATACGTGTCGGTGTAGTAGGCTGCGGTGGTCGCGGTACAGGGGCGGCGATGGACTGCGTGAGGTCTTCTGCAAACGTGGAGATAGTGGCCATGGCCGATATGTTCGCGGACCGACTTGACAGTTCACTCGCGGAGCTTAGCAGGGAAGTCGATGATAACGTGTCGGTGACGGGCGAGACAAGTTTTACAGGGTTTGACGCATACGAGAAGGTGATAGCCTGTGACATCGATATGGTGATATTGGCGACGCCGCCGGGCTTTCGGCCCATGCACCTCAAAGCGGCAGTCGAAGCGGGCAAACACGTGTTTATGGAAAAGCCTGTGGCGGTGGACCCTGTGGGTATTCGTTCGATAATCGCCTCATCAGAGTTGGCCCGGCAAAAGGGCTTGGCGATTGTAGCAGGGACGCAACGACGGCATCAGAATCATTACCGCGAGATACTGAAGCGAATTCATAAGGGAGACATCGGCCGGATTGTCGGGGGTGAGTGCTACTGGAATGACGGAGGATGGGATGGGCCGGGAGAGAAACCGGAGGGAATGTCTGGTATGGAATGGCAGATTCGCAGTTGGTTCCACTTTACGTGGCTTTGCGGCGATGAAATTGTTGAGCAACACGTTCACAATATCGATGTGATGAACTGGGCGATCGGGGCTCATCCGATTCAGGCGACGGGTATGGGCGGCAGAGAAGTTCGCGGTGGCAAAGGCAATATCTACGACCATTTTGCCGTTGATTTTGAATATCCGGACGGTGTTCACGTTTTGAGCATGTGTCGGCACATGGACGGTTGTACCGAGCGCATATCGGAGAGAGTCATGGGTACGAAGGGGTGGGCCTACACGGATGGAGGCGATGGTTTTATCGAGGGGCAGAATCCGTACAAGTATGACGGCGAAGATATTAATCCATACGAGCAGGAGCATGCCAACCTTATCGAGAGCATTCGCGCCGGCGAGCCGCTCAACGAAGGCCGACAAGTTGCTGAAAGTACGCTGACGGGGATAATGGGCCGGATGAGCGCCTATACCGGCAGGGCCTTGAAGTGGGACTGGGTCATGAATGCTTCGGAGCTGGACCTTTCGCCTGAGAAATATGAAATGGTCGATTTGCCCGTCAGGGCGGTGGCTGTTCCGGGCAAGACTGAGCTTGTTTAACGCCAGCCTTGGCTGGTAAATGGTGAATCGGTGAGTGGGTTAGAGGATTTAACGGAGGGCCGATAGATGGTGAAAGGAGGAGAGTAACCCCGGCCGCCGGCCGGGGCTAAATACAAGTCGTTTTTACACGGCCCAACAATCCATTCGACTCCGCTCAGGACAAGGTTTGACCGTGGCACCCGTTGGGCTGATTCGTTTCAGGAGTTGAATAATTCGTCGGCGTAGTCGTCGCCGAGGTGCTTGGCATAGAATTCTTCGACGAAATCTCCGCCCTCCTTCTGTAAATTGGCCATTGATGCGTAGGCGCCTGTCTTGGCTGGGAAGATAACCATAATATATGCCGCAGCGTTTAAGAAAGAGTGTGCGGGTTTGCCGTTTCGCCGTAACAGCTTGTTGTCAAAGTAGTTATAAAGATTTCTGTGTGTTTTGCAAGACCGGCCAGGCATCAGGCAGCTATACTGCCGCCGAATCAGCTACAGGTGAGCCCTGAAGACGGCCAGATTTGGCGACAAAACAGGTCTTTATATCATCAGAAATAATTTTTATAAATGTTGACACGGGGTACATTTAGGTTATAATTAGTTCTGTTGAAGTGGTTTGTACCATTAGTGTGAGGGTGCGCAAATGCGTTATAGAGGATGTGTCAGCCGTGCATACGCGTAGTGGTAAAAGGCGCTATGCGGATGCACATTTGCGCCGGAAGCGGCGCAAGAGCGTGTATGAATACTTTCAGGGAACCTGCGGACGAAGCGTTCATCGCGGGAGGGCAGTGGTAATGCCCTGATAAGCGATAAAATGCGGTTGACTTCAAGAGGCACTAAATGCCCTGCGAAGCCTGATTTTAGTGCGATGGGTCTAAGTGGGAACCTGAAGGTTTCCACTTTTTTGTTTTGGCTGTAGGAAAATGGAAAAATGAGTCAGGAATTACTGAGAATTGTTGACAATATCGCCCGTGACAAGAATATCGACAAAGAGTCGATATTCCAGGACCTGGAAGCTGCGATGGCCTCGGCCACGAGAAAACACTTCGGCGATCCGGACATTGAAGTGGTTGTGAACATTGACCGAACGACGGGCGAAATCGGCGTCTATAAGGACGATGTGCAAATCGACATTCGTGATTTGGGGCGAATCCCCGCCCAGACGGCCAAGCAGGTAATGATACAGAAAATAAGGGCGGATGAGAGAGACAGTATTTTCGCCGACTTTGTCCAGAGAAAGGGCGAAATCGTCAACGGCATAGCAGGCCGGTATGAAAGCGGCACACTGATTGTAAGCCTTGACAATCGTACGGAGGGATTCATGCCGAAAGTCGAGCAGATAAGCGGAGAAGTTAATCACCCGGGCGAGAGGATTCGATGCCTGATTCTTAACGTTCGAGAAGCCTCGAATCAGGTAAAAATAATTCTCTCGCGAACACACCCCGATTTTATTAAGAGGCTCTTCGAGCTGGAGGTGCCTGAGGTAGCGGAAGGCATTATTGAGATAAAGTCTCTTGCGCGGGAAGCGGGGTACCGAACAAAGATCTCCGTGCTTTCGCACGACGACAAGGTCGATGCGGTTGGTGCGTGTGTGGGTGTGAGGGGAAGCAGAATCAGAAGTATAGTAGATGAGTTGGGCGGAGAGAAGATCGACATTGTCAGATGGAGCGACTCCTCGCAGGTTCTCATTGCAAATGCGCTGATGCCGGCAAAGGCCAGCGAGATCGCACTGTGCTTTGAACTGGGTCGTGCTACCGTTGTGGTCAGCGAGGACCAGCTTAGCCTTGCTATAGGAAAGCACGGCCAAAACGTACGTCTTGCGGCGAGGCTGACAGGTTGGGATGTCGATATACTGACGCCGGCCGAATACAACAAGGAAGTGGAGTGTCTGTCGGCCAGTCTAAAGGAGGTCGAAGAAGTTGACGATACTTTTGTTGACAAACTTCTGGCATTGGGAATCGTTAGTGTGCTGGATTTGGAGGAAGTTGGAACGGAGCCTTTAGTGAAGGAACTGGAGCTTGATGAGAAGTTGGCCCGGAAGATAGTTGCCGCTGGCAGTGAAGAGGCCAGGAGGATGGCTTCGGAGAAAAGCAGGAAGCAGGCTGAAGACATCATGGATCGGGAGCGGCAGGAACGAGAACGCCTTGGGGCCGAAGAAGGACTGGAAGGGCAACAGTGAGGTTTCGGTGTTAAAGCGGACAAGGTATCCGCGATTGTAGGAAAATTGATTTGGCTAAAACTACGACAAGAGCACACATCCTGGCCAAGGAATTGGGCGTAAAGAGCAAGGCCATTGTTGAGAAGTGTCAGGCTGAAGGTCTGGACGTCAGGAATCACATGTCCACCATTTCCGCCGGGCTTGCGGCCACCATTCGGGAATGGTTCAGCGAAGGTGAACATGGTACCACGGTGGAGACGACCGAGAAGGTCGATTTGAAAAAGGTTCGTGTGCGTAAGAAGCGCAAAAAGGCCGTAAAGAAAGGCGAACCTGCTGCCCAGGTCCAAGAAGCGCCGGAAGGTTTGGCTGTTGCTGAAGGAGAAGCGGAAACGGCAGTTGAGGTGGTTGAAGCCAAGGCGAAACCCAAGGCGAAGGCGAAGGCGAAGGCCAAGGCGAAACCCAAGGTCGAGCCTAAGCCCGAGCGAATAGTACCGGCGGGGCCGATGCTTGAAAAACCAAAGCCCGCTGAATTAGCCGGCCCCAAGGTAGTCCGGGTGGAAAAGGTCGAGCCTCACGAGGTTAGGCCGCGAAGACCAAGACCACCAATACCGGCCAGACCGGCCAGGCCGGCCAGGCCGAGATACGATGAGCCTATCTCAGAACCACTCATTGCACCCGGTACGGAAATACCAGGCTTAACGAAAGGCAAAAGAGGTGCCAAAGAGAAGACCCGCGGACGTCGTAAAGAGCAGGAGGTCGTAAGTGAGGAGGCGAAAAGGGCCAGGCTTTTCAGCAGGAGAATGCGTGCGAAGGATTTCGAGGAAAGACAAGCTCGGCTGGCTGCTGCGAGGGGCGAAACCCTCCGGTCAAGGCCGGTGCGGCACATTGACACCAGACAGCCATCCGAAGTTGTATCTGTGGAAAGACCCGAAAAGGCAATAATAAGTGAGCCGATAACTGTGAAGGACCTTTCAGCGGTGTTAGCGGTTAAAGCAGGTGACATAATTGGGAAACTGATGGGCCAGGGCGTGATGGCAACGGCCAATCAGGTCATCGCAACCGATGTGGCCGAGCTTGTTGCGCTGGACTTCGGCACGGAGTTGATTGTCGAACTGAAGCAGACGTTGCAGACACAGATAGAGGCTGAATTTGAGTCCAGAGAACGCGAGAATCCTCAAAGGCGTCCACCTGTTGTTACTATGCTCGGGCATGTTGACCACGGCAAGACGAGCCTGCTGGACCGCATCAGGTCGACGAATGTGGCCAAAGGCGAAGCAGGCGGGATAACACAGCATACGGGGGCGTATCAGGTCGAATGTAAGGGCCACAAGGTTACTTTTTTGGATACGCCCGGTCATGAGGCATTTACCGCTATGCGTGCAAGGGGCGCCAACGTAACGGACATCGTCGTGCTGGTGGTGGCTGCCGACGATGGTGTCATGCCCCAGACAGTGGAAGCGATTCACCACGCCGAGGCGGCGGGCGTTGACATGATAGTCGCACTTAACAAAATTGACTTAGTCGGCGTGGATGTCAATCGTGTGTATGGTCAGTTGGCCGAACACGGACTGACGCCGACGGAGTGGGGGGGTGAGGTTGAGGTGGTGAAAACCAGCGCGCTGACCGGCGAAGGTATAGAGGATTTGATCGAGCATCTCGACTACATCGCCGAACTGAGAGAATTCAAGGCCGATTCGGAGATTCCCGCAACAGGTTGGGTTATCGAGGCGAAGATGACACCGACACAAGGTGCTGTGGCGACTATTCTGCTCAAGGAAGGCCAGCTCAGAAAAGGCGATATAGTTCTGGCTGGCGCCGGATACGGGAGGATTCGAACACTAAAGGACAGTCGCGGCAAAACTACTAAAGAAGCCACGAGTTCAATGCCGGCGGAGATTTCGGGTCTTAGCGATGTTCCACAGGCCGGTGACAAGTTCTTCTGCCTGGACGATATCAACAAGGCAAAGGAAGCCGCCGAACAGAACAAGATGCGAACAAGAGAGAGGTCGCTCGCTCGTCGCACACATATTACTCTCGATAATTTGTTCAGCCAGATTGAAGCCGGTAACATCAAGGAGTTGAATCTTATTATAAAGGCCGATGTGCAGGGCTCCGTGGATGTACTGACAAAGTATCTCAACGAACTGAGTACCGATGAGGTGAAGATCAAGATTTTGCACGCGGCGGTGGGCGGAATCAGCGAAGGCGACGTTGTGTTAGCGGATGCCTCCGGGGCGATTGTCATCGGCTTTAACGTTGTTCCGGACGACCGGGTGAGGGAAATCGCGGAGTCGAGCGGAGTCGATATAAGATTATACAATGTAATTTACAGGATAACCGAGGACCTCAAGGACGCGATGACCGGTTTGCTTGAGCCTGAATTCAAAGAAAATGAACTTGGAAGGGTGGTTGTCAGAAATATCTTTAAGATTTCGGGCCTCGGCACAGTTGCGGGGTGCCACGTGAACAGTGGTGTCATAAACAAGAGCGCCAAAGTGAAGCTCGTACGTGACAACATCGTTATAAAGGACAAGTGCTCCATTGAGTCTCTTCGGCATTTCAAGGATGATGTGCGGGAGGTAAAGGCTGGTCTGGAATGCGGAATTAGGATAGCCGGCTTTGACGATGTCAAGATTGACGACATTTTGGAAGCGTACGAGATTGTCGAGGTCGCCAGAACACTTTGATAGTTGTTAGTGAATAGTCGTTAGCATTTAGCTGTTGATAACCCATTTCACAAATAATGGATAGTGGATTGGGATTGGGATGCCGTCGAGAAGACAGGAAAAAATAGCTCGCGTCGTGCAGGAATCAGTCAGTGATACGATTGCCAACCGGCTCAATGACCCGCGGATTGAGGGCTTTGTCAGTGTTACAGAGGTTGACATATCCCCTGATTTACGCAATGCCTACGTTTTTCTGAGCGTCATGGCCGGTGACGACGCTGCCCGGCGAAAGACGTTTACCGCCATTGAGCACGCGACAAAGCACATACAGGCGAGGCTGAGCCACAAAATAACTTCGAAGTTCTGCCCGCGTTTGCATTTTCGTGAGGATACCAAGATAAAAAACACTCTCGAAACACTAAGAATAATCGATGAGGCCACAAAGGAGATCGATGAAAAGGACGTCCAGCAGCCCGAAGATGAAGATTTACAATAACGGTTCATTTGCAATGAGAAGTCCATGAAAGACAGTAGAACGTACGGCCGGAAAACAGGGAAACTGTTCCGTTCACTAAAACAAAAATATGCCAATGTCAAAAGAATCGAGTTTGGCGACCCTGCCTATGCGCTGGTTTATGCCATTGTCAGCGAACGCACACGGGCCTCGACGGCAAAGACCATAGTGAGGAGAATGGAGAGGCATTTTGTTGATTTAAACGATTTGCGTGTCGCCAGAACAGAGGAAATCCTTGACATATTAGGCGCTTCCGGTGAGGATTCCCGCAAGACTGCGTCTGTGCTGACGCAGGTTTTGAATTCGATCTATAACAGGTATAACATGGTCAGCTTAGCGGCGCTCAAGGAAGTCGGCAAAAGGCGGGCCAGAAAGCGACTCGAAAAGCTTGAAGGTCTGAGCAGGTTTGCCATCGACTATTGTTTTCTTGTGGCATTGCGTGGCCATTCGATTCCGCTCACACGGAAAATGATTGAATATCTAAAGGCCGGCGAATTAGTCCATCCTGATGCGACCGACGATGAGATAGAGGGTTTTCTCGAGCGACAGATCACCGCGGCCAATGCATACGAATTTTACTCGCTTTTAAGGCAGGAAAGCGAGAAAGCCAAGAGAGCAAGAGCAGCCGGGAAAAGGGTAAAGAAGGCTGCTAAGAAAACGCAGTAAGAAAACCGCCGGAACCAGAAAATCTTAGCCAAAGGAGAGACTTTGTCAGAGAAGGTATTAAAATTAGGTATTCCGAAAGGCAGTCTTCAGGAGGCCACCTTTGATCTTCTTGCAAAGGCAGGCTTCAAGATTTCCGACTATGAAAGGAGCTATTTCCCACGGATTGACGACGACACAATCCGGTTGATTATGCTGCGCGCGCAGGAGATGAGCCGATACGTCGAGGACGGCGTGCTTGATGCCGGTTTCACCGGTTACGATTGGATAGTGGAAAATGACTCCGATGTTCATGAGGTCTGCGAGTTGCTGTACAGCAAGGCCACCAGTAATCCGGCGTGCTGGGTGCTGGTGGTACCGAACGAATCGAGCGTCCAGAACCCCAAAGACCTGCAAGGCGGGATAATCGCCACGGAACTGGTTAATGCCACGAGGAGATATTTCGAAGCCAAAAAGATAGACGTCAAGGTGGAATTCAGTTGGGGCGCGACCGAGGTAAAGGCCCGGCTTGTGGACGGTATCGTGGAACTGACCGAAACCGGTTCAACGCTGCGGGCAAATGATCTAAGAATTGTTGATACCGTGATGACTTCCACGACAAGGTTCATCGCGAACAAGCAGGCATGGAAGGACAAGTTCAAACGGGAAAAGATTGAGAACATTGCTATCCTGCTCAACGCGGCGATAGATGCCAAAACGAGGGTAGGACTGAAAATGAACATTAAGAAAGCTGACCTTGACAAGGTATTAAAGATTTTGCCGGCGGAGAAGAGCCCGACGGTCTCGCCACTGGCTAACGGTGATTATGTCGCGGTGGAGATCGTTATCGAAGATGAGGTCGAGCGTCGTTTGATACCTGAATTGAAGCGTGCCGGAGCATCGGGAATCATTACCTATCCGCTGAATAAGGTAATTCATTGACTCGCCGCGATGCGCGTCGCAGCGGGTCGGTGGACGGTAAGTAGTGGACAGTCAATAGAAAGTTTTTTTGAGGGTGCAAGAATGTCAGGACACTCGCACTGGGCGGGAATAAAGTATAAAAAGGCGGCCAATGATGCCAAGCGGGGAAGGATCTGGAGCAAGATTGCCCGGTCGATAATAGTTGCGGCCAAGACGGGCGGCGGTGACCCGGCTCAGAATCTTACGCTTCGCTACGCGATAGATAAGGGCAAAGCCGCCAACATGCCGAAGGACACCATCGCAAAGGCCATCAAAAAAGGCACCGGCGAACTCGGGGCCGTCAGCTATGAGGACGTGCTTTACGAAGGCTATGCTCCGGGTGGGATAGCTATCATGATGGATGGTCTCACCGACAACCGCAACCGCACGGGACCTGAGATAAAGAAGATATTTGAAAAGCGAGGTGGCTCACTCGGCGCAAGTGGATGTGTGAGCTGGATGTTCAGCAAGAAAGGGCTGATTACCGTTAAAACGGATGCTGTTGAGGAAAACGAGTTAATGGAACTGGCCCTGTCGGCAGGCGCCGATGACATGGAAAAAGTGGGGGATGTTTTCGAGTTGACGTGTGAGCCAGCCGCCTACGAAGAGCTTAAAAAAGCCTTAGCTGAAAGGGAAATCCCCACGGAGGTTGCCGAGATATCAATGGTGCCGCAAAACACCGTGCCTGTAAACGATGTTGACACGGCAAAAAAGGTTCTGGGCCTGATGGAGGAATTTGAAGACCACGAAGATGTTCAGAATGTCTATGCCAATTTCGACATTCCGGACGAAATAGTCAAACAGGTCGAAGAATGATCCATGCTGGGGGCGGCAGCGGGTAACACCTTTTTCAGAGAAAAGGGTGGCACTTAAAAAGAGAGTACCCGGCGTTATCGTTTATGTGGCTCTGGTAGCAATCCTTAGCTCTCACAAAAAGAGTAATTAACTGTAAGAAAGGAGAGTTTGATATGGGTATACCCGGACCGCTGGAATTTATCGTTATGTTGGTTTGTGCGGCAATAATTATCATTCCATTTTGGAAAATATTCTCTAATAATAATTCAGGTTAATTTAAGCCGATAGCCGATAATATCATCATGAACCATATTTTTGAAAGGATTCATGATGAGGCCATTAACAATAACATACCAAATAACAACAAAGCAGATTT
>SDBT01003195.1_pt1 | contig 28502 bp, 42 predicted proteins | sample 2277101 | NCBI WGS metagenome assembly SDBT01 (sample SAMN10404973, study PRJNA504765) | marine sediment metagenome | isolation source: marine sediment core GS10_PC15, 103 cmbsf | place: Arctic Ocean: Southern Knipovich Ridge | collected 2010 | reverse complement strand
ATACCAGACTCGACATCGAATTTTCTATCAATCCGTTTCTTCGCCATTAGGTTGTACTCCACTCTAGGTTGTCATATACCGGGTTTGGTACATGGTTGAGTCCACAACGTGTGGACTCGTGTATTCGCGTTCTAGTTGTTGTAGTGCAAGTTCGCGTAAAAGGCGAACATGAACGACGCGACTGCGACGGACCAAAGTATAAATTCTATCATAAGTTGTCTCCCGTTTTAGTTGTATTGAACGGACTCAACCATGTGCCAGTCTTTTCATCTCTGGCATATTCTTACCTAAGTCCGGGACTTCCACCGGGCTGTCGTGTCGGCGGGTTTTCCGCCATGTCGTATTTCGTGATCAGATCTTACGCCCGTTCGTCGTCAATGTACATCGGCACGGTGTTCACAATTTCGTGACAATTATTGAAATATTGTTGCTGCAGCTCCTGGTTGCATCCATGCCACGACTTCCCGGTATTGGTATTCACCTCCGAGTTGTTTCCATGCCACGATTTCCACCTGCAGTCGCTGCCACCTATACGGGTGTTTTGAGAGGGTCCACCACTGTCGCCCCCTATACGGGGCCGTCTTACCTGACAGCCAAAATACCTGCAGTTTCACAAGTCGGTACCACCGCGCCGTGCGCGGGAAGGGAGATGTAGAGAGAAATAGAAGCGGGTACCACTTTTTTTCGGTAAACGGTACCGAAGAAGGGGATGAGGGTTGACACCTTGCGTTTGGGCGGGTACCGTGGGGAAACGGCGCGGAGGATCTGACGCCGCACTTCCGGTACGATGAGATGCCTGAGCAAATTGAAGTAGACCACTGTCCAAACTGTGGATGTGAACTGTCATTGGAGCAGTTGGCAAGCATAGTTCATGGAAATGGGCACGTGAGATGGCTACTTGTGAAAAGAGAAAAAGAGGCTCCAATTCCAGTAAGATTTGGAGACTTTAATCCTAAGACTATGAAAGTATTTCAGCATGTCTTTTAAGACTTGGCAAGACTTGATTAGGGATTCTGATGCAGGAAGATTTGCACCTGATCGCGCGGAGGAGATGATCGAGCAAGCGGAAAACGAGGACAAGGCAGGGGATGCGCGAGACAGAAACGAAGGGGTCAGCGTAGGGGCTCCTAGTCCTCCCTACTCGTGATTTCCCCTGCCGGTGCTTGATATGGCTGAAGCGAAGATCGACATTGACCTCTCCGAGTTGCAGGAGCTTGTCTATGAACTCGGAGCTCTTTGGAAGGGTGGAATTGGTCTGCCGAAGCATGTGATTGATTTGGCTAAGGAACTAGAACGGAAAAATCCACCACCATCGGAATTTCTGGACGTAGAAGCGAACAATGGAAAGCTATATGTATCCCCCGGCCCCAAGCTGAACGTGCTGATGGCACTTTTGAGAGCACATCGACAATGAGCGCGGTTCCAGGAATTAATGCCAGTCACCAAACCATCTCGGACGAATGTCGACAGAAAGGTGAAGACGTTGCAGTTGACGAAGCTCTTGAGAAGCTTAAAGTTGCATATCTTCGTCTGGCACTGGACTGGCCACTAGGCAGCGACGTAAAGTTTCATCTCGTACTTTCGGTGGAATATGAGTAACACTCGCAACATTAATGACTTCGTAACTAGCGAACTCGCAACGGGATATGATCCTGCGGCGGCGGCTGCAAAATATGCTTCGCGAGACGAGGCTTCGAGAGTTGTCGAGTACGAGCGGGACAAGCTCATAGGTAAACGACTACCTAGTGGCGCGCTGAGACTCAAGAAGCTTTCCGCTCGTCATATGACTATGATCGCGCTGCATCTGACAGGGAAGTTTAAGGCTGGGCATATTGCCGAGCATATTGGCTGTCGAGCTATCACTGTCTATCGTGTGCTGAATGATCCACTGGCGCAGAAGGTTATTAACGACTTCCATTCAGGCGTGATGTTGGATCTGAAGGCACTTGCACCTCTCGCTGTTGAGGCAGTTAGAGATGGACTGACCGATGAAGATCCTGACGTTAAGTTGCGCGCAGTCGATCGCTTCGATAAGCTGACAAAGACTGATATCGAAGAGAAGGCTGGAATTAGTGTCAACGTCAACTTCGTAAACAATGTCCGCGATCGGTTCTTTGAAGAGATACGTGCCATTGCGGATGAGTCAGGAATTATTGACGTAGAGGTAGAGGAAGTCGATGCTGAACCTGCCTGATAGCTACTATCCTCCAGCACACGAGTCGTGGCTTTCGATCGCTTCGAAGCTGTCGGAGGAAAAGAAAGAGACACTCTTCTCCGTTCTGCGAGAAGATGAGGCAGAGGTAGCTCTCGAGGACTGGATGTTTCATGCAAGGCGCGAACAGATGCCTCCGCCAGGGGATTGGTTTCTGTGGATTGTCCTAGCAGGTCGCGGCTTTGGAAAAAACTATGCTGGTTCTAATGCCTTTATTGAAGCGCATCGGCAGGGACTGGCGAAGTCAAGTGCTATTCTTGCAGCGACGACGAGTGATTTGAGGAAGTATTGCCTCGAAGGGCCTTCGGGGATTCTTTCTCTCGCACCGAAGAGCTTTCAACCACATCATGTTCCATCTCGCACGGTGCTCGAATGGCCTGATGGTTCCATTACCAATCTTTACTCATCAGAGAAGCCTCGGCGCGTTCGTGGTGGCAACTTTGATCTAGTCTGGTGCGATGAACTGTCATGGTGGCAGTATCCCGACGAGACTTGGAATAATCTGATGTTCGCCTGTCGCTTTGGTCAGCCGCGAATCATGGTTACGATGACTCCTAGACCAATTAGTCTGGTCAAAGAGCTTGTCGCGAGAGAAGATGGAAAGAATGTAGTTATCACAAGGGGCTCAACCTATGATAACATGGCGAATCTCTCGGAAATCTACATCAAAGAAGTGATCAAACCTTATGAGGGCACGACCCTTGGTCGGCAAGAACTCATGGGTGAGGTATTAATGGACGTTGAGGGAGCTCTCTGGAACCACGCACAGCTTGATGAATTAAGGGTCTCCTCTCCCCCTGAACTCTTCGACCGCGCGGTTGTTGGAGTAGATCCCTCAGCGTCCTCAACAGGTGATGAAGCGGGAATTATCTCCACTGGAAAGGTCGGGAATAAAGGATATTTGCTCGGCGATCACACTCTTCGCGGCAGTCCGGCTAAGTGGGGGGCGAAAGCAGTTGCCACTTACCATACGCTGAAAAATATATCAAAGTCTTGTATCATCGTCGCTGAGAAAAATCAGGGCGGTGAGATGGTGAGGTCAGTCCTGCGCGAATTCGATGACACTGTGCCGATTAAGTTAGTTCATGCTTCGGTTGGTAAGGTATCACGCGCAGAACCAGTTTCGTCTCTTTATGAGCAAAATCGAATATTACACTGTGGAAGTTTTCCTAGCTTGGAAGACGAGATGTGTATGTTCGTACCAGGAGAAATTAAAGAGTCTCCAAACAGAGTGGACGCTATGGTTTATGCCTTCACGGATTTACTCGTAAAGGGTGGCTCAGGGCGTGCAGGAGCTTGGGGACGACGGAAGGTAGCTGCGTGATGAAGCCAACTTCGAATATACTTCGTATTGGAGCTATTGCAGCCGCAGCAGCGGCAGTCCCTACCCTGTTCTTCACGATGGGAGATATGATAAATGCTCTTCCCTTCGCCAGCAAGGACCAGCACAGGGAACTACGAAGTGAGGTTGTGGTAGTCAGTGAGGATCTGATAGAGGTCGCTAGCAAAGCGCAAACGAATCGAATACTGATTCTTAACGATCGTCTGCAACGAGCTCTGGCTGAGAAGCGCGGCTATGAGCAGAACAAGAAGCCCATTCCCCAATCGCTTGAGGAGTGGATTAGGGATTTGTGTCAGAAGTTGAAAGAAGAGGGCTCAGGATGTCGGTAGGCAGTCTTAGAGGTCTAGCTGTATTTCAAAGGGCTATGGACTCACTTCTCGTGTCGAGGAGCAGGATTGCTACATTCGCAGGTAAAACTTTTGACGGTAAAAGGGATCTTTACACGGCGCTCGGTTATAAGCGGGTTCTAGTCTTCAAAGATTACAACGATCGCTACAAGCGAGGAGGCATTGCAGCAAAGGTAGTTGACTCTCCGGCGAGCGCCACTTGGCGGAATTCTCCCGCGATTATTGAAAAGGGTTCGGAAGGGAAGGACTCGGAATTCAACGACGCTTGGAAAGCGCTGGCTGATCGCTTGAGTATCTTTCATTATCTAGAGCGCGCTGATCGCGTATCTGGAATAGGACATTATGGTGCGCTGTTGATTGGGGCGAAGGGAGATTTAAAGACTCCTCTCGTAAAGGTTGATGGACCGGAAGATGTTTTATTCCTCGCTGTCTATACGGAAGAACACGCGCCGGTAGGTAAGCTAACGTTTGATACCTCAAGTCCTAATTTTGGTCTCCCGGAGACTTACAAGCTCGATTTGACTTCTGATGTTACAACCGCGAATGCCATCTCAACGCGCTCGGTAGAAGCCCATCATACGAGAATTATCCATGTTGCGGAAGGTTTGAGTGAGAATGAGATCTTCGGCATTCCGAGGATGAGCCGGATTTGGAACTACCTTGATGATCTGGATAAGATCGTAGGTGGCTCGTCAGAAGCTATTTGGCGCATCGTCGATAGAGGAATTCAGTTTGATCTTGACAAGGACGCGACGCTTGATCCGCAAGATGAAGAAGACTTTAATGACGAAATCCAAGACTACATGCACGGATTTCAACGGTACTTGCGGACTCAAGGCGTTACAGCTAATATCCTCGGCTCTGACGCGCCTAATCCTATGGGAGCCGCATCCGTGGTATTTTCTCTTATCTCAGGAACGACTGGAATCCCTCAAAGAGTTCTCTTCGGTTCGGAGCGTGGACAGCTTGCCTCAACTCAAGACGAGCGGAACTTCATCGGCAGGATGAAAGAAAGACAAATTCTGTACGCTGAACCGACGATTCTGCGACCGCTAGTTAATTTGCTCATCTCTATCGGCGCGCTGCCTATGCCTGCCGATGGATATGAGGTCAAATGGCCAGATCTCTCAACACTTACGCAAAGAGAGGTCGCAGATGTAGCGGCCAGGATGGCCCAAGCTATTCGCAATGTCGCTACTCAGGGAGCTCCAAATGCGCCCATGCTTATCATCACAGCTGAAGAGTTCAGGAGAGAGTTTCTCGGGTTTGGACCAATTCTTGAAAGTGAAATCCCCAGACCCGAAGCTCTACCCGAAGACGATGATAGAGAGACTGACAATCTTAACGGTAGTGGCAATGGAGACGGATCAGGACGAGATTTATCTGGAGGTACGCTCGCTTCTCAGGGTTAAAGTTGATCGAGCGGACATGCGAGATATCATTACGTCGAGTAAGGAAAAGAATTTTTATTATGCTCTTAATCAACATCACTTGAATAAAGGATGGATTGATGCCGAGGAAATTAGTGACACTGCGTGCGAGAATAGCCGAGACGCGCACGGAGACCTTTCGGGGTAAAGAGCATCTCGTTATACCAGTAGTTGCACTGGTAGAAGGTGTGATGCAAGCGGTTAACTCGCCGGTGCCCGAGTTCGTATCGGCGGAGGTTATTGGCCAAGCTCCGCAGCTTTGGAATGGCAGGGCTGTTCTCGTCAATCATCCCGAAGTTGATGGGGAGCTAGTCTCTGCAAATCGTCCAGACGTGCTGGAAGAAGAGCAGATCGGATCGATCTTTAACTCGGAGGAAGAAGAAGGAAAGCTGAGTCTTGAAGCTTGGATTGATCTAGAGCGCGCGGCGGAAGTCGGCGGCACCACGGCAGAGACGGTCGATCGCATTGCTTCTGGAGACACGATTGAGGTATCAATCGGCGCCTTCGTAGATGTGAAGGACGAAGAAGGCGAATTTGAAGGCGCGGCCTTTGAAGGAGTCTGGACCGCCATCTCGCCGGATCATCTTGCGCTTCTGGAAGAAGGGAAGATAGGTGCCTGTTCTGTTGCAGCTGGCTGTGGAACTAATAGGATGGCAGAAGGTGCCTGTCCTTGCGGACCCGGCTGTGCATGTCAGAGAGCAGCGGAGGAAGAAGCAATGCCATTTATGGAAAGACTTAAAAAGTTATTGGCTACGGTCAGCGAAGGTGCCGAGATTCGCGCTCTTAAAGCAGCTGCAGGTTTGCGCTTGAGCGAGATCTCTGACGAAGACCGCAGGACGATGATAGAAGGTGCTCTTTCAGAGGAAGGCAGCGATGAAGATTTCATCTTCGCTATTGCTGTATTCGAAACCTTCGTCGTGTATCACAGCGATGGAAAATTATTCAAGCGTTCTTTCTCAATCGAGGACGAACGAAATGTCTCTCTTGGAGACGATACAATCGAAGTTGTCGCAAAGACGAGCTTCGTACCCGTCGAGGAATCCTCCTCGGATAATACACTGAAAGGAAATCAGAACGTGGAAAAAGAAGCATTTGTCAAGTCGCTAATTGCGAGCGACAAGACCCGCTTCGAGGAAAGCGACGCCGGTTGGCTTATGTCGCTCGAGGAGGGTCAGCTTGAGAGTATTGAACCTCAGGAAGAGGTAACACCTGAGCCCACACCAGTACCGGTGACAGAGCCAGAGCCTGTAAACGAGCCTGGCGAAGGTGAAGGAGAGAGCGAAGAAAAGACCCCCAACGCTGCAACGGCCGAAGAGTATCTCGCCGCTGCACCTGAGGGTATCCGCGACGCACTCAAGGACATGCAAAAGACCCATGATATCAAGGTCGATTACCTTGTCAAGGGTCTCGCCGGCAACTCTCGCTGTTCGTTCAGCGAAGAGAAGCTTCGTGGTATGTCCACTGAGGACCTCGAAGCCCTCGCAAAGCTCGCTGATGTGCCCGATTACTCGGCACGAGGCGTACCTAGCCTGACCGCGGCTGAAGAAGATCCCGATAAGATCCCTTCGATGCCTCAGGTCTTTGAAAACAAAGCCGCTGCATAAGGAGGTTCTAGCAGATGGTAAAAGCAGCCCCAGAAACAATCCTTCTGAAGGGAGACCCCACTCGGAAGGAGCGTGATGCAGGAGGTACCATTACGCCAGGTCACCTCTTGCAGCTTGACGCGGACAATGATGTAGTTGTCCATGACACAGCGGGTGGCCTTATTGGCTCTCGTTGGTTCGCAGTTGAGAACGACATCGCTGGTGACGACATTACTGACACATATGCCAGTGGTGAAGTCTGCCAGATTCATTCCGCTAAGCCAGGTGACGAGATTAACGCTATCTTGGCTGTGAGTCAGACGATTACCATTGGTGATTGGCTGGTCTCAGCGGGTAATGGTCAGGTGCAGGAAAGTGACGGTGAGTCAGCCGCTCTCGTTGTAGGCTCCTTTATAGGGATGGCCCTCGAAGCGGTAACGAGTGACTCAGCGACGACTCCTCGTATCAAAATCGAAGTCATATAGGAGGGATCGATATGACATTAGAACTTATCCAAGCCGATTCCGATGGGCAGCCTACTGCTCATGGTACTGTTGCAGAGAGACTGCTTGCCAGTGGGATGGACGTTAATTCCCTGAGGACAGCGGCCACCCTGCAGAAAGACGAGTGGGAACAGCTCGATACAGTTGTCGTTGAGGTGGCGCGCGAGCGTCTCGTCGGCATTGCCGATCTTATGAATGCCGGGCTGGTATTCAACGTCGAGAATGCGCTGGGGACTCTAGTTGTCCAGCATGAGACGGTCACGGAGATGACTGCAGCTGAGGTGACGATGGATGGTGTTACTCGTAGCACCAGAGATCGTGTGACTTTTGCTCTGATCAACACTCCGTTGCCTGTTATCCACCACGACTTCCAGCTCACTGCTCGTAATCTCGCGGCCAGCCGGCGTTCCGGTCAGCCACTTGACACGACAATGGCTGGTGAAGCAAGCAGGCAGGTCTCCGAAACAATGGAAGATCTGCTGTTCAATGGACTAACCTCCGGCGACACGCTTGGTTTTGGCAGCTCATCGGCGCAACTGTTCGGTTACACGAACAGAACGAATCGGAACACAGTTACGCTTTCGGTAGACTGGGACGCATCGGCCATCACAGGTGAGTTAATTCTCGCCGACGTGCTGGCGATGATCACAGCTGCCCATGCAGATCTGCGTTTCGGTCCGTATATGCTGTATATTCCCACTGCGTACGAAGTGGCGTTGTTGGACGACTTCAAGGCCAACAGCGACAAGTCGATCATCAACCGCATCAAGGAAATCAGCAGCATCATCGACGTGCGTACTGCGGATAAACTATCGGCGAATAATGTTATTCTCGTCGAGTTCACCCGCTCCAGCGTCGATCTGATCGTCGGGATGCAGAATACCACCATTTCCTGGGACTCTCAGGGAGGGATGGTCATGGACTTCAAGGTCATGGCTATCATGGTGCCACGCATTAAGTTGGATGCGAATAATAGCTCAGGCCTTGTGCATATGAGCTAATTGGTACCGTTAGCTTTTTGCTACTGGTACCATGTGAAGTGGGGAGTCACGAGGACTCTCCCCTTTTTCACACAAGGAGAAAACAATGCCAAAGTACAAGATTAAAAAGGGACAGAAACACTACATACGTGGACAAGGAAAACGTAATAATCTCGCCAAAGGAGGTGATATTATAGACTTGTCACGCGAACAAGCACGTTACATCATGGATAAGCTCGATCTCGTTGACGAAGACGATAATGTCGTCGAAGAGACCGATGCTGACAGGAATCCTCCTGTAACCACGGGCGAGTATAAGACGAAGCATAAGGGAGCAGGCAAGTACGACGTTCTTCACCCGGAGACTGGTGAGGCTATCAACGACAAGCCGCTTCCGCGTGGCCAAGCCGAAGATCTTCGTGATGAACTTAACGAGGGGATTGAGTCGGCACCGGAGTCTGAAGACGATGGTGAAGAAGAGGAAGAGAAAGACACTCTCCTCGGAGACTAGTGAGGACTAAACAGTGGGCCGTGTAACTTCCGACGAAGTTAAAGAGATTATCAGTACGACTGAAACGGAACTTACTCCGTATATCGTTGCTGCTGGTACTCTTATAGACGAAATCCTCGTAGGGCACGGCCTTACCATTACGCAGCTTAAAGAGATTGAGCGTTGGCTTTCTGCCCATTTCCTTTCAGCAAGAGTATTGAAAGGTCAACTAGTGGAGCAGGAGATAGGCGATACGCGGGAGAAGTACTCTGATCTTGAAGCTTCAGGGGCTTCTCTTGCTTCCACTCACTACGGCCAGCGAGCTTTAATACTCGACACCACCGGACGCTTGACGAATATGGGTCTCAACCGGGCTCAATTTAGAGCATTCTAACGGAGAAAAGGTATGACAAGACAACTTGAGACAGTTACTCTCGACGGAGCTGCGGAATTTTACGCTGGTGAATACTTGCGTCCAACTCGCTGGTCCGACAAGCCATTTCCAACGAAAAACTGGGATGGTATTGGAGTGTTTGACAAGGTGGCGATTGGAGGTCGCGATTATGTCCTTCAATGTCTCTACAACGCCACCTTTAAGGATGAGCATGAGCAGCTTATCAAAGGCATGAAAGGCTGGATGGGCAAGAAGACGCTCACAAGGTTCGACAAGGACTCGAAAGAGCTTTTCAATCCTCGCGATGATAAGGTTTTCAAGAATTTGCTCTTGGAACGTCTAGCCGTCGACCCTGACGGCAATCATGTTGAAGGCGCGGTCGGTAAAGTTCAACTCGGCGTTCGTCCTATCAATCGTCAGATGTTTGAGGTCGAAGTTGCCTCTTCCATACTGCGTCGGATTGAAGCGGGACTGCCAATTCACGTTCCAGGTCGTGAGGATCGCGAAACTCATTGGAAGGAAATGTTATACACCTGGCCAGTCTACGCTGGGGAAGCTGAAGAGCGCGAAGCTGGTCACTTCAAGACGAAAAAAGATGGTCCAGGTGTCGATCCTCTTCCAGATGGCGCTTTTGCCACGATGGCTGATGGTAGCCGGCCGAAAGCAGCTGGCGCGAACGTCACGAACATCTCGGCAGAGTTCTGTATCGCGATGCTTGATCAGGCGACACTGAGACTCGACGAGGGCTCGGTAGCAGCTAATATCCGTGGACGTGTTGGTGCGCAGCCGACTGATCCAGATAATACTGAAACTGGCGCATTGCTATTCACACTTACCTGTTCCGATCCAGCAGTTCTCGCTGCCGTTGACGATACAGACGGGACGTGCTCAGCAACCTTTGATACGATTTCCGACGACGTTTCAGCAGACGCTACTGACACTCTTGGCTATTGTCGCTTTGCAGCGGTTGGTACAGGCGCTGATGACCACATCGACGGTAATGCTACGACAGATGCCACAGGCGCCACCGACTGGAATACTGTTTCGGTCGTATCAGGATCGACGATTTCTATGACCTCTGCTGTCATTAACCAATCACAGGGTTCGACTGCGGATTAACGAAAATGAAGGTTCGTTGCTGCCGCTGTGGTTTCCTTCACAAGCTGGACCGTTACTCAGCCACCTAATCAGACGATCAAACTATCGTAGATAATTCAGACCATGTGAGGAAAAAATGGTTGATATTAACAAATTGATCACCGAACTCACCAATAACCCCGGCACCTATGACGCCCTGTCAGATATCGAGGTGGCTGATCTTGGAAATACGGTTGATCAAACGCGCCCGCGCTCGTCTATGACCCAGTCGGAAGTTTGGCAAGCGATTGATGTTGCTGAACTTCGTGCCCTTGCTGACGGCGATAGAGCCCTTGTCATGGGGGTTTTGAACTTCCAGTCGATTGATCCGTTTGGCAACGAGGCTACGTTGTTCATAGCTTTATTCCCTGATGACGGCGTGACCATAACTTCTTTGATTGCGGCTCGACAAGAAGCTGTGAGCCTGTTCGTAAAGTTGGGTATTGGGTTTGTCATTCCGCGCAATGTTGCTGATGCCCGGAGGAATATGTAATGGGATTTGGCCCAGTACTAGAATCGGCGTTTCTAACCCTGACTGGTAACTACGAGGCGTTCAAACTTGCCGCAGATACCACTGCTGTTGTGATAACGCTCAAGTCGCGCGAAACTGCTACTATCATGGCAAATATCGACAGCGGCGGGACAACCGACGACATCGACTTTGCGATCTGGCAAGGGCACATACTTGATACAGGCAATGCGCTGGATGGTGCGGCTGGGGCAGCCGATGTTCAACTCGATACTGCCGCTGATCCCATTGCCACCGACGATGATCTCAATGGTACGTATATCCACTTTACGGAGTCTGGCGCCGCCGAGGAAGGGGAGGTTAGGTTAATTACAGATAGCGTAGCGACGGCTGATAGAGCTCTTCTATCACACGACCTATCTGGCACACCTTCGGCAGCTGAGACATACGACCGCTATGCCTTTGATCACTTTCCAGTTGTTCTTGACGCCACCACGGCGATAGGCAACGACAATCCCATGTCGAAAGGATTTACCATTCACGGTGCGGATGGGGAAAAGGTCGTCATTGTTGCCCGCACGCGAGGCACCCCAACCGACACGCATCGTATGAAGATCTCATATCAGGTTGATGGAGTGGCGGCTTAATCAGTGTCTCGGTTAATAAAACCACGTCTGTGGAATGTTAGACCGGCTCTAGTCGCGCCGAAGTGGCGTTTTTTCTGGAAAGACCTTATTTTCGCTGTTCCATTTTTGGAAGGCACTGGATTGCCAAAAGAATTGAATACCGGCGGTCTAGGCACTCGGACAGCCCTCGCAACATGGGGTTCTAGTGCAGTTGGTCCGGGGATGGTTCTAGTAGCGTCGGGCAATCAGAACGTTGAGTTTCCAGATAATAAAATCTACGATCACTTAGGAAGTATAACGTGCTTTGTTTATGCGGTAGTGGTTGATATTATAGAGCCAATGGCGTTCTTTCATAGGGGCGACGATACCGCTGGTGATGATACTCCTTTCCTATTTAAGATGTCTAGTAATCCATCAGATGGTAGTCTACTTTTAAATCGAGCTAACACTACTTTTCGTGCTTGGCGTGCTGATGATTTACAAGTAACCACCAACGTGCCTTTTGTTGCGAGTGTTAGCGCACCCCTGCCTATAGAAACTGCTGCTCAATTTTACTTAACTGAACAAAACGGAGCATTTAGGAAGGGGGCGACGACCAGCAACGGTGGATCGGCAACTGGCTCTCCCACTCCGCCGATCTCTGATCTTAATCTTAAAGTTGGTAACAGACAGGATGGAGCAGATGATTTTGCGGGCCAACTATTTTTAGTTGGTGCGTGTAGGGGGGTTTGGACAGACGAGCAGCATCGTTTGTTTCATAGTGACCCCTTCGGCCCCTTCACCTACGACGATTCCCTTGACGCTAGGGTGGTTTATGCCAAGGCTGGGGGTGCTGTTGCCGAATACTACAAAATGCACCGGGTGGCATCATGAAGCTTGTTCGGGTCCGCGCCTGCGATGGGGAGTTAATAAAATGAAGGTTCGCTTTCAATACGTTGACCATAGCGAATGGGAAGGACTGCCTGAGGAGGCCCATTTATCTCCTGATAAGGGGATTATTCGCATGCTTGCAATTGATGATTTTGACTATGTATTGTCCTTTGAATATCAGGATATCTATTATCTTTATCCAGCCGAGAGTGGTTGGCTATTTGGAGGGTGTACTCCTTGGCGCGAATTTATCTTGATTCCGGGAGTGGCTGGCTGCGACGGCAAAGAGCGTCCATTCAAGCTACCTGAAAACGCAGTCGTGCGCCATGGAGAGACTGTTTCTCAGGAAGAAGCGGTCAAGTTCGGACTGATTGAGACTGTTGACGAGAAAGTGCTGCATAAAAAGAAACGGATTGAGGTCGAAACTTGTGAGGTCTGCGGCTAATGACGCGTCAGCGGTTTGCAAGAGCCGACCAATCAGACAGCGATTGCACACCAGCATCTGATGGTAACAAACCACTTCTAGCTACACAGACCGGAGGTGGAGAAACAGTAAGTGCCTCCGTCGTTGCCCAGACGATGAATTCTCATATCTTTGAGTTTTCAATGGCGGCGGGTGATCCGGGTGGTGGTGAAGATTTAGCGGCAAGTTCTTTATTTACAGCGAGGTTAGATGTTTCAGTTGGCGATGCAAATCTTACATTCAGGGTTGAGTTCCATGCCCTCGACGCGAGTTGCGTCAGCCAAGGCAGCGTCGCGATGGGCGAGTCTATTTTCTCAGGCACAGGTACTAAGACTGCGACAGCTACTTGGGACCCACCGATAGCTGATCGTTATGCAGTTCGCGTGATTGCTAATAGTCTTGAGGGACACACCGGGCCAGCTCATACGATTACAATTCGTACTAATAATACGATCACAGATCTTGTGATACCTAACGCACCTGCCGCACCTGGTGGTGGGCCGCGTGGACCGCTTGGGCAACCCTTACACGGGCCGTTAGGAGGGCCAGTTTAGATGGCATTGAATCTTGGAATGGTCCGACCTGGTTCGACAATACTCATACCCTTCCACACGTTTACCAGTGACGACCCCTCGGAATCAGTTGCAATAGCAGATTTCGTACTTGCCGATATCGGTATCTACAAGGGCACGAGTATGGACGAGCGCGCTTCTACGACAGGCGTGGTCTTACTTGATACGGATGGTATAGACATAGATGGTGTGGTCGGCATTGGTGGTTTTTCAATTGATCTCTCATCGAATGCAACGGCAGGGTTCTACTCTGCTGGCTCTCATTACTACGTTACAGTAGGGCCGGTAACCATTGATGGTGCGACTGTCAACTTCGTAGCTGCAACATTTTCCATCGGCTTCCCTGATGCAATAATTAATACAACTGTTGCTTCCGCGACGAGTGACACGCAGTTCATTCTAACGGATGGCCCAGCAGAGGCTGACGTTTTAATCGGCTGTCCGATTTTGATTCAGGCGATTGCAGCTGCCGTAGGGGTTGGTATCCAAATTGGATATTGCTCCGATTACATCGTCACAACGAAGGAGGTCTTCCTAGCCGTTGATCCAGGGGGCGGTACTGTCACAGCTGGAGATCATGTTGCCATCTCTATGCCACTACGCGGTTTGTGGGACGAAATACTAACTGGCGCCAATCACAATATTGCAGATTCAGCCGGTCGCCGACTTCGTGACCTCCAAGAATTTGGGACTTATGAGGGTGGTGCAGTATGGATACATACTTCTGGTGGAGTTGCAGGAACTACTGATTTCGAGAATGGTACAAACTTCCATCCCGTAGACAGCATCGCTGATGCGAACACCATTGCGGCCTCGATCCCACTTGTAAGATTTGAAGTGGCTCCTGGCTCGTCCATTACTTTCCCAGGCGCTCAGATAGATGAAGTCTGGGAGGGTCGGGATTGGACTTTGGCGCTGGGAGGAGTGGATATCACCGGGTCATTCATTCTAGGTGCAGAGGTTACAGGCATTGGAGTAGCCACTGATACATATGAACTTGAGGAATGTGACATCGGCGCAGTTACGTTAGACAACGATGGGCATTTTGAGCGCTGTGCTTTAACAGAAACGTTCACGGTTGGACAAGCTGGTACGTTTACATTCCACCAATGTTTCACCGAAGCAGCTACAACCATTACTATTGATTTTGCGGCTTTGGGTGCGACCGCCGTTCATTTACTGGATTTCCACGGTCAAGTTAATTTCAAGAACATGGCAGCGGGAGATACGGTTCATATTACAGGTGCCGGTACGATCACGACCGAGACTTGTACGGCTGGAACGATAGACCACGACGGCTTCTTTGAATATACGGATGCGGGTGGCAATGTTACCGAACAGCAGTCGGATATAAAAGTTGGCGTCGATGCTATTCTGCCTAAGAAAAACACCGCATTGTCGGACCTTGAAGTTCTCATGGTGGACAGCACGGATCACATAACACCTAAAGCAGGCCTGACCCTGGGTGTGACGCGCTCTATCGACGGTGGGGCCTTTGGAGCCGGGACAGGTACAGCGGCGGAGGTCGCAAACGGTATTTATCAGTATGACGCCAGCATTGCTGATATGAACGGCACGATCATCACCTTCCGCTTCACCGGAACCGCTGCTGACGATACGTTCCTAACCGTCAGGACGAGCGGCTGACGGTCGGCTAGTGTTTATTTATTGGCAAAACCGGCAACTTGGCTTTAGCCTTGCTTGGACTTCTTGGCACAGTGCAGCGACGTCCACTCCCGCTCCGATTGGCACCGGTAATATTTCGTTGGCCGCCATATCGATGTCAGCCATCGGTGTGCAGAAGCATCTCGGAGTGGGAGATGTACAGCTGGAAGACACCTCTCTTTCTGCTATCGGGATTCAAAAACACCTCGGCGTAGGTGATATACAGATAGAAGAGGCTTCACTTTCCGCGATCGGAGTAATGCAACCAGCTGGCACTGCGGATATACAGCTGGAGATCATTGGACTGACCGCGGCGGGCTTGGTTATATTCAAGGGCGTTACGGATATAGACTTGGCTACGCCTGTGCTGAATGCGGTAGGGCTTGAACATCCTGATGGTGTAGGGGATATTGATATCGCTCAAGCAGTTCTGGCAGCGATAGGTGAACAGCCTCATGAAGGAGTAGCGGCGGCCGAGATTCAAATAGTCGAATTAGCAACGGTTGGAGTATCAGGCTTTGAAGGTGTTACTGATGCAGTGATTGCCGAGGTTGTCTTAAACGCGATCGGACTAGAGCATCCGCGAGGCGCAGCGGTCATTGACCTTACCCAGGCGACTTTAGCCACAGTCGGGGTTCAGAAATTCCTTGGCGTAACAGACGCGATTATTCAGCCTGTTTCATTAACAGCTATCGGCCTCATGGAAGCGGATGGTATTGGAGATGTTGAGATAGCTATTGTGCAACTGGCTACAGTTGGAGTATCAGGCTTTGAAGGCGTTGGAGATATAGATATACAAGATGCTGTGCTGAATGCAATTGGATTGGAGCATCCAAGAGGCACAGCAGACATCTCGATTAATGAAGCGGTTCTGAATGCTGCGGGAGTACAAATATTCAAGGGTACAGCGACAATCAACTTGACCGCTGTTGATCTGGCAGCGCAAGGACTTTTACTTCCATCTGGTATAGGAACCTTGGACCTGGCTCAGGCGAGTCTAACGGCTTCTGGTCTTCAGATCTTCAAAGGGGTCACGGCAGCCGAGATATTAGCTATTGTCTTGAATGCTCAGGGAGCACAACCATTTGCTGGAATAGCAGACATTGATCTGGCTAATGCTATTCTGTCGGCCGCTGGTAATCAAGTATCTGACGTGATAGGTGCAGCTGATATATCCCTCGCTAGCATTGTCTTAAATGCGGTAGGAGTGCGGGCTGCCATAGGTGATGTGATTAAGGCAACTGTCTCTCTCCTCGGGAGAAAAGACGATGTGAGTGGTCTTAAGGGAACTAAAGCAGATAAGAGTGGCCTCAAAGGCGTTCTGGATGACGTCAGTTTGAAAGGGAAAGTCTAATGACTCACAAAACAGGTCAGCATTTTGAAATAAAAGCTGGTGTTGATATCTCCATTGATATTGACATCGAAGATGCTCTTGGAGGAGATATCAGTGTAATCGGCGCGAGTCTTAAATGGGTGTTGAGTAAACATGAAGGTAGTGCTGCGCTAGTTACGAAGTTCGACGACAGTGCAGGTGGAATTACCTTCGACAGTGAAGGGGCGGGGAATATAAAAGTAAACTTGAAGAAAGCTGATACCCTCACGTTGTCTGGGACGCACTTTCAGGAACTTCTCCTTATCGATTCCTCAGGTAATGAGAGTATCGTGACGACTGGTTATGGACTAATACTTCCGCGATCGACATGAGCGATGAATTAAAACCTTGGTCGGTTCCAGAACTTTGGAAAGGAGGGACTTGCTATGTTCTTGGCGGCGGGCCTAGTCTTGCGAAGATTGACATTGAACGCCTACGAGGTGAGCGAGTTATTGCTGTTAATAATGCTTATCAGCTTGCGAGCTGGATAGATGTTATGTACTTTATGGATAAGGTCTGGTTCGGCTGGCATCAGGAAGAATTGACAAGATGGCCAGGGATTAAGGTGTGCTGCGCAGTCGGACTTGGGCATATTAAGTGGCTCAGATGTCTTGAAATGGGCAAGCGAGAGGGAATAGACGATCGACCGACGCATCTCTCTAGAGGGAGTAATGCCGGTTGTGGAGCAATTGGACTAGCTCTCAAGTTCGGTGTTAAGAATATTAATTTACTTGGCTTCGATATGCAGACCATTGAGAAAAAACACAACTGGCATGAGAATCATCAAAGGACAGTTCCATCCAACATATACCAAACGCAATTTGCTCGTTCTTTCAATATTCTCAATAAAGCACTTAATGGTTCAGGGGTCAAGATATTAAACGCCACTCCGGGTTCTGCTCTTACCATCTTTCCCATAGTCGATCCAGAAGAGGTTCTGCCATGAATGCTCACTCACCGATACTTGTAGCTGGACCAGCGCGTGCCGGAACTACGATGGTGGCGGGACTCGTGATGTATCATGGAGTTTGGGTTGGAGAGGCAAGAGTCACTCGTGCGCCAGAAACAAATCCCCTTGTCGGGACAGAGAATGTACATATTAAGAAATATCTCCGTGGCATACCTTCTCAAGGACATATTTCTGATTTCAAGAACGAGATTCTGCATCTAGTTGAAACTAAAGATCGCTGGGTAGTAAAGACAGCGCAGCTCTTGTTAAAGTGGCGTCATTGGAATAAACACTTCCCTGATGCGAAATGGCTTTTGCCTATGCGCTCGTCGGAAGCCATTATAAAAAGTGCTATGAGCCATCCAGGGATGAAGAACAAAGGAAAAGCCTATCACGAAAGGCGCGTTCAGATACTTCAAATGCTTCAAGACGAGGTTGAGAAGAAGTGTGCTAACTTTCATCGTATTAACGTCGGTGCTATGGCGAGCGGAGACGAGGAAGTTTCGCGCAAAGCTATTGAGTTTTGTAATCTCGATTTCGATTCGGCTGTCTGGAAAGAGTGGATCAATCCTGACAGATGGCATCATGGAGATTAACTAAATGGGTGGACGCCCAGAAAAGGAGAGTATTGTGGGAGATAAACATTGGCATGTCTTGAGTGACATAATCAAAGCCAATAGCTACGAGTCTATGGTCGAGATTGGGGTTAGAAAGGGTAGAAACGCTTCACAGATATTACGGCACTGTCCAGGTCTTAAGAAGTACTATGCGGTTGAGCCTTGGAAACAGGTAGGGGCTTATCCTCATATAAGTAACGACATGCACAGTGAGGATAAAGGAGTCTTCGAACGCCATTGCCGACCAGTTATGGATCGAATAACTGTGATGCAGATGATGTCGGAAGAAGCAGCACCGCTTATTGAAGATGGCTCTATTGATATAATCTTCATCGACGGCGATCATCGTTACGAAGCGGTGAAGCTGGATATCAAACTCTGGCTGCCGAAGGTGAGGTCTGGAGGTATCTTGAGCGGACATGACATTGATAATCTCCCTCGCTTTCCTGGAGTAAAGGTAGCTGTTGAAGAAGCTTTTGATGAGTATGAGACAGGCGATGATTGGACTTGGTGGCTGAAGGTTTGACCATTGGCGACTGACTTGACAGTTCTCTGTATGTATTGGGAAGGAGATTTCCGCGCCCGTACCTATACTCGTGAGTGGGTCGAGAAGATGCGAGGGATGGTGGAAAGGAGATTGCCAGAAGCGAATTTCGCCTGCCTTACGAATGTAGAAGGGATAGAAGGAGGTGTTCCTCTCAAACACAACTGGCCTGGCTGGTGGAGCAAGATAGAGTTATTCCGACCTGATCTGCCTTTTGAGGGGCGGATAGTGTACTTTGATCTTGATACCTTGCTACTTCCTGGACTGGATAGCATTGCTAATTACTCGAAGGAAATAGCGTTCATGCCTCCTTCTTATACCTTAATGGATGAGCGTCCTTTTGGCGGGCCAGGGATTGTAGATTATTACAACTCAAGTGTCATTTCATTTAACAAAGGTACTGGAAGTGAGATTTACACCGAGTTTTCTGAAAAGGCTATGAAGATATATAGAGGCGATCAAGATTGGATAGGAGCTATTAATCCGACCTTCTCTACCATGCCTCCTAGCTGGTTCAGGAAATTGAAGAATTGCATACCGGGGCCTCCTGAAGGAGTTAAAGTTGTCCTTTGTATGCCTTGGAAGAATGATATAGCAGCCAAACGAGTACCTTGGGTTAGATCGCTATGGAGAGGAAATAATGCTTAACATCGTCACATTTTTATGGGGAGCTTGGTGTGCTCCTCATGGGGTTGAATATGTTAATAAGGTGTATCGAGGAGTGCTACGTAATCTTGAGGGAGATTACTCTTTCACTTGCTTCTTCGACGGTATGCAAAAAGGAGATTTCGATGAAGGAATTGATATTCGAGATCTTGAGTCTCCTTCTTGGGATGGCTGTCTTCCAAAGATAACAGCATTCAATCCCTATCACGGTTTCGAAGGACAGGTTCTCATCCTCGATCTTGACACTGTGATAGTCGGAAATCTTTCAGATATTGCAAATTACACTGGTGACTTCTGCGCCCGTGCGTGGTACCGTGGGATACAAAGGGGAGAGTGGATACTCGATGGTGACACGATCTCTTTCAGAGTCGGTTATGGACTTGACAATATATGGGAGCCCTTTGTTGAAGACCCAGCCGGAGTCGAGCAGATCACCGGAGGAAGGGAGAGATACTGGTATCGTGCCCAGGTTGTGGAACCTGATATGTGGCAGCGATTCTTGCCGGGACAACTTCTTTCCTACAAGAACCATTTGGCGCGAGGGCAAGACCTTCCCGATGAAGGAAGAATTGTTAGCTTCCATGGAAAGCCTCGTCCACATCAAGTTGAACGGCCTTGGGTAAAAGAACATTGGTGCTGAGGAGATGAAAATGCAAGACCCGATTCTTATAACTGGCTGTGCGAGGAGTGGCACTTCACTCATTGCAGGAATCATTAATATCTGTGGTGCTTTTGGAGGTAAGACAACTGGAGCGACACGATATAATCAGCGTGGACAGTTTGAGAATGATTATATCCGCGACCAGATCGTGAAGCCTTATCTCGCAAGCATGGACTGTGACAGGCTCGGTCAATGGCCGCTGCCTGAAAGAGGAAATTTAAAGCGCGCACCGAAATGGGGCGAGGATATTCGACAGGTACTCAAGGACGATGGATATAAAGAGGGTCCTTGGTATTATAAAGGAGCGAAAATGTGTCTCGTCTGGCCGACTTGGGCCAAGGCATTTCCAACGGCTAAGTTTCTAATCGTTCGGAGAAGAGATGATGAAATCATAAATTCCTGTCTCAATACTAGATTCATGCGTCACTTTAAGACAGAGAGTGGCTGGCAGAAGTGGATCGATTGGCATAAGGAATGTTTTGAAGAGATGCTCGCTGACACGCAGATGGACGTTCAAGAGGTCTGGCCAGAACACGCTGTCAGAGGCGATATGAGTCAAATGCGAGATGTCGTCAAACGCTTCAAACTCAAGTGGGATGAGGACGCGGTAAGGCATTTTGTAACACCGAAGCTTTGGCATGGTCGGTAACGGTACCGATAATGAAAGAATAGTGGTACCATGATAGGCGAAGTCGGACGAGTTATGACAGCGACCCTTTGGGTATCTTCTGGAGTGGATTCTGCAGGAGAAGCGCAGTATGGCTCTCCGATGGCTATCTCCGTGCGATGGGAGCAACGAGAACAGGAATTTCGCAGCGAAGATGGAAGTACACGAAGAGCGAGCAATGTCGTGTATCTAGGTCAAGACGTGAAGATTGGAGACTTCATGTATCTGGGGACTTCGACTGAGGTCGATCCACGAGATGAGGAAGACGCTTTGAGGGTGCAAGAATTCCGTAAGATTCCTTCAATAGATGCAAGCGATTTTGAGCAAAGGGCACTTCTGTGAGAAATCCTCCTAAAGATATCGTCGCGCATCTCGACGCGGCTGCGATTGGCCTCACGAAGGGCACGGATTTGTTCGCTTCAAGGCCTCGTACCGAGACGAGTAATATTCCCGCGAACAGTGTCTTTATCTACGGACTCCCTGGCGCAGCTCCGACGCGCGTTATGGGACAGGTTGAGGAAATTCTCGCTCCCGTGGTTATGATTCTGGTGAGAAATAGGAGCTACTCCACTGGAGACGCACTAGGAAGGACAATTCGAGATACACTTCAAGCGGCGAGTGTCTCTCCCTACCTTGACGTGGTGGCACAGTCGTCAGAAGTTGAGTCGATTGGTCAGGATAATGATGGCAACCACCAGTTCATGCTCGGATTCGAAGTAGCCTATATCGAGGCCGCGTGATGGCTAGGCGTACTACGAGGGGATTGAGAAAGATCAGGGGCTTCGAGAAGGAGCTGGAGTTTGAACTTGACTCGAAGGTCAGTAAGACTGCACAACGCGCTATTATTGCTGGAGCGCGAGCAGCTTACACTCAGATCATGAAAGAGTGGCCCAATCACACCTACTGGTCTGGAGCTAATAACCGAATCAGTATAACAGGACGACCGATTTCTCGTATCGAACCCTCAACCCGTCCTACAAGAGCCGGTGCGCTGGCAGGTAAATTCGCACAGGTTCGGGCCTCAGAGCTGAACAAGCTTAAAGATATAAAGGTGAAAGACAAAGATCGCCTTATTATCCTCGGCAATGCCGTACCCTATGCAGCAAATGTAAGCTTCGAGAACGCCAAGGGAGTTGTAATTTATAATAACGCAGCCGCAAGTGCCTTAGCCCGTATGCGCTCCGCAGCGAACAGGAGATAATCATGGTATCACATGTAATTAAGGATGCAGAAATCCGCTTCGGAGGCCGAGATATCTCTGGAATCTTGAACCAAGTCAATATGGCTTACAGTTCAGAAATCCAGAATGGAACGGTCTTTGGAGATAACTCACTTAGACGAAAGTCGGGTATCACTGTAGCAGACGTTACTGTTAACGGCTTCTATGATGATACTGCTCCAGATAAGGAATTTTTCGATGGGATTGGTCTTGCGACTGATACCATTCTGTCAGTCGCACCAAATGGAGATGTCTTTGGAGACAAGGCCTTCTTTATGGAGACTCAACAGGCACAATACACCCCAGGTGCAAATATTGGCGAGTTACTTGCCTTTTCAGCTGAGTTTCAATCGGCAAGTGACTTCGTCCGAGGTAATGTGTTTCAGTCTGGAGTTCTGATCGCGAGTGGTAACAGTGGTGGAAGCCAACTTGGTGCCCTCGCTGACCCTAGTGAGAAGGTTTACGCGGCTGTTCATATTACAGCAGCAGGTGGATCAAGTCCGACCTTTGATCTTGTTATCGAGAGCGATGATGATGGAACTTTCGGAGCTGGAACCACAACGAGAATTACTTTTGATCAAATCACAGCAATCGGCGCGCAGTTCAAGTCCGTAATTGGTCCGATTACAGACCCTCACTGGCGCGCTGTATGGACAATAGGTGGTGGAAGTCCTACTTTTACCGCTTTCATCGTAATTGGCAAGTATGCTATCAGCTAGGAGATAACACTATGCCCTCGTTTGTTCTTAAAGATGCTGAAGTCATCATCGACAGTGTTGATCTCAGCGATCACGTTCGAAGCTTGACGTTTAATTTCAGCGGCGAACTTCAAGATTGTACTGCAATGGGAGACAACTCCCGTGTCCGACTCTCCGGCCTGACGGAATGGAGCTTTGACATTACGTTCAAGCAAGATTTCGACTCTGGTTCAGTCGATGCGACTCTTTTCTCTCTCGTCGGCGGTGCAGCCGTTGCTATGACAGTTAAGCCTGTTAAAGCAGATGCTACCTCAGTAACTAATCCAGAATATCAAGGCAATGTAGTACTTGAGAACTATCCGCCTCTTGCGGGTAACATTGGTGATCTCGCTGAGATTGCCGCCAGCTTTGCGTCGTCAGGAGACTTGACACGCGCAACTTCGTAGGAGAGAATAATGGCATTCGATCTAAAGAAGCAGTATGAGACCGATCCCGAAAAGGAAATTGAAGGTGTTTGGGAGCCGATCGATGAGACTGCATCGCTGCTAATCGCGAGGGTCGGGAATGATCGGTACAATGCCAGGTACCGTAAGATTCCTCGCGGCATACGTAATCAACTTGAATCTGGCAATCTGTCAGATACCATGAACGATAGTTTAGTTTGTCGCCTGCTCGCGGACACTATTTTACTCGATTGGAAAGACATCGCAGACGGCGGTAAAGCAATAAAGTACTCAGAAGAAGCCGCTTACAATCAGATGTTAAAGTATCCCGACTTCCGTGAGCTTGTTTGGCAGCTTGGGAAAGAGCTAGCTCGTTTCCGTAAAGAAGATACTGAGGACATTGCAAAAAACTCGAAGGCCTCCTGAGATATGAGTTACAGTACAGTGCTATAGCTCGGGAGGCGTTGGAAAGATGGGAAAAGCTTAGTGGGAGGGAAAGTCAAGTCCTTCTCGATTGGCCCGTTGCACAAGGAATTGAATCTCAAGATTATTGGCTTGCGTTTCAATTCCTCGGCAACTCTCGTCAGATTGGTTTCGAGACTCCTCAGAGAATACTCGTTTCGGAAATGCTTATCTATGCTGATAGAAGAGGAATCACTGACTTAGAAGAGTTCATGACAATCATCCAGCATCTCGATCATGTCTGGCATGATGTAGTGGTGAAAAAAGATGGCTAATCCAAAAATCCTTGTCGAAATCGGTACACTTGGCGTTGGCAGGGCAAAGCAAGAAATCAGGGGCGTTACAAAGGAAGTTGAAGGCTTAGTACAAGCTGAGGCTGCTCTTTCTGCTAGCCGTGTTCGTGCTGATTTCCTCCGTAGGACGAGAGTCACTAAGCAACTCCGCAGTGAACTCGGACGGCTTAGGGAAGAGGCAACGAAGTTAGGACGTGGAGGAGCAGTAGGAACCGCTTCTGCTTCATTCGCTGCGTTTGAAAAGAGGATGAAATCATTCAAGCGTGTTGGTGTGGAAGAGCTGAAAGAAGAAATGCTACGTCTCAATGCTGTCTTTGGAAGGACTAGTAGAGATCTTGGCTTGGCAGGTAAGGCAACGGAACAATTTTCGAGGAAGGGTAGCAGGTTCTTCGGTCTATTTAGACGTGCGACGCAGGATTTTGGAGAAGAAACTGAAAAGACAAAGAAGAAAACCAAAAGATTTGCTGAAACAGTAGACGCCTTCGCTCGATCTGTTCGTATCGCGGAGGGTCCACTTGGAGGCACCGCTGCACGACTGCAGACCTTTGCTGCTCTCACGCGAAGTGGTAATTTCGCTCTAGTCGCTTTCGTAGTTACCTTTGCTGTGCTTGCTGCTGTCGTTGCCGTTGGTACAAGAGCGCTTTTCAAATTCACACTCACGCTTGAGAGACTTGAGAAAAGACTCACCGTTGCCTCAGGATCTTTATCGGGGGCTCAACTCACCCTTGAGAAGATAAGTAAGATTTCTCAAGACGTTGGAGCAGATTTAACCTCTTCTGCGATAGGCTTTGCAAAACTTGCTGCGGCGGCTCGTGGGACTAATCTAGAAGGGCAAGACACACTTGATCTCTTCGAAGGCGTCGCTGACGCTGCGGCTGCTCTTTCCCTTTCTGTAGATGATACATCTCGTGCCTTCCGAGCCTTGGAACAGATCATTTCGAAGGGCACTGTGCAAGCTGAAGAACTTCGTGGACAACTCGGTGAAGCTATCCCTGGTGCATTCCAGCTTGCAGCGGCGGCTATGCAAGTCACGACAGAGAAGCTGGGAGAGATGCTTAAACAAGGACGAGTTATCTCCGATGACTTCATTCCGCGCTTTGCTAAGAAATTGAAAGAGGTTTTTGGTGATCTTGCGAAGAGACAAGCTGAATCTCTTCAAGGTAGGATCAATAGTCTTCGAAACTCGTTCTTCAAACTAGGGAGTTCGTTAGTCATTCTGCTGGATTTGAAAATTGTCTTTGGTGATCTTGTAGGTCTCATGGAGAAGCTCGTTATTCTTTCTAATAAACTAGCTAGTCCAGGACAATCTGGGAGAAGAACACTTGAATTTGCAAAGAGTGCTGTTGGAGGGGCCAAGATTGCACTTGAAATTGCGAAGCCTGAAGGAAATAGAATTGATGCAGGACGCTTTAATCAATTACAAGAGGTTATTCGGGTTGCTGAAGATAGAGTTCGTTCGGCTCAAAAAGCTCTTGATATAGAGCGTGATGAACTTCTGAGAAGGTCAACAGGATCGTCTATCCAAGGAGATAATCAATTCAGTATAGATATGCAGAACCTCTTGAACGAGAATTTTGAGGAGAGTATTAGGCTTTCCTCTGAGCTTGGACAGGCCTTCAAAGACCTTAACATAGCAAGTAACAAGTTACTTAATCTTAAGGTAATTAGTCGTGGTACTAGTTTCTTCTCAGCTCCTCAAATAGACGATGTAGAAGAATCTATAAGGGAAATGAACGCCACGATAGGAAAAACTACAGGTCAATTTGGGAGAATGGAAGATGAACTTGTAGATTTTCTTGTTGGTATTAATAGACTTGGACCAGCTGTTGCACAATTCAGAGACAATCTAGGTGGACTTGATCCTGTTCTTCAAAAGGCTAATGAAGCTTTTCGAAATGCTCGACGAGTCGCTGATTTGTCAGACATATTTGACGACAACACGACTGCGCTAGAAGTATATGAAGCAGGACTAATAAGACTCGCAGGTGCAGACGCCTTTGCAAGACAGACTCAGAGTGGAGATAAACTTGCAGAGACCCTCGTCGTTCTGAAGCGTGAACAGGATAGACTCATAACTGTCTTCGGAGATACTGATCCGGTATTGAGTAGGTTATCTGATGGTTTTGATGCTCTCGCTGATGGTATTGTTGAAGCTATGACTACCGCTGGCAGTGCCATGGAAGGGTTTAGAAACGTCGCTAGACAGATTGTCAATGATATCTTAGCTGACTTCTTGAAGCTGGCAATTATCACACCATTGAAAAATGCGCTGTTTGGTGCGTTTGGTAATTTCCTTAGTGGTGCTATTAGCGGTGGATCTGTCAATCCTCTTGCAGCTGGAGGTGGAGGAGGTACCTTGGGATTGTCCTCGATCGTTCCATCTACACCTCTCACCCAATTCGGTGGACAGTTCCGAGTCGGAGGAAGTGGTGGAACAGATAGCCAACTAGTCGCGCTTCGTGCCACGCCTGGAGAGGATATAACAGTGACGAATAGAAACCGATCGAGATCTGGACCTGGAGGTGGTGGTGGAGATACTATCTTCATCGATGCACGAGGAGCTGACCAAGGACAAATAAAGCGACTGCAAGATCAACTATTTGCACTCAATGCCAGTGTTGAGACTCGCGTTCTTAACACGGTGGCTGATAGAAACCGCAGAACTAGCAAATTTATAAGGAGATAATATGACTGTATTCTCCTATCCTCTAGCCTATCCCACAGTTAAGGGTGTTGCCCAAGCTACTATAATGCCTCGCTCCGTTGTAGGAAGAACGAGGTCACCTTTCACTGGAGAGGTGCAGATTCAAGCACATACTGGACAGTTCTGGGAACTTACCGCAGCTCATCCTAAGATGAAACGCGAGGACGCTGAAGCCTTCTTCGCTTTCTTTGCAAAACTGAATATGGGTGAGGGGACTTTTCTGTTCGGTGATCCTCTAGGCGGCACTCCACGCGGGACAGCCGCGGCGAGTCCTGGCTCTCCACTAGTCGATGGCGGAAGCCAGACAGGGAATGATTTGAATGTGAAGGGAGCGCCTTCTGGAGAAACAGGATGGCTCCTTGAAGGGGATTATATCCAGATCGATAGTGGAGCAAATGCAAGATATCACAAGGTGTTATTAGATGTCAATACTGATAGCACCGGTGACGTAGCACTAGTCCTTTGGCCGAACCTTCGAGTGAGTCCTGCAGACAACACTAATATCTTTGTGCAAAATGCAAAGGGAGTTTTTCGCTTGGCAGGAGAGGTTCCTGTCTCCTGGTCAGAAGAACTTGGAGGATTTTATTCCTTCGAAGTTGATATGGAAGAGTTCCTCTAATGGCTCGTGATCTGACTTCTGGAATGGTTACGGAAATAACTTCTCCAGTTCTCCGTCCTATCGTTTTAGCAAAGCTGGAGTTTGATAGTGGTGATGTGACTCTATGGAATGGTATTGGCTCTTTACCTTTCGGTGGGGATACCTATCTTGGCGGTGGCGATCTGGTATCTGTTGGAACGGCAGCAGAGTCTTTAGAACTCAAGGCAATAGGCTTGGAGATGACTCTTTCTGGTATTCCCTCTTCGCTTCTTTCCATCGCACTAGCGGAAGACTATCAAGAGCGTTTCGCTACAGTATTTCTCGGCGCGTTGGATACTTCTTACACTCTCATCGTTGATCCAGAACCTGTTTTTAAAGGCCGGATGGATACTATGGAGATTAAGGAAGCTGCAGAGACTTCGATGATTATTATGACGATAGAGAATCGTCTTGCCGATATGCAACGGCCAAGTAAGCGAACCTATACAGACCCGGAACAGCAACTTGAATTCTCTGGAGATTTGGGATTTGAGTTTCTAACTGATTTGAATGATGGAAAGGAAATTGTGTGGGGGTAAGACGAAAAGAAAATTGGCCCCAACTTCTCGAAGAAGCGATAAAAGAAAGGGCCAATGAACCTTTTAAGTACGGTAAGCATGACTGCTGTCTTGCTCCTTGTGATTGCGTACTTGCTATGACTGGAGTTGATTTTGCTGAAGAGTTTCGTGGATATAGAACAGAAAAATCAGCTATGAATAGACTCAAAAAACATAAAGGGCTTCTTGGAGCGGCGCATTATATTGCAAAGAAATTTGAAATAGTAGAGGTTCAGAGACTTAAAGCTCAGCGTGGTGATATGGCTGTTGTTCGGACGGAAGAAGGAATTGAAGCTATTGGTATTATAGATACTTCTGGCCACCACATTCTCTCCGCAGCTACTCCAAAGGGATGGAAATACCACGATCTCTCTGTCGGAATAGTTTTCTGGAGAATTTGATATGCCTCCCGTTGCAGTAGGTGCTTTAGTAGCTGGCGCAGCTACCTCAATTGGAATCGCAGCAGGTGTTATTGGGCCTATAGTTCTCTTTGAAACTTCCCTTGGCATCATCGGTTCTGGTCTTTTCGCTGCAGCAACTAGCTTCGCTCTTGGCCTTCTCAGCCAAGCATTAGCACCTTCTATAGACACGCCGGAGTTTTCTCCTCTGGTGGCGAAAGAGGTTAAGAATGTAAGACAATTCATTGAGCCTATTAGTTCCTGGTGTGCCGATTCTGCGCCGTCGTAGAGCGGGGGCTGCCTGATGACGATCAAGTATAAACGACAGTATGGCGTAGCGACGACGCTCAACTTCACGCTTTACGAAGTGGATGGTGTCGACTTCAGAACGGATGCGGTACATGCATCGGACGACACGAAGATCACCAATGCCGGACTGCGACATCTGAAAGGGCTCCCCAATATCGAGGATCTGAGCCTCAACGACACGCAAATCACCGATGCCGGACTGGAACACCTGAAAGGGTTGACT
>SDBT01003194.1_pt1 | contig 28504 bp, 24 predicted proteins | sample 2277101 | NCBI WGS metagenome assembly SDBT01 (sample SAMN10404973, study PRJNA504765) | marine sediment metagenome | isolation source: marine sediment core GS10_PC15, 103 cmbsf | place: Arctic Ocean: Southern Knipovich Ridge | collected 2010 | reverse complement strand
CGAGCCCAACCAGTTCGGCCTGTACGACATGTCCGGAAACTCCTGGGAGTGGGTCCACGACTGGTACTCCCGCTCCTACAAACACTGCGGCGAGAAATGCCGCGGCATCGACCCCAAAGGCCCCTGCGACGGCCGCGCACCCTGCAAGGGCCACGATCAACGCATCGTCCGCGGCGGCTCCTGGTACTGGCCCGCCTCCCACGCCACCACCACCTACCGCCGCCCCCACTTCCCGAAAAACCGCCCCTACCACCACTTCGGCTTCCGCTGCGCCGCCTCGGTCGAGGAGGCCGCGAAGCTGTCAAAAGAATAGGCCAGCGTGCCTGCCCTCATTGGGATTTTGCAGGCATTGCCTCGAGCACGAAGTCGATCCGGACGCGTTCGCGGCCCACGTCCAGGCTGCGTTGAAGCAGCAGCTCGCCGCCCTTGTACAGGGCCAGGCGATAGCGGCCGGGGGCGGGCAGGTAGCGGTCGAAGCGGCCGTCGCGGGGGCGGGTGGTCCAGATCTCGCCGGCCTTGGTCGTTTGCTCGAGGATGCGCACCTCGACCCGGGCTGGCCGGCCGTCCGCGGTGATTACGCGGCCGGACACCGACGGTCCATCCAGGAAGCGGTCCAGCAAGGCGGTCCAGGTGGGGCGGACCGCCGTAACGACGGCGGTTCGCATGTCTCGATCCAGCGGCGGGGGCCACTTGCCTCCCTCGACCAACAGGGCCACCGTTCCGTGGGCATGGCGATGCCAGTCCTGGTCGACGCCGTCCACCGAGTAGAGATTGCGGCGCACGGAAAAGGAGCCGCCCTGGGGGTGGGGAGAGAGCTTGGAGGCGACGTGCTCGGCGATGAGCCAGGCCTCGTTGGGCTCGGGGTTCTCGACGCCGTCGATGGTGTAGGGGGCCAGGATGGTCAGCGTGCCCATGTGATAGGAGACCGAGGCGACGAAGTGCTCGCGATCGGCTAGCCGGATCATGGCCTCGGTCTCGGGCTCGGAGGCGGGCCCGGCGCCGCGGTAGTAGCGCGAATCGGGCTTCGAGCCCTTATGCAGCTGTCCGAACTGGAACGGATAGTTCCGGTTCAGATCGACCCCGTCCAGGATCCCCCGTTGCCCGTCCCGGTCCACGTCGCGGCCGTTCTTGCGCCCGGCGCGCACGGACAGGTTCACGAACGCGTGGAGGCCGTCCGGGTTGACGAGCGGCACGCACCAGGTCACCAGCTCGTTCAGCCAGCGTTTCACGCGGGGTTCGTCGGTACTTTCCAGCAGCACCTGGATGGCGTCCAGCACGAATTCGGTGGCCATGATCTCGTCGCCGTGAATGCCGCCGTCGAGCAGCACGGCCGGCCGATCCGCGGCGCGCTGAAGGTCATTGCCCACGGCCAGCGCCAGGACGGGGCGGCCCTGCAAGCTGGTGCCGATCTGCTCCAAGCGAGTCCGGTCCGGATATCGCTCGTGCCAGCCGCGCAACAGGTCCTCGACCATCTGCGGATCCTTGTAGCTCATATCGATGCGAAAGCCCGTCCCGGAGGCCACCGGCCCGCGTCCCAGATGCCGCAGCAACGCCAGGTCGTGGTATTTCCACGGCAGGTCGGTGGCTGCCTGGAGCAGGGTGCGTCCGTCGCAGAACAACAGCTCCAGTCCCGCCGGGTCGCAACGCCAGCTCGTCACCGGCAAATCGTCGCGGGTGGTCTCCAGCTCGACGGCCCGATCCGAGACTCCGGCCACCCGGCCGTCCTCGGACGCCGGCACCCAGACCACCACCTGTGCTCCGGGGACGGAGGCGGGGACCCGCTCGCAAGCCCGCCGGGTGGTCAGCAGGGTCAGCGCAGCCGCCTTCTTTCCCCGGTTGCAGCCGGCCATCAGTCCGACCGACCCGGTAAGGCCTGACGCTTCGTGGGTCGAGAGGATCGCCAGGTGCTCTGATGTGGCGGCGTCGTAGATGTTTGCCACCAGGTGGGGACCCAAGGCCGAAAATATCACCTCGATCGAGCGCCGCCTGCCAGGCTTGAGCAACACCTTGTGCTCGACCAGGTGGACCGTCCCCGCGCGCACGCGGATCAACCAGGCCCAGCGCCCGCAGATCCTCAGTCCATAGGCGTCCGTCAAGCGGCGCGAACGACGCGCGGCCCTGGCCCGCAGGAGCAGGGTGGCCTCGATCGGCCCGTGGCCTTCGAAACGGGCCCGGACCGTGCCGTTGTCGAAGCGCGCCGCCTGGCCTGCGACCAGCCAGAACCAGCCCGGTCGGGCGGCCCCCCCTGACGGGACCACGCTGTCCGGCTCCACCGTCCAGCGCCCGCAGGAGCGCGCGCAGGCCGGCGAGTTCCTCACGCCCGGCCCCACCAGGACGGTCTCGCCCGCCGGGTCCACTGCCGGCAGGGTCGGGTCGGCCGAAACGTGCAGCGGCGCAAGCCCTACCGCGAACCGGACCGCAATCGCCATGGCCTGGTACTTCTTTATCAGAAGACACTCCCGGTCGCGCCACTCCCATCAACTCAACGCGAGTTGCCGACCAGCCTGAAGCGATGCGACAGATAGGTCGCGATGAGAATGAGCAACCCGAACAAGGGATACAGAGCGCCGGACTCGGCGGAGAACACCCGGACCAACATCACCACCAGCACAACCGCGTTGGCCAGCAAGTATATCAGCGGCAGCCAGGGATATCCCCAGGCCCGGTACGGTCGCGGCAGGTCAGGCCTCCGGATGCGCAGCACGAACAAGGCCGAGACGGTCAACGTGCCGCAGACGACCATGGCCACGCTGACCAGGTTGAGGATCTGCTCGAACCCGTTGCTCAATATCAGAATGCTGGCCCATGCGGCACCGAGCCACAAGGCCCGGGCGGGCACGCCGAACCTGCTGTTCAAGCGGGCCGCTCCCGACCAGAACGCTCCCCCGCGGGCCATGGCGTAGGCGACCCGGGCGCTGCTGAGCACCGAGCCGTTGAGCGAGGCGATCAGCGCGATGGCCACGACCACCGTGATGGCGTACTTCGCTCCGGTTCCGGCCAGGACCTCGGCGCTGGCCGAGCCGGCCTCCCCGACCGTCTGCAGTCCCCCCACGCCGAGTATCTTGAGGAACCCCCCGCACATCAGAACGTACAGCGCGGTGACCACGAGGGTGCCGGTGATCAGGCTCCGGGGCAGGTTGCGATTCGGTTGCCGCACCTCGCCCGCCAGGTAGATCACCCCGTTCCAGCCGGAATAGGCGAAGTAGATGGGCAGGTAGGCCACCACCAGGCCGGTCAACGTGATCCCGTCGAACGAGGGCGGCGGCGCGGGATTTTGGGGCTCGATGGAGGGTGAGCCGAGGACCCAGACAGCCCCGATGCACAGCACGCTGATCGGGATCAGGGTGGCCAGGGCCTGGAGACCGCCGGACAGGCGGGCGCCCAGCGAGTTGACGAACGTCAGGATCGCCACCACCCCGATGGCCACCAGCTGCGAGCCCTTGAGCGACCAGCCGGTGCCGATCTGGAGCAGCGGACTATTCAGGTCGACGCCCAGGATGACCGGCAACTGGTAGGTGCACAGCCCAACCGCGATGGCCGCGATGGAGCCGGTGAAGACCGCGACCAGCAACACCCAGCCGCTGGCAAAGGCCACCGAAGGGCCGAAGGCCTCCCGCTGGAATACGTAGTCGCCGCCGCTGCGGGGAAACAGGGTGGCCAGCTCGCCGCATGCGACCGCGCCTCCCAGCGAGGTCAGGCCCGCGAAGATCCAGATGGCCATGAAGGTCAGCGGGGAGTCCACGTAGCGAGCCACTATGGGCGGCGCCAGGAAGATGCCGATGCCCAGCATGGACCCGGCCACCAGGGCGAACGAACCCAGGCCTCCCAGCACGCGGGGCGGCGCTTCGTCTTTCTGGCTCTCGGGCGGCGGATTCACCGTGCCCTCTGGACGGCCCGGCGCTGTTTGCGCGCCAGCCTGGGCTTCGGCTCCGGGGGCTCCTCGACGACCTGGAACACCGGCCGGCTCCTGCTCAACTTGCTCCTGGGAACCAGGAAGCGGACGTTGCGAACCCCGGGCCGCTCGAGCCAGCGCAGGAAGTTGCGGTACCACTGCAGCACGTAGGTGTAGTCCTGGCCGACAGGCCGCGTACGCAGCACCAGCGACCACTCGTCTATCGGCAGGGCGGCGATGTTGCGCCTGAACCGGCGCGAGTACGGAAAGTACTGCTCGACGTTGGACAGGTACAGCACCCGCACCGTTCGGCCGCTGTCGGCGAGCACCTGGCCCAGCTCGTGCATGGTCCTCCGCGCGGTCAGGTCTCCGCGAACCGCCAGCACCCGGCCGGTCCGGTACAACGTCCGGATATGTGCGTATTGCTCGGGGTCGGTCAAAAAGAACGACCGGCCGGCGGTGGAGTACGATTCCATCAGCTTGGTCAGGCGCACGAACACCGCCCGGCGCGAAAGCCTGAAGGCCTGCAAGGCGGCGATACGCCTTCGCCGGTCGGACGCGTAGGCCTCCTTGATCAGCTCGCGGAACCGCTTGCGGTTCCCGCGCTGCCACAGGTCGAGGAACTCCGCAGGGGTGTCGGCCTCGAGGAAGGCCAGCCGGTAGACCGAGTGCAGGTCCGCTATGACCTGGTCGAAATCCATCAATACCAGCAGCTCGGGCCGGGCCCAGCCGGCCATGGTGTAGTTCTGGTCCGCACCCACGCCGATGAACACCCCCCCGATCCGCTCGATGGCCGGCCTGAAGTGGTACTGCCTCATCTCGTTGGACACGATGTAGTGCTTCCCCCGGGTGGTCTGCCCGGGATGGGGATCCGCCCTGACTCCATCCAGGGCCTCGCGCTCGGCCGGATCGATCTCGAGGTCATGCGCGCCGCGACCATTGCCGATATTGCCGAACCACACCAGGAAATCGGTCCGGCGCGGGTACAGGACGGCCCGGATGGCGTCCGCCGAAGGGCTGCAGATCGGACCGGGCGGCAGGCCGGGTTGGAGGTAGGTGTTGTAGGGATGCTCAGAACGAAAATCCCCGCGGGAAAGCTTCCCGTCGAAGCCTCCCGGCGACAGGGCCAGGGCATGGATCACCGTCGGATCGCTGTCCAGGTGCCAGTTGCGCTCGAGTCGGTTGTGCAACACGCCCGAGACCAGGGCTCGCTGGTCGTGATCAGCGGCCTCCTTCTCGACCAGCGAGGCCAGGGTGATCACCCGCAGCTCGCTCAAGCCCAGCTCCGCAGCCCGTTTGCGCTGCGTCTCGCCGAACACCTGGCGGTAGGGCGCAACCAGGGCCTTCAGCACCATCTCGGCCGGCATGCCGTCGATGAACGGATAGGTCCCGGCCTGGATAAACCCCTCCAGGCTGTCGCCCGGAATCCCGAGAGACTCGACGAACGCGGGGTCGACGGCCCGGGCGCGGATCTCTCCGGCATCGGCCACGCCCTCCCGCTCGAGCAACTCGGCCACCTCGTCGAGGCGCAGCCCGGCCGGGATGGTGACCGGCTCGACCAGACTGGCGGCCTCTGTGACCGGCACGCCAAAGACTGTCCCGGCTGCCACCAGCAATGCGGTCAGACCGGCGAAAACGGATCTGCTCAAGAGGGTCTCCACTCAACACGATACGATCGATTCAGCATATGCCGAACCAGCCCTGCGGGGCAATATTTTGCTTTGGACCGGCGGCCCGTCAGAGGTACTTCCACAGGAATGGAACCATCATGGCCGCCGCCAGCGCCATCAGCGGCAAGGCCCACCAGAAGATCTTGTCGAACACAGGCGTGGCGTTCGGACTCGGCCAGTCCTCCTCGACGAAGGCCAGGAACACGCCCCGGCCTTCGCGCCAGTCCAGGTTCCACATCATCCCGGCCGCCGCGTACAGTATGGACGACAGCACGATGTTGGAGGCCCATGTGCCCGGATAGATACCGTCGCGCAGCAGGATGTACAGGTCGTAGAACCAACTGGCGGTGAACATCCAGACGCACGCCGCGACATACCCCTGGCTCGGCGCCAGCCGTCGCCGGGCCACCTTGTACATGGCGCCTACCGCCCAGGGCGCGGTCAGGTAGGTCAGCACCGACATCACGATCGAGTCGACGTAGTCCCAGGTTGGGTCGCCGGTATAGGGCGCGATTGCGGTCAGACCACCGGTTGCTGTCAAAAACGTCCCGATCTTCCAGGGCTTTGCCAAAAACCTCCAGTAGTCGCGCCGCACCAGCGCGAACGAACCGCGGCCCGCAGCCAGGAGCACCAGGGCGACGACGCACGCTAAAGCCCATGCGGCCACGTAGAACGGGTAGTACCGGCTCATAGACCCGTAGTCTATGACAGCCAAGGGCCTCCTGGGAACCCATTTGTGGCCACCGGTTCACCGGATCGTGTCTATCTGTCAACACGCGCCTTTTGGGGACGATGGCAAGCCCCCGGAAAAGCGTTCGCCTGCTGCTGCCGCACCACGAGGCCCGGATCGCCAGCGCCTGGCGCGACCGAAGGGCCACCCTCGACCAGTCCCTGCTGTACGGCCACCACTTCCGCGAGGTATTCGACCGGATCCCCATGGGCGCGATGGTGGTGATCTTTTGAGTATCCTGAGTATCCTGAGTATCCTGAGTATCCTGAGTATTCTGAGTATTCTGACTTGCCACCAGGAGGTCGATGTCCTATCCTCCTCTCGTAATACCGACCGGAGGAGACACATGACCGCCTGGCCCCCCGACGAGATCGAACGTTTCATGGCCGGCACCGAACTCTTCGGTGACCTGCCGCCCGAAGAGAGAAAAGAGCTGGCCGGCAAGGCGACCGTCAAGACGGTCCCGGCCGGCGAGTTAGTCTTCCGCCGCGGGGACGAAGGGAACTCCATCTTCGTCCTGGCGGCCGGCAAGGTCTGGGTCAACCTGGAAGGGCCGGACGGAGAGGAGACGGTCTCCTCCCTCCAGGCAGGCGACTTCTTCGGCGAGATCGCCCTGTTGACCCGCTCCCGCCGCACGGCCACCATCACCGCGTCCGAGGATCTGACGGCCCTGGAGTTCCAGGCCGCGGACGTCCTGCCGCTGTGCGAACGACACCCGGCCGTCAAGACGATCCTCGGCCGCGCCGGCGCGAGGCGCTCCCAGGAGTCGATGAAGAAGCTGCTCGGCGAGTAAGCCTTGTCTCTCGACTATCCCCTGGACAGGCGCTCGACCACCTCGACGTACCCGTCCATGGCCTCGTCCTTGGACATGCCCTTGCGCGACGCCCAGGCGTCGTACTTGGCCCGCCCCTTGAAATCGAGCATGCCCGGCCGCTTGCCGCTCACGTCTCCCGCGTTGGCCTGCTTGAACAGCCCGTACAGCTCCAGCAACACCTCGGGCGGCTGGTCCGGAAGCTTCTTGACGTCTTCGAGCGCCTGCTCGAACTCCTTCTGACCCATGCCGACCTCCCCTCGATAGTCACCCGAATCCATACCGTCCCGGAGCCCCGAATGCAAGCTGCCTGGAATCCATGCCTGGAAGATGCTAGACTCCTGCCGACAATCGCCAATTCCACGACCTGGAGGGAGACTTCATGAACCCGATCGCGAAAACGCTCTGCCTGCCGGCGCTTCTGTCCCTGGCCGTCATACCCCTCGCCTGCGACGACTCCACCGGCGACGCCGACTACGAGCTGATCCTGCTCCACACCAACGACCGCCACTCCCACTGGCTGGGCCAGCTCAACTGCGACTACGACCCCTCCACCACGGACGATGGCGCCTCGGGCGGCGCGGCCCGCTGGATGCCGCTGGTCGACCAGGCCCGGGCCGAGCACGACGACGTGCTGCTGCTCGACGCAGGCGACTTCACCATGGGCACCATGCTGGTGGCCGCGGATGACTCCGCCGGCGACCTGAACATGATGAAGGAGCTCGGCTTCGACGCCGCCGCCCTGGGCAACCACGAGTTCGACTGGCGCCCGGCCGGCCTGGCGCGCATGATCGAGGCGGCCGACGAGCCCGCCGTCCCGCTGCTGTGCGCCAACATCGAGTTCGACCCCGACGACCCGGCCGACGACGCCCTGGAGGCCCTCTACGGCGAGACCGGCAAGCTGATCCACCCGCACATCGTGATCGAGACCCCCTCCGGGATCAAGGTCGGGCTGTTCGGCCTGATGGGCCTGAACGCGGCCTCGGTTTCCAACGCCAGGCCGGTCACCTTCTCGAAGAACATGGACGAGATGGCCTCCACAGCCCAGGCCGAGGTCGACACCCTGCTGAATGACGAGAATGTCGACCTGGTCATCCTTCTGACCCACGCGGGCATCGGGGAACAAGACGGCGTGTACGGCTTCGAGGCCGTGGACCTGGCCCGGCAGGTCGAGGGCATCGACGCAATCCTGAGCGGCCACACGCACACCGTGATGCCGGAAGGGATCGAGGTTCCCTGCGAGAAGGACGGTTCCGACTGGACCACGCTGGTCATGGAGGCCGGCGATTATGGCACTTCCATCGGTCGATGGACGCTCCTGCGTACTGGCGGCGTCAAGTCGGCCTCGAGCGAGTTGATCACGGTAGACGACTCCATGGCCGCGGATCCCGAGGTGACCGCCCAGGTGGACGCCATGATAGACGACGTGGAGCAGAACTTCCTCCCCAGCTTCGGAGGCGGCGACCTGTTCCAGCGGCTGACCTGCTCCGACTGCGATCTCCAGCACCACGACTTCGAGAACAACAACCTCGGCTACCTGCTGGCCGACGCCGTGGCCGAGGCGACCGGCGCCCAGCTGGCGGCGATCAGCAACGGCGGCGACCTGCGCGCCCCGCTGCCGCGCTGTGCGGACGGCTGCTTCGACCTGTCCGACATGTTCATCGCCGTCCCCCTCGGCATCGGGCCGGACGGCCTGCTGGGCTACCCGCTGGTCACCTTCTACATGAAGTGGAGCTCGCTGAAGATGATCTTCGAAGCCACGATCGCAGGCGATGGCCTCGAGAACAACGACTACATGCTGAACCTCTCGGGCATGCGGGTGCAGTACGACACGTCCATCCCCGAAGGGACCTACTCCCGGATCATTCGCATCGAGCAATACGATCCCCTGGACGAGTCCGCCCCTGGAACGCTGGTCTACCAGAAGGGAGATCCCAACGACGGCTGGCACGTCGTCCAGACCGACCTGATCAGCGTCTCGGTTTCCCTCTACATCGCCCAGTTCCTGGCCGATTTCGACATCAAGCCTCTCGACGAGAACGGCCAGCCGGTCGTCGACGCTGGAGGCAATGCCGACCTGGTATCGCTGATCTCTCGCGACGACCAGGATCGAGAGTTCAAGTCCTGGTACCTCCTGGCCGAAAAGCTGTCCAGCATGTTGGCGGACCAGCTCTACCCGTACTGCGACGAGGAAGACCTCTACGTCCACGGCCCCTACTGGCGACGGATGTGCGACCTCAATCCCGGCCCCGAGAACAGCAGCGGACACACCTGCCCCTGAGCGGCCGGGCCTGATTGACGTCCGGGGGCAAGGCTGCTAGCGTCGGGCCCATGCGCGAGATCGAGCGCCCACTCCCGCGTGTGCCCATCCCTCGCAGGATCTACGAGGAGTTGGACAGGTACGTGATCGGCCAGGACGAGACCAAGATGGTGGTGGCCACCGCGGCCTACAACCACTACAAGCGCATCACCCGCCGCCAGGTTCGGCCCGACGGGCTGATAAAGAAGTCCAACATCCTGCTGGTCGGCCCTACGGGCTGCGGCAAGACCCACATCGCCCGCAACCTGGCCCGAATCCTGGACGTACCCTTCACCGTCTGCGACGCCACCGAGTACACCGAGGCCGGCTACTACGGCAAAGACGTCGAGGTGATGATCGCCGAGCTGTTGTTCAAGACCGACCAGGACGTCGAAGCCGCCAGCCGCGGGATCGTGTTCGTGGACGAGATCGACAAGATCTCCCGCCGCAGCCACGGCGCGCGCACCGGCGCCGGCTCGCGGGACATCGGCGGCGAGGGGGTGCAGCAGTCCCTGCTCAAGCTGCTCGAGGGCCGCGAGATATTCGTGCCGCTCAACGTCACCCAGCACTGGAACAAGCACGACTTCGTGCAGGTGGACACAACCGACATCCTGTTCATCTGCGCCGGCACATTCACCGACCTGCGCGACGTGAACCCCGACTCCGCGATCGGGTTCAGCACCGGCTCTGCTGCCGGCAAGCGCCCGCAACGCAAGGTCACGCCCAAGGCCCTGCAGGACTATGGCATGATCGCCGAGCTGGTGGGCCGACTGCCGGTCACGGTCCAGCTCGGCACCCTGACCGAGGACGAGTTGCTGCGCATCCTGACCGAGCCGCCCGACAGCGTGGTCCGCGAGTACACCGAGCTGTTGGCCATGGACCGCGTGGACCTGCGGTTCACGTCCGACGGCCTGCGCGCGGTGGTGCGCTACGCGACCGACAAGAAGCTGGGCGCCCGGGGCCTGAGGGGCATCGCCGAGGAGATCCTGCGCGAGGTGATGTTCCAGGCCCCCGAGATCTCCGGCCAGATCCAGACCATCGACCGCTCCTTCGTCGAGCAGCGGCTGGAAAACTCGAAGTGGGAGCTGCCCAAAGACGAATAACGAGCGCTACAGGAGAACACCGATGGACGAGAAGAAGACCAAGATCGGCGTGATGGGCTCGGCCTCGGGCCCCACCACAAAGGACCCCAAGGCCCTCGAGAAGGCATTCGGCCTGGGCCAGGCGATCGCCCGGCGCGACTGCATCCTGATCAACGGCGCCTGCCCCGGCCTGCCCGACAAGGCGGCCGAGGGCGCCAGGAGCGCAGGCGGCTTCGTGTTCGGCGTCTCGCCGGCCTTCTCCGAGCGCGAGCACCTCGAGGTCTACGGCTCGCCGGTGGAGCATTACGACATCATCATGTACTCGGGCATGGGCTTCATGGAACGCGACGTGGTCAACATCCGCTCGTCGGACGCCATCGTGGTGGTGGGCGGGGGGATCGGCACCCTGAACGAGTTCACCGTGGCCTACGAGGAGCAGAAGCCGATCGGCATCCTGACCACCACCGGCGGCATCTCGGATCACATCCCCGAGATAATGAAGTTCTGCAACCGCACCTCCGGCCCCGACCGGATCATCTACGACGACGACCCGGTCCGGCTGGTGGATCGCCTGCTTCAGATGGAGGCCGAGCACAAGGACCCCATGCGCATGAGCGACATCGGCGGCGAGAAGGATGAGGGCGCCACCAAGGCCAAGCGTGCTGCCGCCCTCCACGATCAGCAAACGGCCCACGAAAAGAGCAGGCGCAAGAAGGCCGACGAGGAGTACAGCTGATTTTGGGCTTGGTTCACCACCCTCACCCTAACCCTCTCCCGCCAGCGGGAGAGGGAATTTCCTCCATCGAATTCCAGGTGTTAGACTCCCTCTCCCCTGGGGGAGAGGGCTGGGGTGAGGGGGAGACCATGGCCTAAAGTGTTACCCTATTTTGAAACACGCCTGATTTTGCCACCCCACATCTCTCAAACGGAATGGGGGGGTGCACGCAGGCGCAGGATTTTACACCGGCTGGTGGGGTCAGGCCTTATCACTTATCACTTGAGCCACATGTCCTTCCAAGTGTCAAGTGATAAGACCTGACCCCCCAAGCACCCCCAAGCTGGTTCGCTCGGGGTCGACCAAGCTCCCTCCCTCAACTGCCTCCTGCGCAGCTTTTCACACATGGACCATAACGGCTCGAAGTCCAGCCAGCGCAGCGTCTTCTCCACCTCCCAGAACCGCCTGGCCGCAGGCTCGCGATCGAGGAGCACCACGGCCTCGTCGAGCATGGTGGCCAGAAACGGAAGCGTGGCCGTCCTCAGATCGATCACATCGACGGTCAACCCCTCCAACCCCAGCTCCCGCGCCAGCTCCGCGCCCAGCATGCCGGTATCCAGCAGGCTTTTAAATGACGATGGGCCAGGCATGATCGCCACGTCCAGATCCGCAAATTCCTCGCCCCGCGCCGCCGACCCGTACAGGTAAGCCCACCGCAGCCCGTCCCGATGCGACAGCTCCCGCTTCAAGGCCTCCCGCGCTTGTGGAATGAGAGTTGCGGAAAATGCAGACTGCATGGGCACCTGACCGGGAGTCATCTCATCGTATTTCCTATCTCTTTTCACTCCGCCTACCTCGCCCGCATATGCCATGTCAGTAGAACACCAACTCGATCGAGCGTCAACAACATGAAGGCGCTACGTGTTGCCATCGGGAAACGATCCAGGGTGAGTATGGATGGGCGACTGAAGTCTGTCCCCCTCCCCTGCCACGCGATCCCCATTTCGTTACGAGGCCTCTTTCGATGCGGTTTCTAGCAACAGAGCATCTTCGAGGTGGATATGTCCATCCCTGATCGCCATACATGCCCGAAGGATGTGGAGCTCGTACATCATCTCATCTCTGGGGAACTCCAGGCGCATCAACCGGCTTATCTCCGTCAGCTTGTCGGCGGAAATGCCGGCCTCGCTGGCCACCTTCTCGAAGTCGAAGTAACGCATGACGGGCCTCCCTCAAATCTCGGGCGGGGCCAGTATCTCTATCGTGGGCAGCCCCAGCGAGACACTCGACTGGTAAGCGCTGAAGACCGATGTGTCCAGAGATACGTGTAGCTTCATGTATCGCTTCTCCTGTCATTTCAAGTGTACTGCACTACTTGGCATCGCACAACAACCAGCGCCTCGCCGAGCGTTCGATTGAATCCTGCCTTGAAATCAGACGATTTCATTTGATCGCTGCATGTCCGTGTGTTTTGATCCAATGCATCGTGACGTAAACGATTTGGATGTTCCCTGTCCCGGAGAGTGGATGGGCATTCGAGCGTTCAGCCTGACCCTGGCCACAGCGTTGCTCCTGTGCCTGCCGGTGCGGGCGGCCGAGCCGGTGGCCATCGGGGTGATGGAGTTCACCGGCAGCGGCCTGACGCCGTCCCAGGTGGAAGCCCTGGCGGACCTGCTGGCCGACGAGATCAGCCGCATGGGCGACGTGCGGGTGATCGGCAAGTCGGACATCCTGGCGATGCTCAAGCTGGAGCAGCAAAAGAGGCTGGTCGACTGCTCAACCAAGGAATGCATCTCCGAGGTCGGCGGCGCCCTGGGAGCGCGCTGGATGGTCTCCGGCAGCGTCAACAAGTTCGGCCAGACCTACCTGCTGAACCTGAAGCTCTTCGACGTCGAGCGCATGCAGGCCATCGGCCGGGTGTCCCGCCGGGTCACCGGCGGCGAGGAGATGCTGCTGACCGCCCTGACCGGCGCGGTCCACGAGATGTTCGCCAGGGTCGCAGAAAGGATCGGCCTGGTCATGGCCGAGACGGTCACCGTCGCAGCCCGCTACCCCCAGCCCCTTGAGCAGAGCCCCTCCGCGGTCACCGTGATCACGCGGGAGGACATCGAGACCTCAGGGGCGAGCACCATCCCCGACCTTCTCCGGCTGGTACCCGGCATGGATGTAGTTATCCTCTCCCCGAACAACACAGCCATCACTTCCAGGCTGTTCTGGACATACGAGAACAATCTCTACCTGGTGCTGATCGACGGACGGGAGGCCAATGTAGACCTGTTGGGTCAAGCGCCGTGGGAGATTCAGCCCATCACGCTTGAGGACATCGAGCGGATCGAGGTCATCCGTGGGCCAGGCTCGGCCCTGTACGGAGCCAATGCATTCGCCGGCGTCGTGAGCATCACTACCCGGGCGCTGGCCGAGAAGACCTCGGCCTGGGCCCGGGTCTCCGGAGGCGAGACGGGCATGCTCGGCGCCGGGGCCCGGGCCTCGACCAGGATCGGTCGCTGGGGCCTGTCGCTCTCCAGCGGGGCCAACCTGGCGAATCATTACTACGACACGCGCGAACCGGCCAGCGAGCTGTGGCGGACGCGCTCGGTCGTCGAGTACCGTCCGTCCGAAACGCACCGGTTTCTGCTTGATGGCAGCGTCTCCCAATCAGAGGGTGTTTTCTCCACCGGCATGGGGATCATGGACCAGACCACGAGGTTGTACCTCCTGAGACTGGCGTATGAATCAGAATACTTGCAAGGCCACGTATTCTGGCACAAAGTCGCGATGGACGCCATTTTGAAAGCCAACCTGGATTACGGGGAATGGCACGTGGCCGACTTCATTCCCATCCTTGTCGACACGCATACCATCGACTTGCAGGTGCAATGGACCCTGCCGCGATTTCACGACCCGTTGCAGATCATCACCGGCGCGTTCGGCCGGACCAACGGGATGAGCTGCGAACAGATGCTTGACGCCGAGACCTACACGGACATCGGGAGTTCCCGCTTTCACAAGCCAGGCATCGAGCGTTGGGAGCTGAGAGCCGGCGCCTTCGTGCATGGGGAGTGGGCGGCGGCCGACTGGGCCACCGTGACCGGAGGTCTGCGGCTGGACTACAACACCGACACGGAATGGTTCGTGAGCCCACGACTGGCGGCTGTGTTCCGCCCGGCGGCCGGGCATCATGTACGCCTGGGGGTGGGACGGGCCTTTCGCAAGCCAGCGTTCCTGGAACTGCACGTGCACCCGATGGTGACCCTGGAAAACAGCACCATGCCCGGTCTTGACCCGGATCGGCTCCAGGAGTTCATGACCAGGGTACTCGGCAACAGCAGCCTCGGAAACGAGGAACTGCTTTCGTTCGAGGCCGGCTACCAGGGCCGGTTCCTCGACGGCATCCTCGGCCTCTCCCTGGACCTGTACTACTCGCAACACCGGAACATGATTGAGATGACCAACAACCTGGTGGAGAAACCCCTCTGGCCCGGAGGGCCGCTCGGGCCGGACCTGGACAAGACAACCATCAGGTTCGAGCACCAAGCGCAGGAAGACCGGGACATCTTCGGCTGGGAGCTCACAGTGCGGGTGGACCTGTCGAGATACGTATCCCTGCTGGCCGCCTGGTCCCACAAGGAGATCTTTTTCAGCAAGACCGGCAAGTCCACTGACTATCACCCCAAGAACCTGATCACCTTGGGCGGCCGCTTCCGGACCGACTGGAACCTGCTGGGCAGCCTGTACCTGTTCTCGCGGTCAGAGTTCCGATACAAATGGGTGGACAACCCGGACGGCATTCTTGAGCCTTACCTAGAGAAAGAGCTACCCAACGTGCTGTTGGTAATGAGCCGACTGGGTTACAAGCTTTCGCCCGTGGAAGGGCTGGACATGGAGGCGGGGGTCAAGGTGTTCCTTCCGGTTTCTCCGTTCCAGGCCCCGCACTTCAGGTACCACGAACACGGCGGTGGGGTGACCGCCGACGGGCGGGTCTACGGCGGTGAGCAGTTGCGGCGGGTGGTGACCATGTACCTGGAGGGAGCGTATTGATGCGGACCGGCTTTCGGTGGGTCTTTTTGCGTGTTGCAATTTGGCGCGTTTTCTTATTCAATCTGGATATGTGGATGCGGTAATATACCTCCATGCCCCTCACCCACCGTCAGAAGAGGCGCCTGCTCAGCCTGCCCATAGGTCTCGGCCTGGGAATCCTGTTCTGCATTCTCAATCTGGCCGGGCTGTTCGAGACGTACGAGCTCGAGAGCCTCGACATCAGGTACCGCATTCGAGGCCCCAGGCCGCTGTCGGATCAGATCTCCCTGGTGATCGTCGACAACGATAGCCTGCGGGCCCTCGGCTGGCCGGTGCCCCGCGGCTTGTACGCCAGCTTGGTCGGCGTGGCCGGCAAGTACGGCGCCCGGGTGGTGGGCTTTGACATCCTGTTTACGGATCCCGGGGTGGGCGGGCCCGAGGGGGACCGGCTTTTCGCCGAGGCCGCCAGGCTGGAAGGTAACGCGGTCTTCCCGGCGGAGCTCTCGATCTCCGGCGGCTCGGGCGGCGGGCCGATCCAGGGGGCTTACCTGGAGTCGGGCCTGGCCCGCCAGGGCCTGGAGCTCGCCGCCGCCGAGGCAACCACGGCCTTGCTCCCGCTTCCCGGGTTGGCCGCGTCCTCGTCGGGCATGAGCCACATCCAGCTCGACAACAGGGCGGACGGCGTGTTCCGCGGGGTTCCGCTGTTCCTCGGATACGGCGATCGGCTCTACCCGGCCCTGGGGCTGAGACTGGTGCTGGATTTCCTGGGACTCGAGCTTGAGCATCTTGCGATCCGGGACGAAAAACTGGTCTTCGGCGACGACGGGTCGCTTCAGATCCCGGTGGTAGGCGGCGAGCCGACCCTGCCCATCAACTACCGGAGCGTCACCGAAGGCTTCAGGACGCAGCGGCTGATCGACGTCCTGGCCGCCTACCGGGACGTCCTGCAGGGCCGGGAGCCCTCGCTCGACCTGGCCGGGTTCTTCGAGGGCAAGCTGGTGCTGGTGGGCCAGACCGCGGCCAGCGTCGGCGATCACGGCTCCACGCCGCTCTCCACCATCTCGCCGCTGGTGCTGGCCCACGCCAACTTCATCGACAACCTGCTTTCAGGGCAGTACCTGTCTCGCGCGGGCCCGTGGGTCAACCTGTTCGTCATCCTGCTGCTCTGCGGGGCGATCGCCGTCGCGGTCGGCCACCTGCGGATGCTGCCCGGCGCGGGCGTGGCTCTGCTGCTGCTGATCGGGTGGGCGGTCGTCGCCCACCTGCTGTTCTCCGGCCTGGACTACTGGATCGACCTGTTCGCGCCAATGACGGCCGGCGTGTTCGTGCTCCTCGGCGCGACCGTCTACAACCACTTCGTCCGCGACGCGGACGAGCGCCTGTACCGCCAGGCATTCGAGAAGTACGTCGCCCCGGGCATGATGGACAAGATCCTGGAAGACCCGAAAAAGCTCGAGATCTCGGGGCAGCGCAAGCGGATGACGATCCTGTTCTCCGACTTGAAGGGCTACACCAGGCTGTCGCAGGAGTTGCTCCCCTCCGAGATCCTCGACCTGCTGCGGGAGTACCTGGAGGTGATGACCCGCATCCTGTTCGAGCACGGCGGCACCGTGGACAAGATCATGGGCGACGGCATCATGGCCTTCTTCGGCGACCCGCTCGACCAGCCCGCCCACGCCCTGCAGGCCGTGTGGGCCGCGCTCGAGATGCAGTCCGACATGAACCTGCTGCAGCGCAGGTGGATCCACGAGGGCAAGACGGGCCTGGAGATCCGGATCGGGATCGCCACCGGCGAGGTGTACGTGGGCAACATCGGCTCCAGCCGCCACATCGAGTACACCGCCATCGGGCACGCGGTCAACCTGGCCTCGCGCCTGGAGTCCAAGGCGCCGCCCGGCAGCGTGCTGATCAGCCAGGAGACCTACGAGGAGGTCAAGGACTCCTTCGACTGCGAGGAGGTGCCCGGCCTGGATCTCAAGGGGTTCGAGGAATCCTACAAGGCCTACTGGGTTTTCGGCATCAAGCCCGAGCCGCCGCCCCGGCCTGCAGAGGAGGAGGTCGACGGGGTCATGGTGCCCGATCTCGAGCCGTTCGATCGCCGGCAGAGCCAGCGCCTCGAGCTGGTCACCGGTGTCAAGTTCACCTGCTTCGGCAGGACCTCGTTCGGCCGGGCGGTCAATATAAGCCGGGACGGGATGTTCATCGCCACCGGCGATCCGCCCCCGGTGGGCACCGACATCTCGGTGATCGGCGAGGTCCACGCCAATCAGGAGCTCCTGCCGCTCTGGATCCACGGTAAGGTCAGAAGGGTGATCCCCGAGGGCGAGGAGAAGGGAATGGGGATCCAGTTCGAGCGCATCATGGCCGACAACAAGGAGACCATCAGGTTCTTCATGCGGGACGTCTTCGGCATGCCGTCTTTCCAGGACGACACCATCACCGTGGATTCCGACGAACCCGACAGCGAGCTGTACCGCTACGAGTTCACCAAGCTGTTGGAGGAAGACCAGCAGGCGTCCCCGGACGGCCCGGACGAGACCGAGGACGGCGACTGATTAAGGAGCCTCATTTGATCTTACTCAGGTCGATCTCGGACAGGAGCTTGCGGACCTCGGGGTCCTGAAGGGCCTGGTTGAGGAGGGGGTTGGCCATCAGGGCGGAGATGTCGCGTCTCTTCGAGGCGTTGACGATGGCGCGGTCGTTTAGCAGGCCTCTTATCTTGGGGTGATTGATGACTTTTTGCAGCTGGGGGTCGGCGGCGACCTTGGCGCGGAAGGCGGGATCGGTGCCGAGGCGGCTGAGGGACTGGATGTCGCCGACCACGGGCAGGTGCAGGCCGCGGAGCATGTTGTGGTCGCGGGCCAGCTTGACCATCAGGGAGTTGTGGTAGCCCATCCGGGGGTTCCTCAGGGGACCGGCGAGGTGCTTCTCGACCAGAACCACGGCGTTGAGCAGGATGAAGAGGATCAGACCGACCTTGGCCATGCCGAACGCGCAGCCGGCGATGCTGTCGATGCGCCTGCGGTGTGCGACCTTCTCCCCGTCCTTCTCGTTTTTCGACCTGCGGCGCCCGCGCAGGATTCTCCAGCCGATGGTGCTCAGCACCAGATACAGGATCAGGAAGGCCGCGAAGGTGCCCACCGCCTGGCCCATGAGCATCGGGATGCCGAAGGACTTGGCCATGACAGGGCCCAGGGGCTTTCCGATCACGCCCGCCAGCAGGTAGGAGGCGACCAGCACCGTAAGCCGCATCAGCTGCATCCACAAGCCGGAGATCCAGCCCAGCAGGCCGAAGCCCATGACGGCGCCCGCGAAGATCAAGTCTATGGTCATCTAGGATTTTTCCGCGAAGCGCTCGGCGATGCCCTCGCGAATCTCCTCCCAGTAGGCCCGCGCGGCCCCGGGGCGATCCTGTCCGAAGCGCCAGATCCACTCGCCCAGGTCTGCATCGTCGGGCGAGTCCTCGCGCACCGCCCGCAGGTACTCGTGGATTATCTGCTCCACCCGGGCGCTCTCCCAGTAGACCGGCGCGCCCTGCTCGTGCATCCGCCTGGCCAGCTCCGCGTGAAGGCCGGGGTAGTCCACCTCGATCCCGAAATGGCCCTGCACGATATCTGCCCACATCTTCTCCGACCAGCCGCGGTGGAAGCGGCACATGCCCGCGTTGTCGGTGGTCACCTCGGCGATCATCCGCTCGGCGCACATGCGGCCCAGCTCCCGGGGCGGGTGCCAGTCGAACTTGTAGTAGACGAGGTACTTGCCCATGATGGACTGAGGGGCGAACATGCCCGGCACCCAGTACTGGTTGGGCACCATCCATCCTTCCTCGCCGTTGGCCAAGTACACCGCCCGGTCGCGCACCTCCGGCCCGAACTCGCGGGCGGCCGCGCGCATGCCCTTCGCCAGGACGTGGCCGGCCAAGGCGCACTTGTCCAGCAGCGCCATGGCCAGTTTTTCATTCGTCTCCGAGTCGGCCTCGGGGTCGAAGCCCTCCGGCTCGAAGACCGGTTTTTCGGGTGTGTCGGCCGGCAGGCCGAGCTGCCGCGCGTCCACCAGCCCGTCGTGCAGGCACTCCATCACCCAGGCCAGAAGACCGCCTACCTGGATGCCGTCGAAGCCGAGCGCGTCCGCGTGGTGGTTGATCCGCTCGGCCGAACGCTGGTCGAAGACCCCGATCAGCGGGCCCATGGCCTGGTAGGGTTCGTAGTCCTTCTTGAACTCCCCCCAGTACTTCTTGCACATCGCCGGACAGGGCTCGCCGCAGTGCGAGTACTTCTTGTTGGCGATCGTCTCTTCGTTGAACTGCTTCAGGTAGTGGTCGCGCACCAGCCGCTCCCACAGCGCGTGCCGCTCGTCGCGCGGCCAGCCCACCGAGCGGTAGTTGAACGACAGCATCAGGTCGGTCAATCTCGAATAATTCACGCCCAGGGTCCCGCCCGAGCTCCACTTGGGGTCGTAGCGGTACTTGGTGGTCATTTCCAGGTCGACCAGCTTCATCTTCTTGGAGAAGCGCTGCTGGAAGTACCCGTCCGCCTCGGCCCGGTCGCTCAGGTCCTCGTCCTCGAAGTCGCCGCCGTAGACGATGGCGCAGATGTTGTGGTCCTGCAGCATCTTGGAGCCGAACCCGCCCCGCCCGGCCCAGCAGTCGATCTGGGTCAGCTTTCCACGGCGGGTCCGCCCCGAGCCGATCGCGCCGAAGGCCCCCGCCCGCGCGGCCGGGCCGACCGCCAGCACCCGCGGGGTGCCTTGCCCGTCCCACAGCTTCTCGAACACGTGCCGCTGAAGCGCGTAGAACCCGCCCGGGCCTTGTTCGTCTCTCCAGATGGATTCCAGGTCCACGGGGACGAGGCGGGTCTTGGGATACTCGCCCTTTGCGCCGGACAGCACCAGCACCGAAGGTTTTTCCGCCTTTCCGCCGATGGCCAGGAAGGTCACCCCCGTGCCGTCCCAGATCAGCGAGCCCCCTCCCAGGGTAGAGACGTAGAACCCGTCCCAGACCGGAGAGCGGCCGGTGAAGATCAGCCGGTTGGAGCCCGGCAGGACGCTGCCGGCGAGCACCCCCGTGCCGATGCACAGAAAGTCGCCCTCTTCCTGCATCCGCAGGCCGAAGTCCACGGGACCGATCACGCCGGGGAACTCGTACTCGCGCATCTCGTGGCCGCCGTCGGATGCATCGAGGATCAGAGCATACTGGACGAGTGGTTCGGGCATTTTTGAATCCCCCATCTATCTGCTACTCACTCTGTCCATTTAGTCTGGTAATCGGTCTTGATGCTGGTACCGGCCTCGTCGGCCATCTTCTTGAACAGCTCGTTGTCCGACTCATAGGCCAGGGCCATCTTGAACGAGCGCTCGGCCGCGGCGAAGTTCCTGGCCTTCATCTCCCGCATGCCCTGCTGGTACATCCTGCGGCCCTGCTCGGTCTGGCCGGTCTCCTCCTGCTTGGCCTTCTTCTGCTGCCGGGCCGACTGCTCGGTGTAGCGGAGATTCTGTCCCTGCGATTCGTTCAACTGCTGGTCGTAGAAGCGCCGCTTCTGGGCATCGCGAAGCGACACGTAGGCCTCGGTCACCCGCTTGGAGATCTTGTAGACGCCCCGCTTGAACTCGGAGTCGGACAGGTGGAAGTAGCGGTCCGGGTGGAAGATCCGCGACTGCTTGTGGTAGGCCTCCCGTATCTGGCCCATGGTGGCGTTCCGCGCCACCGACAGGATCTTGTAGTAGTCCAGCTGGTCCAGGATCTTCGTCACCGCGACCACCTGGGCCACGAACTTCGGGTTCACGCTCACGCCGCCGTCCTCCGCTCACTCCCGCCTTGCGAACCGGCCCATGACCGACTCAAGCCAACTCCAAATTCTGGACGCGACTCGTGGTCGCCCGGATCTCGTCCTCGCTCAGGCCGCTCGACAGTCTGACCGTTGTCGAGGCGCGCTGGCCGGTCTCCGTGTCCAGGGCCGAGACGTTGAGGATCCCATTGGAGTCGATCTCGAAGGTCACCTCGATCTGAACATCGCCCCTGAGGGCCGGCCGGAATCCCGAGAACTCGAACTCGCCCAGCAGCTCGTTGTCTTCCTGGCGGTTGGACTCGCCCTGGAAGATCTGGATCTTGACCCGCTCCTGGTAGTCGCGAGAGGTGGTGAAGGTGCGGGTCCGGTCGATGGGCACCGGGGTGTTCTTGGCGATGACCTGCTCGGTGTAGCCGCCCACCGTGCCCATCCGCAGGGTCAGCGGGGTAATGTCCAGCAGGAAGGCCGAGGCCTCGGCGTCCATCAGCGCCTCCGCCTGGATGGCCGCGCCCATGGCCACCACCTCGTCCGGGTCGATGCCCACGGTCGACTCGCGGCCGAAGTAGTGGCGCACCGAGTCGCGGATCAGCGGCAGCCGGGTCGGGCCGCCGACCAGGATCACACCGTCCAGGTCTTTGACCGTCATGCTGGCCGACTGCAGGGCCTCGTCGCAGACCTTGAAGGAGCGCTGGACGAGGTCCATGGTCAGCTTCACGAAGGTCTCCAGGTCGATCACCGTCTGGAAGTCGTACACCTGCCCCGAGTCGTCGGTGTAGGCCTCGGGCATGTGCACCTTGACCTTCTTCCTGACGGAAAAGGCCTTCTTGGTCTCCTCGGACACCTCCCGCAGGCGCTGCAGGGTGCCGACGTCGTTTCGAAGGTTCACCCCGGTCTGCTTCTGGAACAGGTCGGCGAAGTAGTCCATCAGCCGCATGTCGATATCGTCGCCGCCCAGGTACGTGTCGCCGGCGGTGGACAGCACCTCGAACGTGTCGGACCCGATCTGCATGATCGAGATGTCGAAGGTGCCGCCGCCCAGGTCGTATATGGCCACCCGCTCGTTCAGGTTGCGGCCGAAGCCGTAGGCCAGGGCGGCCGCGGTCGGCTCGTTGATGATCCGCAGCACCTCCAGCCCGGCGATCCGGCCGGCGTCGTGGGTCGCCTGGCGCTGGTTGTCGTTGAAGTGGGCCGGCACCGTGATGACCGCCTTGCTGACTGCCTGGCCCAGGTAGGCCTCGGCGATCTCCTTCATCTCCTTGAGCACCAGGGCCGAGACCTGCGGAAGACTGAGCTCCTCCCCCATCACCTTGATGCGCACGGAGTGGTTGGGCCCCTCGACGATCTGATATGACACAACAGCTTGAGCCTTCTTGACCTCGGGCGAGAAGACGAACCGCCCGATCAACCGCTTGGCCGAAAAGATTGTCTGCCTGGGGTGGGTCAGCAGCCGCCGCTTGGCGTCGTTGCCCACCTGGATACGGCCGTCATCGAGGAAGGACACCACCGAGGCCTGGGTGCGCTCGCCCCACTCGTTGGGAATCACGGTCGGGACCCCGTCCTCGACCAGAGCCACGCAGGAGTATGAAGTCCCCAGATCGATCCCTATCACCGGTTCTGGAGATGGCATGTGTTCTGTCTCCTCTCCGTCGCGCCCGTCCCGGACGTTCCGGGGCAGAAGTCTAGTGGGGAACCGGCATGTCTGTCAACCGATTGACAGCGACATCGAGTGGGAATATCCTCCAGGTCTGATGAGCACCGCCGAGGACATGTCCCACGATCCGCAGCAGCCGGATCCTCCCGAAGAGCAGGTCAAGCCGCAGGGCTGGTCCGAGGTGTTGCTGGCCGGCACGCGGGACCTGGCCTTCAAGATGCCCAAGCGGCTGCTCGAGATGAACTTCGACCTGTCCGACACCGCCGAGGAGCTCAAGAAGAAGATCGCCTGGATAATCCGGGTCCGCTTCGTGCTCGCCCCGGCGGTGGTGCTGCTGATGTTCGCCACCAACTGGCAGGGCCTGACCAGGGGCGCCAGCGCGTTGAGCCGCGAGACCCTCTACTCCACGGCCCTGACGGCGGCGGTGTCCGTAGGGCTCAACGTGATCTACTTCTGGGCGCTCAAGCGCAGAAAGCTCGACAAGCGCAAGATGCGCAAGTTCGTGTTTCTACAGTTGTGGCTGGACGTGATCATCTTCGCGGTCTACATCTGGCGCACCGGTGGCGTGACCAGCCCGTTCTCCTTCCTGTACTTCCTGCCCATCATCGCCTCGAGCATCCTGCTGGGCCCGGGCTCCGGCATGAGCATAGCCGGCATCTCGGCCACCACCTACATTCTGGTCGTGGCGCTGGAATCGTGGGGCGTCATCCCGCACGTTAGCTACTTCGTGGCCCTGGATCGGTTCGCCCAGCGCACCAGCTACATCGTCCTGATGATGCTGGTCAACATTTTCGCCTTCGTGGCGGTGAGCGGAGCGTCCGGGTTCCTGATGCGCCAGGTGATGAAGAAGTCCCGCCAGTTGAAGGAGTCCAACCTCCTCAACCAGCGCAAGGCCGGCCTGTTCAGGATGCTCTACCAGGTCTCCGAGGTGCTCCAGCACAAGAAGGGCGTGGACGACGTGCTGGACCGGATCTGCGACGTGCTGGTCACCGACCTGGACGTGGACCGCGCCCTGATGTACATGGCCGAGGACGGTGAGTTGAAGCTGCGCCGGGTGGCTTACCACGCCCGGATCCCGGCCGAGGATCGCAAGCCCATGAGGGTGCTAATCCCCCTCGACCCCGAGGAGGGCCTGACCGCCCGCTGCGCCGTGGAAAATCGATCCTTCAACGTGACCGATCCCTCCAGGCAGGAAGGCATCAACGTCGAGCTGGCGCGCAAGATCGGCCTGAACCCCTTCGCACTGGCGCCGATTACATTCGGAGACAAGGTGCTCGGCGTGCTGGGGATAGACTGCTCGGCGCATCTCGGGATCATCGAGCGGGACGACTTCGAACTCCTGGTCCTGTTCGGCCGCCAGATCGGCCAGACCCTGACGGCGGTCGGCGTTGACAGTAGAGCAGGCGCAGTATAGCATTGGGTGTTGGAAAAACGGGCACCTGGACGGAGTATTGGCATGAGAACGGCTGGCGTTCCGATCGTCCTGGTCGTCTTCCTTTTCTCGATTCACGCCATGGCCCAGACCGGCCAACACGAACAGCCTTCGCCCGACCCGGACGACCCGATGGGCGTGGTGCCCCTGGTGGACAAGTCCGCGCCCCTGGTGGTGATCTGGTTCACGGAGGTGACCGACGTTCCGCTCGAGGACTCCTCGGCGATCGAAAGCCAGATGTACGAGGACTTCGGCAAGCGGATGGACATCAGAATGATGTCCCGGGAAAAGACCCTCAAGCTGGTGAACGAAACCGGCGACGTCGAGCTACAGCAATGCCTCTGGGAGGACGCCTGCCTCCTGGCCATCGGCCGCCTGCTCGAGGCCGACCGGATCGTGGGCATCAAGCTGTCCGGCTCGGCCGAAGAGTACTACCTGGCGTTCAAGTTCATAGACCTGGAACAGGACGAGCCCGGAAGGCTGACCAACGTCATCTCCGGAAGCCTGTCCAAACTGCTGATGAGCGGAGCGTCCGACGGCGTGGCGGCCATACTCGACAAGCCGGCGCCCGCGGCGGCCGAGCCCGAGCAGCCCGCTCGGCCTCCCGCCCCGCGTCGGGCCGAGCTCGTTCAGCCGAAACCCAGGGACGAGGAGCCGGTCGTGTTCATCTACGAGAAGCCCGGCTTCTTCCGCCGGCACCTGGGCTCGACCATCGCCCTCGGGGTTGGCCTGGTGGCCGCCGGGACCGGGATCGGGTTCGGGGTGATGTCCCGAAAGGCCGGTCAAGACGTCGAGTTCCAGTGGAACGAGGCCCGCGACCAGGACGGCCGCGACAACGCCCTGGCCGCCGACGTGCTGTTCGGCCTGGCCGGCGCGGCGGTAGCAACAGCCGTGGTCCTGTTCCTGCTGGAGCCGGGCGCTGACGACGACCCGGGCGTGAGCGTCACCCCTACCGGCGCCGGGGCCCTTGTGCGTTTCTGAGGTGCGTTTACCGCCGGGAGAGGAAGTCGTGCAAATACGTAATGTGATCCTCGCCGTCCTTCTGGTCTGGCTGGTCTGTTCGGCGCCCGGCTGCGTGTACGATCCCAACTACGAAGGGACCCACTGCGGTCCGGCGCAGTCCTGCCCGGACGGCTATCGCTGCGAGCCGGTCCAGAAGATCTGCGTCAAGGAAGGTAGCGGGCCGGAAGAGCCCCAGCCCGACGGAGACGGCGGACCGGACGCGGATGACGGCGCCGACGACGGTGGTCTGGATGACGGCGACGACGGCATGGCAGACGACGGCGGTCTGGACGACGGCGGCGACGACGGCGGGCCGGCCGACCAGGGGCCCTGCGGAGGCTGCCCGGTCGGCCACTGGTGCGACGACGACACCTGCAGGCTCTGCAACAACCCGGAGCACTGCGGCGATGATTGCGTTCAATGCCAGGCCGGCGAGAGCTGCAACAACCTGGGCCCCCACGGCTTCTGCTGCGAGCCCGAGTGCGTATACGAGCTCGCCTGCAACAGGCATGACTGCAACGGCCACGCCTACCTGTGCAAGGCTTTCTTCGACCCCCTGATTACCTACCTCTGGATCCCGCTGGACGAGTTCAGCGCGGCGATATGCGCCCTGAGTGACCAGGACAGCATCGTGGCCGAGCTCTTTCAGTGCAATCCGCAGAACGACGAGGAGCTGTGGTTCTTCTGTCCCTGGAACGGCACCTGTCACGAAGACGGCACCTGCCAGCCCGACGAGGCCTATGCCTTCGTGCACCATTGCGGCTCCCAGTGGGGCTGCGACGTGGATCACTGCCGGATCCACCTGAAGGAGGGCACGTCCTGCCTGTTCAACTACGACTGCCAGAGCTTCTGTTGTTCCCGTGACGCCAATGCTGTCTGCCTGGACGGTAGCAACAGGGACCTGTGCAAGATCTCAAAATCTCTCTACATAATAATACTAGCCATCGATGTCGCTGTGTTCGAGGCCAACGGTCCGGATCCTCACGACCTGTCCGCCTGGGCGTCCACCGACTCGAACTCCAGCCCGCATTGCGACAGCGACCAGGAGTGCGATTCGGGCCACTGTCGATATTTCTCGGCGGAACTAATATTCGACTACCGCTGCGAGTTGGCCGGCTGCGTGAACACAGACGACGACCAGGGAACGCGGGACACCTACTTCTGCGAGGACCCAATACACGATTCCAAGATCAACAACTTGCTCTGGCCCGACACCCCGGCCGACTGCGTTTACGAGCAATAGTCTCTTTCCGTTCAACCCATCTCGACCGGCCACGGCCTGGGCCCAGCCCACCATCCCTGCGAAACGGTCAAGACGAATTGGTTGACACTTTGTGTGCTGATAGCGAGCGGGAGAGGGAATTTCCTCCATCGAACCGGGCCACCGTGTCCTGCTCGTGGTTAGGCCCAGGCAGGCGGGAAAGTCCACCATGATATGGAAGACCCTGTCGAATGAGGGGGTCTGACCCCGCACTTCAACCCAGAAGCCCCGACACCTCCAGCACCTCTTGAGACCATACACCTGCCTGCTCGGCCACGGCCGAGCATTTCTCGTGGTCTTCCCAGACGGCCGGCCAGGAACACAGCATCTTGACGAGCGCGCGCTGGATATTGACCAGAAGCACCTGCACCTCCAGCCTTGCCTCAGGAGCAGTCCATTCGATGAAGAACTTGCTCTGGTCAAGCAGGCTCTCGACCGCGTCGCGGTGACCGGGGTGAGCCGAAAACGACCTGATCCTGGCAAGGTTGGCCGCCAGACCCCCGAGGCGAACGGGCAAGGGGTCGCGCATGTACCGCTCCTTGATCTTTGCCAGGTCTCTCATGCGCCCCCCAGACATCCTCCTGCTTGCTTCCGGCTTCCAGCAAGATGGATTCGCAGTCCGCATGAAGCTCACCTCCACCTGCAAGAACACCCCGGCGGATGTCCACGGCAAGCTTGATGTAGGTGCCCAGTGCCTGGAGCATCTCCTCGATCTGCCGTCTGTCCGCGTGTGTACTGATCTGGTGAATCATCGCTCTGATCCACAAACTGGCATACCTGGAAGGATTCTTCAAGTGCGGGGGCAGTGACTTGACCGTCCTCCATTTCCCCCGGGGAGAAGAGTTCAGATGACTCAACCCATCTCGACCGGCCATGGCCTGGGGACGAACAGGCGCTCGAACAGGCGGATGGCGTAGCGGTCGGTCATGCCGGCCACGAAGTCGCAGATCCTGCGCTCGCGCGCGGGGATGGGTTCGGGCAGGCTCTTGCCGGTCAGGCGCCGGAAGGTGTCCGGCCGGTCGCGGAAGGTGTGGAACAGGTCCTCGAGTATCTTGCGGCACTTGGTGAACTCCTCGTGCACGATGGGGTTCTCGTAGACCCGTTCGTACAGGAAATCCCGCATCCGCCGCAGTGCCTGTTCGATCTCGTCGCCCATCCGGATCTCGTCGTCGCGGTCCAGGTCGGTCGATTCCAGCACGTCGGTGACCATCCGGCTGATGCGCTTCGAGTGGGTGTCTCCCAGCACGGAAAGCAGGTCGCCAGGCACGTCGTCAAGGCGCAGCACGCCGGCGCGCAGCGCGTCGTCCAGGTCGTGGTTGACGTAGCCCACGATGTCCGAGACGCGCACCAGCTGGCCCTCCAGGGTCATCGGCAGGCCGTCGCCCGCGCCGGACAGGATCTTGCCGCGCCCCTTGGAGTGCCTGGCGATGCCGTCTACCACCTCGACGGTCAGGTTCAGCCCCGCCCCTTCGCGCTCGAGCACCTCGACCACCCGCACGCTCTGGGTCACGTGCATGAAGCCGCCCGGCATCAACTCGTCCAGCACCGCCTCGCCGGCGTGCCCGAACGGGGTGTGGCCCAAATCGTGGCCCAGGGCGATGGCCTCGGTCAGGTGCTCGTTCAGGCGCAGCGCCCGGGCGAGCGTCCTGGCGATCTGGCTGACCTCCAGGGTGTGGGTCATGCGGGTGCGGTAGTGGTCCCCCATGGGCGCCAGGAACACCTGCGTCTTGCGCAGCAGGCGCCTGAAGCTCTTGCAGTGGATGATCTTGTCCCGATCGTGCTGGAAGGCGGGCCGAACGTCACAGGGGTCCTCCGGCCTGGAGCGGCCCCGCGAGCGGTCCGAAAAGGCGGCCCTCGGGTGCAGGACCGCGCGTTCCTGCTGCTCGATCATCCGCCGGATCTGCATCCCGACCCTCCCGTCACGCTGCGCCCGCGATGGCCAGGTCCACCTGCCGCCGGGACAGGTTGACCGACTCGACCCTGACGCGGATCCGCTCGCCGACTCTGAAGCTCTTGCCGGTCCGCCTGCCGGAAAGGGCCAGCCGCTCCTTGTCGTACTGGTAGAAATCGTCCCTCATCCGGGCGATATGAACAAGCCCCTCCACCCCGCTGGGCTCGAGGCGGACGAACAGGCCGAAGTCGGCCACGAAGGTCACCCG
>SDBT01003193.1_pt1 | contig 28504 bp, 43 predicted proteins | sample 2277101 | NCBI WGS metagenome assembly SDBT01 (sample SAMN10404973, study PRJNA504765) | marine sediment metagenome | isolation source: marine sediment core GS10_PC15, 103 cmbsf | place: Arctic Ocean: Southern Knipovich Ridge | collected 2010 | reverse complement strand
AGGTGGTTGTGGAATAAAATAACAAATGCGTTAAGTAATGTTGGTAGTTATTTTGGATTTGGAAATGAAAAAGGATATGCAACCGGAACAGCGTTTGTACCAGAAACTGGAATGTATAAATTACATAGAGGAGAAAGTGTGGTTTCAAGAGTTCAGAATAATAGTTCAAGTAATCAAAGTATAATTCTTAAACCAACAATTCAGATAATGGGAAATTCATCAGGAGTAGATCCAGAGGAAATGGCGCGTAGGTTCTCAAGTATGACAATGATGGAATTAAAATCCAGAGGAATAGTCTGATGGCAAATACCACAATATCTGGCATAACATTACATGACGGAGCAAATGCAATTATAAAAGATAATGATTGTAGTAAGAAATCTAATTTAGCAATTATGCCACTTTATTTATCAGATTCAGACAATACAGATGTATTCGATTATGGTGGAGTAATAAAAACAATTACATTCAGTGGAGTTTATTTGGATACAAGTACAGCAAATTTAAAAACATGGATTGATTCATTAGAAGCATTACAACAAGGGCATCAAGACACAGATTCAGGTTATCCCTTAACATTAGTTGATGATTTAAGGGGAACGATTAAGGTTAAAGTCTTAAGTTTTAATTCAACATTTGTGGAAGCAGAAACAACAAAAATAAACTGGACACTTAAACTTGTTCAATCAAGTACAAACGCATAATGGGAAACAAAATAATATTAAGTTCTTTTCTTTTCTTAGTTTTACTTACGGCAAGTGTCTATCTTGTTTTAAATGATAATGTTAGAATTGATATTGGTCAAACTTATTCTATCTTTAAAGTTCTTGAAAATGATAATTGGGTTTTGTCCGGACAAGAGTACACAAAATTAATGGATGGCACAAAAAATATGAGGGCTAGTTCTCGTGTGGTTAATTCATCTACTGAGGGAAATTTTACTACGGTTAAACGATTTGCTTATTTTAAAAATAATTGTACTGCTATAGATACTTATATATTTGATTCATCGACGAACGAAACAGAACTTTTTCCAATTAATCATAAGATTGAAGCTATTAATTGTGAAGATTATACTTTAATTTACGAAGTCACAAAGTTAGAATATTTCGGAGAAACAGATTATGAGATAGGTTCTTCACATGAATTTGGACATAATATGAAAGTTGAGTGGGCAGACGGGAATTATTACGAAAGACTTTATAAATATGTAAACAGGGACGAGGGGAAACTAACAATAAAATATAGACCAACTTCTAATCACTTCAATGTTTCGGTTAGACTTTTTGATCCGATTATTTCTGAAGATACAATTTTTACTAATTTGATTTATAATGAAGCAGGATTAACTAGCGGAGAAGCTATTTTTGAAATTTACAATCCGGTTGATAATCTTTCTATTGATGATGTTTTCTTTACAAATTATTTGGCTAAAGGTTATCCTATTACTTCAGATAAATATTTTGTTCAAGTAGAGAAACAAAGAAACGAAACAAAGTATGCTGATTATATTATTGAAAAAACTTGGATTGAATTAGATAATATTACTGGATTAAATGTTAGTAAAAATTCAACATCTATTGTTCAACTAGAAGATGGATTTAATATTGTTAATTATACTGCATGGGAAAAATTAGAAACAATTCCAAAAGGAAAGCATCTTATAAAATACGAAGCAAAGTGGAAGGCTCATATTGGTCCACAATCTATTGATTGGTTTGCTAATATTAAACTTGATAAAAATAAATATAATTTGCCTAAGGACAAATTTGGGATAGTAGAAAGTAGATTATTGAAATCAAATAAGTGGGCGTGGTGGAATAGTAGTTATGATAAAAAGAAACCAATTGATATTACTGAGACATCAGGGAGTTCTTTATCTAACTATTCAACTTTAATTTATGTACTATATACTGCAAGTATGAATGTTGATTTTTCAGATTTAAGATTTCTAAATTCAACCGAAGATGGAGAATTAAATTACTGGATTGAATTTAAAAATGACTCAAATTATGCTTATGTTTGGATTAAAATTCCAACTTTAACTGCAAGTTCAAATACAACAATTTTCATGTATTATGGAAATGTAGTAGTAACTTCAACTTCAAATTTTTCTAATGCATTTATATTGGGAGATGATTTTTCTACAGATACTACAGGTAGTTATACAATAAACGGATCAGTAACTTATAATTCTGGAACAGAAGATGTAACTATAGGAACTGAAGCGGGAGATGAAACAGGAACAATGACCAGAGGGAGTTATTTAAATAAAGGATTTACAACAGATTTTAATTGTAATACTGGAACTGGTGGTTATCAAGCAGTTCTATTTTACACAGATAATAATTTACATACAAATACAGGAAACGGGTATATAATAGGAGTTGGAACAGGGTGGACTAATATGCAATTATTTTCTTCAACAGGAAACGGGGGATTTTCTGGAAGGGGTGCTAATATAGGTGTTGATACAGGATATACTTTATTGGCTGCTACTAATTATACATTATCAATAACAAAAGTTGGGACAAATTTAACAGTAAGATTATATACAAAAAGTGATAAAATTTTGAGAGCCTATATTTCTGTGAGTGATGGTAGTTTTTCATCAGGATATAATGGATTTATAGATTGGAATAGAAATATAACTATTGATAATTTTGTAATACGAAACTATACATATCCTGAACCAACTTATGTAATTGGAGCAGAACAAGAAAAAGATGCTAATCCAATTATATCCTTAAATTCACCATCAAATAATACAAATTTTTCCGTATCATTTATTACTTTTAATGGAACTGTTTATGACGATGTAAGTTTAATTAATGTTTCTTTTATTTTAGATGGAGTTTTAAATGAAACTAATTCAAGTGGAACTAATAATTCAAATTACTTATTTACTAAAACTATTTCTGATGGTTCACACAATTGGACATATCAAGCATGTGATAATGTTAGTCAATGCACAACAGCACCAGTTAGATATTTTTTAATAGATACTATAAATCCAAATATATTTATAAATTCTCCTTTAAATCAATCATATACAACATCTACTACGCTATTTAATATTACTGGAACAGATATACATATTGATTCTTGTTGGTATTCTTTAGATGGAACTGGTAATATTACATTGGAAAATCTTTCAGGAAATTATTGGAATGCTACTAATTCTTCAATGACAGAGGGTTCACATACTGCACAATTTTATTGTAATGATACTATAGGAAATTTAAACGATACAGAAAGTGTAACGTTTTTTATTGATTTATTTAATCCAGTAGTAAATATATTATCTCCAATAGAAACAAAATATGATTATAATATAACTGAAATTAATTATACTCTTGTCGAAAACTTTTCTGATTCTTGTTGGTATAGTCTTGATAATGGGACTACAAATATTTCGATTGTGTCGCCAGGAGACAACGTAACTGGAATAACTTCTCATAATGGATATAATACCTGGACAGTTTATTGTAATGATACAAGTGGGAAAATTGGTTCTGATAATATAACTTTTATAGTCCAATCTATGAATCTATTTTTAAATGAATTAATTCAAAATCTTTCAGCAGAATTAAATACAACAATAAATATTTCTGCAAGTTTTGATGTTGACACGCTTTATATTGATATTAATCACCCAGATTATGGAATAAATTATTCGTCAGGATTTGATAATGTTTCATTCCAATTCGTAATTGATTATTTTAGAGAAACAGAATTTAATGATAGTTCAACAAGTAAAAAAATAAATTATAGTGGGACAGAAATAAAAAATATATTTTTTTCAGCACATCAATATAATGAGGTCGAAGGCATTTCTTTTAATATAAGCGGAGAGAATTATCCTAAGAATGTCCAAATTAATAATTCTAATTCTTCTATAATTGATAGGTTTTATCCTGGGTATTTAGTAGGAAATAATGTTTATCAAAATAATACTGCCGATTCAGTAGCTTATAAGAATCTTACTTATGCCTATGATTCGTCTAAAATTATTTATTTTTGGATGGATAGGAATAACACATTACAAAATATGATTTTCAACATAACAGGATCTGATTTTGGATTTAATAATTTGGATGAATTTGATAACTATTCATCCATAGATACTATTCTTACAACTGCACAATTAGATCTGACTGGAGTTATAATGGCAAAGAATAATACAAAAGATACTTATACTTATGATGATTTTGAGGACGATTCAATTAATACAACTTTATGGACAACAACAACTAGCTCTTCTGGAGATGGAAGTTCAACTCAGACTGTAACTGAAACAGGTGGAAAATTAGTGATTTATACTGATGCAGATAATTTTGATGGTGGTGCATCAAGAATAAGTACTGCATACGCTGATTCAGATATTTTAGAAAGTTATGAATCTGAAAATATAAGTTTTTCTATAGATGTTTCTACAAATTTACGATATTCGACTACTCTTGATAATGCATATTCATTATCAGATTTAATTGTTAAAATGGGGGGAACTATTTGGGAGGAGGATATGCCAGCAGTTACTCCGGTACAACATGGAATCGGATATAGAACTGCAACTGGAACTCTTACTTTTAATTTATTGAAAGTGAATAAAACTTATTGGAAAGTTATCACTAATGGAGCCGTTACTTACATTGCAGGAACGACTACGAGGGTTGATACTTATACCAATAATATTACTTACGTTGAAATTTCTGGAGATTTAAGATTTTATGTAAAATCAATTAGTGTTTATGATGGAGAGGATGCAACATCTTATATGCATGTTTCTGGAGTAACAAGGGAATTATATAACAGATCTAACTCGACAGTAATCTCAAATTCTATTTATGATGCGTCTGGAGATTTAGCCAAAGCAACTATGTTTGCGCTCGGACATAATGGTGTAGGAGATTCTATCTATCTTTATCTTAGTGCTGACAATGGAGTAAACTGGGAAAATGTTGCAAATGGAGTAGAACATAGTTTCTCTAATACTGGAAGAAATTTAAAATGGAGGGTGGATTTTAATTTAAGTGATTATACTAAAACATCGGATGCTTCTTATTTATCATCTGTGAATATTTCTATAGAAAAGGGATCCCCAACAAACATAAACATTGATTTCGGAAATGATGGAATACTAGATTGGGAAAGAGATGAAGAATTAAATAGTTCAAATAGTCCAGTTGAAGTTGAAATTAATATGAGTTTAGTTAATCTTACTTCTGCGTTAAGTGGAACTGCTTACTATGGAAATAATTTAATGAGAGTTCCTTTAAAAATTACTTCGACGATTGGACAGATTGATGTTTATGATATTAATCTTACATATAATCCAAATCCGGTATACCTTAATCATTCGGCAGTTTCAACATATTTACAAAATTCAGTTGGATTTGTTGATTTTCCAATAAGTATAGAATCAATTAATGGAAATATTACTTTTGATGATGTTAGGTTTGATTATAAAGGCGGTAATGACACGATTGAGGTATTGGCGCATAATGCAGATTACTCAGTGAATCAATCATTAAATATCATAGTTTATCATTCGAATTTTTATAAATTACTTCCTTATACTTGGGCGGATGATATATTTTTTATGCCCCGGACAAACAGTTCAAAAAATGTTTCAGCGTATGGACAAACTTCAACAATATCAGTTTATAATATCACAACAACAAATTATGGAGGGAATATGAATTTATCAATAAAATTGAACGAGAGTTTTTCATGTTTGAATATTACTTGGAATGTTACTGGAAATACAAAACCTTCTGGAAATAAATTAAACACTACTTATCAAGAAATCAAAACAAATTTAGAATATCTAAATAATACAAAAATTTGGCTGTGGGCAGATTTAGATAATTGTGATGCATCAGACCAAAGAATTCTTCAACCTTATCTGCAAGTGTCAGGATATTGTGTAGATTGTATCTGGAATTAAGATGATAAAAAATACGAGAATATTTATTCCGATTCCTAAAATAAGGAACACAAAGATTAAGGTTGAAGTAGATGGAGACGATTTGACTAATCGAGTAAAAGAAAGTTCTTTTGTAAAGCCGGTTACAAATGGAATCGGAACATTTAGTATGATATTGTCTAATGCAGGGGGCCAAATAACTGGGTCCTATAGTCCTGGGAGTATTGTCAAATTTTATGCAGATAATACAGACGCAACAACTCAACAGTTCAGGGGAAGAATAGACCACATAAAAGATAATATCGGAGACAAAGGTCAAGTTTTAGAAATAGAAGGTCGACACAGATCGTACTTATTGACAGAGTCATTGGTTTGTTATTCTGCTACTGCTTCGACATCAACAATTTTAAAAGCAATAATAGATCAACTACCAACAGATTTTGGTTTTACTTATTCGAATATTAGCACTACAACAGATTCTATGGCTGTGAATTGGAATTATAAACCTTTTTGGGATTGTGTTATAGAGATTTGTAATTATGCAGAACATGATTGTTATGTTGATGATGACTTAGATTTTCATTATTTTGAAGAGAACTCAATCTCAAATATTACCGATGCTATTGTTGAAGGAGATAATCTTATTGATTCGAAAGGATGGGGAACAAACGACTATAATGAAAAAACCAGAGTAACAGTCATTGGTCAAGGACAAGAAGGATTACCAATAATTTATACTGCAATAGCAGATGACGAGGTTGAAACAAGGGAAATTTTTGTCAGAGATTCTTCGGCTAATACCGAAATCAAAGTAAGAAATTTAGCAGAATCGAAACTCGCAGAGATAACTAATCAGACTCCCCAAGCAACAACCAAATCGTTCGGATTAGAAACAGTTAAGCCAGGAGATAATATTTGGTTGTTGATACCTAGACAAGAAGTTCATGGTCAGTACAAAATTGTGAAGATTAATCAAAAGTTCGGATCTAATATTGGAGGGTGGAGAACTGAGTGTTTGATAGAAAGAGAAAGCGAAAATATATCCCAAGTTATTAGTAAAATAGAAGAAAAAAGTGACAGGTTACTTTTAGTAGAAAATCCCAACAAGTTTAATTTTTCTTGGAATTTTGAGTTTGATGAAGATTCTGGAACGCATTCAAATACACAAATAACTGATGGAGTTTTAAAAACAGATGGTAGTGCAAGCGGGACTTGGGTAAGTGATGTTAAAAATTTGGATTTTGATGTATCACTTTTAGAAGTAAGAGTCAAAGGGCAATCTGTTTCGGGTACTACTGTTTATTTTAGTTTGGATAATGGAACAACATATCATCCGATAACACTTAGAAATAAAGAGGTTGATTCTGGGAGAGATTTAAAAATTAGAGTGGATTTTAATTCTGCATCAACACAAATATATAGTCTTGTGTTTTTATATTCGTAACTAAATCCAATGGAGGTAAAATGAAAAAAAATATAGATTATAATTTTTGGATCGGACTTGGTAAAACAATAAAAAATTCTGCTTATTTACTTGTTCCATTTGCTGCTGCAGTAGCTGCAGGACTACCAGTAGAGTGGGCATGGATAACTGGACCAATTGTTTATATGCTCAAAAATTACTTAAAAAACAGGTAAACCAAAACATTTATTAACTTATTTCTTCTTATTTTATTATAATTATTTTCTTCGGATTATAATTTATGGTGGTGATTTCTTTGCGGTCTGATCTACCTGGGCGATGATTCTTTTGTGAGCTGATTCGCCCAAATTTTTTTTAAAGTTCGCATAATCCAAAAGTTCGCACAATTTAAACAAATAGAAGATTTTAAAAAGGATATCTTTATAGGTTTGTTATGCTCACAAAAAGAGATATTTTAACTAAACAAAAGGACCTGTTATTAGTAGCAAAAAGTCTTCGGTATTTTTTTGACTCGCCATGTGGATTGTCCTCTGCCTCTGTAGATTTTAGTAAAGGTAACATTACTTCACCGGAGGACCAGCTCGACTAATCTTTTTTATTTTTTAAAATAGAAAGTATCAGTCTTAGTAACAAAAAGATGCAAAAAAGAAGAAAAGAAGGAATACAACTTATATTAAAAGCAAGAGTAGATAGTAAAGTCGGAAACTGGATAAATAACATGACAGGGTATGGTGACAAAAGTAACGTTACATCTAAAGCATTAGAGTTTTATTATCTCTATCAATTTAATAAAAAAGGATTTTTCGTTAGATTAATTGATTTGCATTTTTCAGATATAAAACGTTTATTGAGATATATTGGCAGACAAAGACGAGAGGCTCAAAAAGAGTCAGGGGAATATTAGTCAATAGAAACAACTATAAAGTAACAATTCTTAAATAAATTAATATGGCACCAGAAATATTTCTGGATGTGTTTATAATCGATAACTATGAAGTACAAAAAGAATTCCAAAAAGAAGACAGAGCATCCAGAGAGATACAGATAGAATTGTTTTAATTTTAATAGTTAGCACTTTGAAAGATTTTTTAAATGAAGAATTAGTAGGTGTTGTATGACATTGAAGAAAATAAAGTTTTGTAGGAGATGTGATAAAAAACTAAAATATGCACATCTATGGTATTGTGACAAGTGTAGAAGAATTAGAAACAAAGAAATAGAAAAAAGACACATGCAAGCTATTATTAGAAGACAAAAAGAAGTTAATGCTAAGAATAATCCGTTTAATGGTATTCGAAGAAGATTAATAAATAAGTTTGCACTTAAGAGGACGTGGGATAATAATAAAAATCATCGCATAGCTATGAGATTAAGAGCCCTATTATATGGATCATTAAAATCCTATACCATCGACGGTAAAACGATGACATCTAAGAAATATGGTATTGCAAAAGGTAACAAAATTCTGTCACTGCCCAGTGTTTACGCCATTACTTAAAGGGAAATATCGTATATATTTTATGACCGCAAACACAGAAAACAAACAAAAGGACACCGGACTCGGAGTCTCAATCGATGTTATAAAATTTAAAGGAAACACAGTAACTCGAATAATAAATAACTGGTCAGATAGGGAGATGGCATTATGAGATTAATAGAATTAGAATTAAAAGAAACAAGTTGGAAGAATATTTTTGAATGTATAAGAGAAAGTGAAATAAAATCTAAAGGAAGTTTCTGGGCGGCTATTCAAAGTTTAGAAAGTCAAATTAAGGAGATAAAGAATGGAAGCAAATAGAAAATTTATAGAAAATGTTATTGAATTGCATGAAATGGGAAAAGATATAGAGCAAATAATGTTTAGTTTAGATATGATTTATGAAGAAGAAGGAGATAAATTAATATGATGTGGCCAGATGCTTTCGCTGTTGTAGGATTAGCATTTGCAGTTGCTTGGTTATTTAGAGGTGCAATGGCATGATAGCCCAACAAATTATCGACGAGTGTAACACACAAAGATTTAATCCTCACCAATTCCGACAAGAGATGAACATCGCTTGGCTTATCAACGACGCAGTTAAACAATTTAATGAGAAGGAGGTAGAAAATGGAAACTAAAACAGGGATAATTAAGGCGCTATCATTGGGCAGAATAGAAGAAGGTTCAATCGGATTCATGATAACAGAAGAAGAGGGTAAATGGTTTAATGTGTCTGGGGAAAAAGATGTTTTATTAGAAATAGCAAAAAATATTATCGCAAAGGGAAACAAAATCGAGTTCGAATTTAATAACGGAATTGTCGGAAATTTGAAATTAATCGAAGTTGCACCAAAGAAAGAGTCTGGGAAATTTGACGATATGACAAACTTTGAGGATTTATTGAGTGCAGCACATAAAGAATTCAAAGAGAATGGATTTGATATAACGACAGAAATGTTGGAGATGAATTATGAAAAGAAACAGGCAATATTCAAAGCAACAGTAATTGTTGGACTTGGAGGAGTTGCAAACACATATACAGCGCATGGAGATTCTGAAGGAATCGGAAGTGAGATGATAAAACCACACTTTATTCGAATGGCAGAAACACGAGCGATTGCCAGGGCACTTAGATGGGCCACAAATAACGCAAAAGTCTCAGAAGAAGAAACATCTGGAGAAGTTCCAAAAAGACAAGATGGATGAAGACTTAAGAGATGAATTGGCAGCATTAAGAGATACAAAACAACAGGTAGAGATCAAAACCGTTTCAATATCTATACAACAGGCAGAAGAAGTACTATCTAAAATTTATGAGTTTAATATAGAAATAGAATAATGACAGAAGATATAGAAAACACGCAAGAGCAAACATTTGAGCAGAAAAGCAGCGTAGCAGTTGAAAGAAACTCACGAGGATACAACTGGAAAGTGAAGGTTTACGATGCTGATGCAGATAAGGCTTTTAAGAAAATGGCAGAGCTTGAGGACAAATGCTCCAAGAAATACAAAGCAAAAGAAACTTAAATTATTAAACTCTCTATTGAGAGTATCATGCACCCGTCGTCTAAATGGAAAAGACAAGTGGGCGCCCTAATAACAAGGAGAAATTCTTGAGGAAACGCTAAACGCAGGTTCGAATCCTGTCGGGTGCTTACGCTCAAACTTGGACGGTTTAAAGACTGGACGATGGAGCTGACGCCGATAATTCGGAACTGGTTTGAATGTGAGCGAAGAAATAAAATAGGATAAAATTAATGTTACGCATTGGGTAAGTCTACAAGCACCAATGTATCCAGAAACTTCACCTACTCACATTTAAAACTGGGATGTGGGTCAGTAGTGTCTTAAGCACGGCCACCCACATTTTAAGTAAGCTAAGTAAGCCGAACAGGAGCCGGTCTAAAAAACCTCGAAGGCCACCTTCCGCTTACTTACGCTTACACTGTAAGTCAGTGGGCTCTCCAAATCAGGAGGAAATGGCTGTGTTCCCAAACACAAAGCCCACTTTTATACTCACAATGGAAACAATAATATTACACCCAGGAAAAGTCCTTAGCAGGAATGACAAAGATATACACTTCATAACTTCTAGTATGTTAATAAACTTATACGGCATAGACCAGAGAAAATTCAGAGTCCTAGTGTCTAAGGACTGGAATATAAAAGGTATTCATTTATGTCCTCTATATAGAGGAAATTATAAAGAAGAAGCAGAGAGACAAGGGATTTTATAATTATGGAAAGAGAACGAACTATCAAATTATTAGAGAAAGAATTAAAGGCATACTGGTCAGGTTATGATTCAGAAGAAGAAAATTATAATGAGGGAATAAAAAGGGCTATTGAAATACTAAAAACAGAAAACAAATAATGGAAAAATGGAATAAACATAAGATACCCGAAGGAATGGAATACAGGGAATTTTATCGTAAGTGGGCTAACTACGATGCAGAGGAACATGAGGGGTGTTATCCATAATGGAAAAGAAACATAAAAAACAATGTGATTGCGGGATTTGGTTTTTCGTAACTGGGCAAAATCAAAATAAATGCACGGGATGCCAACCCCCAGCTCCACATAAAAAAGACTAATGGAAAAAGAAAAGAAAGAATCGAGATTGAAAAATCCAGACAAAGAATTACAAAAAGAAAAAGCAAGACATTCTAAAGTTATGAATTTTATCAAGAAAGAAGATTGGATAGGATTAAAAAAATTTAAGAAGGTAAAATAATGAAAGAAAAAATAACACTATATAAAAAATGCCCAATAAAAAGATGTAGAGAGATAAGTGGATTTTATCTTGAGGCAGAAGAAATCAAAAAGAATGAAAAATATATTTGTCAAGGCTGCACAAAAGAAACCAAATTAAGTAGATGGCAAAAATCATCAGAAGGAGAATATTTAAAATGTATGTGTGGTGCTGAATCTTCTGGAAAAATAAAATCAACAATTCCAACAAATAAACGAAAATATGGTAGGCAACCGATAAAAAAATGATTAAATTAGGAAATAATTTCGAGATAGAACTAGATAAACTTATTTCAACAAGAATGTTAATTCAAGCAAATTCTGGAGGCGGAAAGTCTTATGCAATTAGAAAATTACTTGAAGAATCACATGGTAAAGTTCAACAGATTGTAATCGATTTAGAAGGAGAGTTTTCATCATTACGAGAAAAATATGATTATTTATTAGTAGGTCAAGACGGAGAAATACCGGCTAGAATCCAAACAGCAGAGTTACTTGCAAAAAAATTATTAAAATTGAATGTAAGTGCGATTATAGATTTATCAGAATTGAAACATCATGAGAGAATATTATTTGTGAAGAGATTTTTAGATAGTCTAGTGAATGCGCCCAAGATACTTTGGCATCCTTGCTTGGTCTTTGTAGATGAAGCACATCAATTCTGTCCGGAAAAAGCAAAATCTGAATCGGGTAGTTCTGTAATTGATTTATGTACACGTGGAAGAAAAAGAGGATTCTGCGCAGTTCTTGCTACTCAAAGAATTTCTAAATTAAACAAGGACGCCGCAGCAGAATGTAATAATCAAATGGTTGGTCGGACAAGTTTGGATATTGACCAGAAGCGTGCATCAGATATATTGGGGATTACAAATAAAGATGAAATTAGAGATTTAAGAAATATGGACGACGGAGAATTTCAAGTGTTTGGACCAGCGATATGTAAGGAAGTAAGAAAAGTAAAAGTGGGACTAACCGAAACTACACACATGGATTCTAAAAATGTATTGATGGCTCCGATCCAAACACCAAAAAACATAGAGAAAATTATGAAGGATGTGATTGACTTGCCAAAAGAAGTCGAGACAGAATTGAAAAACATAACAGACTACAAAAATAAAGTTGTTGATCTAAAGCGAGAAGTTAGAAGGTTGGAACAGTCGCAACAAAAACCCATTATAAAAGTAGATGAAAAGGCATTGAGTGCAGCAGAATTGCGTGGAACAAAGAGAGCAGAGAATCATTACTTAAGTAAACTTAAAGAATCATCCGATAATATAAAAAAGGTTAAAATATCCTATAATAGGTTACAAAAAGGAATGGAGCAAATTGCAGCAAATTGCAGCAAATTACTACAAATCGAAATTCCGGAAATTGTACCCATCTCGTACCCATCTCGTACCCTGTCTATTCCAAAATGTCCCGTAATGTCCCGCAATGTCCCGCAAATCGATAGTCACCATCAGTCACCATCAGATTTGGGATTGTGTCCAAGAAAGATTTATTCAGTTTTAGTCGCTAATCCGGAAAGAGAATTCACAAAGGTTCAATTAGGATTGTTGTCCGGATATTCAGCAAAGTCCGGCGGTTTTAATAATGCTGTTTCTGTGCTTAATTCCAGGGGACTAATTATTAGAAATAATGAAGTTATAAAATTAGGAGAGGTTGATATGAATTATTGTGTACAGGGATATGAAGAAATCTCGAGAGAATTGTGGTCAATAAATTTGCCTGCATGCCCTAGAAAAATATTTGAATATTTATTAGGTAATGAAAATATGACATTCACGAAAGATGAACTAGGAGAAGCAACTGGTTATTCGAGTAATAGTGGTGGATTCAACAATGCAATATCAAAATTAAATTCGCTTGGATTGATTCAGAGGAATAATGGATCGATTAGAATTAGTCCAGAGGTATTGGAATTATAATGAACAAAATAGTAGAAGAAGCAATGACAAATATGATATGCAGAATCGAAGTGAACGAATTAGAAATCATTAAATTAAAACAAAAAATACAACAATACAAACAACTTCAACCTCAAGACTCACTAGCAAGTAAAAAACAAATTGATTATTTAAGAAGTTTAGGCGGAAGAGCTTTTGAGGGCATCACAAAAGACCAGGCTGGAGAAGCAATAAATACATTACTCGAAGAAAAAAAGAATAAGGAAATCGATAAAGTAGTCGACGATATCGTCGAACCAGAAGAAGTAGATACTGATAATGCCGGACTAAATGAGGAGGATTTGATGTGAAAGATCTTACAAAAGGTCAACTTAAAATTATAGAACCTATTAAAGAAATAGTTGGAGAAGAATTTTATAACCTACAAAAGAGGGCAATGACGGATTCAAGATTACTAATGGATTCAGATGATTCAGAAAGAATATCAGAGGAATTAAGTGAGACACAAATAAAAAGACTCAGGGAAATTAATAAAAAACTACAAGATTATAGAGAATCCTATAAGCAAGGTATCGACACAATAAAACAAGGAATTAAAATACTGGAAGATTTAATATGATGAGGAATTTATGTTGGCAGGCGAAAGGCTCAAGGGAAGAAGTTTATGATTGCATGGTCAAGGTGATTGATGATAAGAAGTTAATTTATTTTTTAGATTGCACTTGTTGGAATTTTGTGAATCGAAGAATATACAAATCGGGGATATGTTCAGACCAGAAATTTTATGATATGCCTTGTAAACACTTGAGACCAGTAGTCGAAGTATTAGAAAAACAAGGATATAAATTAAAAAAACCAAAAAAAATGGTAGGAACTGACAAATGTACTCCAGAATTAAGAAGATTTTTAATTGAACGTTCAGGTGGATTATGTGAATTTCATAATTGCGATTTAGAAGGAAAAGAAATTCACAGAAAGATAACAAAAACAAACGGCGGAAAGTATAATAAGGAGAACTGCGTATTACTTTGTAGTGCACACCACGAAGCAATTACATATCAAAAGTGGCAAGGATCCCCAGGAGCAAAAAATGACTGAGTATAATAAATTTGACAGCGAATTCCCAACAATAGAAATATATTGCAGACGACATGATTTCTCTTCAATAGAAAAACTATCCACCAGATGCAACCTAACAAACAAAATCAAAGAACAATATAAAATAAATTTAGAGGAAGATTGTATTTATAGAGACAGAAATCACTGTATGAATATTGATAAAAGATGAATAGAAGAGAATTCTTATTGTGGGTAATTACTACTAGTTTGGTTGGTAACGAAGCTTCCAAAATATACAATAAATTTAAATCAAAAAAGACAATATCAGATATATTCAATCTTAAAGATGATGTACACCTTGCAGAATATAAAGCAACATCCAAAGGTATTCCATTAAGCATGAAAGGAATGGGTATAATTTATGATGATTATTATTTGTCTATGGCACATATTCCAAATTCGCTTGATTATAGAGAGCAAAGATTACCATTTGGGACTATCAGAATACCACTAAATCCAAAAAATAAATCTGCAACTGTTATGAAATCTAATTTAGAAACATTAGTCGCAAATTCTAAAACTGATGTCTTTATTGGAAAACCTGGAATTAAAATTAAAAACTTTCCATGTGAAGCAAAAAGAGATGTTAAGTTAAGTGAAGAAGTGTATTTAATTGGGAATCCAGAATTAAAAGGATTCAATATTAGAAAAGGTTATGTTTCAGATTTAGATGGATTTGGAGATATTTTTGGAAAAGCAGAATACACATTTGGAGTTGACTTTCCTATTCATCCAGGGGACTCGGGTTGTCCAGTAGTTAATAAAGATTTCAAATTATTAGGATTAGCAAATTATGTAGTCGCACATAAGTTTGGATATATTAGTAAAATTGGATTATATTTAGACGAAATTAAAAATATAAAAGAAGCTGATAAAATAGATAAATTGGTGAGGAATAAACATTAAATGATAAGTGAAATAATAAAAAATGAAAAAATTTATTCTCCTAAGCCAGATTTGCCTTATTCTGATAACGGCGTTGGTGAGTGGTTGCCAGATCCCTTAGATGAAGATGCTGCTTATCGAAAGATTAAGCGTAGAGATATGTACGAGGATGAAGAACTCGGAATGTGGTATTGTGATGGAATTAACTAAAATGAAAAACCAAAAAAAAGTCAAAGCAGGTAAAAAGTCGAGAGCAGCTGGCGCAGCATTTGAATTACGAGTGAGAAAAGATTTAGAAGAGAGAGGTTGGATTGTTGATAAGTGGAGAAATAATGTTGAATTGAAGCCAGAATATACTTGTTGTGGAAATGCTGAAAATTGGAAAATAGATTATGGTAGAAGGTGCCAAAGTTCAGATGGTGAGGAATTATCAACATTCGAAACTGTATGTGATGTGTGTGGGGAGGATGTCTCTGGAGATTCAAATGATGCATATCAAGAAGTAGATGTTGTAGGATATAATGGAAGATTAATCCAAGCAAAAAACAAGTGGGCAGGACCAGATAGGCCAATGATGATGGGTGCTGGATTTCCAGACTTTATTTGTTTTAGAGTAGTGTACGACACAGAATGTGATATTACTTATGAAGTAGTTGGAGTAGAATCAAAAATAAATGGCGAATTAGACAAAATTGAAAAGGAAAAATGTTTGTGGCTTTTAAAAAATAATATTTTTAGCAAAATTCTAATCGCTGAAAAAACAAAAGTCAAAAATAAAATTGTGATTGTTTATCACGACTTCAAGGAAAAGTATGGCAAAAATAAAAAACTTAAGAAAAAGATCTAGTAAACATCATATAATTCCAAAATCAAGAGGCGGGAATTCTAATTTAGAAAATATTGCCAAAACAAATAAAAAACCTCACCAATATTATCATGCCTTATTCTCAAATAAACGCCCAGAAGAAATTGTGGAATATTTAGTAAATGATTTTTGGAATGGGAACTGGTCCTATGTTGAAAAAGCATATAATTCCCAAAATAATAAATACCAATAACTTTAAATAGTAAAATAGACCAATATATTCATGGCTAGAACTGAGAGAAAAAATATTAACGTTGCGACTCTTGAAAAGGTTCGACAATTTCTAAAAGAACAAGACAAACCAGTATTCATATCAGACGTCGTGAAGGCAGTAGGTGTGGATTGTCATTCTGTGAAACTAGCGATAACAATGCTTAATATTCGAATCAATAAAGACAGGAGAGTGAAGCTCAAATGATAATTTTTGAAGGAGAGCATGGGTGTGTTGATTATGATATTTTGAATATTGCAGGTGATGGAATAAGGAAAATTATAATTAGGGGAAGATGCGCAATAAGGGTTTCCAATCAAATTGCCGGCACAGCAATGTGTACAGACTTAATCAAAAAAGAAGCATGTAGAAAATTAAAAAAATTAGTAGCTGAGTTAGAGGAGGATTTATGTTAGAAATAATCAACCAGAAGAATATGAACTTTTTGTTTGAGATTGCAAAGAAGCCTAGAAACATATCCGAGCTAGCAAAACGCGGAGACTTAATGATGAGCACTGCGTCGACATTGATATCAAGATTGGCTAGAGAAAACGTTGTCAAGAAAACAGAGATTGATGGAAATAGGGGCAGACAAATCATAATCACATTAACAGACTACGGAATTACACAGGTGAAACTATTGAAGGAAATTAAAAAGAATTATCAAAAGAATAAAATTCAAATAACTGAGAAGGGAGGTGAAAATGGTACAGAATAAGAAAGAAGAAACATCTAAGTTAACTTACGACGAGAGAAAGAAGATTTTATTGCAGAAAAAGATGAATGTTATCGAGCATAAAACTGAAGAAGTCAAAGAGGGCGATGAGGTCAAAGAAGAATCGAAACTTATCTCAACAGTGAAGTCCACTATGGAAGTTGAATATACTGAAGAAGGAATCAAACTTGCATATAATGGATTAGTCAAAGAGAAGAAACATCACGACAAACATCTTATTGATTTGAATAAGAATCTTAAGGATGCGGGCGAGATGACTCCAGAGCTAACAAAACTTAAAGAGGACTTGCAGAAAATTGCTAAGATAGACCAAGCAGAAAAATCCAAAAAAGAAATCGAAGCAACAGAAGAAAGACTCAAAGTAGTTAACAAAGAAATCAAAGAAATCAAAGAAGAAATCGGAACTCGATTAAAGCTTTAATTTCAAAACAATTTTTATTTTTATTTTTTAGATTAAAAGAAGGGTTCTCCCAAACCCCCTCCTAAGAAAACCGGGCCGCGCGCGACGCAACAAACAACATGGAAGAAATCAAAAAAGAATCCGCAATAATCAATAAGACGATTAAGAAAATCAATAAGAATGGGGATGCATACGAAATAAAATCCTTAATAGTTCAGGCTGAAACAATCACAGATGCCGAGACAGCATTCAATAAAGAATGGGAGAGGAAAGAAGATGCATGAACCACAAAACCTCGCAAATGCAGTAGTGATCATCGGAGCAGTATACTTTATGTTCCAAACAGGATTCAACTGGTGGTTATTAGCGCTTATCGGATTCGGACTTTTAACATGGGGCCATTGGAGTCAAACAAAGGAACAGAAGGAACTTGTAAGATTAGGGATTGAAGAGTCCAAAGCAAGAATCCAAAACATAAAAGCGGCCACAGCAATTGCGATTATAAACACAAAACTAATCGAGAGGAACTTGGGACGATGAATAATGATGAGCAAAGAAAGAAGAGAAATATTGTGAAGGCAATTGTTCAGACTGGAAAATATAAGGATAGTAATTTTGAGATTGAAATTGGGAGAACCTCAGATGACACAATCATAAAATGCAATGGCAAATTAATGGATGATGTTTTTGAGGCCCACATTCATATGAGGGTTGGACAAGTCACAACATTAGTTCTAGAAAAATATGCAGGAGGTAAAATATGATACAAAAAAAGCAAAAAACATTTTATGCGAACCGGGGAGGAAACCCAGACGACAAGGCAATCGAATGGATCCAGGCACTTTCAGTTGTCGCAGAGGTAATAAAAGCAGAGCTCGAAACCAAAAGGGTCCAGGGCGAGAAGCGAGTAACAGTCAAAGTGAGGTTCAGGATATTTTAACATGAAAAAATTACAAATCGAGTACGTGAAGGTGTTGGACATAAAGCCCTACAAGAACAATCCCCGGAACAATGACAAGGCAGTGGAGATAGTGGAAAAATCAATAAAGGAATTCGGATTCCGAAACCCGGTGATACTTGACAAGAACAACGAAATCATCGCAGGCCACACAAGACTCCGGGCCGCAAACAAACTAAAAATGGAAGAAGTACCCGTAATTAGAGCAGAAGATCTAGACGAAGAACAAGTAAAGGCATTCCGAATCATGGACAACAAATCAACAGAATATGCTAGGTGGGATTTAGATTTATTGAAAGTGGAATTTGAAAGCATGCAAAACCTAGAATTCACAGGATTCACAGAAGCAGAGATTGATAAGATTGTAGATCCAAAAGATAAGTTCAGCATGGGGAACCAAAAACCAAAGTACAAGATCGAACTAGGGGATGTTTATCAGTTGGGAGATCACCGATTAATATGCGGAGACTCAACCAAAGAAGAAACATATCTAAGACTAATCCCGAAAAAGGTAGACATCCAATGTGTATTCACCGATCCGCCATATGGGGTTAGTTATTCTGGAACAAACAACCCAAACGGAAGAAGTTGGGAAGTGGTTGAAGGAGACAACATGCGAGGAGATGAATTGTACGAAATCCTCTATGGATGTTTTGTACAAATCAACCAAGTCCTAATCAAGAACGGAGCAATATATGTGTTCCACGCGAGTAGTAACCAAACCATATTCGAAAAGGCCCTAAACGATGCCGGCTTCCAAGTAAAACAACAATTGATATGGGCCAAACATCATATACTTGGCCACTCACACTATCATTGGTGCCACGAACCAATATTCTACTGCAGCCGAATAAAAGAAAACCCCGAATACTTCGGGACCAGGTGCAACAAAACAACCCTCAACAAGATTGACGTAGACCAAATGACGATCGAAGAGCTCAAGAAATTCATCAACAAGATAAAAGAGCAAAGCACGATATGGGAGATCAAGAAGGATTCAAACAAGAATTACATACACCCAACCCAAAAACCCACAAAACTAGCCCAGAGAGCAATATTCAACAGTTCGAAGAAAGGGGATGCAGTGCTGGACCCATTTGCCGGTTCTGGGAGCACTTTGATAGCCTGTGAAGAAAGAAACCGGGTTTGTTACACAATAGAGCTAGACCCAACCTTTTGTAGCCATATAATCGAACGTTGGGAGACACATACGTCCAAAAAGGCCCGAAAACTGTCCGAATCAGATCTAAATCCGGAGAATGTCATTGCGCCTAAGGCGTGAAACTTGACAAACTTGACTGAATGGCCCGTATCACACAAAAAAACTTCAAGGAGGCGTTAATTAACTCGGGAGGAAATCAGGCCAGGATAGCCGAGAAGATGGAGGTCACAAGGCAGGCGATTAATTTATTTCTTAAGAGGCAGCCTGCAATGAGAAAGCTCCTAGAAGAAGAAGCCGACAGGTTAATCGAATGGGCCGAAGATAATATTGCAATGGATGTGATGGTCCATAAGGACATCGATTCAAGCAAGTGGTTGTTGACAAATTCCAAAAAAGGAAAGTCTAGAGGTTGGGGAGCAAAGCAGGAACTCGAACACACTGGAGAGGCAAATGACCATGTCTTTAATTTAATAGTGAAGTCTGTGGAGGAAATCAAAAGTGAGAAACTTGACAATCAGCCCAAAGCAACATGAGATGCTTATTGCACTTGAGGATGATGAGCATACCGAAGTATTTCTAGGAGGCGCGGCCGGAGGAGCAAAATCATTCACTCTTTGTTTATGGCAAATCAAACGGAGATTACAATATGCGGGTTCTAGGGGATTTTTGGCGCGGGCGAGACTTAAGGATTTGAAAGCCTCAACACTCTTGACGTTTTTTGAAGTGTGCGGAAAACTCGGCATTAGGATGGGAGTAGACTACAAATACAATGCCCAAACATCTGTAATTACTTTTAGTAACGGGTCTGAAGAATATTTGAAGGATTTATTTTTATATCCAAGTGATCCCGATTTTGTTTCGCTTGGTTCGACTGAGTATACTGATGGTGCAATCGATGAGATGGGAGATATAACTGAGCAGGCGTACCAAATTATAAGGTCCAGGGTAAGGTTTAAGCTGGATGAGTTCGGCCTGATTCCAAAGATTGGGATGGGTTCGAATCCTTGTAAGACTTTTATTTATAGAGATTTTTATAAGCGGTGGAGAGACAATGAGCTTGAACCATACAAGGTCTACGTTCAGGCCGGAGTTTATGAGAATCCATTCATCTCAGTGCATTATATCGAAAATCTGAAGAAGCTAGACAAAAAGAACCGGGAGAGATTGTTGAATGGGAATTGGGAGTATGATGATGATCCAACAAAGATATTCGATTATGATGCTATCATTGATTTATTTACTAATGAAGCAAAGAGGGGAAAGAAATATTGCATAGTGGACCAAAGCGGATTCGGAAGAGATAGTTGCATGGTGTCGATTTGGGACGGGTTGTTTATTACCGAGATTTTACAATTCGAAGAAGGGCTATCAAGTAGCCAACTAGACGAGATACTAACAAGCAGAACAATCCCAAGAAGTCGTTGCTTAGTGGATGAGATTGGTGTGGGGTTCGGCCTAAAGAAAGAGATGCCGGAGATTATCGGATTCGTAGCAAACGCGGCGCCACTAAAGAAAAAGAAACAAAACCCAGATGAAGAGGGCCTGGACAATTACAAGAACCTAAGAAGCCAGTGCTGGTTCGAATTAGCAAATCATGTCAACTCCGGGATGATAGGGATTTATAGAAAATTGCCAATCAACATCAAAGAATTAATCATTGAGGATTTGGAAGTGATGAAACAAATGGACTCAGACAAAGATGCAAAAATGAGAGTCATCACAAAAAAGGAATTGCATGATACTGCGGCGCTTAGTAGATCCACCGATGCCGGGGATGTTTTGATGATGAGGATGTATTTTGAGATTAACCCAAACGAAGGAGCATGGACGTTCACTGATCCAATCGATTCAATCGACGAGGAAAACAAATTAAAAGTTTATGGAGAGTCAGGAATCAAAACAAAAATAATCGATGGAAAAGAAGTAAGGATGGTTGGAGACAGGATATTGGTGGAATAGAAAGTTTTAAAAAGAAGAATAGACAGATATATTTGTGAAGAAACGAAGATGGAAACAATAAATAAAATCACATTAGGAATTATTTTAGTTCTAATATTAATATCAATCACCCTTTATATTTCAAACAACAAGATTAACGATTTGGATGATAAAATTTCTTTTTTAGAGACACAAAATTGTACGATTATCAATAATGAATATCTGAACACATCTGTGGATGACCGAATAATTCAAGAGGTAAATTCTTCTTCTTTGGATATTTTAAATAATACACTACAAAAACAAATTACAGACATTCAAAGAGCACTTGGTAGAGCAGAGAGAAAGATTGATAGTTTAATAATACCAAAGATAGAAGAAGTCGAAAATGTTGAAATAATTGAAACATTTGAAAATGAAATGTTAGTTGAAAGTTTTGAAAAGTAGAATAGACAGGTATATTTAACCCTTTGATTTAGAGGGTTTATCTACATTAATGTAGATAGAAAATGTAGATGAAACATCCGGGTATATGACCCCCAACTCACATTTTAAACTCTCTATTGAGAGTATCATGCACCTGAGAGAAGTTAATAATGGTGACATTATTGATTGGTCTTATTGACGAATGCAGGTTCGAATCCTGCCGGGTGCGTTGGGGGATAACAGTAGGTTCCTTAGGTATTCGTCCTATCGAATAGAACCAAAACCCCCATTTATAATCATGGGAAGATCACTAATGCACGGAAAAGAAAAATGTCCTTATTGTGAATATGGATGGAAACAAAAAAAGAAAATTCATAGAAATGGTAAAAAGTCTAAGGTTAAAATGTGTAGAGAATGTTACCTTAAAGGATACAGTGGGCTCTCCAAATCAGGAGGAAATGGCTGTGTTCCCAAACACAAAGCCCACTTTATAATCATGGAAATAAAGAAAAGAATAGAAGAGTTGGAAAAGAAAATGAACGAAGTAATAGATATTTTAAAAATTAATGTATTAGTTTTAAGAGCGAGCGATAATTTAGATAAATCCGGATTTGAGTTGAATTGATGGCAATAAAAGAATTAAAACGATTATTAAGGCAAGACCTTAAGATTTTGAGAGCTAAAAGAAAAGCTATCCTTAGAAAAATACATGAACTGCAAAAGCTTTTAAGGATTTTATAATCATGGAAATTAATTGGGATGAACATATTCTTGGATTGTCTGTTGATGAGATTGAGAAGTTAGAGCACTTCGAGCTTAACATATGGGTTAAGGCGTATCTTAAGAGGAAGGGATGGGATTGATGAGCCTTCAAATCATACCTTACAAAAAACAATAACAACATTTATAAAATTATTAAGGTTAGAATATACATCCAACAGTCCACTCATTAAGGTTGCCCACCTCAATTCACATTCATGGCTCAAAAAAAAGAGACTTACGAAAGTTTTTTAAACGATGGTTTGTATAGAAATACATGCCAAAAATTAAACATATTTGCGAGGAGTGTAAAAAAGAATTTCTTGCTTGGGTGTGTCAAAATAAGAAATTCTGTTCAAATGAATGTAGATATAAGTGGCTACATAGGACAACAGCAGAAAAACGTAAGACAGGTAAAAACATTAATTGCCAATTTTGTGGAAAAGAGTTTTATGCACCAGCTTGGAAAAAAGAAGTCAATAAAGGAAAATATTGTTCTAAGGAATGCTATTGGAAAGATAAATCTAAAAAATATACAGGAAAAAGAAATCCACAATACATCGATGGACGAGTCAAAGAAGCAGGAGATTTTTACGTTTCAATTGAGTGGAGAAGAATGCGAAAATGGATTTATGAACGAGATGACTTCGAATGCCAATTTTGTGGGAAACATGGCGGAGAACTACACGCCCACCATATTATACCAGTTGGAGAATGTAAAAATCCATTCAGAAAATCAAATATCATCACGTTGTGCAGAGAGTGCCACCAACAACATCACAGTCTTGAATAATAGGACAGGAGGTGAATAATGAATTTTTTAAGTAATATATTCGGGAAGAATAAGCTAAAGCCATTTAGTGAACAAGATTTTAATCCAAATAAGAAGAAGGATATAAATGTTGTTACTGCGTTTGAAGAAACGAGAGATGGACTACCAAAAGCGTACATCCCGAATTTCTTCTATAAAGCACCCTTTCGGTTATCCTCGATACAAAAACCTTAATTATTTTAGACAATTAGCAGCGAGTATTTATGTTGATATGTGTGTGACAGCAATCATCGACGAGGTGTGTTCTGTTGAGTGGGAAATAGTTGCAGAGGATCGAGCCGGCAACGAAGTGCCAGGCAAAGAAAAGGATGTTGAGAGGATTCAAGATTTCTTTTATAATCCAAACACAAACAAAGAGAGTTGGGAAATGATTGTTCGAATGATGCTGCCAGATTTACTTGAACTTAACTCAGGAATCATGGTGAAGGTTTTTAATATGTTTGGAGAGATGGTTGAGATAGTTGCGCGAGATGGGATGGCTTTCACGAAGAATCCGGATCCTTATGGATTTTACACAAACCGAGCAGATCTAATTTTAATGAAGAATATACTTGGAGAAAGCGAAGAGCAAACTCAACAAATGGATTATCCGGCAATTCAGATGGAGATGGAAGCAGAAGCTGCACAACAAGAAGGCGCGTACTTCCAATACGGATTTAACACAGGCGCAAGACCAATTCCGTTTGGAAGGCGAGAGATAGTGTGGTTCGAAAAGAAAGTCCGGACAGACAACTTGTACGGAAGGTCGAGTATGGAGATTTTGGCAAAGACGGTTCAGACATTAATTTATGCAGTGGAGTCTCAGCTCGAATATTTTAATGACAACTCAATACCGCCTGGAGTGCTTGGGTTGGAAGGAATGTCAAGCGATGATTTAAAGGCGTTTGGGCAGCAGTGGATCCAACAGCAAAAGGTCCAGGATGATCTTGGTAATTGGAAGAGAGCAAACCACAAACTCCCAATGGTTAACAGGATGCCTAAGTTTGAGAGATTAGGATTCACCAACCAGGAGCTTGAATTAATCGAATCCCAGAAGTGGTGGTCGAAGTTAGTATGGGGAGCATTTGGAATCACAGCAACAGAACTAGGATTCACAGAGGACGCAAAGGGAAGCGCAAACCAAATCGTTCAAACAAGCGTAGCAAAGAAAAGAATCATCTATCCATTATTAAGATTGCTCGAATATCACATCAACACAGAAATCATTCCGGAGTTTGGAGTTGAGGGCGTCCGTTACAAATATAAGATTTTTGATGTTGATGAGGAAACAAAGAAGTGGGGCTTGTACAAATTACAAACGGAATCGGATCTTAAGACAATCAATGAAGTGCGTAACGCAGAAGGTCTAGACGATGTAGAATGGGGAGATCAGAATGTTGGGGAGAGAAGTCCACAAATGGGAACGAACATAAACCTTGGGGATCCCAGACAACAGGACGCAGATAAGATTAATCGAGATAGCCAAAGCACTCGTGACAAAATGACCGGTAAGCCAAAGGGAGAAAAGCCGAAGGATGTTAAGAAGGCACAAACAACCGACTCGCCAACGGTACTAGAATCAAACGAAGAGATGGGGCCTACAGAAAAGAAACTTAAGAAGAAAATCCTTGACCTTTTGAAAATCAATAAAGAAAAACTGTTTGAAGTTTTAGAAGAGCAAGGCAAACCAGAACAATTATTGCAGATTAAGGGTATTGATGATTTGCCAGGAATCATCAAAAAGATATTCAGTATTTTCACATTCAAAAAGATAGTAGACGAAGTGATAAGTTTTAAGTTTAACTTTGGTTGGGAGAACTCAGAAAAACAAATCGACCAGAATATTCCAGTTAATAATAAAGCTGTGGAATTTCTTCAAGAACATACGTTTGATAATATTAAGGGGATGACCGAAGAAATAGCAAATGATTTGAAGGCCGAGTTAAGCAGGGGAATCATTAACGGCGAAGGGATAACAAAGCTAAAAGAGAGAGTGACCAAAGTGTTTGATGTTGGGAAGGTCAGAGCAACAGCAATCGCGCGTACCGAGGTAGCAAGAAGCGAAAATCAAGGGAAACTACTTGCAATGAAAGAATCGGGTATGGATATTAAAAAATATTTAGTGATAACCCATGACGACAGAACGTCTAATGTTTCAAAAGCTATGGATCGTAAATATGGAACACCAGAACAGGCCATAGCTTTGGATGAGAATTTTTCTGTTAATGTGAGTGGGAAAGAGTATAGCGGAAGTGCGCCCCCGTTCATGCCTAATGACCGCGACGCAATTTTGTTCAAATTGCCAGAATAATCCTTCTAAAATTTAGAAAGTAGATTTATAATATATTTTGAGTTAAAGGAAGTATGGGCCAAGAAGCATCTTTCACATTCACAACTCCATTAAACGTAAATCTAGTTACTTTGAAGGGTGAAGAACATCTGTTTGTCGAGGGTGATATTTCTACAAACGACATAGACTTCGTAAACGATATCATGACAAAAAATTGTCAGGAGAGCATGCAAAAACAAATTTTAGAGAGAAATATGAAGTTGGATTTGGAGCATGAAGCGTTCAAGGGAGACACGCATGAAGAGAAGGAAATCAACAAAACCAAAATCCCTGCCGGGAAGATAATTGATGCTACGGTTAAAGAATTAGGAGACGAGAGATATTCAACAACTGTCAAGTGTGAGGTTAATAGGCATCACCCAAACTACAAATCGATTAAGGGAAACCTAATTGAGAAATATTTGGATGCATTCTCGGTTGCATTTTTGCCAACAGACATATCGTATGAGCAGAGAGAAGGAAAGGCTATTCGAATGTTGAATGATGTTATTTTATTGAATGTCGCCATGACCGGAAATCCTTGTAACACAAAGGCCCAGATGGCTGAGGTTTTTATAAAATCGATGGACGCGCTTGAAGAGTACAAGAAAAGAAAGGCAAAGGATCCAAGCGTCGAATCAATGCTCGAAGTTAAGAACAAAGAGAAGAAAGAAAATCCATTAAGTTATGTTTGGACTAAAATTTGTATGGGAGAAGTGCTTGAGAAATCTGAATTGAAATTATTGAAAGCAGCAATGGATGTCGTAGGGAATAAGGGGACGTATGCAGTTCTTGAGAAAGAATTATATGATAAGATTGTTAGTGGAGTAAAATTGACTTACAAAGAATATTATATCTTCAGAGAATTAATCGAGGTGGATCATCAAAGTAGCGATTCTCCTGTTATGGCCGTTGAGTCATACAAATCACATTCATCTAAAAACTCCTCTGGAGCTAGTAAGAAGAAAATAACTAAATTACACACAAAAAATTCTAAGATGACAGAAAAAACGGAAGCAGAACTAGCAGCAGAAGCAGAAGCAGCGAAAGCAGCAGAAGCAGCAGGTGAAGGTTCAGACGATGTTGATAAGAAATCAGTTGAGATGTTTAAATCTATTTCCGCAGAATTGAAGTCCATAAACGAAAAGTACGACGCTGTTGTGAAAGATAATGTTTCTATAAAGGAAGCTCAATCAGAAATGAAGAGTGACCTTGCAAAGATTACAGATGCTTTAAAACAACCAATACATAAGTCCTTGAACGTCAATAAAAAGGAAGAAGAGGAAGCAGCAGCAAAGGCTGCAGCAGCTGAAGGAAAATCTGTTGATCCTATAGGACTTTGCCATTAAGATGGGACAAGCATTCACAGGCAGTGTCGCTGAAGATTTCGATTTTCAAGGCGCATACTACCAATCGTTCGCAAATCTTAAGAGCAAGACTAAATATTGGGACCCAGTAAGTGGAGTTGACATGAGGCTTGATGCCGGATTGAAAGCAACCACTACTGAACAAGGTGGACCAGGAACTGCAGGGTTTGCAATGATTCCGGTTTATTTATCTCCTATGCTGATTGATCAGACTAGGAAGAGAACACCACTTGTTGAGTTGATTCCTCGAGTTACAAACTTGGGAATGTATGCTGACTGGAACGAAATCACTGAAAAAGGCGCGGCCTTTACGGCCTATGAAGATGCGGCATTCGGAGAAGCTAACGATATAATCGATCGTTTCTCTACGCCAATCAAATTCCTTTATTCAGTTGGTCGAGTTACTGGACCTACACGAGCAGCGCAACCTGCGTTCGTTCTTGAGGGCTTCCAGGGAACTGGTTCGGGGTTAGGTGGAAGTGCATTCGGAAACGTTGCATCCTCTAACGCAATGCAATTAAGAGTCTTGACAGCAGCGAGGGCACTAAAGGAATTGGAAGAGAGTTTGATCGTAAATGGTGATGCATCTACAGACGCAACAGAGTTCTCCGGTATCGTAAAGTTACAGGGAACAACAAATATTGTTGATCTTAACGGAGCAGCACTAACATTCGATTCAATCGAAGAGGCATGCCAGAATTCATTTGATGACAGCGGAAACGTTAAGTTAGCAATTGGTTCTAGTTCAGCTATCAGAGATGTGCGAAAGATTATATTGGATACATATCGATATAGTCCAAGTGACGTCCCTAACGGCGTATTGCCATTCGGTGTTCCTTCTGCAGTAGTTCTTTGGACAATGGTCGGAGCAGTTCCGCTGATCCCATCACAGTACCTAAGCAACACTTCAGGAGCAAAACAGATCTACTTCCTTGATACAGATTACATCGAGATGCGTGTACTACAAGATACGACATACGAAGCGCTAGCGAAAGTTAACGATTCGGATAAGTTTTATTTGAAGCAGTACCAGTGTCTAGTGATGAAG
>SDBT01003192.1_pt1 | contig 28505 bp, 20 predicted proteins | sample 2277101 | NCBI WGS metagenome assembly SDBT01 (sample SAMN10404973, study PRJNA504765) | marine sediment metagenome | isolation source: marine sediment core GS10_PC15, 103 cmbsf | place: Arctic Ocean: Southern Knipovich Ridge | collected 2010 | reverse complement strand
TTTGGCATTTAGGGAGGCGCTGGAGAATTTCTGGCGGTAATTCGAGTCGTAGTGACTGTGTGGCATAACCATACATTACGGGCCGTTGGTATTTGACTTGCGGCCCTTTCAATTGAATCCCGGGTTGCTGGGGACGAGAGAGTAGTATTGGATAAAGGGGGAAAGGCGGTAGTGTCCGATAAAATAGTTCTTTATGTTTTGTTGAGATTTGTTTAGACTTATTTTTATTGATGTTTTTATGTGATTATAATAATTAAGAGAAATGAGGTTATCGACCGATAATACAAAAGCGTGCAGTTCTGTACGTTTCGAATTAATGAACTATATTTGTATTTTATGGGGCGTTGAGCAGGGTAGATATGAGACTTGAGAAGATCATCCTTGACGGATTTAAGAGTTTTGCTGACAAGACGGAGTTTTTGTTCGACAGTCAGGTTACGGGAATTGTCGGTCCTAACGGCTGTGGTAAGAGTAATATAGTCGATGCTGTTAAGTGGGTCCTTGGGGAGCAGAGTACCAAAAGCCTTCGTAGCGAGCATATGGCAGATGTGATATTTAGCGGTAGCAGCAGTCGGAAGGGTATGGGTAGTGCTGAAGTTACTCTTGTGATGACTAATACGACGGGTTCTCTTGCGGTTGATTCCGATGAGGCTCGTATTTCTCGCCGGATTTATAAGAGCGGTGAGAGTGAGTATCGCATTAACAGTAAGATTTGCCGTCTGAAGGATATTCGAGAGCTTTTTATGGATACTGGTGTGGGTGCCCGCGCTTATTCTATAATCGAACAGGGTCAGATCGAGAACATATTGAGTTCATCAAAGGCTGATCGTCGTGTGATATTCGAGGAGGCGGCAGGGATAAGTAAGTATAAGGCCCATAAGAAGGAGGCCCTTCGTAAGCTTGATCGAACGGAGCAGAACCTTCTTCGCTTGGCTGATATATTAGCGGAAATTACCAAGCATCTTCGTAGTGTGAAATTGGCGGCAGGTAAGGCGCGGAATTATTTGCAATATAGCGAGCGTCTTAAAGAGCTTCAGGTGAATTATTCCCTTGCGGAATATGCGAAGAACTATGACAAGACGAGTGATTGCAGTGAGAAACTCGGTCGTTTTGAAGAGGAATTCGGATCGGTTGCGGCTCAGGTTGCCCGCAGTGACAGTATGATGAGTGAATTGGGTCGTCGTATAATCGATACTGAGACTGATATTAATCGTACGGACAATTCACTTGTCGGAGTGCAGAGTAAGATCGAACAGAATTTGCAGCGGATCGAGTTTCTTCGTTCCCGTATGGTTGAATTGGAACAGCGACGAGATTCGGCGAGTGAGCGTGTTGGGAAACTGCACGAGCAGCGGTTGGAGTTTTCAAATGACCTGGAGCGGTATCGTTGTGAGCAGGAGAATTGTCAGAGGCAACTTAGTGAGAAGGAGACGGCTGCTGAGCAGTTGCAGTTAAGTCTCGGGCAGGTTAATAGCGAGTGTACATCTCTGGAGTCGCAGCTTGAGGATGAGAAGTCGGGGATAATTGATATTGTTCGTCGAACGGCTCAGCTTCATAACGAGGTCCAGAGTATATCAGTTTATGTGAATAACCTGTCGAGCCAGAAGGACCGATTGGCCGGTCGTGCCGAGACGAGCCGGGCTGAAATGGAACAGCTTATGACGGAAAAGGCCCAGCATCAGGTGCGACTTAGTGATATTGAGAAGGTTCTTGAAGAGCTTGAGGGGGGTCTTGAGGGTAAGCGCAAGGAATCGGATGAGATCGAGAGGCTGATTGAAGAAGATACCCAGCGGCTCGGTCATAGTAAGGAGGCGCAGAGTGCTCTTAGCAGTGAGCTTTCGATTCTTTCTGAGTTGGAGCGGAACCGTGAGGGTCTTAACAGTGCGGTAAAGAATATTCTTCAGAAGCGTTCGATTGATGTCGGCAGGTTCGATTATGTCGAGGGTGTTATAGCGGATATTATCGTGGCGGATGTGGAGTACGCAAGCGCGGTTGAGGCTGCCCTTGAGGGGATAACTGACGGGCTTGTTGTTAATAGCTGGGAACGGCTTTTGTCTGACCGTGAGAATGTTTCGGAGCTTGAGGGTCGTGTGAATTTTGTTTGTATGGATAAATTGGAACCTTTTGTCGATAAGTCGGACCTTTCCGGATTCGAAGGAGTACTGGGCAGGTTGGCGGAGTTTGTTAAGGCCGAGGGTAAGTATGGGCCTTTGGTATGGAGTCTTTTGGGTAAGGTGATTTTAGTTGACTCTTTAGATGCTGCGGTTCGAGTTAGCGTGGAGTTGGGTAGTGATTACCTGTATGTCACTGGTAATGGTGAATTTCTTGGTTCGCAAGGCTCAGTTCGGATCGGTCCTTTGGGTAAGAGTACCGGTTTGATATCTCGAAAGAGTCGTCTTCGCCAGTTGGAGCAGACATTGGCTACGATTCAGTCAGAGATAGCGGGTCTTGAAGAGCAAACGGCGCGTTATATTCAAAAGCGTGAACATCTTGGGAAACTTCGCAAGGAACTTCGGACGGCTATCTATGAGGCGAATACGGAGAAGATGCAAGTTGGTACCAAGGTTGGCGGGCTTGAACAGAATATTAATCGGCTTCGCGACGAACAGCCTTTGATTGCCAGTGAGATGGATACGCTCCAGGATCAGATCGAGAAGTCGGTCCAGAAGGAATATGACTCGAAGCAGAAATTAGAGGAATTAGAGGCGGTCAATACCGAGCGGACGGCCCGTATTAAGGAGCTTGAATCGGAGTTCACCGAGCGTAAGCAGCAGCAGCAGTCGCAGAGTGAAAAGCTGACGGACCTTCGCGTTGCACTTGGTCAGATCGGCGAGCAGCGTAAAGCTCTTAAACAGACAATAGCGAGTCTGGAGAGCCAAATGGAGCAGAACTCGGCTTCATCTGAGTCTTCAGATCGTGAAATAGCCAGTTGTGGTGAGCAGCTGGATCAGGCACAGAGGGACATACTGAGCAGTGAGTCGGAGGTTTGCGAACTTTATGTCGAGAAGGAGGAGGTCCAGCAGGCAAGCATTCAACTGCATCAGCAGATAGAGCGGCTTCTTGAAGAGCAAAAGGAAACCGAACAATTGGTTCGGCAGAAACGCCTCGAGCAGAGTGAAATCGAGCAGCGGATCAATGAGGTGAAAATCGAATTAGGGCAGTTGGATGTTCGGAACCAGGACCTAGTTGAGCGTGTGCAGGAGGAATTGGGGCTCGATCTTGCTGAAGCTTATGAAAACTATCAGCAGAGCCATGTCGATTGGGAAAGCGTGCGGCAGGAGATTAGCGATCTTCGTGGTAAAATCGAGCGGCTGGGTAATGTGAATGTCGATGCGATTGCCGAGCAGGAGGGACTTGAGAAGCGGCATGAATTTTTGAGCGAGCAGGTTGAGGACTTGAACAGTAGTAAGGGGCAGTTGCAGCAGTTGATTAACCGGCTTAATAAGAAGAGCCGTGAACAGTTCCGTGTGACTTTCGAGGAGATACGTGTTCATTTCCAGCAGATATTCCGTAAGCTATTCGGTGGCGGTAAGGCTGACATTGTGCTGGAAGATGCCGAGGATATTCTGGAATCTCCGATAGAGATAATCGCCCGACCTCCGGGAAAGGAGACGCGGAGTATATCGTTGTTGAGCGGTGGAGAGAAATCGATGACGGCAATCGCCCTTCTGTTCTCGATATTCAAGACGAAGCCTTCTCCGTTCTGTCTGCTCGATGAGATCGACGCTGCGCTGGACGAGGCTAATAACGAGCGGTTTAATATCATGCTGCGTGAGTTCCAGCAGGATTCGCAGTTTATTATTATTACGCACTCGAAGCGGACGATGAGTATTACCGATGTTCTTTTCGGAGTAACGATGCAGACCCGCGGAGTGAGTAAGAAGATAAGCGTTCGATTCGATCAGTACGATGAGGACGAGGCTGACGAGGTTGACGAGGAGACTGCGGCGGCGTAGTTCGTCGCCCGTGACTCGTCGCTCTTGAGCTGTGCCGTAGGACAAAATTGTAAGCATTGTGGTCGTTGCTCGTGGCCCGTTGAAGCAAAGCTCTAAGCACTAATTTTAGAAATTCAAAGGCTCAAAACTTTTATCTTAAGGTAGTATATTTTTCTTTGGATTTAGATTGCCACACATCGCTTCGCGATGACGATTATGGTGGGCCAGATTCTTCGGCTTTGCCTCAGAATGATCCCGACGAGTCGTGACTTGGCCTTCGGCTCAGCAGAACGAGGGAGTGAGGGGGAAATTGAGGGAATTTTTATAGGGAGGTTGCGTGGGGGTTTGTTTGTTGTTAGAATCTGTTCTTTTCTGTATTGGCAAATCATGGAAAGTTGGTTAGATGTCAGAAAAAGCTGATAAATACGTTTTGAGCAACGGTATGGTTGTTCTTGGTGAGCCGATGGATGCGGTTGAATCTGTGGCTTTTGGTTTTATGCTACCTGCAGGCGCGTCGGTACTTCCTGAAGGCTTCTGTGGGGCTGGTGGGGTTATTAGCGACTGGATATTCCGTGGAGCCGGTGATAAAGACAGCCGAGGTCTTGGAGATGCACTTGACGGATTGGGGCTTCATCGAGCGAGCGGCGCGGGCAGTTCGCATATAAGTATCGGGGCCGTACTTGAGGCGGGGAATCTCAGTAAAGCGATTGATCTTTATGTTGATGTGATTTTGCGTAGTCGTTGTGAAGATGATCAGTTCCTTCCGGCTCGTCAGTTGGCGATAGATGGAGTTCTCGGATTGGGTGACGATCCGAGGCATAGGGTTATGTTAGAACTTCATGAGCGTTTTTATCCGAATCCATTGGGTCGTAGTCCTGTCGGGAAGATCGAAGAGTTGGAGAATCTGACGGCGGAAAAGACTCGTGATCTTATCAGTGAGTATTTTAATTTATCTGATACGATTTTTTCTATTGCGGGTAAATATGATTTCGATGCGGTTGTGGGTCAGCTTGAAGGGCTGTTTGGGCAGGTGGAAAAGAGAGATGGTGTATGCGTTGAGTCAGGTGGGCGGGCTGGTAAGTATGTGCATATCGAAAATGATGGTGCTCAGGTGCATATAGGTGTGATGACCGGTTCGGTGAGGCCTTGTGATGAGGATTATTATAATGCTCGTGTTGCGGTTTCTGTTCTTAGCGGCGGGATGAGTTCTCGTTTGTTTACGGAAGTTCGTGAGAAGCGCGGTCTCTGCTATGCTATCGGTGCTCGTTATCATGGATTGAAGGAGGCGGCGGGGATTGCGTGTTATGCGGGGACGACGCCTGATAATGCGCAGGAGACTTTGGATGTTGTGATTGCGGAGTTTCGGCGGCTTGGTGAAGGGATAAGTGAAGAGGAGATTGAGCGTGCGAAAGTTGGATTGAAGAGTTCTCTGATTTTGCAGAGTGAATCATCGAGCAGCCGGGCCGGAGGTATCGGAAGTGATTATTATATGCTCGGTCGGGTTAGAAGTCTGGATGAGATAAAAGAGCGGATTGAGGAGACGACTGTTGAGTCGGTGCTGGGTTATTTGCGTGGTAATAAGTTCGATGATTTTACGGTAGTGACAATCGGGCCAAAAAAAGTTGTAAGTGGTTAGTTGTAAAGTACAAGGCTTAAGGGATTTCGGTTAGTTTTATGTTTTATAGAGTATGATATGGAATTTAAGAGCAGGATATTAGATAACGGTCTTTCGATAATCGGTGAGGTTAATACGTCGGCACGTTCCGCGGCGGTTGGATTTTTCGTGCAGACAGGATCGCGTGATGAGACGGCAGAGATTAATGGTGTTTCTCATTTTCTCGAACATATGCTGTTTAAGGGTACGGAAAAGCTAAGTGCGTTGGAGGTCAATGAGGCTTTCGACCGGACGGGTGCTCAGTTTAACGCATTTACGAGTGAGGAGAATACGGTTTATTACGCAGCGTTGCTTCCAGAGTATCTGGTCGAGGTGACTGAATTGTGGGCTCAGTTGATGCGTCCGTCTTTAAGGGATGATGACTTTAATATGGAAAAGAACGTTATCAAGGAAGAGATCGCGATGTACCAGGACATGCCGAGCTTCGATGTTATGGACCGGTGCCGGAGTCTTCATTTTGGAAAACATCCTTGCGGTAACAGCGTGCTTGGGACTAACGAAAGTATTGACGGGATGACTGGCGATCAGATGCGTGGTTATTTCGAGGGGCGTTATGCCCCGAATAATGTTGTTGCGGCTTTTGCGGGTAATTTCGACTGGGAGAAGATTTGTTCTTTGGTTGAAGAAGCTTGCGGCGGGTGGGATCGTCGTGAGGCGGGTCGGGAACTGATTCATTTCGGCGGTAGTAAGAAAAATGATCGGTTTGAGAAGGCGAACCTTGTGCGCGAGCATATCTGTTTGATGAGCGAAGCGGTTTCAGCGAAAGATTCGCGTCGATTCGCGGCGGCGGTTTTGGCAGCAGTGGTTGGCGATGACGTTGGTTCGCGGTACTTCTGGGAGTTAATCGATAAGGCATTTGCAGAGGCGGCGGCTCTTCAGTTTGGTGCAATGGACGGGACGGGGGCTTTTCACAGTTATATTCGCTGCAGTAGTAATAATAGCGCGAAGGTGTTGGAGATTGTGAGGGGGATATTCGCGTCGCTTGCGAAAGATGGGATAAGTGAAGAAGAGTTGAGCAAGGCCAAGAATAAGATACTAAGTGCTCTTGTAATTAAGAACGAACTTTCGATGGGCCGTTTGATCGATCTTGGTTTTAACTGGACGTATCTTAAAGAGTACCGGACAATCAGCGATGATGTCGAGGCCATTAAGGCTGTGAGCGTCGATGACGTTCGTGCTTTGATAGATGAGCTTAGTTTGGGTGAATTTACGCAGTTTTCTCTTGGGCCGAGTCCATCATAACTCAAACTGACCGAATAATACCATCGCCTGTCCTTCGGACAGACGCTGCCACAGGCTGGGTTGATTTTGTGGGGAATTTTGGTTATATTTATCAGCGGTCTTTTAATTGTGTTAAGGAGGTAATGGGTTGGCCGAGAACGATACGAACGAACATGTCAATGATGATATTCCGAAGCTTGGTGATGAAGTGCTTCGTGCTTATGATATAATACCGAGCGGTAATAATCAGCAGAAAGAAGTGGAAAAAGTTGATGTTCCGGGATTTGATTTGGGTGATCAGATATTGTCGGAACAACGTAAGATAAGCTCGGTCAAGAGACGAGGGCCTGGTATGAAGAACTCTGCTCAAAGTGAAACGCCAGTCTCCAAGGGCTCTGAGCCGGTCGTCCCAATTTCAGCAAGAGAAATTGCAGAAGAGAACCGGATTATTGCCGCGATAGTGGCCGAGGATATTAAAAGTCTTGTTGAAAGCAGGTAAGATTTCAAATACTAAATCCTCAGCATGACAGCTAAAAAGTCAGTCAAGTTGAATAAATCCTAATCTCTAAACTCTAAACAAATCCCAAATCGCAATGTTCCAATGAGCAAAACGGCGGAAAATCAGGTTTTTTATGGTTTTTGCAAGAAAATGTTGGGAGTTTTCTAAGGATAGTTGGCAAGATTTCAAAAAAAACGTCACAAAATTGGCTTTTGCGCACCATTATTATATGAGTAGTTGTTATTTAAAAATTACATCAATCAGTTCAGATTGGTTGAGGAGGCTACCGGGTCAATGGCAGATGTGAGTCAATAATACGGATAAAGGGCGATGGTGCACTAAGTAGTGTATAAGTAGATGAAGTAAATGAGTAGTTTTTGCAAGAAAATGTTGATTTTTGGTGTGATTTCTGGTATTTTAGTAATACTTTGATCCTGGGGGATGGAGGTATGGGTATTGTTTAAGAGAAAGTTACTTTTAATACTATCGGTAACAGTATTAGTTCTTGCGAGTATTGGGAGATCCTCAGCGAGGAGTATTATTGTCGATGAAGATGGTCCGGCGGATTTTAATAATATCCAGGCGGCTATAAATGATGCTAATGATGGCGATGAGGTCGTTGTCCAACCTGGTACTTATACCGGTGATGGGAATCGTGATATTGATTTTCTGGGTAAGGCGATAACCGTCCGCAGTGTTGATCCGAACGATCCTACTGTTGTGGCGGCTACGGTTATTGACTGTGAGGGTACATTGGGTGAGAACCACCGGGGATTCAATTTTCGCAGTGGAGAAGATGCAAAAAGCGTGCTGAGCGGCTTGACTATCAGAAACGGTTGGGGACCCTCAGAAGTTGTGCGTAATCGAATTAATTCCCCGCCGTTGATCGTTTCTGCCGGTGGCGGGATTCTTTGTGAGAAGTCAAGTCCTCTGATTAGCAATTGTATTATAACAGACTGTTATGCCAATTACGGAGGCGGGATCTATGGTTTAGATCCTAATGGTTTATATCCTTCTTCAGAGGGACGAAGCAGTCCAACTATTGAGGATTGCAATATTTCAGGTCATATCGGGGGTGGGATTTCCAGTTGCGACGGGCTTATTAGAAATTGTATTGTAAGCGGTAACAATTACAATGGTCTTGAGAATTGTAATGGGACAATAACCAACAGTGTAATAGGTGATAATTTCCATTTTGGCATAAATGGTGGTAATGGGCTAATTAGTGATTGCATTATCAGTAACAATGGCTACGCAGGAATCTCTCACTTTAATGGGGAAATATCCAGGTGTTCCATCTTTGGCAATTCAAGTGGGGGATTGAGCTACTGTTCTGGTTTAATTGAGAACTGCCTTGTTTATGGAAATAGCGGTTGGGGTAGCGGCTTAGAAGGTTGCGACGGTTTAATAATCGGATGTACTATCGTTGGAAATGTGTCTGATGAATCTGGCGGAGGACTGTTCGAATGTGAGGGTGTGATTGCGAACTGTATTATCTGGGATAATGAGCCCAACCAGGTGACGGACAGTTATCGACCGATGTTTAGCTGTGTCGAAGGTGGCTTTGACCATGTTGGTAATATCGATTTGGATCCATGCTTTGTCGATGCCGAAAATGGTGATTACCGTTTGCTTTCGGATTCGCCGTGTGTTGATGCAGGCACGAACGAGTGGCTTGAAGCACGTGATGAGAGAGATGTGGGGGGGAACTATCGGTATATTGATGGAGACGGTGACGGGCTTGTGATTGTCGATATGGGTGCTTATGAATATGGAAGTGTTGAGGCACCTGCAATAAGTTTAGAGCCTCTTACTGTAGAGTTTTCCTCTGGGGTTGGTGGTCCGGCAGAGGCTGAGACGATTTATATTCGCAATCTTGGGATCGGTACCCTGGATTGGAGGATAGGTTCTCATCCGAGAATCGAGGCGGTTGCGAGTTCCGGTGAGTGCACGGACGGGGTCAGTGCAGTTGAGCTACGAATCGATGTGAATGGTTTGGCGTTAGGTAAATACGAGTATGAACTTGAAATTATAAGTGAACAAGCGAATAACAGCCCATTGACAATTTCAATTGATCTAATTGTACATGAAGCAGGTCTAATTCGAGTTCCGGATGATTTTCTTACGATCCAGTCAGCAATTGATGGCGCGGTTGAGGACGATGAAATAATAGTATCCGACGGTACTTACCGCGGGCCTGGTAATCGAGATATAGATTTTCGCGGTAAGTCAATCATGGTCCGTAGTGAAAACGGGGCTGATTATTGTGTTATTGATTGTAATGGTACAGAGGAGGAGCCTCATCGTGGGTTCTGTTTCGAGAGTGGTGAGGATGGGGATAGTGTTTTAGAAGGTTTTACGATAACAAATGGTTGGGGGCCTTTGGAGGATTACATCATAGCCTGGTACAGTCCGCAGTCATTAGGTGGAGCAATATTAGTCGCCAACAGCCGTCCTACGATACGTAATTGCGTGATGAGCGGTAATGTGGCAGGCGATGGTTGCAGTGGTTTTTCCAGTCTTGGATTTGGCGGCGGGATAGCGTGTATCGAGGGGAATCCTTTGATCCGGGATTGTGTTATCAGAGATAACATCGCTTGCTACGGTGGTGGTATTTACGGAGGTCACGATCGATTCGAACCTAACGACAGTAGCCCAATTATAATCGGTTGTAAAATCAGCGGAAATATTGCTCATAATGGTGGTGGTATCAGTGGTTGTGACGGTGAGATTTCTGGGTGTGAAATAAGCGATAATAATTCGTCCGGTTCCGGGGGTGGTCTTTATGGATGCGATGGTTCCATCTCCGGTTGTACTATTAGTGGTAATCTATCGATCGGGCACGGTGGCGGGATGTACGAATGCGGTGGTTTAATAAGCAATTGTACGATAATAGAAAACGTCATCACTCCAGGATTTCGCCGCGGTGGAGGTGGTGGAGTCTTTTGCAAAGAAGCTGTTCCTACGATAACAGATTGTAATATCAGTTACAATTCGGCTGATTCAGGTGGTGGAATTTGTATGAGTTCAGGGCCAATTATTGGTTGTACAATAGCATATAACCAAGCCAATTACGGCGGCGGTCTTTTCTCTTGTGACGGTGACATTACCGATTGCAATATAACCGGTAACGACGCTGCAACTGATGGTGGCGGGCTTTGCTATTGTAATGGAACAATAAGCAATTGCGTTGTCAGTTATAACACTGCAGAACGCATGGGTGGCGGACTTGCCAAGTGCGATGGTTTTGTTATCAACAGTAGGATTATTGGCAATTCGGCAACAATGGTCGGCAACACAATTTTTCAAGGATCATTTGGAGGGGGAATATGTGATTGTGATGGAGATATTAGCTATTGTACGATTAGTAATAACTCTGCCGGAGGTAACGGTGGCGGGTTAGCCAAATGCAACGGCTCGATTGATAACTGTATGATTACCGGAAACAAAGCACTTTATGATGGCGGCGGGCTATGGGCATGTCCGACAATTAAACACAGTATCGTCAGCGGCAATCGTGCACCACGGGGTGGAGGTGTTTTTAGTGCAAATTCAGAAGCAAATCTAATCGGCTCAACAATTTCAGAGAATATTGCTTTACAAGGAGGAGGTATACAGTGCTATGCCGGTAGTGAATTGTTGATTAGTAATTGTATTGTTTGGGGTAATATGGCAGTTGAAGGTCCACAGGTATCGCTTAAAGCTTTTTATAGAACGCATCCTTATCCCTTTATTGCTCCAACGGCATTTGTTTCCTACAGTGACATCGATGGTGGGATAGAGGGGATTCATCTTGATCCCTGCAGTACGCTCCTATGGGACATTGGCAATATCGATGCTGATCCTTGCTTTATGCAACCGGGTAACTGGATTGATGCTGAAATAGCGATTGAAGTCAATGATCCTAATCTTAAATGGGAAGAAGGAGATTACCATATATTGCCAGATTCGGCTGTTATTGATTCGGGTGATCCGAATTATGTTCCTGTTGCTAATGAAACCGATCTTGATGGGAATAGGCGTGTGATTGGCTCAGGAGTTGATATGGGAGCTTATGAGTATGTTCCGCTGCCTATTGAGTGTGAGATGTGGTTGACTCCGCAGAGTTTGAATTTAGGTAGTAAAGGTAGATGGGTAAAAGCACATTTTGTATTGCCTGATGGGTATGTTGTTGAAGATGTTGATGTTAATCGGCCTTGCGAAGTGGTTGAGTTATTTGATGTTGAGTCTGAGTATGTGCGGATTTATGTTAATGATGATGGTTTTGTTGAGGTTGAGGCGGTTTTTATGCGCTCGGCTTTTTGTAATGCAGGGTCCTTCGATGGTGCTGTTACAGTAGTTGGCAATCTGATCGATGGCAGGCAATTTATGGGGACGGATACAATCAGGGTGAATGATCGGAGTTTCGAGCGGTTGGCGGAGTTGGCGGATTATTGGCTCGCTGTTGATTGCAATGGGCCTGATTGGTGCGGGGGTCTGGATTCGAATGAGGATGGAGTAGTGAATTTTGGTGATTTTGCCCTTTTGGGGGGATGCTGCATTGAGGTTTTGGGAAGGTAAAAGCTTGGCAGTAAAGTTTTGAGAATACTTTGCATTTTCAACAGGGTTGTTTTGCATTTGCGGGTTGTTTTTGGTTTCATTTCATTTATAATCATCTCTGAGTAAAATCAGAATATTGTTCTATTTGTAGTTATAGTCGCTCTTATTATGGAGAATGTGTATGGAGCTTCATTGGGCTGATATTTTTGTTCTGGTAGTTTATCTTGTCGGAATAACCTTGATCGGGCTTTGGTCGGCGCGGAAGATTAAGAACAGCGCCGATTTTTTCATGCCTCGGCGGTTCGGCAAAGTATTTATGATAATGTTCTCGTTCGGGACGGGTACGCATTCGGACCAGGCGGTCAGTGTCGCCTCTAAGAGCTTCACGAATGGTCTATCTGGGATCTGGTATCAATGGCTATGGCTTCCTGTTACTCCGTTCTATTGGCTGATAGCTCCGGTATTCAGGCGATTTCGGGCGATAACCACTTCTGATGTGTTCGAAGCCCGGTTCAACCCAAGTGTGGCAATGCTTTTCGCCGTGGTTGGGATTTTGAACCTTGCGGTCAATATCGGTGTCATGCTAAAAGGATCAAGCGAGGTCATTTCCGCCTGCACCAGCGGGCTGGTAAGCGCCAATTTAGCCATTATCATCATGACAGTGATATTCGTTGTCTATGGTGTGGCAGGCGGGATGGGTGCTGCGATAATCACTGACTTTATCCAGGGTATGCTAACGATTGTGTTTTCTTTTCTGTTGCTTCCGTTGATATTGAATGCCGTCGGCGGCTTGTCAGGGCTAAGGGGGGCGATTGAAGATCCGCAGATGTTTTCACTGTTGGCGCCGGCAGAGATCGGGGCCTTCTACATAGCAGTCATCGCTTTCAATGGTCTGGTGGGTATCGTGACTCAGCCGCATACGATGGCCAACTGTGCGGCGGGCAAGACCGAGATGGAAGGGCGCATTGGCTTTATGGGTGGCACTTTTATCAAGCGGCTTTGTACGGTTCCGTGGGCCCTGACGGGGCTTGCGGCAGTGGTTTACTTCGCGGGCAAAAACATTGAGCCGGACAAAGTGTTCGGTGCCGTTGCCGGTGAGTTTCTGCCGAAGATAATGCACGGCGCGCTCGGTGTTTTCATAGCGGCCATCCTGGCGTCTGTAATGAGTTCCTGCGACGCCTTTATGATATCTTCGTCGGCGCTTTTCACCGAGAATGTTTACAAACGCCTTTTGCCACTCAAATCCCCTCGACATTACGTCACAATTGGTCGGATTGCAGCGGTTGTGGTCGTTGCGGGCGGAGTTGGTTTTGCGTTTTGGCTTCCCGGCGTAGTAAAGGGGCTTGAGATATTCTGGAAGATCGCACCTATGATGGGTATAGTATTCTGGCTTGGATTGTTCTGGCGTCGCGCGACGGTTGCGGGTGCCTGGGCTGGGACACTAAGTGCTTTTGGTATATGGTGGCTTACCGGGCAGGAGTTTTTGATATCCTGGCTTGGCCGTCTTGAAGTCGCAGAGGCATTGCGGTTTGTTTTTGTGAAGAACGGTGTTCCGGAGGTTTACCTGCCGTGGCAGATGATCTTTTATCTCTCCGGAGGGATGTTAGCGGGTATTGTTGTGAGCCTGGTGACAAAACCGGTCGCTAAGGAAAAGCTCGACAAGTTTTATGCTCTTATTCGTACGCCGATTGAGCCGGGTGAAGTGATAACTGAGCCTTGTACGCTACCGCCGGATGCGGTTGTTCCGGAACGCCGGAACTTGATCGGTGGTAAGAATTTCGAGATACCTGTTCCGTCGAGGACTTCGGTCATCGGTTTTCTGATCGGGTGGGGATGCGTGGCAGCGATAATTGGTTCGGTGTATTTGATCGCTAAATCAAACTAAGCTATTGATCAATTTGGTTATACCATCGCCTGTCCTTCGGACAGACGCTGCCACACGTCATAAGCATATAGGTTTGAAAAATAAAAGTGAAAGGGACGTGTTAACAGGTCTTGGAAATGAGTTGTTTTTCGAATAATGTTGTTTTGCCGGTTGACGTAGTACTTGCACCGGCGTGGTGGTTTCATAACGAAGGTATTACGTTTGGTGAGGATTTCTTTTTTGACGCGGTGCGACGTGTGGAAGTCGAGCGGCGGATGGAGGAGGCTCTTTATGAGCGGTGGGGACAGTATGGTCTGGGACAAGACAGGGACAAGGACTTGCCGGTTGTCGGAGCGGTGCATTTGGCGGCTGGTTTTTTAGTTAGTGAGATGTTGGGATGTGAAGTCGAGTATAAGGAGGATTCTCCTCCGCAGGTGATTTGCGCGAAGCGTGAGGATTTGGATATATCGGCGGAAGCGGCGTTTGAGAGTGAGGCGTTTGGGAAGTTTGAGCTGGTGTGTGATGAGCTTAAGGGTAAATTCGGTTACCTGGTAGGTGATGTGAACTGGGGCGGGATATTGAATGTTGCGCTTGATATTCGGGGTGAGGCTCTTTTTATGGATATGTTCGATAAGGCCGATCAGGTGCATGGATTCTTTGGACAAATCGCAGAGGTAATCGAGCGGTTTACTCAGCGGATAAAGAAAGAGACGGGGACGAGTTCTGTTAGTGTGAATCGTAATGTTCGTCATTTAGAGCCGGATGTTTTTTTGCACAGTGAGTGTTCGCATACGATGATTTCGGTGGATGATTATCGAAAGTTTTTGATGCGGTACGATAAGAAATGGGGGCAAATGTATCGGGCATTCGGGATTCATTTTTGTGGCAAGGATCCGGACAGGTACGGTGAGGCTTTTGGTGAACTTGACGGTCTTGATTTTCTGGATGTCGGCTGGGGCGGTGATGTTGCGAGGCTTCGCCAGAGTTTGCCTAATACGTTTCTTAATGTTCGGCTTAGCCCGGTTGATATGATTGAGCAGAGTGTGGGTGAGATTGAAGAGACGATTCGCAGGCTTGTAAAAGAATCGGGCGATTTGAGATTGACGGGTGTTTGCTGTATTAACATTGATGAAAAAGTCAGTGATGAAAAGATAACTTGTATGTTTGAAACGGTAAGTAAATTGAGAAAAGAAAGTGAGCCCAGCGGGAAATCCTAAGCACTAAATCCTAAACTCTAAACAAATACAAATTTTCAAAATACAAATGTTCAAAACCTTTAAGATTCAAGACCCAAGACTCATGACACAAGTGGATTCCCGCCTGCGCGGGAATGACAAAGTGATGTGGAATAACAGTGTTTTATAAAATTCTGAATCGAATCAATTTAGAAGAAGGTTGTAATGATGACTTCAAGAGAGCGGGTATTGGCAGCGTTGGATCATAAAGAGGCGGATCGTTGTCCGTGTGATTATATTGGGACTCCGGAGGTGGATGAGAAGTTGTTGCGTCACTTTCAGACGGATGATATGGAGGTGGTGCTTCAAAAACTCGGTGCGGATTTGCGGGTTTTGGATGTGCCTTATATTGGGCCGGAGCTTCGGGTGTGGGATGATGGTCGTTTTGAGAATTACTGGGGTAGTATTCGAAAAGCGGTTCGAAATGAGGCTGGTGAGTATAACGAAGCGGTAGAGTTTCCTTACGCGAAGTTCGAATCGGTGGCTGATGTTGAGGAGTTTAGATGGCCTAAGATCGAATGGTTTGATTTTTCGACTATAAGCGAGCAGTGTGAGAAATATTGTGATTATGCTGTTGTTTATGGTAGTCCGGGTAATATGGATTTGATTAATGGTACAGCTTATGGCAGAGGTGTGGAGCGGGTGTTGTATGATATTGCGCTGGAAGATCCTGTTGGGTTGGCTTGTATGGAGAAACGGTTCGAGTGTTGTTATGCGATTAGTGAGCGCGCTCTTGAGGAAGGTGGCGGGAAGATTGATATTCTGTGGATCGGTGATGATTACGGTACGCAGAATGGTCTTTTGATGAGCCCTGAGATGTGGCGTAAGCTGTTTTTTTCGAAACTGTCTAAGATGTGTGAACTGGGGCACAAGTATGGTGCGAAGGTTATGCTTCACAGCTGCGGGGGAACTCGCGCTATTTGGCCGGATTTAATCGAGGCTGGAGTTGATATCTATCAGACGGTCCAGCCCGAAGCAAAGGGTATGGAGCCTGCGAGCCTTAAAGAAGAATTCGGAGATCGGATTTGCTTTCATGGTACGATTAGTATTCAAAAGACTCTTCCATTTGGTTCGGCTGAGGATGTTGCCGCGGAGGTGCGTCGGCGGATTGAGACTGTTGGGGCCGGTGGCGGACTGATTTTGGCCCCAGCGCATAATATGCAGCCCGATACTCCGGTTGAGAATATTCTGGCGATGTATGATGCGGTGCGGGGTAATTGATCGCGTTTTGAGGGGCTTATTTGGCGAATTTTAATTTATGAATTGAAATTCGGGCGGGGTTGGTTTATCATCTTTCGGAAGTTCTTTTACGAAATATTTTTTTCAGGTGTGTGAAAGGAAAAACCAGAAATGAGTGCAAAAGGCAATGCTGTTGTCGCACAATCCGGGGGCCCTACCGCGGTGATAAATTCGAGCGCTTGCGGTGTGATTCAGGAGGCGATGAAATCCGAGAGAATCGACCGCGTATTTGGCGCGAGCAACGGGATATTGGGTATTTTGAAGGAAGATTTGTTCGACATATCCGCTGAGAGCAGCGAGACGATTGAAGCGATGCGGCGTACACCGGCGGCGGCAATCGGATCGTGTCGGCATAAGCTCAAATCCGTGGAAGAATCCAAGGCCGATTTCGAGAGGATTGTCGATGTCTTCAAGGCGCACGATATACGGTATTTCTTTTATGCCGGCGGTAATGATTCGATGGATACGGCTGATAAGGTCAATAAGTTAGCCAAAGAGAGCGGATATGATCTGGTTTGCATTGGAGTTCCCAAGACGATAGATAACGATCTTGCTTTAACGGATCATTGTCCGGGTTTCGGGAGTGTTGCCAAGTATGTCGCGACGTGTGCGATGGAGGCCGGTCGTGATACCGAGGCGCTTTATACAGCGGATACGTGTTCGATTCTTGAAGTGATGGGCAGGAACGCCGGCTGGATCGCGGCATCGACTGGACTTGCGGCGAGGTGTCGTGAAGACGCGCCACATTTGATTTATCTTCCGGAGATACCGTTTTCGATAGAGAAATTTGTGGCAGATGCCAAGAGTGTTTATAAGGAAATAGGTAGAGTGTTTATCGTTGCCGGTGAGGGTCTTAAGAACGAGCAGGGAGAATATATTACGGCCGATACGGGATCATTTGGAAAGGACAGCTTCGGGCACGCACAATTGGGCGGTGTTGCCGAGATACTCAAGGCGATTGTCGAAGAGCATCTTGGGATTAAGGCTCGGTTTAACAAATTGGGTACGAACCAACGTAGCGCGATGCACTTTGCGTCACTGACGGATTCGAACGAGGCCTATATTTGCGGACAAGCGGCGGTTAAGGCAGCGATGGAAGGTGTCAACGGCAAGATGGTGACACTGGAACGCGTCGCGGGATCTGAATATAAATGTACTACGGGCTTAGCAGAACTGAGTGACGTGGCCAATGGCGAGAAAAAGGTGCCGCGTGAATATATCAATGCGGACGGCAACGGCGTAACCGAGGCGATGCTTGATTATGTTCGGCCTCTGGTTCAGGGCGAGGTGCCGATTAATATTGGAGGCGATGGTTTGCCGGTGTTTATGCGGTTCGATCGCAAGCCTTTAGAGAAGAAGTTAGCGAAATATATTTAACTCAAACTGACCTTTTCTATCGAAACGCCCAGTTTGATAATTTTTAATTTTGAGTTTTTAATTTTTAGTTGTTGAGTCCGACTTCGTCGGCATTGATTATTATTTAGAAATAAGAAATGTGAGTTTGAATGAGAGCAGAAAGGAAGATATGAAGATAGAGAAGTATTCTTTCGGTGTCGGTGACAGATTCGGGCATGAGGGTAAGGCCCAGTTGCAGGCGATAATTAAGGCTAAAGAGGCCGGTGTTGATATTGTTCCGGTTTGGAACAAGTCGCATCGTGAGCATAGTATAATCAAGACCTCGCCCGCTGATGTACGGATCGAAGCCGATGCGGCGGTCAAGGCTTTGGATTGGGAAGGCTCGCATTATGTCGATGCGGATCATATCGGGCTGAAGAATGTCGATTTGTTTATGGCTTCGAGTGACTTTTTTACATTAGATGTCGCGGACTTTATCGGTGAGGGTTCCGATGCCGATGACGTTAGTGCTTTTGTGGAAAAATACTCCAAGTATGTCGGTTCGGTTTCGATACCAGGGATCGATGGCGGTCTTGAGATCAGTGCCGAGCAGATCGAGAGTATAGCGGTTAAGTATCTTGGTGCGGTTAAGGAAGCCGGAAAGATTTATCGTCATATCGAGGCGGCCAAGGGTGTTGGTAATTTTGTGACGGAAGTTTCTATGGATGAGACGGACCAGCCTCAGACGCCTGACGAGATGCTTTTTATTTTAGCGGCGATTGCGGATGAGGGGATACCGGCACAGACGATCGCGCCTAAGTTTACGGGGAGGTTTAATAAGGGTGTCGATTACGTCGGTGACGTGGATCAGTTTGCCAGGGAATTCGAGGATGACCTTGCGGTTATTGCCTTTGCTATAAGTGAGTTCGGTCTGCCGGAGAATTTGAAACTTAGTATTCATTCTGGTAGTGACAAGTTTTCAATATACGGGCCTATCGGTAAGGCTTTGAAGAAATTCGGAGCGGGATTGCATATTAAGACGGCAGGTACGACTTGGCTTGAAGAATTAATAGGACTGGCTTGTGCAGGTGGTGAAGGATTGGAGATAGCCAAGAAGGTATATGCTAACGCCCTATCGCGGTTCGATGAGCTTTGCGGGCCTTACGCTACGGTGATTGATATTGATAAGGACAAGCTGCCGACGCCTGAGACAGTGGATAGCTGGGACGGTGAACATTTCGCGAGTGTTATGCGGCACGATCAGTCGTGTGCGGCATACGATTTGAATGTGCGTCAGTTGCTGCATGTTGGTTATAAAGTAGCGTCTGAGCTGGGTGATGAGTATCTGGGCGCATTGAAGAAATATGAAGAGATAGTGGCGCAGAATGTGGGCGAGAATATTTTTGACAGGCATATCAAACCTATTTTTTTGGAAAGTTAGAGTCGTGAAGAAGATTGAAGATTGCGGTTTTCGTAGCTTTGAGATTGCCACGTCGCTTTGCTCCTCGCAATGACAAATTTTGTTGGATACTTTTAGTAAGGACGGTAAATAATGTATGAGCTTTTTGATCTTAAGGATAAATGTATTGCGATAACCGGTGGAGCAGGTGTTTTGTGTGGTGAGATGGCTATGCAGCTTGCACGGTGCGGCGCTAAAATTGCCGTGATTGATTTTGATATTAAAAGAGCCAATGAGCTTTGTCAGAAGATCGAGGGTGAAGGTAATTTCGCTATTCCGGTCGAGGCCGACGTGCTGAATAAAGACAAAGTGAAAGAAGCGTTTGACTGCACGGTTGAAACATTGGGTAAGGTCGATGCTCTTATCAATGGTGCCGGGGGTAATAAGAAGGAGGCTACGTGTGTTCCTCCTACGACTTTTTTCGAGCTTCCGGATGACGCGATTCGCTGGGTTTTCGATTTGAACTGCCTTGGTACAATCCTTCCGTCGCAGGTTTTCGGGGAGCATATGGCTGAGCGCGGCGAGGGTGTAATCATTAATATTTCTTCGATGAATGCTTTTCGACCACTTACGCGTATTGCGGCTTACTCTGCGGCCAAGGCGGGGATATCTAATTTCACACAGTGGCTTTCGACTTATATGGCTCAGCAGCATTCGACGAAGATTCGTGTCAACGCGATAGCACCTGGCTTCTTTTTGACCGAACAGAACCGTTTCCTGTTGACTGATGAAAAGACCGGCGAATTAACCGCTCGTGGTAAGACGATTATCGATCATACTCCGATGGGCAGATTCGGCGAGCCGGCAGAGTTGGTTGGAACGGTAGTATGGCTGCTAAGCGATGCGGCAAAATTTGTGACCGGAGTAGTAGTTCCCATCGATGGGGGCTTCTCAGCATTTAGTGGTGTTTAAAAATTGAGTTTGTAAAATAATGAAATTTCTCGCTAAAGATTATAAGATTGCAAGCATGGAAAGAATAAATACAGCACGAAAACTCTATGCTCAGAAAGAGTACGTATTAGCGATCTACATTGCCGGCGTAGCGGTAGAATGCCTTCTTAAGGCTTATTTAAGAAGGAAAACGCCTCATTTTAAAAGCAAACACGATTTACCAAATCTCTTGAAAGAAAGCGGCTTGATGGACTTTATACGCCCCACCGACCATAAGGAACTTAGTGCCTGTTTTGGTGAAGTTTGGTCGCGATGGAAAAACAACTACAGATACGCTTCTTCAGAAAGGCTAACCTCTGAATACAAACGATTAAAGCTCTATAATAAAAAAGTAAAAGGCTATTTACTAAAAGCGAATTCTTCAACGATCACAAATAATGCTTTAAGCATTATCAGTAAAAGAGTAGCAAGATGGGACTCAAAGACAAATTGATATCCGTTATAAACGAGTCGGAGTTAATCGACGTTGACATCCAACTTGAGCAATCTCCTGGTAAGAAAGTAGGAGGTTATATTACCACTACAACCTTCGAGGGAGTGCCTCAGATTGAACGCCAAAATATGTTATGGGCACACCTTGAAGACAATTTAACAGAAGAAGAGCTAAGTAAGATTGTTGCTATTTTGACCTTGACTCCCGACGAAGCAACAGAACCTGAAACCAGCAGTTAATCTAAAACAACAAGCTGACTTGCTGAATTAATAATAGAAGATATGATTATCAATAAAGTTCAAGTGTGTTTTAATGGAGTTTACAATGACAGATGATCCGGCACAGGCGTTGAAGGATTTTGAGCCTACGAAGAAGTTTTTTGTGGGTATCGATTCTGACGGTTGCGCGTTCGATACGATGGGTATTAAGCAGCGCGAGTGTTTTTGTCCCTGGCTGATAGCGTATTTCGGACTTCAGCCTGTGGCACAGGCGGCACGTGAATGTAAGGATTTTGCGGATTTGTTTTCGAAGACCCGCGGCGCGAACCGACATAAGACAACAAAGAGGATCATAGCCGAGCTTTTGCCATCACATCCGATGGTTAAGGCCCGCAATTTCGAGGTGCCGCAGTATCCGGTGTATTTTGAGTGGGTCGATAATCCGAACAGTCTTCTTAGCAACGAAGGTCTTAAGCAGGCAATCGACAGTGCAGAAGGTGAAGCTAAGAAGGAACTTGAGCACTGCCTTGCGTGGAGCGAGAAGGTGAATGTGTCTGTTGGAGAGATTGTTAAGAATATGCCACCGTTTCCTTATGTTCGTGAGAGCCTCGAGAAGATAATGCAGTCTGCGGACGCTATCGTGGTTTCTGCGACGCCTTGCGAGGCGCTCGGGCGTGAGTGGGAAGAACACGATATTGCCAAGTACGTAGAGATTATAGCCGGTCAGGAAATGGGTACGAAGACCCAACATCTTGATTATGCTACCGGCGGTCGATATGAAAAGGACCATGTACTGATGATCGGTGACGCACTAGGTGACATGAAGGCCGCGAAGGCCAATGACGCGTTGTTTTATCCGATTAATCCCGGTGCCGAGATCGAGTCGTGGAAGCGGTTTCATGATGAGGCTTTCGATAAATTTATTAACGGCGAATATGCGGGTGAGTACGAGGCTAAGGTGATTGCCGAGTTCGATGCTTATCTGCCTGAGAATCCGCCTTGGGAGAAATAAGACGTGCTTTTATATAGTCGTGGAAATGAAATTGATGAGCTTAGTGCCGAGGATTTGAAGGCAGGGTTGGCTTTTGCGCTGGATAAACTGGGCGCTAAAAATAAGGTATTGGCGTTGCCTCCTGACTTTACTCGGTTTCATTCCCGCGCCGGTGAATTAACACGTTTTGCGTGGGAATATTTTGGTGCAAAGCTGACGGATATTCTACCGGCGCTTGGAACGCATATGCCAATGTCCGAAGAAGAAATCGGGCAGATGTTCGGTGCGGTTCCTCTGGAATTGTTTCGAGAGCATAACTGGCGGACGGAGTTGGCGACGCTGGGTGAGGTGCCGAGTGAGTTTATGCGGGAGGTATCCGGAGGTAAACTTGATTATAGCTGGCCTGCACAGGTAAACAAACTTCTGGTCGATGGCGGATTCGATCTGATTCTTTCTATAGGTCAGGTGGTCCCGCATGAAGTTGCGGGGATGGCTAACTATAATAAGAATGTCTTCGTTGGAACGGGCGGTACCGAGGGGATCAATAAGAGTCATTTTCTCGGGGCCGTTTATGGCATGGAGAGGATAATGGGGCGGGCGGATAATCCGGTGCGACAGGTTTTGAATTACGCGTCGGACCATTTTGCGAAGGAAATGCCGATAGTTTATGTTCTTACGGTTGTTGGTCCGGGACAGGATGGGAGTCTCAAGACGAGGGGGCTTTTTATCGGTGATGATATTGAGTGCTTTGACCTGGCGGCGGAGTTGTCGCTTGAGGTTAATTTTCAGATGCTTGATGAGCCTCTTAAGAAAGTGGTTGTGCATCTTGATGAGTCTGAGTACAAGAGTACGTGGCTTGGTAATAAGAGTATCTACCGGACACGAATGGCAATGGCCGATGGGGGTGAGTTGATTGTGCTGGGGCCTGGAGTGAGTACGTTCGGTGAGGATGGCCAGATCGATAAGCTGATACGAAAGTATGGTTATATCGGGACGGACAGGGTATTGGAGGCGGTAGAGGCCAATGAAGATTTGCGGGCGAATCTTAGTGCGGCTGCTCATTTGATTCATGGTTCGAGTGAAGGCAGGTTCGGGATTACATACTGCCCGGGTAAATTGAGTAGAGAAGAGATAGAATCGGTGAACTTCAAGTACGGCGATTTGGGCGAGATGAAAAAGAAATACGATCCTGAAAAACTGACTGACGGATTTAATAGACTTGACAGTGGTGAAGAAATATTCTTTATTTCAAATCCGGCTATCGGGCTATGGTCGTTTAGAGAAAGATTCAACAATTAACAATATAGTGAGTAAGGAGCATTAGCGAAATGGATAAGGCAGATATCGGTGTTGTAGGTCTTGCGGTTATGGGCGAGAACCTTATTTTGAATATGGAGAGCAAAGGCTTTACGGTTGCATGTTTTAATCGTACGGTTTCGAAGGTTGATAATTTTATCGAGGGGCGTGCCAAGGGTAAGAATATCATCGGGTGTAAATCCGTCGAGGAGCTTTGCGCGAATCTTAAGACTCCCCGCAAGGTTATGCTAATGGTTAAGGCCGGTGGTGCGGTCGATGCTTTTATCGAGCAGGTCCTGCCACACATGGAAGATGGGGATATTATTATCGATGGTGGTAATTCGCATTTTCCGGATACTATTCGCAGAGCCGAATACGTCGAGAGCAAAGGAAAGCTGTATATTGGAACCGGTGTTTCCGGTGGGGAAGAAGGCGCGTTGAAGGGGCCGTCGATGATGCCTGGCGGTTCTAATGCGGCGTGGGGGCATGTAAAGGATATTTTCCAGGCAATCTGTGCCAAGACACCTGAAGGTGATCCTTGCTGTGACTGGGTCGGTGAGAACGGTGCCGGTCATTTCGTTAAGATGACACATAACGGCATCGAGTACGGTGACATGCAGATGATCTGCGAGACATACCAGATGATGAAGGCTGGTCTTGGTATGAGTAACAGCCAGATGCACGAGGTTCTCAGCGAGTGGAATGAGGGTGAGCTTGATTCTTATTTGATCGAGATTACGCGTGATATTCTTGGTTATAAGGACGAGGACGGTAATGAGGTGATCGATCTTATTCTTGATACGGCCGGTCAGAAGGGAACGGGAAAGTGGACGGGTATCGAGGCGTTGAGCTTAGGCATGCCTCTGACTTTGATAGCCGAGGCGGTTTTTGCGAGATGTCTTTCGGCTTTGAAGGAAGAGCGAGTGAAGGCATCGAAGATTCTTTCCGGGCCGGAACCGAATTATTCCGGTGATAAGAAGTCTTTTATCGATGATCTTCGGCAGGCACTTTATGCATCAAAGATTATAAGTTATGCCCAGGGTTATCAACTTATGCAAGCGGCTGCAGAGGAATATAAGTGGAATTTGAATTACGGCGGGATTGCGTTGATGTGGCGCGGGGGCTGTATTATTCGGTCGGCGTTTCTGGGTAAGATTAAAGAGGCGTTTGATCGCAAGGGCGATTTGGAGAACCTGCTACTTGATCCGTTCTTTAAGGATGCTGTTGAAAAGGCCCAGCCTGCGTGGCGTCGCGTTGTAAAGACCGCGGTTGATTTGGGTATCCCGATTCCGGCGATTAGTTCGGCGCTGGCGTTTTATGATGGGTATCGAAGCGGGCGTCTTCCTGCGAATCTCTTGCAGGCCCAGCGTGATTATTTCGGAGCGCATACGTACGAGCGCGTTGATAAGCCTCGCGGCGAGTTTTTCCATACGAACTGGACCGGCAGAGGTGGGACGACGGCGGCATCGACATACACGGTTTAGATTTATGGTGAGCCAAGCACACCATAAATCCAAGCTCAAAATACTAAGCTCTAAATTCTAAACAAATTTAAAAGGCTCAAAAGAATTTGGACATAAAGATAACACAAATGGGCAGATGTTTCGCTTCGCACAACATGACAGAAAAACCAGGTATAAGATTATTCGCTGTTATATTCGGCATGTAGTTTGTTTAGATCGATATTGTTTGTGTCGCCTCGGTGGGTGATTAGGCGGTAGCGCAGAATTAGTGGTTCTGTTGTTGAGAGTTGGACGGGATGTCTTCCGGGATAAACGGGATTCTGCATTGAACGTTTTCTTCTGAGTATCCATGGCTGAGGGTGTCCGGGATTTGTTTTATGAGAGAGTACGGCTAATCCGCTTATCTCTTCGTTGTCACCGAACTTAGCAACGAAATCGAACCAGGGAGCGGGATCGACCTGTCCAGACTTAGGCTCGACGGGACCTGTCGGGCAAACGAACGAAATTCCCTCTGGTAGATTAATTCTTGTCGAGAAGCCTCCGTATCCTCTGGGGTTGTTCGAACCACCAATTCGGATCCCATCAACAAGAGCGAGCAACTTGATTTCGAAATCAATTTTTCGCAAGTCATTTTCGGCTGCGTGGACAGTAATTGTGGTGGTTTCGCTAATGAAGGGTTTTGGTTTTCCGTCGATGTCGGTCCACTGAGTTGATTTCCAAAGGACTGCGGTCTTTAGAGTACAGAGGTTTTTTGAAGAGGTGGCTTTTACTTCTTTGATGTCCCAGTAGATGTCTTTTAGTGACCAGCCGTCCCCAACTCTTTTTTCGCCGATGAAGACCTGATGCCATGCCCAGAAAATACCTCGATGATGTCGATGATCTTCGGGGAAGTCTTCTGTAATGATTTTTCCGTCAAGATTGTAAAGCGGGTGTATATAGTTGTTTCGGGTGAATTTTCCATCGAGAGACCTGGGCTTACGCTGGTAAAACAATACCTTTTTTTCGTTCTGAGAAATTAGAAATCCATCCTCAGTTTCCGTGGCATTTATCTTACATGTTTTTTTGCTTTGGGTGCAACTTTGACATATTAGGCAACATGTTATTAAAAAAAATATTTTAACTGAGTTTGCTTTAAGCATGGCTTTATTGTCCTTTCAGGGGCGAAAACACCATTGTTGAGTTTTCAGTTATTATAAATAATTTTGACAGATATGGCAAATTTGCTTATAATTAGTAATTGATCCTATATAGGAGCAATAACAGATAGGTTTGTATGGGGGTAGTAATTTATAAATGACTTTGTCAAGGATAGAAATTTTTAGCAGGTCATGAATTGCAGGCAGAGAAATGAAGTTTTTTGCTTCATTCAAACATCAGTATTCAAATTAAAGGAGTTTTGGGATGAATACCGACTATAGGATTAGTGGATTAAGGAATTTCAGTGGAATAGGTTTGTTTTTTTTCATGTTTATTATGGTGTTTTTTGTTTCTTCGGCCCAGGCACTTGATCCGCCACCGATAACTTCACTTGAGGATTTTTTCACGTTAGGTGTCGATCCTGAGATACCGGTGGACTGGAGGCTCGAAGTTAGTGGTTCGGTAGCCAATCCGCTTTCATTGAGCCTTGATGATTTACGGGCGTACCCTTCGACAACGTCAATGTCAACATTGGAATGTTATTTCGATGCAGGTCCTTTTCGTCTGGTAAGTAACGGCAACTGGAGGGGGATCGATCTACAGGCCATTATCGACGAGGCAAATCCCCTGAGCGAAGCAAACTCAGTAAGATTCGTAGCGGTTGATACTTACAGGATAGGCTGGTTAAGTTTAAGCGAGTTGGCCGAGAGAGATGATCTATTGCTTGCTTATGAACTTAACGGTGAGGAACTTGCTCCTATCCAGGGCTATCCATTGAAGCTTGTATTGCCAGGGATCGCAGGTAATCAGAATGTCCGCTGGTTAGAACGTATCGAGATTTCGTCTGAGCCAGCCAATATGTCATTGCTACACTACCCTATTCACGCGAGAATAATAGACCCAAACTACGATCTATCGGAGCCAAACTACGCTCGAAACTTGAGGCTCGGTACACAAAGAATATTCGGAATGACTAATGCCGGTGAGGGTATAGACATAACGAGAGTTGAGGTCAGTACGGACGGCGGTCAGACGTGGCAAGATGCCCAGATACTGAATTACTACATGCCGAATGTCTGGAAGACATGGGAATTTTACTGGGATATTCCCGACGTCGGTTCATACGAGATATTTGCCCGTTGCGAAGACAGTAACGGTAACATGCAGCGCGAGGAATGGGGTATGTTTGGATGGCAAGGGTTCGGTGTTGCAGTAGAAGTCTATCGTGATGATGACTTCGATGAGATAGATGATGATACTGTCGATAACTGCCTTGGAGTTTACAATCCCTCTCAGGTAGATTCAGATGGGGATGGAATCGGCAATGCGTGCGATATTGACTGTCCTTACCTTGACGGTTTAAATCCGGTGAACTTCAATGATTTTGCGATTTTTGCTTTAGACTGGCAACTACTATTAGTCGATGGCAATGACCTTGAGATATTCTCAACCTATTGGCTCAGCGACTGTAACGAGTGATAGAAGTTCAGTTTCAATAATTATACGCGGGTGAACATGATATCTTCAAAGATACCCATGTTCATTCGGCTCATCCATATATCCACATAGTTTAACTAATCGTCGTGTCTTTGCAGAAGCGGTTGACCTGGGTTAGGACATTAGCTATATTGTTGATCGTAACTGAATATCTTTGTGTTTTAGGAGTTTACAGGTGCGTGGAAGTTTTCGTATGGATGAAGTTCAGTCGCCGATTATTCCTGTTGTCGGTGAGTTGATTCGCAGCAATCCGGGGACGATTTCGTTAGGTCAGGGTGTTGTTTATTATGGTCCGCCGCCAGAGGTTCGGGATTATATCGATAATTTCCTGTCCGATCCTGAGAATCACAAGTATAAGCTTGTTCAGGGCATAAGCGAGCTTCATGAAGAGATTGCAAAGAAGTCCTCAGAATATAATGGGATAGAGATTGATGACGGGCACCGGATAGTTGTCACGGCCGGTGGTAATATGGGTTTTGTCAATTCGGTTTTGGCTATAGCGGATCCTGGTGATGAGATAATCCTGCAGGTGCCCTACTACTTCAATCATGAGATGGCAGTGGCTATTGCCAACTGCAAGGCGGTTTGCGTGCCGACGGATGAGAATTATCAACTCCAGCCTGATGCAATTAATGCAGCGATTACCGAGAAGACCCGTGCGGTGGTGACGATTTCGCCGAATAATCCGACCGGAGCGGTATATCCGGAATCGGCACTGCGGCAGGTCAATGATATTTGTCGCGAGCATGGAGTTTATCATATAAGCGATGAAGCTTATGATTATTTTACATTCGACGGTGCCAAGCATTTTTCTCCGGGTTCGATCCAGGGCAGCGCGGAGCATACAATCGGATTGTTTTCTTTATCGAAGGCATACGGCTTTGCGAGTTGGCGAATCGGGTGGATGGTGATACCGGAACATCTGTATATGCCGGTTAAGAAGGTACAGGATACGATTCTTATTTGTCCGCCTCTTGTATCTCAGTGGGCGGCGGTCGGTGCGATGCGTGCGGGGTATGATTACTGCCGGAAGCGGATAGATGTTATTGCTGAGATTCGCAGTATTGTGCTTGATGAACTCGGTGAGATAGAGGATATTGTGACCGTACCAAGGGCTCAGGGTGCGTTTTACTTTTTGCTTCGTGTGCACAGTGAGATGGATTCGATGGAATTGGCTGAGCGATTGATTCGGGAACACAAGGTGGCTGTTATTCCGGGAATGACGTTTGGTATAGAAGAAGGCTGCTATCTGCGAGTTGCCTGCGGCGCACTGGAAAAAGAGACGGTTGCCGAAGGTGTCAGCAGATTAGTTCGTGGTTTGAAACAAATAGTTCGTTAACTCAAACTGATCTATTGGTCAGTTTGAAAAGTTAAATAGTAGTAAGTTGTAAGGATTAAGTAAGACACAAGACACAGGACTCAAGAGTCAAGGGAGTTGCCCATCGCCTGTCCTACGGACAGACGCTGCCACCCTTTTATTTGATTATTCTGGGGATTGTTATAACGCGATACATTACA